>Ga0209979_1000375_pt1 | contig 63072 bp, 73 predicted proteins | sample AnhtaG_FD_183114 | JGI IMG/M metagenome (GOLD analysis project Ga0209979, IMG submission 183114) | Deep subsurface microbial communities from Anholt, Denmark to uncover new lineages of life (NeLLi) - Anholt_01485 metaG (SPAdes) (version 2) | ecosystem: Environmental > Aquatic > Marine > Oceanic...
CTCAAGGGTCGAGAACTCGAAATGACCAGGCAATCGCCAGGCACATTCGGCCCCTTCGATGGCGTGCTGGTTTCGCAGGACATTCTGGCACTCTTGAAAGCACGGTACGGCGAGACGTACGTCTGGAGTTCCTCGTCGCTGTCAGAGTATGGCACCTGTCCCTTCAAGTTCTTTGCCCATCGTCTGCTGAGGTTGGAAGAACCCGAGGAGCCAGAGGTTGGTTTGGATGCCCGTCAGCTCGGATCGATCTACCACACCATCTTGGAGAGGCTCTATGGGATATTGATCGATGAGGGCATCTCGGTAGAGCACGACCGCCTGGATGAAGTCCTGGAGATCGCCCGCTCGGTCGGGGCCCAGGTTCTGGAGAGCGCGCCACGCGACACAGGGTTTCGGCCATCAGCCTTGTGGGAGCTGGAGAAAGAGGAGATCCTCACAAAGGTGGGGCGCCTCGTCGCGGCGGAAGCGAAGCAGAACGCCAGGGATAGCAACGGGTTTGTCCCCATCATGTCCGAGGCCCGGTTTGGGCACGGTCACACGATCCCCTTGATTATCGATGCACAGGCGGGGAAGGTAGCCATCGCTGGCCGCATCGATCGCGTCGATCGGTCCCCCCAGGGACTGAGAGTCCTGGACTACAAGACTGGTCAAGCCCCTCCCCGGAAGGAGATCGCTGAGGGACGAGACCTTCAGTTGCCCCTCTATGTCCTGGCGGCGAGAGACGTGCTGCTGCCACGAGAGGAAGTCCTGGAGACGTTCTACTACAGGATCAACGCCGCCAAGCGCTCTACTATCCTGAGGAGCACCAAGAAGGGAGAGCCAGACCCCCAGTGGCAAGAGATGCTGGATCGCACTGCGGACTACGTTGGCGACTACGTCCAGAGAGTCCGCGCCGGACTGTTCCCGGTACTGCCCTCGGGCGATTGCCCTACCTATTGCGATTTCGCCGACATCTGCCGCAAGGTACTGGTCAGCGAGAGGAAGAAGCTGCCTTCGGAGTCCACGGATGGCTAAGTTCACCGAGGCCCAACGCCAGGCCATAGAGACCGACGGGATAGACCTGGTGGTTACCGCGGGAGCAGGCTCAGGGAAGACCCTGGTCCTGGTCGAGCGGTTCCTGCGTCTGCTATCTGAGCCCGGCCGGGACCTGCGGTCTCTCATGGCGGTCACCTTCACCGAGAAAGCGGCTCGCGAGATGCGAGACAAAGTCAGGGACAACGTAGATCGCAGTCTGCTGGGCGCCGAAGATCCCCTGTCGCGTCAGTTGTGGCAGACTCATCGCCATCGCATCGACTCCGCCCGTATCGGGACCATCCACTCCATGTGCGCCAAGCTCTTGAGGGAGAACCCGGCCCAGGCAGGACTGGACCCCCAGTTCCAGGTGCTCGATGAGGTTGAAGCTGACGTCCTGTTGGCGGAGAGCATTGACGCCCTGCTGGGAGAGGTCCTGCAAGAGGGCGGCCCGGAGATCGAGCTGCTCTTCAACCTCGGTGCGTCTGCAACCGCGGACATGCTGAAGTTGCTGGTTTCCGATCGCAACGTGGTCGATCGCGCCTGGGCGTCCCTCCCTGGAACTCCGTCAGAGATCCTATCTCTCTGGCAGGAGAATCTGATTGAGCAACAGTACACCCTCGTTCGCTCCCTGCTGGCCAAGACTGAGTGGCGAGACAACGTGTCGGTTCTTAGAAGGCACACCGCCTCGGACCCCTCAGACAAGATGGAGGGGCAACGGCAGAGGTTGCTGGCCTTGCTCGATGAGGTAGCCGCTTGCGAACCTGGACGATGCGTGGAACTCCTTCGGGCCCTCAGGAGCGAGATGAATCTCGGAGTCGGTCGCAAGGCCGCCTGGCGCGGGGATTCATTGGCGGAAGTCAAGCAAGCCATCAAGAGCCTGAGAAAGGCCCACGACGAGGTGAAGAAGACCCTCGACCTCGAGTTGAACGAGCTGGATACCAAAGCTGCCGAGCTGCTGCCGCAACTCCGGGACCTCTATGGCCAGGCGAAGGCCGCCTATGAGGAGGCAAAGGACGAGCGCAACACCCTGGATTTCCATGATCTCGAGATCAAGACGGTGGAACTGCTGGAGGGCCATCCGCAGATACAGGAACGTTACCGGCGCCAACTGTCCGGTATCATGATCGACGAATTCCAGGACACCAACGAGATTCAAAGGCGCATCGTCTACGGTCTGAAGGGACCCGACCGGGGACGGCTGTTCATCGTGGGGGACGGGAAGCAATCGATCTATGGATTCAGAGGAGCAGACGTCTCCGTGCTCCGCAGGGTGGAGAACGACATCGTCGGACATGGCGGTCGCGCCATCCATCTTCCCGAGTCCTTCCGCTCCCATCCTGGGCTGGTGGCGTTGGCGAATCACCTTTTCGAGCCCATCTTTGGTGCCGACCTCAGCGCCCTCGAGGATTTCGAAGTGCCCTACCAGGCCATGAAAGCTGTGCGCGATCAACCGCCGTGGCCCATAACAGCCGAGTTACACGTCATCCCCCCTCAGGACACGGAAGGCGACCGCGTCAGAGCCGCCAATGCCCGGCAATGGGAGGGACGCGTCATCGCGGCCCGGATCAGGGACCTCGTGAACGAGGGGTTTCAGGTCTGGGACAGAGACGCGGAAGAATGGCGGCCCTGCAACTACGGTGATTTCGCCATCCTGCTTCGAACCTTCACCCCGGTGGAGACCTACGAGGCCACGCTGAAGGAGTGGGACATCCCCTACATGACCTATGCCGGCCGGGGCTACTTCGGCCGCCAGGAGGTCCGGGACGTGATCAACCTTCTCCAGGTGGTGCACAACACCTACGACGATCTCTCATTGGCAGGGGTTCTCCGCTCACCCCTCTTCTCGATCAGCGACGAGACCCTCTTCCGTCTGCGCCAGAAGAGCGACGTCCTCTTCGACGCCCTGTCAGGTGACCTGTCGGACATAGGAGAAGGCCAGAGGATCAACGTCGAGTTTGCCACAGAGACCATATCCTACCTCACTGCCTTGGTGGGGCGCGTGAGAGTTGCCGGGATGGCCCAAGAGGCCCTGGCGCGCACAGGCTATCTGGCCACCCTCAGCGCCCTTCCCGACGGCCGAAGGCGCAAAGCCAATGTGGAGAAGCTGCTAGAGATGGCCCGGCGCTCGGACCGCATTCAGTTGGACGAGTTCCTCACCTATCTCGGCGACCTGCGGGCTCGAGAGGTGAGAGAGGGCGAGGCGGTCGTGGAGATCGAGGGCGCGGTGCAGATCATGACCGTCCATAAGGCCAAAGGTCTCCAGTTTCCCATTGTGATCATCGCCAACGCGTCCGCACGCACCAGAGGAGGCAATGCGCCAGTGCTGGCTCGGCCAGAGTACGGAGTCGCGTTGAAGATGCGCGACGACTCGGGCCAGTGGCAGGACACGGCGGCTTACTCGTCGGCCAAAGCGCTGGAAAGCCGGAAGGGACAGGCGGAGGAGAAGCGCTTGCTCTACGTAGCCTTCACCAGAGCGAGCGATTACCTCATCATCTCGGGCCAGAGACGCTCCAAGGACGGTGGGGACGATTGGCTCAGCATGCTCCTGGACGCCCATGACCAGGACTCAGACTACGAGGGCCAGGTGGACTACCCCGGTGGTACACTTCTGATCAGGCAGCATCAAGAGCCACCCCAGCCTATGGAGCGAGCATTCAGCGCTCGAAGGGCTGCTGTCTCTTTGTGGGATGAAGTGACGCAGGCCGGATACAACGCCATCACTGGCGTCAGGGAACTCACGCCTGCGCTGGTCAGAGAAGTAGCTCCCGATCCTCTGGCCCTGAAGGGAGACTTCACCGCGACTGAACTGAACCTGCTGCTCAGTGGCGCGGAAGGACGGGAAGAGCACCGAGATCACAATCTCAACGGTCTACCGGAGCAAATCAAGAGGGTGACTCTGAGGCTGCACGGGGAACGAGCGCGCGCCCAGATTGTGGGACACATCACGCACCAGGCGATAAGGACGTGGAACATCCTCGAAGACAAAGAACTACTGCGCAGGATGCTTCGTACCTGGGCGATGGAGGAGGATCTCGTAGACGAAGTCCTGATCAACGATGCTATAACCCGGTCCATGGGCCTCCTTGATCGATTCAAGGCCAGCCATCTCTTCGCAGACCTGCAAGCCGCACGGAGCCGCAGACACGAGGTGCCCTTCGCCTTCAGCCTGGACGGGAGAGTGATCCACGGCGCCGTAGACGCTCTCTTCCACTCAGGAGACGGCCAGTGGTTCATCGTGGACTTCAAGACCGACAGAATCAAGACGGAGGAGGTTGCCGAAAGGACAGAGGAGTATCTGGTTCAGCTCGGCCTCTACCAGGCAGGCATAGAACAGGCCCTAGGAGAATCGCCCAGGGTTGTCGTCTACTATCTATTCCCCGGGCTGCCCATCGAGATTGACAGGGACAGGCTCTTGGAAGCGCGGGCCCAGGTGGAGAACCTTTTCGGTGACTCGAGCACATAATCAGTGCTTCGGCCGTCCTGCTGCCAGAATGTGCCATCGAGGGACTGGAGGGAGTGCTGGGGGAAGCAGTGGAGAATCGACGACAAGACCTGGTGGCTGAGCGGCGCAGCATGAAGCAATAACTCAAACAGCGAGAAGGCACACAAACGCCCGAATGGCTCCAGGAGCTTGACGACCTGTCGCCGGGGAGTCTTGATCTATTGACGGTGACGGTGTTGTGGCCAGACTAGTGGATTTGATGATAGGCCCACTTCGCCCTGACGCCATAGACGAGGAGGTTTACACAGTGAGACAAAGGACGCTCTCCCTTCTCCGCCAGATGCTTGGCCCCGATGCTGACTTCCGCGCCGGACAGTGGGAGGCCATTGAGAAACTGGTTGTCGAGGGTCGGCGTGTGCTGGTTGTCCAACGCACAGGGTGGGGGAAGAGTCTTGTTTACTTCTTGGCTACCAAGCTACTGCGCGAACAAGGCGCTGGTTTTACCCTGTTGATCAGTCCATTGCTTGCCTTGATGCGCAACCAGATCGAAATGGCTGATTGTATCGGTGTGCGTGCAGCGACAATTAACAGCTCCAATCGTGAGGTATGGGATGCAGTTGAGGAATCGCTTGCTTCGGATTCTTGTGATTTGCTGCTCGTTTCCCCTGAACGACTGAACAACCCTCGCTTTCAGTCTCTGCTATCGACAATCGCTGGCCGTGTGGGACTCTTTGTGGTGGATGAGGCGCACTGTATCTCTGATTGGGGCCATGATTTTCGCCCAGACTATCGTCGGATCGTGCGCATTTTACGCAACTTGCCAAAAGGTGTGCCGGTTCTTGCCACTACGGCAACGGCCAATGATCGCGTAGTTGCCGACGTGCAATTGCAGCTAGGCCCTGGGCTCACTGTATTACGTGGCCCTTTGGCGCGACCATCGCTTCGCTTGCAGAATATCCAACTTGCTGATCAAAGCAAACGCCTCGCGTGGTTGGCCGAGAACTTGTCAAAGTTTCCGGGGACTGGCATCATCTACTGTTTGACCATCGCAGACACGGAGAGAGTGGCCAAGTGGTTGCGGCTCAAAGGTTTTCAAATCAAAGCTTACCATGCCGGAAACGATGCGAACATAGACTGATCTTCCCCCGAAAAAGTGGACACGAAGATAAGCAAGATTCGTGTATACTACTATCGGAGGGACAAGGATGAAAGAGTCCAGAAGGACCTATACTGCTGAATTCAAACGAGAAGCGCTCCGGCTAGTAGAGACAAGCGGCAACAGTGCTGCCCGGATTGAACGCGACCTGGGTATCGGAGCCGGTTGTCTTTGCCGCTGGAAGCAGAAGCTCACAGAAGAAGGCGAGCACGCCTTTCCAGGTCATGGGCGTCTCACAGCGGAGCAAGAACGTATCCGGCAGCTAGAGCGCCGGAATGAGATCCTGCGCCAGGAACGAGACATCCTAAAAAAAGCAGTGGCCATCTTCTCGCATCCAAACAAATGAGGTTCCAATTCATTGAGGACCATGGGGACGAGTTTCCTGTTATGCTAATGTGCAAAGACTTCGACGTGTCACCGAGCGGCTACTACGCCTGGCGCAAACGGCCTGCCAGCGCGCGGGAGATGGCGAACCAAGAACTGCTCAAGAAGATCCAGGTCGCGTACAATGACAGCTACCAAACCTACGGCAGTCCGCGCATCCACCGTGAACTCCAGGCCCAGGGTGTGGCTTGCAGTGAGAACCGGGTGGCGCGCTTGATGCAACTGCGCGGCCTTCGGGCTAAACAGACCAGGCGCTACAAAGTGACCACCAAACGGAACAAAGCTCACCCTGTGGCCCCGAACTTGCTGCAACGTGACTTTGTGGCCCACCGACCAGATCGGAAGTGGCTGGCAGACATTACGTACATTCCTACTGTGGAAGGTTGGCTCTATCTGGCTGCCATCTTGGATCTGTACAGCCGCCGTATTGTCGGCTGGGCGATGTCGGACCGCATGACCAGCGCTCTGACTGGCAATGCCGCGCAGATGGCTCTCCGTGGACGTCAACCAGATCCTGGCCTCGTCCACCACTCGGATCAGGGCAGCCAGTACACCGACAGCGCGTATCAGGCGTTGTTGAAGGACCACAGCATCCAGGCCAGTATGAACAGTGTCGGAAGCTGGTACGACAATGCCCCGATGGAGAGCTTCTTTGGTACGTTGAAGAGCGAGTTGGTGCATCACCGTGTATATCGTACCCGCGACGAGGCGAGGGCTGACCTGTTCTTCTACATCGAAGCGTTCTATAATCGACGTCGGCGCCACTCGGCGCTGGACTATCGGAGCCCGGAGGCCTATGAGCAACTCTATCATCAGCAGCGTGAACTTTGCCTAACTCCGTGTCCACAAAACTAGGGGAGGGTCAACCCGACCAAGACCTGTGCTGTCTGCGCTCAGGCAGAACAGTCCCGTGCCGTGCTGCCGCATAGTGTGACGGGATATCGCGCATGGCGTGGCGAGACCAGCGGCACATCGGTTTGGCTGAAGAGCGATTTGATTCATTTCGGCGTTCCCTCCAAGAGTGGCGTGATATGCCCAATTCTGATTTCACGCCGCAGACGAGTGAGATAGGCAGTACTGCGCATGCTGCGTGCGCTAGCCAGATAGCACCAAGCGCAAAATCCAAAACAGGAGGATGGGGAGTGTTCAACCGAACAGCGTATGAGAACTCACGGCCGGATGGGATAGGTGTGCTGGAGATACTGGATGGTGAGGAGCGGCGCCAATTCGTGCCCCTCAAGCGAACGGAGTTGAAGGGAGAGATCGTCGGGCCCCTGGGGTCCTTCCATCTGACCCAGGTCTATGGCTATTCGAAGGAGCAGATGGACAAGGTCCTGGAGGCGGTCTATCGCTTTCCGCTGCCGGGCGACGCGGCCGTCACCGGAGTCACGGTGCGCTTCGGCGAGGTGGAAATCCGCGCCGAGTTGAAGGAGCGTGGCGAGGCGGAGAAGGAGTACGAGGAGGCCAAACAGGAAGGCAGACAGGCCGCCCTGGCCACCCGCGAGTCGCCGGACGTTTTCACCCTCCAGGTCGCCGGGATCCAGCGCGATGAGGACGTGGCGGTGGAGACGTCCTATGTGCAGCTTGCCAAGCCAGAGGGGGATGCCTGGTCCCTCAGGGTGCCCCTGACCACAGCGCCTCGCTACGTGCGCAGCGACGAGTTGACCTCGCGCCCGGCTCACGGTCAGCCCTTGCTCCTGCTGCGGGACCCCGGTCATCGGTTTGTCTTGGATGTGACGGTACGGGGAGCTGACTCGGTGGAGAGCGACTCCCACGAACTAGACGTGAGCGATGAGGGCGACGAGTTGCGCGTACGACTGCGGGACGGTGAAGTGATCCCCGATCGCGACTGCGTTCTGTCGTGGCGACCTCATCAGGAAGAGGATCGCCCCGCCCTCCAGGTCATGCTTCATGACGATGCGGCCTCTGGTCTGGTGTACTTCCTGGCGTTGGTGGCGCCGCCAGTCAGCCAGCAACCTGGACAAGGCGTGCCACGGGAGGTCATCTTGCTAGTTGACCACTCGGGCTCGATGAGCGGGCCCAAGTGGGAGGCCGCCGATTGGGCGGTGGAGCAGTTTCTGCTGGACCTTACGGAAGTGGATGATTTCGGCCTGTGCTTGTTCCACACCGATACGGAGTGGTTCTCGAAGGGGCCGCGACGGGCAGACGCAGAGGCGGTTGAGGCCGCCGTTCGCTTTCTGCTGGAGCACAAAGACAGCGGAGGAACCAACTTGGGGGTGGCGCTGGAGCAGGCCCTGCACCTGAAGCGGTCACAGGACGAGCGCGCCCGGCACGCAGTGGTAGTCACCGACGCCCAGGTCAGCGACGCTGCACGGATCTTGCGCCTGGCAGACGAGGAGACGGAGCGCGAGCACCGGCGGCGGATCAGCGTCCTGTGCATCGATGCGGCACCTAACTCATTCTTGGCCTCAGAGCTTGCCGAGCGGGGCGGGGGCGTGTCCAGGTTCCTTACCAGCGCCCCGGACGAGATGGACATCACCACCGCTCTGGACGAAGTACTCAAAGACTGGGCGCAACCGGTGTTGGCCGATCTCCGGCTGGGTGTTGATCGTTCTGGCGCGGAGTCGGCGGGCCGCCAGGTTCTAAAGGGTGACGAGGGAGGCTGGAGCTTCATTGACCTCGGTGATCTTCCGCGCGGGCGCGCCGTCTGGGTGGCTGGCCGAGTGCCGCGGAATGAGGCCAGTGAACTGTCCTTCCAGGTGAGCAAGGCTGGTGGTGAGGAGGTCGCCTCGTGGCAGCTTGATTTGAGTAGGGAAGGGAGCGAGCATCCCGCGCTCAAGGCCCTCTTTGGCGCGCGCCGGATCCTTGGTCTGGAGTACCTGATCAACTCTGGCTACGGAATGGACGAGGTCAGAGAACAGCTTGCTCGCCTGGGGTACGATCCAGCGGAGGTTTTGGGCGCAGAGCTAGCCAAGCCCAGGAAGGTCTACGCTGAGAACGTGCGGGAGGATGCGGTGGCAGCCCTTCGGGAGTTGCTGGTGCAGGAGGCCCTCGATTACGGTCTGGCCAGCGCGGAGACGGCGTTCGTCGCCGTGCGAACCGAGAAGGGGAAGCCAATCGAGGGGACCGTGCTGGTGGCGAATGCGTTGCCTGCGGGATGGTCGGATGCGTTTCTATACCAAAGCGTCACGATGCACTCGCCAGGGGCTATTGGGCTAGCTAGTGGCGCACCTAGTGGCGCACAGCAAATCGCGGGGCGCCTCTTCCGCCGCCAGGTCGCGAAGTCTACGTTTGATGCGGCCAAGAGGCCGTCCCTTGCTTCGGCGGACGCTGGTATTGTCCCGCCCGGAGACGTTCTGAGGCCTGTCACTGTGTTCTCTGGCGCTCCCAAGTTCGAGAAGGGCGAAGCGGTTCTGTTCGACTCGTCAGGCGACGAAGATGCGGACAGGTTGCCCGAATCGGCGACCATACATAAGCTCCTGGTGACGTTCCCGGAGGGAACTCCCAACCATAGGAGTCTTGATCGGGAATTGAGCCTGCTCATTTTCGTCGGTGACCTGTCTTCACCAAGGGCCAGGGTGCGCTTGGCGGACGTCGTGAGGCGACGCGGCGAGCGGCCGCTCAACCTCTCCAAGGGGCCGGGACAAGTGGTGCGCATCGTGCTGCTGGACCCAGCCGGGGCTTGGGCAGCAGGTGCACCACGCATCGACGTCACTTTGGGGTGGTAGACTGTCGAGGGTAGACAGAAGATCCTATCTTGAGAGAATGGAGGGAGGACCCAGCGGGGTCTGGCAAGCCATCGTCTTGAGAAGGACTGCTCTGTGTGAGTACGGAGACGCGTATCACGTCGAGCGTGTTTGCACACAGACCGCCGCACAGGAGTTGACTATCTGGTGTCCAAGTACTGGCAGCAGGCAATCGGTGTGTCTGGGGAGGGGGTGGGTGAGGACGAGGAGACAGCACGCCACGAGCTGCGCCGGTGGACGATGCTGCCTTCTTGGATGCGTACTCGGCCGCAGTGCTGAGAGGTGCGCTCCTACGGTTCCCGGGGCTTGGCGGCAGTACGTGGAGGTGAAGTGGCAATGACAGCCAGAGAGTGGTCGTACGCAAAGACGGCGGGGAGCATGCGTCTCAACAGCGTTGTTCACTGGCTAGCGAAGTGGCAGATCGTGCTCATCTGCGGAGTTTTGACTATAGCCTTCACGCTCTTCCTCTCAGCGACAGACAGGGCAGCGCCGGCAGGGACTCCCGGGATCATTCAGCTTGAGCTCGCCTTCTCTGAAGATAGGTTCAGCGACATCGTTGAGCAGTGGTCTCAAGCGAGTACGCTCCAGATTCAACAGCGCAACCTGTGGATTGACCTTCTGTTTCCGTTTGCCTATGTGCTTCTCCTTTCTGGCCTGGTGGCCTGGCTGACCAGGTCGTCACATGAGAAGCCGAGTGCGGGGCTGATCGCTTTGCTGAGCCTGCCTTTCATAGCTGGCTTGCTGGACTGGATCGAAAACGTATTCCTTCTCTTTCGACTGAGGGATGTGAGCAGTTTCGCGGAGCCACTCGTATTCCTCGCGTCAGCGGTCTCGCTGGCGAAGTGGATTCTGATTCTGGTCACTGTGCTGGCGATCATCTATTGCATCCTAAGGAGGGTGCTGGACTGGTCAGGTAGGAGCTGCCATCTTCCTGTCCGGCCAGGTTCCCGTCACCGCGCCCGACACGTGATTTGAGCTCTACACGCGGAATGGCTATCAGATGCAGGCGAAGGAGGATCCGCTGGGCCAGGCCGAGGACCGGGAAGGAGCGATACATCAGTGACCAAGGACCACGGAGAGCCTGCGGAGGATGCCATCTACTACCTCGAACAACAAGAACTCACTGTCGATGACTTTGGCGCTGAGGGGTACGTCTTGGATATCGGCGGAGGTGGTGAGGGGATCATAGGGAAGCTGAAAGGCAAGCGAGTTGTCGCCATTGACCCCAACAAGCGAGAACTGGAAGAAGCGGCCTCAGGCCCGCTGAAGATCATTATGGACGCCAGGGACCTGCAATTCCTTGACCGTACCTTCACTGTGGCGACCTCCTTCTTCACGCTGATGTACATCAAAGTGCCGGACCACGCAAAGGTATTCGATGAGGTTTTCAGGGTGCTGAGACCTGGCGGGCGATTTCTGATCTGGGACGTGGTCCTTCCCCAGCGCCTTGATCAGAGCAAGGACTTCGTTGCTTTTCCTCTGCTTGTCAAACTGCCTGACGAAGAAGTCAGTACGGGCTATGGGTGTCCCTGGCCGGAGAAGGAACAGGATTTGGCCTATTACGCACAGTTAGCTCAGGACGCAGGATTCGAGGTTGTCACGGAGAGCCAAGAAAATCGAGTGGTTTTCCTGGAGCTGAAGAAGCCCTAGAGTCTGGCTACCAGGAATCTCACCCACGTGGGCTTCACTAAGGGCCCACACTGAGTACGTCTTGGGTGGCGTTGCTCATTCACGGAAGGGCTTGCCCCCGGAGCCCTCACCGTTGAGGCAGTGGACCGTGTCTGTGGATCGTGTGGCAGGAGGTGAAAATGAGCAAAGCAGCCGTGAGCGCCCTGGTTTTCGGCATCTACTTGGTGCTGCTCGGAGTCACCCTGCTGATAGTGCCCCACCTGTTATTGACTCTCTTTGCCTATCCCACCACGAACGAGGTCTGGATACGGGTTCTCGGACTGGTGGTGGGCATCCTCGGGTACTACTACATCGTGGCGGCCCGGAGTGAGTTGACGAGCTTCTTCGAGGCCTCACTTCGTGGGCGGCCTGCGGTCATCGTTTGCTTCTCCGCCTTGGTGGTCTTGGGCTTGGCGAAGCCGGTTCTGATCCTCTTCGGGGCGATTGACCTGCTGGGGCCATCTGGACGGGGCTGGCTTTGCGCTCTTGGGAGGAAGGTGCGTGACGTCCGCCTTGCTTGTTCGAGGGGAATAGCCGGCTCAGACGCGCCCTTCATTGCAGATACAGGAAAGGATAGTGCAATGACATCAGAATCGGATCTGCGGGCTCCTGTCAACCTTGCCCACCGCAGTTAGAGAAGGGAGCGATCGGAAAGGATGCAGAGATATGTCTGATCTAAAGGACGGCAAGCTGTACTTGTTGCTGTTCCTCTCCACCATTCTGCTCTTCCTCAGCTTCTGGGCAGGGGTGCAGGCCTTTCCACCCTATGAGATCAATGTGGGGGACGAGAGTGATGAGGGGTATGTACAAGGCTTTCACGGCCGCGAGCGGAGCCAATGGTGTTCCTACCGCTGGAGCAAGGCTCGCTCCGCTATCATCGTTCCCAACGCTGGAAATGTGCCCCTGGACATGAAGGTGACCATGGACGGCGGTAGGCCAGAGGATCGGCCAGCGCCTGATGTCCGGCTGTTTGCCCACGGCGAGCAGTTGGCTGCCTTCATCGCGAAGAACGGGCTCAAGAGCTACGAGTTCAGGCACACGCCCAGGATCCCTTCGGTGGCCAGAGATCTGGTGGTGCAGATTAGGGCCGACGCTTTTGTCCCGTCCGCGGGTGACACAAGAAGGCTAGGTGTAATGGTGACCTCGCTTGAGGCAACACCCATTGCTGGACAGTGGTGGTATGCCAACTGGGGGTCGATCTTCGCCTTATCCGTGGGGATCAGCATCAGTTTCTTGGTCATGCGTTCCGTGGGCTGCACTGCTTGGGGATCCTTTTTCGGAGCCCTCTTGCTGCTCGCGCTCCTCTGCCTTGCCATGGTCATCTCTGTCGAGGAGGTGACTAGATTCTCGGTGTTACTGCTCGCTCTATGCGCGCTGGGCTTCGCAGCCGTCCGTGTCTTCCACGCTTCCGGTTGGATCCAACAAGCTCGCTTGAACACGCAGTACCTTCTTCTCTTTGCCCTAGTGGGCCTGATTGCCCTGAGTTTCCTACACTCACCAGGGGCAACTGACGTCAGTGCGTGGATGAGGTGGATTAGCAACGTTGACACCCATGGCATCGTTTCCGGATATGCGGCAAACGAGGAGATGTATCCTCCGCTCAGCTCTGTTGTGCTGTTCATCGTCGCCAAAGCATCTCGACTGTTTGGAATTGACGCATTTGTGGGGCTCAAATTGTCTCTGGGTGCGTTTCTTCTATTGACCACCATCGTATTCCTCAAATGGACAGGTAGCCTTCCCCTCGCCGCAATGCTGATGTCGACACTGATTCTCAATAGCATGGCTCTAGGTTACATAGACGTCTACTTCGCGCCTTTGCTGATACTATCGCTGTGGGCACTGCAGGAACGCAAGCTCCTGTTGTTCACTGTGCTTTTCTCAGCCAGCTGCTTGACAAAATGGCAACCCATGATCATCGCACCTTTTGCTCTAGTCTACATCTTAGACATCAAGTCGTTAGGACATTGGAAGGAGATTGATTTTGGAAGCTTGATAAGACGCGTGCTCGTACCTCTTCTCTTAGTCCTTGCTGTGGTGTTGTCCGTTTTCGGCTTTGAGCCCATCCGCGCCTTCGGACTTGCACTGGTAGAGGATGATTTGAGCGGGACAGCCCTGAACTTCAATTGGGTGCTGACCTATGTCTTGCACACATTCTACCCGAGCAAGTTTGGCGGTCTTGAGGACGGCCAGGCAACCGTCATACTCACTCACGATCCACGCGTGGTAGTCATACCGAAGTTGGTGTTCTTCATATTGTATGCATGGATGCTTGTTGCCCAGTGGAGACGTGAGAAAAGCTTCGAGAATCTGATATTCTACTCACTCATGGGATGCCTAGCCTACTTCATGTTCAACACAGGTGTGCACGAGAACCACCTTTTTCTCGCGACTATTCTCGCCGCCGTGTTGGCTTGCATAGACCGGAAATACTTGCCAGCATTTGTGATCTGGTCTCTTGTGGCGAATATGAACCTGCTGGTCTTCTATGGCATAGATGGAAAGGGACTACCATTCCCTCGTGTTGTCGGCCTAGACGTCTCTGTGCTCCTTTCGGTTCTCACCCTGCTACTGTTCGTTGTGTTCTTTGCTGTTGCGGTCCGGGAGAAGCATGCTGTGTCGCCTCAGGCGAGGTGAGCATTCCTGACCCCAAATGCGCCCCGCAACGTGTGAGGTCCTCGTGCCGGCACATTGCGTTGTGTGAAACATGCTCGCGCGTGCTTGTGATGAAGGTAGGCTCGTACTGATGAACGGAGTGTGGATTCGATGCCTCGAGGGTCTGCAGTGATGCCACACAGACAACGGTCGGGGCAGTCAGCCTCGTTGACGGTTCGTTGGAGTCTAGAGTCTTTGTCGTCCCCGGAGCCACCTGGGCGGGGCTGGCTTTGCGCTCGTCGCATCAAAGAGTATAATATCCGTCTTGTCTGGAACGGATCGCGCACCACGCAGTGCGCGACATCACCTCTGGGGAAAGGACAGAACAATGACAGCAAGATCGGATGTGGGGCCTCTGCCCCACTGGGACCTATCGAACATCTATCCCGATCTGGAGTCGAAGGAATTCAAAGAGGCGGTCAGCGAGCTCAAGGACAAACTGGATGATCTGGACGCCTACATGTCGAAGCACCAGATCTCCAGGGGAGGGCCGAAGCCCACCCGGTCGATGGAACTGGCTGAGGTCATCGGCGGCTGTGTGGACAGGATGAACGCCCTCCTGCGGCTGTTTGGCACGCTCGAGGCCTACGTCCACGGGTTTGTCTCCACCGACTCCTACAACACTACCGCCAAGCGGCTGGAGTCCGAGCTAGAGGTGCTGGGAGTGCGTCTGGAGCGCCAGGGAGTGTTCTTTCAGGGTTGGATCCGGACGGTCTCTGAGGATCCCGACGCCTTGCCGGCAGCGCTGGAGCATGAAGGTTCGGCCAACGAGCACGCCTTCTACCTCAAGGAGACCGCCGAGCAGAGCAAGTATCTGATGAGTGAGGCCGAAGAGACGCTGGCCTCCGAGCTTTCGCTGAGCGGAGCCACGGCTTGGGCGAAACTACAGGGCGTGGTGAGCTCTCAGGTCAAGGTGCCTTTCGAGCGCGAGGGCAGGGTCGAGGACCTGCCGGTCACTGTGATCATCAACTTGCGCAACCATCCGGACGAGGACGTCAGGCGGCGGGCCTACGAGGCGGAACTCAAGGCCTGGGAGAGCGTGAGGGAGCCGTTGGCGGGCTGCCTGAACGGTGTGAAGGGGAGTGTGAGCACCCTTTACAAGCGGCGGGGTCGGACCGATCCTCTTCACCAGACTCTCGATCAGGCGCGCATCGACCGTGAGACCCTGGAGAGCTTGTTGAGCGCGATGCGTGGTTCTTTTCCCATGTTCCGGCGGTATTGGCATGCCAAGGCCGAGAGGCTGGGCAAACCAGCGCTGGCCTGGTGGGACCTCTGGGCGCCGGTGGGTCGGCTGGAGAAGCGCTACACATGGGTGGAAGCCAGGGATTTCATCCTGGAGCAGTTTGCCACCTTCTCCGATCCGCTGGTGGCTTTCGCCCGACGTGCCTACGACAGTAACTGGATAGACGCCGAACCGCGTGATGGCAAACGAGGAGGGGCTTTCTGCATGCGGGTCACGGGCGTGGAGGAATCACGGGTCATGTGCAACTTCGACGGGTCGCTGGACCAGTTGACGACCGTCGCCCACGAGCTGGGTCACGCTTATCACAACGACATCCAGAAGGGCAAGACCCCCTTGCAGCGACGGACGCCCATGACCCTGGCGGAGACGGCGTCCATCATGAACGAGACTATCGTCACCGATGCAGCGCTGGCACAGGCTGCCGACGCGGAAGAGCAACTGGCGATCCTGGAGACCTTCCTGATCGGCGCGAGTCAGGTCATCGTGGACATCTACTCCAGGTATCTCTTTGAGACTGAGGTCTTTGAACGTCGGGCCGAGGCCGAGCTGTCAGCGGATGATTTCTGCGAGATCATGACACACGCGCAGAAGGAGACCTACGCCGAGGCTCTGGAACCAGAATATCTGCACCCGTATATGTGGACCTGGAAGCCTCACTACTATATCCCGTCGCTCTCCTTCTACAACTTCCCCTACGCCTTTGGGCTGCTCTTCGGCCTGGGTCTGTACGCCATCTACGAGGAACGAGGGACGGACTTCTTGCTAGACTATGACGCTCTGCTGCGGAGCACGGGCGAGGGAACGGCCGCTGATCTGGCTGCTCGCTTCGACATCGACCTCAGGGAGCCTGCGTTCTGGGAGGGGAGCTTGAAGGTCATTGAGGGTCGGATAAACCGCTACGTGGCCCTATAGGAGCGGCCAGGCTGGTGCGGCACCGCCGGGCCCTTCTGGTGACCCCTTGGTGCTTGTCTACTTCTTTCGTTTCCGGCCCTTGCGCTTAACCTTCGCACACTCCAGGAAATCATCATAGTCAAGATTGGCCAATTCCAGGATACTGTGGAAGGTGCCTTTCGGGATTTCTCTCTTGCCTATGGGCACTGAAGTCACATCGTGCCTTCTTCCACCCAGTCGGGGTCTTGTGAGTCCTTGATGGTTCTTTGGTGCCTTTCCGTGCAGTTCAAAGCCACAACGCAGCAGGGCATTGATGATTTCATCACTAGAGAATAGCCGCTGCTTGCTCATGCGGACGTGGTCTGGAGTGGCATGACTTTGGGCCAAACAGTGCTACCGACTGGGAATTTGGCTCTTCGTACCTCCAGTTCAGCGGGTTCGTAGGAATATACTCGCACTCCCTTCTCCTTTAGTACCTGTCGGCATTCGGCCAAGTCCTCAAGGGTACTGAGATAGACCTCCGTTGCATCCACTAGGTTCTCAAGCGCCTCCTCCGTGTCGCGCCCAAAACTAGCAGTGCCCAATTCCAAGCACTTCGACACGTAGTACTCGCCCTCAGGTTGGACCATGAAGGTAAGTATGATGTACGCCATCTTTCTTTTCTCCTCTCCACACCTATTATACACCAAATCGGCTGTAACCTACCTTAAAGTTCATAACAAGTGATATCCAGCGGGGTTATCTGACTCGACATGAATAACACAGTGTGTTATACTATCTGTGGGGAGGCAAGCAATGAACACCAGTGACGCTATCGATTATCTTCAACAGAAGGTCCGTTCGTATGAGGCCAGGATGAGTGAACTTCAAGCCAAACGAGATGCCCTAGAGGCCGCTATGGGGCAAACTCAAGCACTACTGAACTCAGCCCAGGTTCTGTTGAAGGACGAAGTCCGAGCCGCGACGAAGGCAAGTGGCGCGGATATGCCATCTCTTCCACTCGCCGCGAGACTAGCGACCCTCAATCTCACTGAATCGATTTTCGAGATCGTGAACTCCAGTCCAGGCCCCATTCATGCCGATCAGGTGTTGAAGAAACTCCGCGAGGCTGGAAAGACTCCTAAAGGGAAACGCCCCAAGGGCACCGTTGTGAGTATTCTCCACCGGGGAGTGAGCCAAGGGATGTATGACAAGGCGGGGCCAAATCTGTTTGCTCCAATCAGGGAGCGCGAGGAGGCGACATCGACAATCGGAGAATCGTCGGAGGAACCCATTAGCGATCAACCAACTGTGCAGCGACAATAAAGAGCTAGACGGAAGAGGTAACTTCCGTCTAGCTCAAGTCCCATGGCCGCGTAGTGCAATGGCAGCACACCTGATTTCTCAATCAGGGAGCGCGGGTTCAATCCCCGCCGCCGACAGTGAGTAGGCGGACAACTCCCCTATTCCTTGGTGGGGTCAAGGGGAACGTCCTCCCAACAGGGATCAGCCCATTGGCAGTTTCTACGCGCGAACGTGATCCGCGAGCAGTGGCAAGGGTCAGATCTCGTGCAACGTCTACGCCTGGTCTTTGACAATGTAGATGATACCAGACTCATATGGACGCCGCAAGATGACAGTTGGCGAGGACGCAGGGGATCCCCGGCAGCGAGGCCTGGGGTGGATCGGTCCGCCGAGTTCTGGGCTTGCTTGTCCTTCTCGCTCGTCTTGTTGTATAATATGGTGTTGGACTGGGGGACCTAGAGAAGTCGCGATGGTGCTTCCCGAAAAGGTGCGATCGGCCTTGGTTGATCGTTTTCATGCCATCAAGACCATGGCTTTCCTTGAAAACAACCACCGCCGCCTGCCAATGGAGGGCTAAGCCGCCGCTCGATGCCTGAAAGGAACCTTCGGGCATTTTCTCTTTGTGACAGGCGAATGCGTCAACGGAGTGGGGTCGGTTCATACGCAGTTCAGATGCTGACTCCGAGCCACTACGCAGTCGCAGATGCGAGGAACGTCCAATCGTGCTGAAGCTGGTTTCGAAGTTCGCAGGTGATCCCAACGAGAAGGAATTGAGCCGCCTGCAGCCGCTGGTCGACAGCGTTGGAGAGCTTGAGTCCGCCTTCCGGGATCTGACGGATCAGGAGCTAAGGAGCAAGACCACAGAGTTCATTCGCCGCCTCGACGTCAGAGAACCCCTCGATGATCTACTGCCTGAGGCCTTCGCCGCCGTGCGAGAAGCCTCAAAGCGCACCACCGCTATGCGCCACTTCGACGTCCAGATCCTGGGCGGCATCATCCTCCACCAGGGGAAAGTAGTGGAGATGAAGACCGGCGAGGGAAAAACCCTCGTAGCCACCCTCTCCCTGTACCTGAACGCCCTCACCGGCGAAGGAGCTCATCTCATTACCGTCAACGACTACCTGGCTCGGCGTGACGTGCAGTGGATGGGCCCCATTTTTCACCTCCTGGGCTTGACCGTGGGCCTGCTCGAACAAGGGGAGGGGAGCGCCTATCTGTACGATCCAGAGCACACACGGGGCGAGTTCACTCACCTCCGGCCCGTCCCTCGTAGGGAGGCATACCAGGCCCACATCACCTACGGCACAAACCATGAGTTCGGTTTCGATTACTTGCGGGACAACCTGGCCTTCACCCTCGAGGGGCGCGTTCAACGTGGACTTCATTACGCCATTATTGACGAGGTGGATAACATCCTCATCGACGAGGCTCGTACCCCGCTGATTATCTCCGGCCCTTCAGATGAGCCCTTGGAGGAGTACAGGCACTTTGCCCGCATCGCCCGCAAGCTGCGCCCCGACATTGATTTTGAGATTGATGAGAAGGAGCGCAACGTCATCCTGACCGAGGTTGGCCTGGCCAAGGTGGAGGCGGAAACAGGAATAGAAAACATCTACGACGAAGCCAACTACCAGTATGTGCACTATATGGAGCAGGCGCTGAAAGCCCGAGCGCTGTTCCGCAAAGATCGCGACTATATCAAGCAAGGCCAGCGCGTTGTGCTAGTGGACGAGTTCACGGGGCGTTTGATGCCGGATCGCCGGCTGAGTGAGGGGCTGCACCAGGCCATCGAGGCCAGAGAGGGTGTGAGGATCAGGCCTCGCATGATGACTCAGGCCACCGTTACGCTCCAGAACTACTTCCGTATGTACGACAAGTTGGCAGGCATGACCGGCACGGCCGTCACCGAGGCCGAAGAGCTGGACAAGATCTACGGACTGGACGTGCTTGTCCTCCCCACCAACGTGGAGTATATGGCCCACAGCCCGGACTCGAACCTGGTAGAGGAGCGGCGAAAGGAAGGCGGCGCCGAGGTCGTCGTGTACTCCGAGAAAGACCATCCGGGCGAGATCGTGTTCTGGAAGCGGATCGATTACCAGGATGTCGTTTTCAAGACTGAGAAGGGGAAGTGGGAAGGCATAGTCGACGAGATCGAGGAGTTACATCAGGCGGGGCGGCCGGTGCTGGTGGGCACTACCTCTGTCGAAAAATCGGAGCGCCTCAGCGCCATGCTGAGGGCGGCGAGGATAGAGCATGAAGTCCTCAACGCCAAGAACCACACAGGCGAGGCCACCATCATCGCCAGGGCAGGGGAACCCAAGGCGGTGACCATCGCCACTAACATGGCTGGGCGAGGCGTGGACATCAAGCTGGGCGGCGAGTTGTCCGAGGAGACGATAAAGGCGGCCCACCGGCTGATGCGTGGTCGGGGCATCGACCCATATCAGGCGACCACGGCTCAGCTCTACAGCGCCATCGCCGAAGTGCATCCTGACTATGTCCGTCGGCGGGAACAAGTCCTTCAGCTAGGCGGTCTGCATGTGCTGGGCACCGAGCGGCACGAGGCGCGACGAATAGATAACCAGCTACGGGGACGGGCAGGCCGTCAGGGCGAACCCGGCTCCTCTCGCTTCCACCTCTCCCTCGAAGATGACTTGATGCGGCGCTTCGGGGGGCCATCGGTGGCGAGCCTGATGGATAGACTGGGGGTGGAAGAAGACATCCCCATTGAGCATGGTATGGTGAGCAAGACTATCGAGGGAGCTCAAAGCAAGGTCGAGGGGTACAACTTCGATATTCGCAAGCATCTCCTCGAATACGACGATGTGCTCAATCGCCAGAGGGAGTTGATCTACGGGCGCCGATATCGGATCCTCGCGGGAAGAGACCTGGAGTCCGAGCTGTGGGACATCTTGGAGAGTGAAGTGGATCAGCGGCTGGAGGAGGGGCTGAGCAGGAACGGAGACGAAGTGGCGTTGCTTTCGCATCTCAATGACATTCTGCCTCTGTCTCTCGCACCACCCGGTGCCCCTTTCCCATTCCGGTATCCATTCCTGGGGAATCTGACCTGTTTTCCGCCGTTCAGCGTCTCCTTCCTCGCCCGACGGCTGGCGACTTTTCCACCGGAGCAGATCCCCGACACCCTGCTACAGATAGGCAGGCGAGCGAGTGACGAGTACCGCCAGCACTTGCTGGAAGATATCGTGGGTGAGCGGTTTGATGGGGCCCTGGACAGATATCGAGATGACCTTGGCACATACAGAGAGTTCCTGGAGAACAAGGTAGATGACTACGTTGATCTGATGGAGGAGCAAGGTCGGCCCCTGAGTGGCCAAGACCTGCTACAGTATGTTCAGGGCGTGTTCCCTATCCCGTTGAAGGTCAACCCCGGCGACTTGAGGGGTTTGTCCCTACCGGACGCAACGGATCGGCTTCTGTCCCACCTGGAGAGTGCCTACCACCAGGAACTGTGCGACAGACTCCTCAAAGCCACGCAGGCGAGAACCCCCGCCTCCTTCAAGCTGGATCAGATCAAGGCATCGGATGTCGCGCCTAGGGACATGGAAGCGCTGCTATCCAGCGCCATCTCCACCGTCTCTGATGAGGCCACACGGAACCGTTTGACCAAGGCAGGCCAGGGAAAAGGCAATCTGCTCGATTCGCTCTCCCGTATCAACCCCCTTGCCATAGTGGACCTGAACAGTCTGAAGGTCGTGCTAACTCAAGCGGTCGCTGTAGCCTTCGACCGGTGGGCGGAACGGCAACTCGAAGACTTGGAAAAGGCTGTTGAGGAGCGAGCCTCCAGCCTGCGCGATGCCTCGACAGAGGAGTTGGTCGGCTCATTGCTGGAGGTGGTCTACACAGAGAAAGCTGGCTTCGACAAAGGACACAAGAAGCGGGTTTCCTTCGCGCCTCGCTTGCCCTTGCCTTTCCTGGCCCTGCCGGTAGTCCGTGACCTGGCGCCCGACGAGCTGCGTCAATCGGTCCTGGAGGAGTTGGAGCGCTCCCTCGTCACTCGTGAGCAGACGTGGGGTCAGTACGAACTAGCCCGCCTCGCACAGCGAGGCCTTGCCGAGCTGGACGGCGACTTCCGCGAGGGTCTGGCCGAACACCTGGGCGAAGGCACAATGGCCGAAGTTCAGAATCAACTCATCGGGGCCTTGGACCCGGAGTTGCGTGACCAGGTGACAGGCTATCTGAGCATTCGACGAGCAGAGGGGCAGAGATTGGCTGATCTGGAGATGTACGACGAATTGGCCAGCTACCTCAAGCAGCAATTTGAAGTGCAGCTCAGGGACGCAGGACCCGATTTGGATCCGGAAATCGCCCAACAGATGCAGAACTACCTCACCAAACAAGGTTACTTCGAGGATCCAGCGGCCAGAGAGAAACTGCGGCAAAAGCGCCTGGGGGACTTGGATGACGCTGTGCGAGAAGGCATCGCGTCCTACTTGGGTCAAATCGTGTTGGAAGAGCTGAAGCAGATACCCGTCGCGGAATGGGATCCCGAGATCCGGCAAGGGGTGAGCGACTATCTCCAGACTCGCGGCCACTTCGTGGACGAGGAGAAAGTCCAACATTTCTTCGTCCACGCGACCTTGGGAGATCTGGGGGAGGCATCAGCTATCGAAGCCTGCATACTCATCGTCAGGCGACGTCTGGAGAGGGTTGCTTCTAGAACCATCGCCGGGCTCAAAGGCGAACTTCAGGACGACATCCTGAGCTACTTGCAGCGACAGGGCCTGTTCGCCGACCAGGAGAAGCGACAGCATTTCGAGGCGCAAACACTGGATCAGCTCGAGGACACCACCTTGGCTGGCTTGAGCAACCACCTCGGTCGTCAGAGGCTACAAGCGGCGGGGACCATCTCCGCGCTGACAGCGGAGGTCCGTCGTGATCTACGAGGTCATCTCAGAGAGCTTGATTACTTCACTGATCATGAGTTAGTTGCCTCCTTCCAGCAGGGCAAGCTGGGCGATGTGGGGGAGGACGTTCTCCAAGGAGTGAAGGATCACCTCCTGGAAGAGCTGGAACGACACCTGAGTGAGAAGCTGATCGGTGAACTGGAGCCGCACGTTCAGGAGAGCATACGTCGCTACCTGAAGAGCGCAGACTACTTCGTAGACGATGACAAGGCGCGCCAGTTCGATAGCTTCACCCTGTCCGGGCTTGATCCAGGGATATTGCACGAGGTAGAACAGGAACTGGGACAACAGATAGTCGCTCAGTTGGACCAGCGCAAATTCATGAACTTGGACCAGGAAACCAGGGAAAGCATCCTCCGATATCTGGATATGGAGGGCTTGTTCAAGAAGAAGAAGAAAAGGGAACAGTTCGTCAAACAGAGCCTGGTAGACGTGGACAAGGATCTCCGGGATGGGATTGCCTATCATCTGGGCAGGAGCCGGGTGATGGAGTACAGAGAGGCGAGGCTCGCCCAATTGCCTGATGAACTTCGCAATCCTGTCTGGCAGCACTTGAGAGACAATGGCCACTTCTTGGATAGAGAAAAAGAGGAATACCTGGAGATTGAGGAGGTGAGGAATCTCGACCCTCAGTTGCGCCGCGGTCTTCGCGCAGCCCTCGAACGAGATTTGGAGGAACTCCTGGCGCAGCGGAAGGTCGCTGAGCTGCCCGAGGAGATGCAAACGGACATCAAGGAGTATCTTGAGGCCAAGAAGTACTTCATACACCATGACCTCCTGGCCGAATTCGAGGTTCTGAGGGCCGAGGATTTGCCACCGGAAATATACGCGGCCGCCTGCCAGTACCTGGGACGGCGCACCCTGGCGCAAACGGAGGGTCACAAGCTCTCGGAACTGGGGGACGATCTACGCCAAGAGACCCAAGAATACTTGGAAGGCACGGATTACTTCCTCGACAAGGCCAAACGAGAGAAGTTCATGCAGCGCAGATTGGCGAACCTGGAGAATGAAGTCTTCGAGGGCTTGGTATTGGCACTGGCGCAAGAGTTGGCCCAGGGAGCCATGACACACCAGGTAGCAGAGTTCGACGACCACGACCGTGAATTAGTGCGCACCTACCTGGACAGCGTCGGCCATTTCTTGGACAGCGATGCGCTTGCTATCTTCCAAGACGGTATGCTGACGGATCTCAACCTCGACAAGAGGGATTATCAAGGCCTGGCCTCGTGGCTGGGGCAAAGACAGCTCGCACACAGCACCGAGCAACGGTTCGCCGACCTGGAAGAGGAACTGCGCGAGGACATAGAGCGACATCTGCGCTCCACTGATTACTTCCTGGACCGGGAGAAGCTCCGTGCTTTTCAAGAGCAACCGCTCGTGGATCTCGACGAGGGGTTGCGGACCAATCTAGTGCAATACCTGTGGGACAGCCGAGAAGAGGAGATCGGTGAGCAGAGGCTCATCGACCTGGATGAGCAAACCCGTCGTCATGTAGAGAGCTTTCTCGCGCGCAGGCAGCCAGGTTTGGACGAAGCAGGGATGGCTGAACTCGACGGTCTCACGGTCGCTGACTTGGATGGTGAGCTGAGGAGGGGGCTGGCCATCTACGCAGGACACCAGCGGCTGGATGAGATTGGGGAGAAGAGAATAGGCGAATGGAGTGAGCTTGAGCGCGCAGAGCTACAGCGCTACCTGGGGAAACGGCTGATGCAGCAGGTTGAGAAGCGCCTGTTGCTGGGCGCTATCAGCCGCTTGTGGGTCGACTATCTGACCGCCATCGAAGACCTGAGATTGGGCATTGGCCTGCAAGCCTACGGACAGATGGATCCCCTCGTGGAGTATAAGCGTCGCGCCTTCGGGATGTTTGGTGAACTCACCGACAACATTCGTCGTATGGTCGTCACCAACGTCTTCCGCTATCCACCTCAGCCTCTGGAGCTCGTGCAGCCTGGTGATCAGAGTTAGGGAGTTGTCCGTGAACGGATCCATGACCCATCCCCTCATCATCGAGACGGGAACAAGTTGCTGGACATAGAAGCAGCCGCAGATCTGCCACGGATCAGAATCTTTGCCGGACCGTTTGGCACTGGCAAGACAGAGGTGGCGATCAATTACGCCCTAACCCTGGCGAGGCTGGACCAGGCTGTCACACTGACGGACCTCGATGTGGTGACCCCTTACTTCCGTTCCCGAGAGATGGCGGAGCGGCTGGAGAAGAGAGGGGTAGAGGTCGTCAGTCCCCCCGACCTCACGAAGAACATCCATCTACCAGCGGTCACGGCACAGATCTGGGGTACGATGGAGGGCCGCGACGGCGTGACAGTGATCGACGTGGGGGGAGATGCCCAGGGCGCAAGGGCCATCGGCCAGTTCAAGGCCTCGATCGAGCGCTCTGGCTACATCATGTACGTGGTCGTCAACCCTTATCGTCCCTTCAACTCCACCGTGGAGAGGATAGCTGAGACCATCAAAGACATGGAGGAGAACTCCCGCCTGAAGACAGCGGCGCTGGTGAGCAACCCCAACCTCATCGCCGAGACGACTTTGCAGATCGTTGATGAGGGACACGGCCTGGTTGAGGAAGCCAGCGAGGCACTGGGTCTGCCGATAGCCTTTCTGTGCATTGAGGAGCGGCTACTTGACGGACGCCGAGACGAACAGTATGACCGACCCGTTCTGCCATTGAGGCGGCACTTCTACCCACCGTGGGAAGAGCAATCTAGCGAGTAGCGGAGGTTTGTTACCATGCCCACCATAGTCATCGACGAGGACTACTGCAAAGGATGCCAGTTGTGCACCGCTGTATGTCCGAAAGACCTGGTGAAAATGGCCGAGCACTTCAACGCCAAAGGGTACCATCCTGCCAAGCTGGTGGACCCCAAGGGGGAGTGCACCGGCTGCACCCTGTGTGCGTTGATATGTCCGGACGTCGCTATCACAGTCTATCGCTAGTCAACGCGCCCTCCCCCGGGCCTCAACAGAAGGTGATCAAGACATAGGAGAGATGAGCATGGCAAAAGTACTGATGAAAGGTAACGAGGCTATCGCCGAGGCGGCGATTCGAGCCGGCTGCGACGCCTACTTCGGCTACCCCATCACGCCTCAGACGGAACTGCTGGAGTACATGTCCAAGAGGATGCCAGAACTGGGACGAGTCTTCGTTCAGGGCGAGAGCGAGATCGCATCCGTCAACATGGTCCTGGGAGCAGCCGCCGCGGGCAAGAGGGCGATGACCTCTTCCTCCAGCCCAGGCATCAGCCTCAAGCAGGAAGGGATCTCCTACCTGGCCGGTACCGAATTGCCTGCGGTGGTTGTCAATATCATGCGCGGCGGCCCCGGCCTGGGCAACGTCCAGCCCTCGCAGTCCGACTACTTTCAGGCCACCAAGGGCGGAGGCCACGGCGACTACTTTCCCATCGTCCTCGCGCCAGCCACAGTCCAGGAAGCGATAGACTTCACCATTCTGGCCTTCGAATTGGCCGACAAGTATCGCAACCCAGCCATGATTCTGGGAGACGGAAGCATCGGCCAAATCATGGAACCCGTCGAACTACCTGAAGTGGAACCAAAACCGCCTCCCAAACCGTGGGCCCTGACAGGCTGCAAGGATCGCGAGAAGAACATCATCCGCTCTCTGTATCTGCTGGCTGCGCCTCTGGAGGCACGGAACATCATCCTACAGAAGAAATACCGCGAGATCGAGGCCCACGAGCAGCGCCACGCAGAGTTCATGCTGGACGGAGCCGAGATTGTCATCGTCGCCTATGGCACCGTGGGCCGCGTGGCCCAGACGGCCATCAACAAGGCGAGGGAGGAAGGTATCCTCGCTGGGCTCTTCCGCCCCATCACGCTCTACCCCTACCCCAAGGACGCCCTGTCCTCTGTGATCGAGCAGGCAAAAGTGTTCTTGGTGCTGGAGATGAGCGCCGGTCAGATGCTGGAGGATGTGGAACTCGTGGTCAAGGGTCGAGTGCCCGTCGAGTTCCAGGGCTGGCTTGGAGGACGAGTCCCCACACCCACCGAGGTGCTGGAGAAGATCAGAGAAGTGGCCGACAAGCACACAAGCTGATCGGCTGAGCACGCTAGCACACGTCCTGCAGAGTACGAAAGGGGAATCACATGCCTGAGGGAAAGGTAGTCTTCAAGAGACCAGAGGCTCTCGAGGAGATACCCACTCACTACTGCCCCGGTTGCACGCATGGCACCATCCACCGCCTGATAGCGGAGGTCATTGATGAACTGGGGATCCGGGAGAAAACGGTCGGTATCGCGCCCGTAGGATGTGCGGTCCTGGCCTATCACTACTTCAAGTTCGACATGGCGGAGGCAGCCCACGGACGAGCCCCGGCGGTGGCGACCGGCATCAAGCGCGTCAGGCCAGAGAACGTGGTCTTCACCTACCAGGGCGACGGCGACCTGGCGGCCATCGGCACCGCGGAGATAGTCCAGGCCGCCAATCGGGGTGAGAACATCACCGTCATCTTCGTCAACAACGCCGTTTTCGGCATGACGGGGGGCCAGATGGCACCCACGACGTTGCCAGGCCAGGTCACCACTTCTACTCCGACCGGGCGCGACGTCAAGCTGGCCGGCTATCCCTTGAGGGTGGCTGAGCTCATCGCCCAGACCGCGGGAGCCGCTTACGTGGTGCGCCGAACGGTTACGCAACCCAAATACGTCCGCAGTTGCAGGAAAGCGATCAAGACCGCGTTCGAAACTCAACTGGCGGGCCTGGGCCTATCCATCGTGGAAGTACTGTCCACCTGCTCCACCAACTGGGGGATGAGTCCCCTCGAAGCCTTGGACTGGGTCGAGGACAACATGATCCCCTATTACCCGCTGGGCGACTACAAGGTGATAGACGAGGTCAAGGGCCTGGAGTAGCGTGGCGGAGCCGCTCCTACGACCTGAGCGGCGTCTCTGTGACTGAGAAAAGGAGAGCGTTCATGTTGGAACAGATCATCATCTCTGGCTTCGGAGGGCAAGGGGCCCTCTTTGCCGGGCAACTGTTGACCTACGCTGGCCTGGAGGAGGGCAGGCACGTAGCCTGGTTGCCTTCCTACGGCCCTGAGATGCGTGGAGGAACGGCCCGCTGTACCGTGACTGTCTCCGACGAACCCATCGGCTCTCCGCTCACTGACACGCCCAGTGCGGTGATGGCGCTGAACCCTGCATCTCTGGAGATGTTCGAACCCAAAGTACTGCCCGACGGCCTCCTCATCATTAACAGCTCTATCACCAAGAAACAGGTGCAGAGGAAGGACATCACGACCATCAGGATTCCCGCCAACGACATAGCCCGGGACGAGATGGGAAACGAACGCATGTCCAACATGATCCTGCTTGGAGCACTGGTGAGGGTTACAGGTGTGGTCACTCTGGATTCGGTGATGAAGGCTCTGAAGAAGAACCTGCCCGAGAGGAGGCACCACCTCCTGGAACCTAATAGGCAGGCCCTCCAGAAGGGCTGGGAGCTCGCAGAAGAGGTCCCGAAGGACTAGAGAATGATCCTCGGACAAGTGAAGCTGACCATAGTCAGCGATGGGGTGTTTTGGCTGGACGGCGGGGCACACTTCGGCATCGTGCCCCGTGTCCTTTGGGAACCCCTCATCGTCCTCGACGACCGACATCGTGTCCCCATGGGCCTCAACTGCCTGCTCATCGAATCGGCCGGGAAGAGGATCCTGGTGGACACCGGACTGGGGGACAGACTCTCCGCCAAGCGACGAGACATGCTCAATCTACAACGCGATAGGGGGCTGGTCGGCGCCCTGGAGCAGGTAGCCGTGGCCGCTGAGGACATCGACATCGTGATCAACACTCACCTTCATGCCGACCACTGTGGTGGCAATACTTCTCTGAACGAGGACCGCCAAGCCGTGCCCACCTTCCCCCGAGCCGAATACTGGATCCAGCGCCTGGAGTGGGCCGATGCTCGCTACCCTAACGAGCGCACCAAGGGCACGTACTTCAGCGAGAACCTTGTCCCGTTGGAGGAGCACGGGCAGTTGCGTCTCCTCTACGGGGACACCGCAGTGACAGACGAAGTGCGCTGCATCGTCACCCGGGGACACACCAGAGCTCACCAGTCGGTGGTCATCCGGTCACAGGGCCAGACAGCTATCTACCTGGGCGATGTCGCCCCCTGGAAAGAGAATATCGAACGGCTGGCGTGGACTCCCGCCGGCGATGTGGAACCTCTGGACACTATCGAAACCAAGCGTGCCCTGCAGCAGTGGGCTTTGGAAGAGGAGGTGTTGCTGATATTCGAGCACGATCCTCGCATCACCGCAGGGTATCTACGCCAGCACGGAGACAAGCTGGAGGTAGAACCGGTTGATATGCAGCACGAGGGGCCTCCGGGGCCCTGGCACACTGGAGGAATAGCATGGCAAGCATCTCCCCGCAAACGATAGCAGTCACCTGTCCAGGCTGTGAAGCCCCCATCTCCGCAGAGGTGTGGCAAATAGTGGACGTTGGGCAGAGCCCGGATCTGAAACGACGGCTTCTGCGGGGTCAAATCAACGCTATGGCCTGTCCTCAGTGTTCGCGCCTCACGGCAGTCGGCACGCCCCTCGCCTATCACGATCCCGAGAAGGAACTGTTCCTCGTCCTCTTGCCCACCGAACTAGGACTCTCGGGCGAGGATCAGGAAAAGACCATCGGCGAACTGACCAACGCGCTGATGAACTCCCTTCCGGCAGAGCAGCGCAAGGGCTATCTCTTTCAGCCCAAGACCTTCTTCTCCATGCAAGCCTTGAGCGAAGAGATACTGCGGGCTGACGGCATCACCGATCAGATGATGCAGGATCAGATGGAGAAGAGCCAACTGCTACAAGATCTACTCGCACATGTAGACGATGAAGCCAGCCTCAAAACCCTGGTGGAGGAGAAGAAGGCCCAACTGGATTACGAGTTCTTCTGGCTACTGACCGCCTCCATAGATCAGGCCGGGCAGGAGGGGCACGAAACGTTGGTCGAGCACCTGACCGCTCTCCGAACGAAGCTATTGGAACTGGTGCAACCCCCAGGGGTGTCACCTCTCGAGGACATGCCGGAGACAGTGACCCGAGACGAGCTGGTTGAGCAACTGCTATCCGTGAAGGAGAATGACCAGTTGAAGACTCTGGTGGCTGTGGCGCGCCCCCTTCTGGACTACCAGTTCTTCCAGATGCTCACCGGTCAGATAGAAGCTGCCGAGGGACAGGGAGAGAAGGAGCACGCCGGAGAGCTGACAGAGTTGCGGACCAAGATACTCGACACAGTGGATGAGCTTGACCAGGAAGCGAGGGAAGCTCTGAACGGGGCCGCCAGGTTGCTGAGGCAGATGCTGGAGAGCGATGACATCAAGGCCGCGGCGGAGGAGAGCATGGAGCAGATAGACGCGGCTTTCCTCACCGTCTTGGAGGCGAACATCCGTGCCGCAGATGAGGCCGGCCAGGCGGAGATGGCCGACAAGCTAAAGAAGTTGAAGGAACACGTTGTCTCCTTGCTTGAAGCACGCATGCCACCAGAGATGCGTCTGCTGAACCAACTGCTGCCCACAGAGGAGTCGGAAGAACGCCACAGACTCCTTCACGAGCATCAAGATCTGGTGAACGAGCAGTTTCTGGAACTCGTGAAGCTCGTCACGGAGGATCAGCGCCTCCAGAATCAGGAGGCGGCCGCAGAACGCTTGAGCGAGATCGCTCAGGAGATCGAAGCCATGCTCCAGGCTGGCCGTGACGATGCATCCCCTCCTCCGGAGCCCGGAGACTGATTCTCTGAACACGGCCCCCGGGCAGTTGCACCTCGTGCCAAGTGACGCTGTTCGGACCAGATCTGCCCCGACCCACCGCCTAGCGAGCCTGACGACGATTCTGTCACCCTGCCCTCTCTTCAGCTCCTGAGGGACCGAGGTCGAATACCGCGAACGAACATTGATCTCGCTCGACTTGACATAGAACAAAAGTTCGTATATAATAAGGGTGGTTGTCACAGGCGAATGCGAAAGGAGGGCAACCATGAGCCTATCATCGCGACAGGAGGCCATGCTGGAATTCATCAACCAGTTCCTCCAACAGAACGGGTACCCACCCAGTATCCGAGACATAGGAACTGCGGTGGCCATCTCCTCCACCTCGGTCGTGAACTATAACCTCAAGATCTTGGAACGGGAAGGGTACATCTCCCGCGACCGCGAGGTCTCTCGGGGCTTGAGGCTCGTCGGTCACGGCAGAGACAGAGAGCTTCTGATCAGCGTGCCCTTGCTGGGGAGAATCGCTGCGGGCGATCCCATTCCAGTCCCGGGGGACACCGTACCGGAGGAACACCTGGAGCTGGCACGGGGCATCCTGCGGGACGAGGAAGGGATCTACGCGCTGAAGGTCCAGGGCGAATCCATGGTAGACGCTCTGATCAACGATGGTGACATCGTGATCATGAAACACCAAGAGGTGGCCGACAACGGTGACATGGTAGCCGTATGGCTGCGTGACAAAGAGGAGACCACCTTGAAGAAGATCTATCATGAGGGGAACAGGATTCGACTCCAGCCTGCCAACCCCACCATGGAGCCCATCTACGCCTCGGCAGGCAACGTACAGGTTCAAGGCAAAGTCATCATGGTCATCCGCCAACTCCAGGCGGCCTGAACCTTAAATCTCTCCAGGTTCGCTCTCCAGAACCCCCTCTGAACTTGACAGAGAACAGACCTTCTGCTGTAATGAGCAGTAGAACGAGTGTTCTATAGAGCTGGTTGTCGCAACGAGGACTTGCTTCAGCTAGCTGCCATGTCAAGATTCTGCCGACGCCAGAGGGGGTTTCATCATGCAAGCATCGGTCTGTGAGCATCGTCAAGTCTCAGAAGATGGCCGCATCACCTGTGCCAAGATAGTCCTCGGGGATAACCAAGTCTCTCCCGACCTGTGTGGTGACTGCCCCGCCAGGGCACGTAACTGTCAGCATCTACGTTTCTCCCTCCAGAAGCACTCCCTCACTCCGATCACCGTCCGCTGGGGCAACGGCCACGTCGAGACGTGGGATGACGTTTCGCCCTGCGTCTCCTTCGTCCAAGCCGCCTGCCACGTGAGGACCATCGCCGTCTCTTCGTCCAGAGACTGCCTTTCGTGCCAGTTGCGGGAAGCTCTGCACCCTGAGCAGGAGCTTCCAACCCCAGCTTTGGAGTCCATCGCTCCGGCCCACGGCCACGCCATCCCCTTTGTCAGTGTCGCACAGTAACAGGAGGCCTACGATGGAGATTGGTTTGCTATGGTATGACGATACCCAGATGGAGTTCGCCGCCAAGGTTCACCAGGTTGTGCAGCGGTACGAGGAGAAGTTCGGCACGAGCCCGAACAGGTGCTACGTCAATCCAGCTTCTCTGCCCAAAGTAGCAAAGGCCTTCTCGCTAAACGGCATCAACGTTGTGACCTGCGCCGCCGTTCTGCCAAACCACTTCTGGGTGGGGCTTGAAGGACAAAACCGCAATGTCAGCGCTGAGACCTCAGAGGTCGGCTGTCAAAGCGAGCAGCAAATAACCTCCCGAAGGTTCTGAAACCTTCGGGAGGTTTGGACAATACCACTTCTTCCACAGGCGCAGGGTGGCGTAGGCGGCCAGGCCCATCATCCCGCTGCCCATCAACAGCAACGTGCCAGCCTCATCATATGGGACCGCACCGCATGCCAGGGCGCCACGTCGCGTAGCGCTACGTAGTTGATGGCATCAGGTCTCCCGGCGTGCTAAGGGCCACGAGCTCACCACCCTTGCGGGCTGCGCACGGTGACCAGCCTGGCCCCGAAACGCTACAAAGGCGATACACCCTCAAGAAAGTCCTCGACAGCAAGTTTCGGTCCGGCGAGTTGCTAGGCACCCGCTGAGTTAGCTTTCAAGAAGTACGGAGTGAAATCGACTCTCGGTTGCTCGCGCTTCCTTCGCAGAACGAACTTCTCATTCTCTCGAAAGATGCTGACGTGCCAGTAGAACCGTTCTTCGCGGTGCGTGACGTTCATGCCTTCCAGCCAGGGAGCAAAATCTGCAAAACGTATCAAGAGAATGTGATCCTCCGAACCGCAGCCGAAGGCGACGTAAGCGTCCTGGGCAAACTCCAGGAATTCCTTTTGGTGAGGATGAAAGGCAAACCAGTAGGATAGCTCACCGCGATTGTCATGTTCTTTCGATACCAGACAAATCAGAGCAAGAACCCCATCCGCCGAGGAAAAGGTTGCCCGCGAACGCTTCAGGAGAGGGCTGGTGAAGCGCTTCTGTATCCGCGCCACGCACGCATCGTGGAACGCAACTGGTGTGAACTTCGGCTTGCGTTCGACACCCTCGCCTTCCTCCACCTCTTCGGGCATCTCCTCTACCTGCTTGATATCCTCGGCAGTCGAGAAGAGTATATCGACAATCTCATCAAGACGCGTGAACTCCATTGGAATCAGTATGTCGTGAATTCTACGCGCAATCACGGGATCCTCGACAGCTTCCTTGAGAGCTACAAGTCGTAGCAAACCATCGACGCTGATGAGCCGTACATCCCACGCGTGGCGTGAGCCCCGAATCTGGGCCTCAAGCTCACCTGTGTCTTGCCGGCCAACCACAATGAGAACAGATGAAGCATCTTCTGAGATGGTGTCCTTCTTGACTAGGGCACGGTGATAGCCGACAATCTTATTGAGCTTGATCCGATAGGCATCGGTGGTCTTCACTTCAACTATGACGGCGTGGCCGTTCGGGAAGTGCCAGAGGCCATCGAACCCAATGTGTCCTGCGGTGCCACGATATCGACCATCAGTGACTGTGAAGCCCAACCGTCTCCCGATCTCATTGACTATATCCTGGAGTACGTAGCCAGAATCAGTGAAAGAGCCACTAAGACAGTCATCAGCATACTGGCCCAAGAGCCTTGAAGGAACCTGAGCCAGGAAATCCCTAAACTCATTTGACGCTTCGCTCCCATCTAGAAGCTTGCCATCCCCAGCAAATGCAATGATTTGCTGGGCTTTCTTTTGGCTGAGCTGATCCTTAGAACTTGCCCATAGGTCAATGAGTCCCATTTTCGCCTCCCTGCAATCGGCCTCTCTTGCTGCACTCGCTCGCTTCCACACCACGGCGGGGCCGCCAACGGCTTGCGCATCACCCGCTGGGTGGATGAACAGCTACTCGAAGACATGCAGCGTAGGGTGCCCGCTCAACCCGAGAAGGTGAAACGCCGCAAGTGTATCGTGGAGCGTCCCTTCGGGACCATCAAGCACAGTATAAACCAAGGCCACTTCCTCACCCGTCGCTTGCCCAACGTCCGCTCCGAGATGAGCCCTACAGTGCTGGCCTACAACATCAAGAGGGTGCTCAAGATCCTGGGAGTCAAGAATTTGCTGGCAGCACTGCCTTGACAGCTGCCCTTCTTCTTCACTACCCCAGTCACTTGCTCCACACAATCATTGGCGATCATCTTCACTTCCGCACGCCAAACATCGCACGCTGCGCTAACTTCTCACACAGTCTCGCCAGTTGTTCGGCCGCCGCATTGTCCCTTTCAAGGACTGTGAAATGGGATCGACGGCGACCGAAAAGGCAAGGCTCGAAGAAGCGAAACAGCTCACACGAAGTCCATGTCGTCACGGTAGGCAATTGCCCACGGCGGTGTACGGTCTAGGCCCCTTGCGGCAAGCCTGAACCTCTGCGGATTCGCAAGGTCACGTTGGTCGTTCGGGATCTCGGCGACGAAGATCGGGCACCGATACTGTCGCTGCATACACTGTCGCTGCATGGCGTACACCATCGTGTTCTCCATGAAGAGGAGCACACGATTGGCAGTATGACCGACATACTTGTCGACAGGCAAGCTGAGGATGGTGGGAAGTCTGACGGTCACTGTGGACGGGCCTGCTAGCTGGTACTCGACGTCTGCCAAGGACCAGCCGTCATGTTCGTACTGATTCCGCAACTTCTGGAAGCCTGAAAGCCACCCACTGCGAACGTCTTGAAGGTACTGAGCCAGGTGGTTCTCTCCAGATGCCCAAAGGTCAGCGATGCCCTTATTGAACTGTGTGTCGTGCTGGAAGAGGAAGCCGATATCCAAGCCCAGAGGATCGCGCAGGATCTCCTGCAGGCCAGTCTTTGTAGCGACGATGCCCTGACCGAGCACTTTGTGTACTGCCTGGCTCAAGGGGATGTCGATCGTCTCAAGAACGTCGTACTGATTGCCCGTAAACCGCAATGCCCGACCATCCTCGATAGCATCGAGGTGGGTGGCTACTAGACATCCAACGTCCACAGCCGCATCTCTGCTAGCGCGAGCCGCCTCGAACATGGGCTTGAACTTGCGATCAAAGTGGTCTCGCATCTGCTCTCGATGTTGTCCCTCAACAGCGAGTAGATGGAGCGAATCTCGGAATCCTAGCAAGCCTAAGAACAGGCGTGCCACGAAGGGGGAGGAAGAGCCTTCATCGGCGACCTTCTTCACTTGAAACGGTGGCGACATAGTGTACCTCGGCCGTGACCTTATCCTCGTTTACGATTCACAAGCTGAGTTCTGGGACAGGCGGATCTCCATGAGACTAATGCCTCAAAGCACCTTCGTGGGCCTACCAGCGGCATAACGGTGAAGCTGAGCTACCGCTATGAAGCGCAGCGGAATTCCGGTCAGGTGCAGCGAGGTGGTAGCGCGCCATGTGCCTTTGTTGGAGAATCTGCTCAAACTGGATATGGTCTTATGTGCCTGAACTTCGATTTTGGAAAATCTGAAGGGAAGGTTCGATCATATTCCTCGAAAACTCGATTGGAAGTTTCACCTCGATCCATTTTACAAAAGGAAGCAAGGATCGCCCTTATGCCATAATCGCAAAGGTAGACAAGATATCTGTATCTCTGTTGAAACTTGTGAACATGGATGTCTAGCCTGTGATGGAGATCATCGAGTACAACTTTGTCCTCATTTTCAACCCAACCGATTCCTCTATGATGATTGGCCACGTTTCTTGACACTCTATAGAAGCGGCGCATCTCTTTGCCGCCAATGATTCGTGCGAGCAAATGAGTTGCGTTGTGGTGCTTCGTATACCAATCAACGTAGTCGGATGGCTGAAGAAGCTCATTGTCCGATTCTCTTGGACGAAGACCAAGCTGTTTCTTCATGGCTCGTCGGGCTACAAAAAAGACGCGAGGAAGTGCCATTTCGTACATATCGCGTATTCCGCTCAAAGTAACCGTCAATTGCATAACTTCTTGGTCTCTTAGACGCTTATACAGATCGGTAACCTGATTGCGTTCCTCCGAACTCAACATTTCAATACTTACAAGGTCAATAAAGTCACTTGCCTTCGCCAAGTCCACTTCTCCGGCAAGAGGCGCCTTGCCGCAAATATGCAGTCTTGCCAACAGGTCTATTGCCTCTTCATTCACTTTATGGAGCTGTTTCTGCCATTCAAATGCTTGTTTTCCAGATAATCGAAGCGCATTAAAATACGGATAAACCAGCTCTCCGGCGAGCATTTGAGCTGACTCAAACACCCAATCGTCACTCTCAACTAAGGGAACTACCTGGGATGAGAAGAAGCTATGAATATCCTGTGCAACGTCCAATTCACCAACGTTAACTGAGCTGACACGTTCTTGCCGTTGAGCCTCAGAAATCAGTTGGTCGAAATCAAATTGAAAAGCCTGATGAGGCCATAATTCGATCATACTCTCCACAATTCAACAGAACCTCGGAATAGACAAACAGGGCGAGCTAAGATATGCTCCTACAGAGCTTTTCTCCATAAGCAGCCCTGCTGGACGATTATGAGGAAAGGTTCTCGAAGCACAAGTAGTTTGCGGATTCCAGAAGTCTTCTGTACATTGTATCAGAACTCCGCTCCTTGAGCCAATCCAGATTTCCGGTGTCTCGCATGACACAAAGACCCAAGAAGCGGCTCCACTTCTCGGGCCTTTTCCTGGTCCAGCAGGAGTTCGAGCAGGATATTGGCATCTACGAGATACACACACTAATCACCCCGCCATTCCAAAGCCCTTCTCTGAAGGTCCAGAGCTGTGTATTGCTCGCGATAGTCCCTGAGGGCATCTGCCCAATCTTGGCGCAGTCTTCTCCCGAGTTTTGGTTCTCGCCTCTCCATCAAGAACTTTGCGAGATCTATCACCTCCTGCTGAAGGTCTGGCGGAAGCTGTCTGATCAGATCTTCTATTGTTTGCATGGCTTTCCCTCAGTTCCGTCGCTCCGGGCATCGATCACGTGGTCGATTCCCGGTTCGCGATTGACACCAGGACCCACGAAAGCAACTCAACACCTCAAGGCAATAGTAGCCTATCTGCGATCATTCACCCACTACATTGTTGCAGCACGTCACCGACGGTCCCACCCTGCGTTCGTCAATGGCCGTCGTTTCCCAACTATGAGACCTCCGAGGTCTCCGAGACCTCGGAGGTCTGCCGTCAAACCGACCACTGCTCATGGCTCACAGGTCCCTGGCAGTCTTGCAGAGATACTTGGCTCTGGCAGGGGAAGACATAGAGAGAGCGCACAGGCTGCATTCACCAGTTGATAATCTGCTGTAGCGTTGCCGCCCAAAAACAAAAGGGCCATCCTGCAAAAGGACAGCCCTTCTAGTGACTCCGTTGTGGCGGGTTACTCTCTCGTCCTCCAACGCAGTGTGGCGTATCCTGCCATTCCAAGTAGACCGCTGCCCAGGAGCATGATGGTACCTGGTTCGGGGACGAAGTCTTCTTCGCGTTCCTGCGGGACGGGACACCCATCGTTGGAGCGTGGCCCTGGTTGCTCGGGGCACTCGTCCTCGCGGTCGGGGATGCCATCACCGTCGGAGTCGAGCCCCTCGGGGCAGCCGCCGTTGGAGCGTGGCCCTGGTTGCTCGGGGCACTCGTCCTCGCAGTCGGGGATGCCATCACCGTCGGAGTCTTCTTCGCAGCTCTCTGCAAACAGTACGTCAATGCCCAGACTGGCGCTCAGTGCCACCCCGCCTGCCAAGAGCAAGGCCAAACTCACTCCCAAGAACATGCCTCTTGGCCCATGCTTCTTCATCGCCTCTCCCTCCTCTGCGTTGACGCTGCCTTGCCAATCTCGTCCACAGTATAGCAGAGTTCTGAATCCGTGTCAACCCCTAGTCGACACACCTGAGGTGGATTGCTAATGGTGCGGCTCAACGGTAGAATCATTCCGAGGCCCTGGTGTGAAAGATACGACAGGTGGTTACACCTTTTGGTACAATCTCCTCCTCAACAGCGGGGCCTCTTGACGTCATCTGAAACTCACGTTGCGCTGCCTTTCCATCTGTGGTACAATTGCGAACTTCGCTTCCCTACTTGGTCAACTTGCTGACACACGTTACCTCGTCCTGGCAAGTCCTGGCGTCCATTCAAGTGAATGTGGAAGGAGGCCCCATGGAAGGCAGTGGCATCGACAGGGGTGGAACACTAGCCGATGAGACCAAACTCTACAGATATGTGGGACTAAGCCAATTCGTGTCCTTTGTCGAGAGAAAGCAGACATACCTAACGAGGATAACGTGCTGGCAAGACACCTGGGAGGCGCCGGCTTTTCAAATCCCAACGCAGGGTCTCAATGGCGAACTCAAATACTCTCTACGGGCAAGGGCTGACGACATCTTTGGGCAATCCTGGAGTCTTCACTCTGAATCCGATGCTATGTGGAGAGTGTATTCCCCACAGGAAGAGGGACTGGTGATTCAGACAACGGTCAGGAAGTTCGGTCTGATGAGCGAGATACGCGAGGGCCTGTTGGCGGAGGTGATCTACTTCGACGACCTAGAGGATACGCTCGACGAAATCGGAGATGATCCTGAGAACCCGCCATACAATGTTGCATTGTTCAAAAGGAAGGCCTTCGAGTATGAGGCCGAAGTGAGATTGATAACACTCAACCACGAGATATGTTTGGGCAAGAGGTATGAGGCTTGTGAACGCATCTACATAGCCCTCGACCCGATAGAGTTCGTCGAGAGTATCACCGTTGATCCCAGATCAAAGGATTGGTATGTGGATACGCTGAGAAGATACTGCGCGAGGTCAGGCTTCAGCATTACGCCTAGGAGGTCTGGTCTGTACTCCGACGGCGTCTTCGAATCAACCGGCTTAAGCTACGAGTTGAGTCCGATAGGCAAAACTAGAGAGTGAGTTATGAGACAGGGAATGTGCAACCCGAGCAACGCCGAAGAACTAGCAGTCATAGCTCAAGAGATAGGTGCTGAGGTCATACGAGGCCCTGTGCGCTATCCAAGCGAGATGGGAGACATTGAGGTTGGTGGTGTAGACATTGGAGAGTACCTGTATGAGTTGAAAGGCCAAGAGGTAGTGCTAGTCAAGGCTCCCATTGGGCCTGTGGAGGAACTGCCCATCATCTGTGGTCTGTGCGCAACACCGTACAGCGATGATGAGTGCCCAACTTGCAGGGTAGAGCGGGAAGATGCTAGGAGGGTGATTGAGGAAAGATTGCGCCACGACAGGGATGAGAAGGACGGGCTGATTAGGGACATTAAGGATTGGCTGGACAGGAGGAGGGGCTAAGATGGGATGGCTGCGTGAGCTTGAACGACTGAGCAAGGAACGTGAGAAGATGCAGGAACTGGAGCAGGCAACCCACGAGGTACAGGATTACGAGAACTATGTCGACCTGCTGCAATCCGTTCACAAGGAATGCAGGGATATCTGGGACTGGGAGGCAATAGGGTGCTCCGAGCTCCCCGATCGGCCAGCGCGGGGTCGCAGGCACGAAGAGGCGGCACGAACGAAGCTGGAGGGGTTCAAACCTGGGGTTTTCGACAAGATGCTGTCGCGCACTGAGTCCAAACGGGAAGAGTTGCTTGCCGCCGTTGGAGAGGCGCGACAAGCAGATGAGCAAGAATACCAGGAAGCCCTTCAGACGTACAACAAGGAGTATGCGGAATGGGAGACAGCTTGTGCGCTGGCCTCTGGCATAGCCGCTGGAAGTGTACAAGCATGCTTGGATGCGATCAAACAGGCAGACCCCTTCAGTGAGATCAGCAAACTTGGCTCTTCCATAGAGTTCGAGGCCGAGAAAACCTCTTTGATCCAAGCGACTCTGCACGTCAATAGTGCAGAAGTCATCCCGTCAGAAGAAAGACGGCTCCTGAAGACTGGAAAGGTCTCCGTGAAGGAGATGCCCAAGACCAGATTCTACGCCCTACACCAAGACTACGTTTGTTCTTGCGTCTTGAGGGTTGCCAGAGAGTTGTTCGCGCTTCTTCCAACGGATATGGTGCTCGTGCACGCAGTGGGAGATCTCCTAAACACGAAGACTGGGTACATGGAAGAGGCCGCTATTCTGTCGGTGGCGATTCCGAGGGAGACGCTTGAACGGTTGAACCTCGACATGCTTGACCCGTCCGATTCGATGAGCAATTTCGTCCACCGTGTGGCATTCAAGAAGTATAAAGGCTTTGGTGCCGTTGAACGGCTCAGCCCCTCGGACTTCCAGATAGCATAGTTGGTCGGTGACTATTCTGTGAAAGGAGGAGACATGATAAGGACGTCAATTGTGTTCACGCTGTTTGCCGTGGTGTTGACGGGGTGTGGGCAAGGTGCGCCCGTGCCGAGCCCAACTGCTGCACCTGCACCAAGCCCAACTCCTATCCCAGAGCCAACTTCGACGCCGTTCAGTGGACCTGACCGACGGTTCATGGAGTGCGTGGCTTATGTGGTGGAGCCACTGTTGACCCGTGTAGAAGACGACAACAGGGGGTACATTTACGCCTGGGATGAAGATATCAACGAAATCCGCCTGTGGCTTGAGCGGCTAGAAACGGATGCAGATGAGGCGCGTGAAGCGCTGCAACGGGAATGCCCACTTCCTGACAATCCAGCTTGGCGGGAAGGCAGAGACCTTATGATAGAATCTATGCGCGAGTTCTCCAAGGGTGCTAGCCAACTGCATTGGGAATTCACCCAGGACACGCTGTGGGAGTCAGACCACCAGTTCGAACCAGGAAGTGGCAGGTACAACGAAGGTATTGGAACCGTCAACAACGCTGTACGACTACACGATGAAGCTCTGAGACTTTGGCGCAGCTCAACACCGATAAGCACCAACTGAACTGCGCGAATCCAGGCGAACCAGACTTGTCCCATGATTGATGGCAACGTCGATGTTGGCGATGAACCTGTACCTCGTGAAGACAACCTATTGGTGTGGCGAGTGCTCTCTCTTCCCACTTGCGATGAAAGAGTGAGGGTTCCGGGCTAGATGCCGGCACGGTACACCCAGCCCCTCACGGAGAAATCTAGGGGACTAGGAGAGGTGCAGAAATGGATGAGGGACCTGAACGACGACCCGCTGGCATGGCTCTTGGAGCCGGACCTTGACAACCCCGGGGTGCGCTAGTTCGCGCTGCTGACCTCCTCGACAAGGCACACGACGATCCGGAGATTGTGGAGGCCCGTCACGTCGTGGCGTCCACCGGGCCAGTGCCCACTGTCTTCGAGGCCCAGGAGGCCGACGGCTACTGGGTGAAGCCCGGCCCGGGCTACAACCCCAAGTATCGCAGTACCGTCTGGTCGGTCATCATGCTCTCCCAGCTCGGTGCCAACGGCCCCGAGCTAGCCTTGCGGCTGACGCAGCATGACCAAACTTGATCCGAAACGCCGCAAGAGCGAAAGAAACCTCAAAACGAGACTCGACAGCGAGGTCGGCTGCAACGAATGGTGAGGCGGCTTCATCGCCTACATGGTTCTTTCCTCTCGCTCTGCGTGGTCGCTGATTCGGACAGGTATTGCCTTGGCTTCGCGCTCTCCACCCGACACACTAAGCTTTGTATCTTCTGTGTATCAACTCGTTTGCAGTGGAAATACGATTTGGGTCATCAACTCCTGCGGCGGGGTTTGGCATGGATCATTGAGATACATCTCATACGCTACGCCGGTCGCCTCATACCCGTTCGCTTTGACCCATTCTGACAGGGCCGTGTATGCTGCCGCACAATCACCGTAGGGACCAATATGGATACAAGTCGCTATCTTCCCTGGGGGCATTTCGCCGGCTTGAATACTACCGCTGCCAGCTATCTTCTTGGATACAGGAAAGCCAATCTCCATCTCCAAGTCTTGCATATCCATATTGTAATACGCAGCAAAAGGTGGCCCGGCGGGCTGCTCACCTAGACCACCCAGATACTGGGCAATCGCCCCATACGCTTGTCCCAACACTTGGGGCAACTCTTCTATCGATGTCCGTGTGCGAATGGACAAAGTAGGTTGGGGTGGTTGTTCTTTAACTTCACATTTGTATGCCATAGCATGTTCTCCTTTCTGTCGGTTGCTGTCTTCATCAGCAGGGCTAGTTTCTATCCTGGCGCTGGCTTCCAAATGGCGCGCACAACGGCTCCGGCATCAAGTGCGGCGCGGAGCCACTCGACGCCGGAGTGCTTCATCGCTTCATCGCGGGGTAGGGCTTGAGGTCGGCGATCATCATGGTTGTGCCTCCCCTTGTTCCGTACCGGCGTCGTCCGTTGGAGCGGGTTTCAAACCCTCTGGATTTTCGGCATCCTCCATCCATCGCGCCGGATTATCCACGATGTACCGGCGAATGCCGTTCAGGTCGGTCTCATCCCGGATGATGTGTTCATAATAATTGCGTTGCCATAATTTCCCAGGGAACGGTGGCCATGCCCGTTGTTTCACCCCATCTATGTAGCGCTTGGTGGTCAGGGTTTTGAAACGATGCACCACATCCGCCAACGACATCGTAGGGGCAACCCCCTGTGGTTGCCCTTGTGGTTGCCCCCCACGCGGACCAGGGCGTTGCCCCCCACGCGGACCAGGGCGTTGCCCGACGCCCGGACCAGGGCGTTGCCCGACGCCCGGACCAGGGTGTTGCCCCACACCGGGACCAGGGTGTTGTCCCACGTCCGGATCAGGGGAGGCACGGGGGCCTGATGGATCAGGGCGTTGCCCGACGTCCGGACCAGGGCAGGCACGGGGGCCTGCCCCTACGAGGATTACGATGCCGTGAATGTGGTTGGGCATCACCACAAATGCGTCCGTTTGAACACCCTGATAATGTGATGGAATCTGATCCCAAACGGCCTGAATCATGTGGCCCGCATCATTCAACACCATTGCTCCGTCCGCGACCTCGCCCAACAAACATACCCGTCCCTGCGTGACCACGGTGATGCAATATGCCCCAGCTTGCGTATAGTCGTAACCTTTGAGGCGGATCGAGCGACGGTGATGGATTCTGGGATCGTAATGGTTGGTCGTCATCCCCCCACTGTCCCCGATGATCTCACCCAGCAGTACCGGCGTCGTCCGTTGGAGCGGGTTTGAAACCCTCTGGATTTTCGGCATCCTCCATCCATCGCGCCGGATTATCCACGATGTACCCACGAATGCCGTTCAGGTCGGTGTCATCCCGGATGATGTGTTCATAGTAATTGCGCTGCCATAATCTCCCAGGGAACGGGGGCCATCCCCGTTGTTTCACCCCATCTATGTAGCGTGTGGTGGTGAGGGTTTTGAAACGATGCACCACATCCGCCAACGACATCGTAGGGGCAACCCCCTGTGGTTGCCCAATGACCGAACCGGGGTGTTGCCCCCCACCCGGACCAGGGCGTTGCCCGACGGCCGGACCAGGGCGTTCCCCCACGTCCGGGCCAGGGGAGGCATGGGGGCCTGATGGATCAGGGCAGGCACGGGGGCCTGCCCCTACAAGGACAACGATGCCGTGAATGTGGTTGGGCATCACCACAAATGCGTCCGTTTGAACGCCCTGATAATGTGATGGAATCTGATCCCAAACGGCCTGAATCATGTGGCCCGCATCATTCAACACCATTGCTCCGTCCGCGACCTCGCCCAACAAACATACCCGTCCCTGCGTGACCACGGTGATGTAATATGCCCCAGCCTGCGTATAGTCGTAACCTTTAAGGCGGATGGAGCGACGGTGATGGATTCTGGGATCGTAATGGTTCGTCGTCATCCCCCACTCACCCCGACAATCTCACCCACCCGCTTATACTTCTACAGAACTGTTCTGCATAAGGAGCCCTACCTGGTGATTATGAGGAAAGGATCTCGAAGCACAAGTATTTTGCAGATTCCAGAAGTCTTCTGTACATTGTATCAGAACTCCGCTCCTTGAGCTAATCCAGATTTCCGGAGTCTCGTATGACACAACGACCCAAGAAGCTGCTCCACTTCTCGGGTCTTTTCCTGGTCCAGCAGGAGTTCGAGCAGGATATTGGTGTCGACGAGATAGACTAGTCGCCCCACCACTGCACTATCTTGTGCTGCAGTTCCATTGAGGTGTACTCGTCTTGACTTCTGACCCCACTCCGGCGGTCGGGGGGCATTAGAGATTGTATGGTTTGTCCACCACCACCCAGGCGTTGATGGCATCGTCCGTGTGCATGGTCACCCGGCCACCCTGTCTCTCGAAGATGTGTCGCATATCCTCGGGCCCGTGGAAACGGCTCCTCATCAGCGCCAACCGTTCTGCCATCGCAGTGAGCTTCACCGGCCAGTGTTCGATGTTCGGCTCCTCCACGACCAGCCGTCCCCCGGGCGTCAACACTCGTAGCAACTCGCTGGCTGCCTGCTCCTGGTCGCACAAGTGATGGAAGGCATCCACCACCAGGGCCCGGTCGAAGCTGCCATTGGGGAAGGGGAGGCGCTCGGCGTGGGCGCAGACCGGGTGTAGACCGTCCTTGCTTCGCGCCTGGCGCAGCATGGCGGCCGAAAGATCGGTGACGACAACCTCCCCGGTCATATTAGCCAATGCTGTGGATACCCGACCGGTGCCACCACCAACATCCAGCAACCTTCCGTCGGCTCGCAACTCCAGCAACTCCAGCAGTCGGTCTCGGCTCACCGTGGCGAAGATTCGGTCGTAGAAGGGAGCGAACAGGGCGAAATGGTCAAAGAGTTTCATTCGCTATGTGCTCCTCTCAGTACCCCAGCCTTCGGCTTCGCTGGGGCAACGGCCACGTCGAGACCTGGGATGACGTTTCGCCCTCCGTCTCCTTCGTTCAAGCCGCCTGCCATGTGAGGACCATCGCCGTCTCGTCGCCCAGAGACTGCCTTGCGTGCCAGCTGCGGGAAGATCTCCACCCTGAGGAGGAGCTTCCAACCCCAGCTTTGGAACCCATCCCTCCGGCCCACGGCCACGTCATCCCTCTTGTCAGAGTCGCACAGTAACAGGAGGCCCACTGTGGTCACGATAAGCTCCCCTAGGGCGTTGCGTCGGCTGCACGCAGGGTTAGGCAGCCAAAGGCTTACTCCACAGCTCCAGCATACTCCTCTACTCTATCAAGCCACTCACTCACCAATGCATTGAACAGATCCTTCTGCTCCACCTCTATCGCATGCCCTGCCCGATCTAGCACGACGAATGTCCCGCTCGGATACTTCTCCAAAATGTCCCAGGCATCACGATATCCGCAACTTGAATCCTGCCTACCCATCAGAATAAGGGTCGGTCCAGAAAATGGCTCTGGCAGCGCATCCACATCAAATGAAAACGCATAGCTCTCCTCCAACTTGGATAGGAACTTGTGATCAGCAACCTGGAACGCTGGAAAGATGTCAGCTCTCATCGCCTCAAGCAGCTCTCTACTTTGAACAACAGCCAACTCCAAAAACACCTCCGCTTCGTCGGGCTCTAGTTCCGACATGAGCGCCGGGTCTTCTGCCAACGTGACATGCGGGGGTAAGGTCCGCTCCGTCTCAAGAGCCCGAATAGCTGGAACGCTTAGAAGCAATCCATCCATCAACGTTGATCTCCGATACACGACCCCACGCGCAAGATAGCCACCATACGACGCGCCTGCTACCACAAAACGTTGCCCTGGGGCAATCTTGTCAATGAACTGCAAGGCTATGTCAAGCATGTGGTCCTGATGGGTAACCCAGTCCACGCCTGGGGTATTGCCCATGCCAGGGAGGTCAGGATAAATCCGCTTCCATCCATCGCGCTGCTTGAAGAGAGGTTCCATGGCGCTGACCATGTGGCGATGGTCAACAGGCCAACCGTGCAACATGATGATGGGTCTGCCGTCACCGAACAACTCATAGTGGATGGTGATGTTGTCAAGCTTGCATTCCATTCTTCAATTCCTCCCTTCTTGACCTGGGAAGGGTGCCCCCTTTCCCGTATGCCGAGCAATCCCGCAAGCAAGGTAGAAGAAACCGAACCACAAATGTCTCACTGAGAAGTCGTGGAACAATTCCGTCATCGAAGCCTGCACGACTTCCCAAGGACGACGGCGTAGAACCTCGGCCGTCACTCCATACGAGCGCAAGAAGAACAGGACATGTCGCCACCAGAGAGGACAGTACCATGGCCAAGCCATATCGAGGACGGCGATCCGACCTCCAGGAGCAAGAGCCTCACATGCGTTGGAGACGACGAGCCCGCAATCCGGAACCAATGTCAAGGTGTATGTTGACAAGACAGCATCCACGTGCGATGGGAAATCGAACTGGGCAGCGTCCGCGCACACTAGTTGAACGTTAGTCCATTGGTTGGCTGCTACTACCTGTCGAGCTTGGGCCAACATCGCAGCGCTCAAGTCAACACCAATAATCTTTCCGTGTGAAGCCACTGCTCGATAGAGGAGGGGAAAGTTGAGACCTGTGCCGCATCCAATGTCGACGACGGTATCACCGGGTTTCAGGCCAAGTGCTGATACGGCCTGTCTTCGCCAGCCTAGTATATTGAAACCGAACATGGCGAAGACGTCGAACAGTCTCACGGCGAGGTCGTACGTGGGCGCTCGACGCCGGTAGGCCTCGATGACTTCTTGTTTGCCACTGGATTCATCTATCATGGCTTTCCTCCTTCTGATGGCGCAGGGCAAGCAGAAGTGAACCCGCCGGGGCGGCCCAACTCATACTTCTACAGAACTGTTCTGCATAAGTAGCCTGAGCAGGTCACTATGCGGGAAAGGGCCTCCGCTGCAAAACCAACCTGAAAGCGCGTGTGACCGCCGATTTGCGCGGGCGATAGCCCGGTCGGCTGCATGCGCTTGTTAGCCGCCATCCTTTTCTGACAAGTCATTTCATCCTGTTGCAGGGGTCTGCAACGATGGGCAGGACTACCAATCCACCTCGCTTCAGGTGGCAAGGACCAACTCCAAAGCCGCATACCCAGCCTCGACCCATTGGACGCGACCCATCTCTCGACCAAGCGTGATGTTATGAATGGCCAGGCACGCCGCCAGATAGCGTGACCGGGCAATCACCTCCGCGTCCAACTTGCCGGTGTAATGCGCCAGAACGTTTTCCAGCCAACTCTCCCCATACCAGGCGTACAGGCAGGCAAAATCTATCGCGGGGTCACCAATAGCAGCGTCGGCCCAATCAATGACCCCACTCACCCCTCCCGAACAAGTGTCAACTAGAATATGCTCTGCCCACAGGTCATTGTGGACTAGACTCAGCGACCCTTGGAATGACACAGGCGTATCGTTCTCAAGGTAGCGACGCAAGAGACCCAGATTGACGTTTAGACCATTCAGCCTTCTCATCTGTTCGCGGGACTTGTCCCGCCAGTGCGCAACCAGGTCACGTGCTTCCGGCACGTCCGCTTCTCTGGCTTTGTCAACAGGATAAGTGTGTAGTCTTGCGAGGAATACTCCTAGCTGCCGTGCAACTCGATGCCGATCAACCATCTTCGAGGTATCACCACCAATACCTGGCAGATTCCTGTATCCGCCAAATGGTCGAATTGAGCTTTCATGCGATTCACAGAAGTACTCGTAGTTGGGAACTGGCAGTGACACCCACTCCCCAAGACCGGGAAGAAGTTTGCGTTCCATGTTCAGCTTGGCTACGCTGGCTTCGCGCTTTGGGAAGCGAAACAACCATCTTGCATCAACCTCAAAGACCTGAAAATCCCACCCTTCATCCAGCAGCTCCATACGTGCGCCGCGGAACTCCGGAAAGGCAGCAGTAATGATAGCTCTCGCCCTCTTTGCAGTCAGACTCTCTTCTGTGTAGATCGGTACACTCTCCTTGCCGGCTAACGGCTGCGAGCTGAGCGGCCCGGCCAATCACCTCCCGTATTCGCGGCGCGCCGAGGCTGGGCCCGCTCCAGCGAGTTGTTCGGCAGCGGTCAATCTCCAGTCGCTGGCAAGCCCGCGAATCCGTCACTGGTCGTAATCCTCCTGCGCAGACGCCACTGCAAAGCCAGCAATATTGCCAGAAACACTGGGATCAGCAAGTGCTCCAATGTGGACGGAATGCCGTCAGCGAAGAGGAAGATCCATGGAGAGGCTAGGACAGCCAGCACCGGGATCCAATATGCATACCTCCGCCTCGAAGCCCATAGAATGACCCAAACAGGCACAAGCGCCAGGATTAGAGTGTAGTTACCTGTCTGAGGAAGTAGGATCAAGGACGTCAACGCAGCAACTGAAATCAGCCACCCGAGACGTTCCGCAGAGTCCAAAGACCGCGATTCCCTCCACATCCAAGCACTCCACGCCACAACCACGATCACAATAAGCAAAGCCAGCCACGTTTGTTTCAATAAGCCCGGTGGCCAAATAGGTGAGGAATAGGCCTGATAAGCCAGTATTCCCCTGATATAGTCGGACTCCCAGGGTCCCATCCATGCGCGCGTTAGAAACCAAAGGCTGAGCATTCCTGTTAGCCAAGCGAAGACTATTCGCCGGTCTCCATTTTCCCATGCCACAGCTAGCATGGCGAGAAGAGGAATCATGACAACCTCTGGTCTAACCATCGCCAATACCAGAGCCAAACTGGCAGCGATCCAGTGGCCTCGAACGATTCCCCACCATCCAGCAACCAGACACGCCAAGCAAAAGGGAATGAACTGACCGATCAGATAAGCATTGATCGGATATCGAAATATCACTATCGAAAAGATGAGTAACAGGATGAGCGAAGTCGCACGCATCTGCCATCCGAGAATGGAAGCAACCCATATTGGCAAGACCAGCAAGAGAAGGAGCTGAAGCCCACACCACAGACCTGCTGCCCACGGGAAGGGCAAAAGCCAAAATGGCAACAAAGCCCAAGTAATCGTGGCGGAATACGCAAATCGCTGCTGATCTTCACCTGGCTCTAGGCGCCGACCAAACATTCCTTCCTGGATCTGCCACGTGATTTCATCCGAATATGGGGTTTCTCCTCTTAATACAGCTCGCGCTCCCACCCACCGAGGGAACAGGTCGAAACGTTGTCCATGCGGGGCGACTACCAAGAAGTAGGATGCCAGTGAAAGCACAAGCCAAAGAAGAAGCAAGAACCCAACTACCCTCAATAAATTGGTGTCTTGATTGCGGACCTCTTGCATGTTTGTCAATAATTATCCGTTGTCTCGGTTCGCTGCCGAACGCCGGAGTTCAGCGGCGTGGGGCGGGATGCGAGAACGTGTCCCCGTGAGTATCACGTTTGAGTTGGCGACCGTGTCCCCCGCGTGGGGCGCAGCCCCAGGTCCGCTGCCGCGACTTGTTAGCCGCCTGAATGCACCCAGCCATTCTATCCCAGCACCTTTTTCAGTACCCCATAAGAGATGATGTCACTGATGCTCTCCACGAACTTGATGTTTTTCAGGTTGTCGCTAGCCAGTGATCCACGCAGGATGATGGGGGTCAGATCAAGATCCTGGGCGCCTCGATACGTGGACAGCACGCAATACTCGGCGCAAAAACCGGTGATGATGACCGTGTCTACGCCAAGTTCTCGTAATTCGTCCTCAAGCGATGTTTGGTTGAAGGAATTCCCATAGGTCTTACGGATATGCAAGTCCGAGGGGAGTATGTCTAACTCTTCGGGCAGTTCAAATCCCTCTTCCTCTGGTACGAGTTTCTCCTCTTCATCCATATGTTGGATGCAGATGACCGGCAGGTGCTTTTCTCTGAATAGTGCGATGGCCGCGTTGATGTACTCGATAGCATCATTCAGGGATTGTGTCGTTGTCGGACTGATTTTGAAGAATTCCTTTTGGACATCAAGAACTAACAAGGCTGGTTTCATATGAACCTCCTTCATGTGTTGAGTTTTCGCTCACTACCGATTGGTGCTTTCGCGTTCAGGCGGCTAACATATGCTTCTACAGAAATCTTCTGTATAATGTCCCCTATGGGGTGTTCTTGCAGAACCATGGGGATGAATGATCTTACTATCGCGCGGAATGAGAGCTTCCGCGCCAGCTATGTGAGCATTGTAACACAACTCCGCTCCTTGGGCCATAGATTGAATCCAACACTGTGAACATCTCGGAGGTGCTTCGGTAGGAAGAGAGGAGACGATGCAAGATTGGATGAGGGACCTGAACGACGACCCGCTGCCATGGCTCTTGGAGCCGGACCTTGACAACCCTGGAGTGCGCTACTTCGCGCTCACTGACCTCCTCGACAAGGCACACGACGACCCGGAGGTGTTAGAGGCGCGGCGGGCCGTGATGTCCACCGGGCCGGTGCCAACTATCATCGAGGCCCAGGAGGCCGACGGCTACTGGGTGAAGCCCGGGCCAGGCTACCGTCCCAAGTACCGCAGCATTGTCTGGTCGGTGAGCATGCTCGCTCAGGTCGGGGCGGATGGCAGCGATCCGCGCATACAGAAGGCCTGCGAGTATCTGCTAGAACATGCTATCGACAAGAACGGCGCCTTCTCTGCCACCGCGACGCAAGGAGGTGCCATCCTTTGCCTCATGGGGAACCTCAGCGCGGCGCTGCTGGACCTGGGCTGGCTGGGGGATGAGCGGCTGCATGGCGCTCTTGAATGGCTGGCAAGGGTGGTCACGGGTGAAGGCATCGCTCCGTGGGAGGAGAAGGACGCACCCCTGCGCTACCTCAAATCGGCCACCTGCAACCCAGGATTCTGCTGCTCAGCCAACAACAGGAAGCCCTGCGCCTGGGGCGCGGTCAAGGTGATGCTCGCCTTCAGCAAGCTGCCAGACAACGCCCGCACTCCGCTCATTCAGCAGGCCATCGACATGGGCCTTGAGTTCCTCCTGGGCCGAGACCCCGCCATCGCCGACTACCCCATGGGATACAGCACCAAGCCCAGCCGAAGCTGGTTCAGGTTTGGCTACCCTCTGTTCTACGTCACGGATGTTCTACAGAACCTCGAGGTGCTGACCAGGTTTGGCTATGCCACCGACCCACGTCTGGGGGCCGCCATGGACCTGGTGTCAGGGAAGCAGGACCAGCAGGGCCGCTGGAAGATGGAGTACACCTACAACGGGAAGACGTGGGTAGACATCGAGGAGAAGGGCCAGCCCAGCAAATGGGTGACACTGCGGGCGTTGCGGGTGCTGAAGGCGCGTGGCTGAGGGCACTCACTCAGGCCTGCACGCTGGCGCGCTCGATTCTCCGCATCCATGCCGAATGGCGGTCACTTGCTGAGTGCCACATCCAGCGCTTCGCCCAGGGAGCGCGCCTTGACTACCTCCAGTTCAGCAGGCCGGTCCTTCGACACTCGCACCGACCGAGGCAGCAGACACCGCTTGAAGCCCAATCTGGCTGCCTCATTCAGCCTCTTCATCGGCTGGCTGACGGAACGTAGCTCCCCCGATAACCCTATCTCGCCCACAATAGCCAGGTCGTGGGCTACGGGGACGTCACGGAAGCTGGAGGCGATAGCCACCGCCACGCTCAAATCCACCGCAGGCTCGTTGATCCTCAAGCCCCCCACCACGTTGACGAACACGTCCTGATCGTGGAGGCGCAGCCCCATCCGCTTGCTCAACACGGCGACCAACAAGAGCAAACGGTTGAAGTCTATGCCGTTCGCGGTACGTCGAGGCAAGCCGAAGCTGGTGGTGCTCGCCAAAGCTTGAATCTCCACCAACAGGGGACGAGTTCCCTCCAGGGTAACGGCGATGGCTGACCCTGTGCCTTCGGAGCGCTCTGAGAGGAACGCCTCGGACGGGTTGGGCACCTCCAGCATCCCCTGCCCGCTCATCTCGAACACGCCCAGCTCATCGGTGGAGCCGAAACGGTTCTTGACGGTGCGCAACAGGCGATAGGAGTGGAAGCGCTCACCTTCCAGGTACAGCACCGTGTCCACCATGTGTTCCAGCACCCGAGGTCCAGCGATGGCCCCCTGCTTGGTCACGTGACCCACGATGAACACGGGCACCCCTTCGCCCTTGGCGACATTCAGCAGACGCGCGGTCGATTCTCGCACCTGACTGATGTTGCCGGCAGCCGAGGTCAGATCAGGAACGTGGACCGCCTGTATGGAGTCCACGACCACCAGTCTGGGCGCCAACTGGTAGATGTGGTCCACAATGACGTCCATATCTGTCTCGGTGAGGAGATACAAATCCTCGGTGGAGATGCCCAATCGCTCCGCTCGGATCTTGATCTGGGGGGCCGATTCCTCCCCCGAGACATATAGCACCTTGCCCAGCGTCTCGCTCAGCACTGCCGCGACTTGCAGGAGCAAAGTGGATTTGCCGATGCCTGGATCCCCAGCGATGAGCACCGTGGACCCTGGGACGATGCCACCGCCCAGGACACGGCTGAACTCGGCCATGGGTACCTGCATGCGCTGGAACCCCTCGGCCGGTACCTCTGACAGGCGCTGTGGCTTGGCGCGGGGCATAATAGACGACGGTGGAGAGCTCCCCCTGCTCTCCACCGTCTCCACCATACTATTCCATTCGCCACAATCCGGGCAGCGTCCCACCCATTTTAGAGACTGAGCGCCGCACTGCTGGCAGACGTAGATAGCCTTGGCGCGGCCCTTGGTCATGAACTGGAACCTACCCTTCCGCTACGTGTTGACCTTCGTGCCTAGTTGCCTGCTCCCACCAACTCCTTGCTCAGCAGCTTGATCTCATCGTCCTCGGCTTCCAGGACTACCGTGTCGCCAGACTTGAACTCCCCGGCCAGTATGGCTTCAGCCAGAGGTTCTTCGATCATCGTCTGAATAACGCGCCGCAACGGACGGGCACCGAAGTGAGGATCGTACCCTTCCTTCGCCAGGAGTTCCTTGGCCTCCTCCGTAGCCTCTAGCGTGACCTGATGCTCGTCGAGACGCTCCTGAACCTGGTTCAACATCAAATCCACGATCTGCCTAATCTGTGCCTCGGTCAGTGCGCGGAAGACGACCATGGCATCTACGCGGTTCAGGAACTCCGGGCGGAAAGCCTTCTTGAGCTGGTCGAGGACTTTCTCCTTCATCTTCTCATACTCTTCCTCAGCCGTCTCGGCGCCATCTTGGCTCAGCTTGAAGCCTACGGACATTTCCCTCGTCAAGTCCTCCGCCGCCACATTGGAGGTCATGAGAATGATCGCATTGCGGAAATCCACCCGACGCCCCTTGGCATCCGACAGGTGACCGTCCTCCAGGATCTGCAATAGCATATTGAAGGCTTCGGCGTGCGCTTTCTCTATCTCGTCGAAAAGAACCACGGAGTACGGGCGACGACGGACAGCCTCGGTCAGTTGCCCTCCGTCCTCATACCCTACGTAGCCCGGGGGGGCACCAACCAGACGAGCCACGCTGTGCCTCTCCATGAATTCCGACATGTCCAGCTTGATCAGCGCATCCTCGCTGCCAAACATGAACTCCGCCAGCGCCTTGGCCGACTCGGTCTTTCCCACTCCCGTGGGTCCCAGGAACATGAACGAGCCGATGGGGCGCTTGGGGTCCTTCAACCCTGCTCGTGCCCGACGCACCGCCTTCGCTATGGTGCTGATCGCCTCGTCTTGACCCACAATACGGCGGTGTATCTCCTCCTCCATCCGCAGCAGCCGTTCCTGCTCGGTGCTGGCGATTCGAGTCACCGGAATCCCAGTCCACATGGAGACCACCTCGGCCACATCTTCCTCGGTCACCTGCAGAGGTGCGCCCTCGGAAGACTCCTCCCATCCCAGGCGCATCTGACCTATCTCCTCCTCCAGTTGAACCTCCCGCTCCCTCAACACCACGGCCTCTTCGATCCGCTCCTCCTCGAAGGCCTGCTCCTTCTCCTCCCGAACCGAGTTCAGATCGTTGAGGGAGTCCTTCAAGCCGACGATGTGGGGGATCTTGTAGATTCTCACCCGGGAAGCGGCCTCATCCATCAGGTCAATGGCCTTGTCCGGCAGATATCGATCGGGCACATATCGCGAAGACAGGTAGACCGCCGTACGCAGCGCGTCATCGGTGATATGGAGGTTGTGATGGGCCTCGTACCGGTCCTTTATCCCACGCAGGATCTCGATGCTCTCTTCGACGGTTGGCTCCTCTACGAAGATAGGCTGGAAACGCCGCTCCAGGGAGGCATCGCCCTCGATGTACTTCCGATACTCGTCGAGGGTCGTAGCGCCAATGCATTGCAGTTCGCCCCTCGCCAGGGCCGGCTTGAGAATGTTGGCCGCATCCACGGAACTGCCGGCGGAACCGGCCCCCACCAGCATATGCACCTCGTCAATGAAGAGGATGGCCTCGGCCTCTGTGATTTCCTCGATTACCTTCTTCAGCCGCTCCTCAAACTGCCCTCGGTAGATCGTGCCCGCCACCAGTGAGCCCACATCGAGCATCACCATGCGTTTTTTCCGGAGGCTCTCGGGTACTCTATCTGAGGCGATGAGCTGTGCCAGCCCCTCAACGATGGCGGTCTTGCCTACCCCGGACTCTCCGATCAGCGCAGGGTTGTTCTTCGTGCGACGGGACAGGATCTGCACCACCCGCTGTATCTCGTTCTCGCGGCCGACGACCGGATCCAGCTTGTTCTCCGCCGCCTGAACCGTCAGGTCAATGCCTAACTGGTCTATCAAAGGGGTCTGTTTCCCTTTCTGGGCCCCTTCTTGACCAGCACTGTGCCCCTCCATGGCCAACTGCTCTGTGTGACTCTGGACTTTCTCCAAGGTGACCCCAAGGCTCTTGAGTATATCCACACCGATACCTTCTCCCTCCTCCACCATGCCAAGCAGGAGGTGCTCGGTGCCGATGTACTTGTTGGCCCTGTCTCGCGCCTGGTTCACGGCGAGCTCTATGATGCTCTTGGTGCGTGGACTCAGACCAAGCCTGGGCATACTTTTGCGCTCCTCAGGGCCAATGATCTCCTCGACGGCATTCCGGACCGTGTCAGCCTCAACGCCAAGACTGTGCAAGACCCTGGCCGCCACGCAGTTCTCCTCTCTCACCAAACCGAGCAGCAAATGCTCGGTTCCAATGTAGGGGTGGTTCAGGCGCTGAGCCTCCTCCTGGGCATAGGCAAGGGCCCTCCGCGCTCTCTTGGTGAATCTGCGTAACTTGTCGGCCATGGAGATCTCCTCTCATACGAGTATCGGTAAGGACGCCGATAGCCGCTATCCACATTAAGTATACTGATTTCACGCCTCAAGAGCAACGAGCACTCCTTCCACGGCCCCCAGTGGACAGTTACCGCTTCGATCTCCCCTCACACACGTACAGGCAATCCGCTCACCTCCACAGTGCAACGGGCCAGAGGGGCAAGGGAGAAAACGCTCGCCCAGACCTGAGTCCTGCTTGGGGAACCCGCCAATTCGGCCACAAGCCGGTGGTCTCCACGACCTGTATCCGAAGTGGCGTTGGTTGTCTCCCGGAAGGCATCCAGTTGATCTTCCCCCGAAAAAGTGGACACGAAGATAAGCAAGATTCGTGTATGGTGTTATCAGAGGGACAACGATGAGAAAGCCTAGAAGAACCTACACTGCTGAATTCAAACTGGAAGCGCTGACGCTCAGCGGTCGCGGGCAGCCCAAACCCCGCCTCCGATGATCAAGGCCCCACCCACCACGTGGGCTGGCCCGATGGGCTCATTCAAGAGCAAGTAGCCGAAGAGGGCTCCGTACAGCGGCAGGGTGTTCATGAAGATCATCGCCCCACTGGGGCCCAGCCGGCGCACTCCCTCATTCCAGGACACGAACCCGACCACCGTCGGAGCGATGGCGATGTACAGAATGAAGGGCAGGAGTTGTGGCCCGAGGTTCATGGGCAGGGTCTGCGCCTCCCAGATGGCGGCCGGCACCAGGAAGGGCAGGCTTAGAAAAATCGGAAACGCGGTCGCCGAGAGGGCCGAGCGGTGGCGCATGACCCGCCGGCCCAGCACCGAATACAGAGCCCAGAGCGTCACCGCCGCCAGCGTCATCAGGTCGCCCACGTTGACCTCCATCGTTCGCCAGAGCGTGAGGGAGGCACCTGAGATCAGAATGGCCACGCCCACCAACCCGGCGACAGCACCGCCGAGCTGACGCCGAGACATTGACTCCTGGATCAACACCACAGCCATGACGCCGGTGATGAGCGGACCCACCGCGCTGATCAGGGTGGCATTGATGGCCGTGGTGAACCGCAACCCGAGGTAGAGGAGGGGGCTGAAGACGGCCACGCCGGTGAAGGCCATTCCCAGCAGCAGCCAGCGGTCCGGTCCCAAGCGGCGCTCCTCCGGGGCCTGCCTGCGCAGGAGGATGGCGAAGAGCACCGAGGCGATCAGGAACCGAGAGGCGGCCAGGGTGAGCGGCCCGATGTCGTTCCTGAGATAGCGCCCCAGGATCATGTTGGTGGCCCAGGTGATCGTGGCCAGGTTGACCAGACCGATCCCCACTGCTGTTGTCAGCCGTCGTGATTGTGGGTTGCCCAACCTCGTTGTCTCCCCTGTGATGCAACGCTGTAGCGTGGGCCCGTGGTAGATGCGGAGCGAACCGTTCCTGACGTCATCCGATCTCGGTATCAGGGAGGGCGATGGCGTTCCTCGCTCGTGGGGACCCGGCCACTCCGCGAGCCAAGGTTGAGTCGCAGGCGCAGAAGGCGTCCACTCTTGACTGCGTGGGTTTTAGCCCATGAGCTGAGCAAAGGCAAATGGGGATCAGCCTACCAGAGGCGTGGGACAAGCGCAACGGTCGGCTCGAAGGGACGAAGAAGCGGGGCGAGATCAGCACCCTGCCCAACGTGGGCCTGCGGCTGCTGGACGTGGTGACGGTGAGCCATCCTCGTGCCGGCATCTGCTCGGCGGTGTACTGAGCGCGAGGGATTGAAGGGGGCTACGATGCGACGAAGCATCCCCTAGTCTACAGGCCGGGGGGTGAGGTTGGCCGCGTGCTGAAGGGACAGGTGGATTGCCCAAATCGGTGCGACGTGCCTTGCTAACATATCGAAGGCTGGCTAGAATGAAGAGGGTATGCAGCCCACAGTTCTCGGTCGGGCACGTCGTCGAGATGCCAATGAGCAAGGAGGAGCAAAGCATGTCCGAACTCTTCAAGATAGTCCTGACCTCAGCGCTCACAATAGTGGGAGGAGTGGTGGTCTTTACATGCGGCCAGCTGATAGAGCGGTTCTCTATTGAGCCGGTTCACGAACTGGTTCGGCTTGTTGGAGAGGTTGGCGATTCACTTACCTTCTACGCAAATGTCTACGCCAACCCAGGGAGTGGGAGTCGTGAGGCGATGGACGAGGCGTCGAGGGTCCTGCGCCAGCAAGCCAGCCAGCTAAGGGCGAGAGCTCAAGTGGTGCGGGGGTACGGACTATGGCGCGCCATTGGGGTACTTCGTGACCCCGTCGATGTAGTGAGGGCATCCGAGAACCTGATAGGTCTGTCGAACTCGATCCACCGGGGGGACCCAGAACAGAACGTCCGGAGAGTTAGGGAAATCGAAAACCAGTTGGGCATCATCGTGGCGCGCTGATGACAGCGGTCTGAGGGCGCCGGGCTCCTGAGAGTGCGCCGGCAGCCGAAAGCGAGGCACTGTTGTATCCTATTGGATGTCGAGGAATGTTGGTGAAGGAGAGCTAGTGACAGACGAAAAGGCGCTGCAGCCGTCGCTCACAGCTGAAACGGAGGAGGGGTGCGACGCGAGGGCGGCAGATGCGCGGGCGATTGAGTCCACGTACCGTCACATCCCTCGCGCAGTCATTCAGTACATGTGCGAGATAGCTGGGAGCGGTGTGCCCTGCCAGGTGACCACCGCTCTGCGTGACCACCCGTCGAAGACGCTCCGACGACTGGATCGTCTCTTTGAGCAGGTCGGAGCAATACTGGGCGAGACAGACGACAAGCTTCTGGCTATGACGGACTGGGACCCTCGCGACAAGGAACCAACCAGATTCGATGCAATGCTCGCTGAGCTTCGCACGGTCCGCTTTCTAGATGAGGAAGGCTTCCACGAGATCATGTTGCTTCCCTCAAGACGCGCCGAGCGCGCGGACGGCACGGCAAGAAGAGGGGCAGCACGGTACGCCTTCGAGGTTGTCTGCCCAAACCGGGACCATTTCAGATGGCCTGGGCACTCAGTGCGTCGCCAGGACCTCGTCGACTACGTCGTCGAGAGGTTTAGGGCGAAGAAATCCCAGTTGGAGACCACTGCCGAAGAGGAAGACTGCCAGACTGTTGTCCTGGTCTCTGTCCTTGTGGAGGAAGGGGTCAACGCACTAATGGATCAAGAAGAGTTCAGAAACGATGTTCTGGAGCCGGCCTGGAGACTATTGGGTGAGCCCCTCCACACTCATGTGGTGATCATTGGGAAGTGGAGGGCCGACCACACTGTGTTCCCCGCCTGGACGTCATGAATGCCGTTGAGGGTCGCCTGCGCTCTCCAGTAACACCTGAGATTCCTTGCTACAATCTGCGCAGGATAGTGTTACAACGCTCATAGCGCCCCTGGCGGTTGAAGCGTTCTCGGTGTCGCCGGAGGGCGTCAGGGCGGCCGTCCAGGAGTGCAAGGAGCCACGATCATGAGTGTCAGGGTACCGCCAACACAAACCCAACGCCCGTCCGTCGAGGACGGCGATGAAGTGTGCTACCTGCTCTTGCATCTGGGGGTGCCGTGCCAGAAATTCCCGCCACCATCGGCAGTGGAGCCCCACATTCTCCGGTCGGCGAAGATCGCTGGCAAGCAAGTGGGCGTAACGGTGTGGGCCGCGGCGCTTCTGTGGGGCGAGGACGCCTTCGAGTCTGGCCTTAGGTATCTAATCCGATTCCCGAGATGGAGGAGAGACGACGCGCGAGCCACACGCATCGGAGAGTCCGTGCTCTATGCTGTCTCGTTGGTATGCGGGCCTGTCATCGAGATGAAGGAGATGGTCGCTGTCTTTGGGATTCCGGCGGCGGTCGCACGTGAGAAAGAAACGCTTCGGCTAGAGGGGCTGCTGCAAACGAACGTGGCCCGAGGCTTCGACATTGAAGCCCTGTACTTTCCGGCGAGTACTCTACGCCAGGCGGTTTACCTTTCCCAGCCCCACGTCGATGCAGCCTGGAAGATAGCGCCCCTTCTCGTGCAGGACGAGCGGCTGTACCGCGCGACTCGCTTTCTGAAAGCGAGCCAGGAGGACTTCTACGTATGGGCCGGAGAGTGGGAAGTCCTAGACCACCTGGATTGTGCGGCCACGACCGGGGCAGAGCAGACGAGCTTTGAGAGGGCCTTGCAACACGCTTTCAAGGCAGTGGAAGCCGTGGTCGGCGACCCGCCGAAGGACGATCGCAAGTTCTTCCGGAACATCAGGGATGCAGGACTGGACCCACACCAGGAACTGGGCTATCCTGACGCGATGGAGTTGCACAGGGTCATCCGCGACATGAACGAGGCACGCGACAAGAAGGCCGCCCACGGCAGCACGAAGCGCCGGGAAATCACCATCGGCGAATTGCTGGACTACCAAGCCTGCGCACGGCACGTTGTTGGGGGGGCTGTGGAGCACAAACTCGGCCACCCCATACGGTGACCGGGGCTACTGGGGCCGCGTTGATGCGCGCACACGGGGGTAGTCAGTGGGACCACAAGCAGTCTGCGGCGTTGCCGCTGGCCCGACGTTATGTGATCCGACGTTACGCGATAACATCACCCAGTATATGATTGAACCTTTGCCGGAACTCCGAAAGCGATGCAATTGGCCGGAATGTCAGTATCGACTAGAGAACCTGCGCCGACTACCGAGTTGTCACCAACGGATGCACCTGGCAGAATGACGCAGCTTGCACCAACCCACACGTTCTTTCCAATAGTGATGGGACCCAGTATTTCCTCCCCTTCATAGTAGGGTATCGTGACCTTATCATGCCGGTGGTTTGAGCATATTATCACGGTCTTCATACCGATGAGAGAGTTTGACCCAATTCTGATCGTCGACTGACCACCTAGCCACGCGCCGTGCCCTATGCCAACATAGTCCTCTAGGAAGATCTGTCCCCCATTCGTGCTGATGTATGCCTTTGGTTTGATCACCACATAATCGCCTATTGAAATCCCGACTTCACCTCGAGACTTGGCGTCGACAATCACATGTTCACCAATCCTGCAATTGCTTCCGACCACAAGTTTATGGGGAGATTTCATTATGACTGTTCGATGGATAGACGTACCGCTACCAAGGCTTCTAAGGCTATGTCTAGCCTTCACCCATAGTAGACGGCGAGTTATCTCGTTCAAAGGTCGAAGAAGGAGCTCAAGAATCGCTTCTTTCATGAACCAGTGTCATCGCTAGCTGGGGTGGGCTGCTGTGGGCACGCAGCCTCACTGACGGCTTTCCTGGACGCCTTCACACGTTGTTGATATTCTTCACGATCCCGGAATATTGTCACAGTTCCGCGATTCGTGAAAGGTGCCGTGTCATTCCACACGCCTAACATCTTGACAGGGGGTGAACCCATCAGGCTCAATACCATCGCTCCCCTAGTCATAGGATGGCTGGGGGCAACTCCTTCAGAAACATAAAGGAGAACAAGTTTTCGCTCAACGATCGCTGCCGCTTCTGATTGCCAGCTCGAACTGAATGTGCCGTCCTCTAGGTAGTTAGTTCCGGACATCCTGATGCGGTCAACATCAGAGACAACATGTACTGGGCCGTGGCGTACTGATGTGGTGCCCTCAACAACGCCAACGTGGAACCATTCGCCAGATAGATCATAGATACTGAAGAGCCTGACGTGAAGAAACTTCTGGTAGACCCATAGTAGGACACTGAAAACACCCGAGTATACTGCAAGAGATGATAATGCGAACACGATGATTGGGACTATCGGTGATGCCGAAGAGGAGAACACGTGTGCCAAGTACCTGTCTGCGAAGATATACACGGCGAGAGCAATGGTGAAGCATATAGTCGCAACGGTATTTGCCACTCGTCGGAATTCCAGCATAACTAACCCCCCAGCCTACTCGCAGTTTGTTGGTTTGGCGGACGCCTGTTTCCTAGAGCAAGTATCAGATAACACACGCCTATCCTCATCTGAAGGTTCTTTGTTCCGTTTGGCTCACATTCTGATCAGGCCGGTTGATACGGCAAACCAACTACCGCTATTGTACCACAATCGTGACCGAGGCGACAGTAGGTATGAACAAAGCATCGGATCTGTTCTTGTGCAATTACCTCAGTTGCGACCCATAAGGGGGAGTGAGCATGACCTGGGAACAATGGGAAGTCGCCAGTTTGCGCAGAAAAGCGGTTGCGCACACGATTCGCCTGTGCCATACCTGGCCAGAGTGACTGAAGTGCCCCTATCGCCCTAGTTCAATCTCATCGCAGAACAACGAGTCCTTTATTTCGAACACCCCTGGGGACTCGAATCCGCGTCGGCACTCTAGTCAAGCCAAGCACAAGACCCTCCCCATTTCCGTCACCGAAGTTGTGCCCCGGAAGGACAACCGTGCAGCTAGCAACCAAGGCAGACCGCGCCCGTCCCGACTGAGACCATAGGCCGATCAATCCCACCGCACGCGACCGCCACCATTCCACTGCCGGCCCCAGATCGATACCTTTGTTGGGGACCATGCCTATTCCACTGGTGTGACATTGGAGCCGTCAGCACTCATCACATACGATTTGTACTCAAACCTCTCGCCATCGCGATCGGATTGGAGGAAGATCTGGGTCCCGTCCGGTGACCAGATAGGGGCGATATCATACGCCGCTGGATTGTTGGTCAGGTTGGTCTGCCCCGAGCCGTCGGCGTTCATCACATAGATCTCAAAGGCGCCATCCCGGTTGGTTTCGAAGGCAATCCGCGTCACCGTCTGGGTTGCAGACCACGAGCTTGGCGTCCTCAGATGCTCCGGTGCTCACCGGCATCGCAACACCTCCGCACAAGCCCGCCCCACGCGGTCCGCCGCGCGTAGCGCTGCCAGCGTTATGACGTCATCGCGAGATACTACCCCTGAGGGATCCTCGGCCAGTTCTGCGATCTCCGCGCCCCCGCGTCCCTGGTTGGCCGTGCCCACTAGCTTCTCCAGGCCTTCCTAGGGACCCATGGATACCATGCAACGGCTGAAGATCGGGTCTTTGATTTTGAATGGGTCTTGTGATACACTGGAGGCGAATGGGGGGGCGCACGGTACGTATGTTGTCTAAGACACAACAGATGCGGGTTCGAGTCCCGTCCCCTCCATTCTCCTTGTTGTATTCCCCCGCTCACCTGTCTTATAGGTACTTGACAAAAGTAAAGATTTCGTGTATATTGTAGATGTCTTAGACAACAGAGTATCCGTATCTGGGGGAAACTGAGGAGGGGGGATGGGCTTTGCCCTGAGACCTTCAGCCACGCGCCGCAAGGTGGGTGGCTTTTCCTTTTCTTGCCGTTGTTTGCCCTATCCATGCATTATCACAAGCCAATTGCCTGCACGTACCTCCTGCCCTCCGGCGCGACATCCCCGCACGCGTACGCAGCTCCGCAACCTGGTACAGTACGTTGTGGTCTGGTGAATCTCGCTGTGGTTCTTTCATGTGTGCAAAAGGTACAGAAATTCTTGACGTTATGCATACATTATGGCTCAGAACGTGGAAATTGTCCAGATGGCATGGCCGAGCTGTGCATGGGACCAGGCGCACCGTTGCTGCCGCAGACGATGAAGCGGGAAGCGTCAAAGACGTGGCAGACCGGCATAGGAAAAGGACGGATCGCGGAGCAGGGCCTTGAGCGAGCCTTGCGACCTATCTCGGTCTGAGTGGTGCCCCGCTCTTTTCATGAACTATAAGCCGTGGAAGTGGTAGAAGGAGATCTCCAAGTCGGGTACGGTTTGCTCTCTTTCTGGCTCAAGTTCAGGTTGGCGGTCGCGTACCCGGTCCAGCCCAGATAACCACTCTATTCTCGGCTTCATAGCCCCAGGTTGACCAGACCGATCCCCACCACGCCTATTCCACTGGTGTGACATTGGAGCCGTCAGCACTCATCACATACGATTTGTACTCAAACCTTTCGCCATCGCGATCGGACTGGAAGAAGATCTGGGTGCCGTCCGGTGACCAGACAGGGGCAATATCATACGCCGCTGGATTGCTGGTCAGGTTCGTCTGCCCCGAGCCGTCGGCGTTCATCACATAGATCTCAAAGTCGCCATCCCGGTTGGTTTCGAAGGCAATCCGCGTCACCGTCTGGGTTGCAGACCACGAGCTTGCCGTCCTCAGATGCTCCGGTGCTCACCGGCATCGCAACACCTCCGCACAAGCCCGCCCCACGCGGCCCGCCGCCCGTAACGCTGCCAGCGTTATGACGTCGTCGCGAGATAGTACCTCAGAGGGATCGTCGGCCAGTTCCGCAATCTTCCCCCCCCGCGTCCCTGGTTGGCCGTGCCCACTAGCTTCTCCAGGCCTTCCTAGGGACCCATGGATACCATGCAACGGCTGAAGATCGGGTCTTTGATTTTGAATGGGTCTCGTGATACACTGGAGGCGAATGGGGGGGCGTACGGTACGTATGTTGTCTAAGACACAACAGATGCGGGTTCGAGTCCCGTTCCCTCCATTCTCCTTGTTGCATTCCCCCGCTTACCTGTCTTATGGGTACTTGACAAAAGTAAAGATTTCGTGTATATTATAGATG
>Ga0209979_1000377_pt1 | contig 62933 bp, 68 predicted proteins | sample AnhtaG_FD_183114 | JGI IMG/M metagenome (GOLD analysis project Ga0209979, IMG submission 183114) | Deep subsurface microbial communities from Anholt, Denmark to uncover new lineages of life (NeLLi) - Anholt_01485 metaG (SPAdes) (version 2) | ecosystem: Environmental > Aquatic > Marine > Oceanic...
GTCTACCCCAGAAGGGAACAAAGGTAGCCCAAAGGGATAGCAGCTTTCAAGGGATAATAGCTAAGGTGCCAGAGGCAATCGATGGTCGCTGATTAGCCTCTGGCGGAGAGGGTTTTTGGACAGCCTGCTATCTGCTCCTTTACGGTAAGAGTTGGCTGATCGATGGCGCGAGACTCCTCCTCGTTCGAATACTGCATGTCTTCTGCCACAGTTCTCTCCTTCCAGCCTGCTAAGAGTAGGAAAAAGGTCCTCGCCAATAGTAGACAGCGGCTAGGGGGAGTATCCGCGCCCCCACTCGTGACAGCCACATAATCTTCCGAGAGGGCCGCCCATGATCCTCATGGCCCCTCCCCCTCTCACCCTGCCGCGGAAGAGGTCGGGCTAGGCCGTAGACACGCGATCACCGACCACCACTTGGCGTGTAGCTAAGGCGATTCCCTCTTCAGCTTGGAGAAGAGGTCCCGTATCACCCACTCGAACTCATATTGCTCTACCGAGCGAGGTCTCTGCCCCAGAATCTCTGATGCGGTAAGCTCCGCGAGCCTTCGATTCAACTCCGTCTTTTCGAAGATGTAGTGGGCCTTTTCCCAACAATAGTGGCGGAGCTCGTCCGTCGTCTTTTTCTCGGAATCGAATAGTCTCCGGTGCAAGTCCTTGGGATTCAGATCCAGGTCAAGCCCGTGTTCGCTTGCCATCTCGTTAAGTACGCCACAGAGTTGCTCTTCTGTGAAGTTATCCTCAAACTCGCTCCCTATGTGGTCACCCCTGCCGTGATCCTTTCTGGATTTCCAAATATGGAAGTGCGAGGGCAGCAGAAGCCCCAAACTGACCAGCTCCTCGAGAGAGGCTCGCACACCCTCATCGTCATCTAAAATCACGTATGCGGTAATCTGTGCATCTCTCAATAGATTCAGGAAATCCCTCACCGTCGCCACGTTTATCCTCCCAGCACCTTTCAGATTTCTGGAAGTCAGCCCCAGGTCTGAAACATCCAAGCTTTCGCTTCTCGCAACCGCCTCGATAAGGATGGGCATAGCAGATGCCTCGCTGCTACCTTCCCAGAAGACGATAGAATCGTAGAAGAACAAGTCGGCCAACCTAGCCCCTATTTCCTCCCTGACAACAAGTTCCCCTCCGGGTTCGATGGCCGTAGCCTTGGTACCCTTCTCATCATCCCATCGTATCAAGTAGAGCCTTGAGTCTATATCGAGAGCGGCGAATACGGGTGATTGAGTAGTGACCAAGATCTGCTTGCTATGCTTTCTGGAATGTTCTCTCAGGAATGTGGCTAGTTTCCGTTGAGCACCTGGATGCAGATGATTTTCCGGTTCTTCAATAGCCAGTAGGCTGTTTTCGGGTGCTGAGAGCACGAAGGCTATCAATATTGTGGCTTGATGGGTTCCCATGGCAGTATCCGCCAACCGGATTCCGTCAAGGGGTTCCTCATGAGACTCGCCTAGAATGCGCACAACCTTTCGTTCACCATGAGTTGTTAGAACGACATCGGCAACGTCCGGAAACAGGGCTCTTAGGGTCATCCGGAGTTCCTCGAACAGGGGATGCCCCGGCGTCCAGGTGTCCAGCAATCTAATCAACAACTCGCCAGACTCGCCAACCGCCCACGTCTCCTTGACTGTGTCAGTATCTCGAGACCGACGCACGGGATCAAGAAACCGTAGATTCGACACGAAATGAGCCAAGGGCTGCAGGAATGCCGAGTGTTTATGTGTCGTATGGACGAACGACCAGAGTCCCGAATAACTGCTGTGCTGGTCCGGTGGCGCTGTCAGGCCCTGTACCGCTTTCCAAGGTGCCTCCTGAGAGTCCGTGCGCAAGGAGTCGAGAAATGCCTCGAATGGGACGGACATTGGGTTGCTGTCAGGTCTGTCACTGTCTTTTAACCAGCAGATCGTTGCGGCCTTTTCACGGAACAGCACGGAACACGCCGTGACGTATAGCCTGTCCTCCTTCCATTTGCCAGGGTCATTGGTACGAAGCTCGAAATCGAATCTCCAACGCTTGATGCGCTCCGTATTTGGTGGGGTTTCAATTCCCATGCGCTCGATCGCGGTCGCAAGCTCTCCTTCCGTGAGATCACAAACTAGTGAAAGTTTGATTGCCCTGCGTCGGTCCTTTCCCGTGACCAAATCCGGAGCATTGTTTATCCCGCCGTCAAGCCCTTTCAAGAGTTTGATCGCCTGGAGATAGCTGGACTTCCCGCTGGCATTCCTCCCAATCAGAACACCATAACCACCGAGATCACTCAGACAGTCGTCGTCGATGCTCTTGAAGCCGTTAATAATTACGTCCCTTAGAAACATCTTCTACCTTCCACTTACGGCTTCTCCCTACACGCCCCAACCACCACCCCAGGATCGAGCCCTCACTTGCCCCATCCTACCATCTGCCTCTCACTAAACCACTTACCATGGACTGCTCCAGCCCCGCCTATTTCCCGAAGACCGCGCCTGGTCGCTCGCTATCACTCTGCCTTCATCCAATGTTCGCGTACTCGACCAAGCTCCCGGACGAAGAAGGCCAAATCATCCGACCCGTCGTAGATGCCTAACTTCTGAGCAAGGGTGAAGAATCCTTTGCCTGGATAGCGGGTATCAGAGCGCACTACCACTGCCGACAATAGGGGGCGGCCTTCCCGATGCTCTCTTGTAGAAATCGTATCCAAGATCGAGGCAATCTCATTGCGGTCGGCTGCTCTGCTCATATCCAGATCAGCCATTGGTGCAATCTCACCGTAAGTGATGGTTTGGCCTGCTCTGGCGACCTGCTTCAGGCGCTCGAAAATGTCTCTGGTCATCGCTTGCTCTTCTCCTCGCCACACCCAGGATCCGGGCCTTTCTCCCCTTATCCTACCATCCCCCTCTCACCCTGCCGCGGAACCCTCTGATGCATCCATCTCCGCTAGTAGGTGTTGAGCCCGGCTGGTCACCCTGTACACGCCGCGTTCAGACCTTTCAACTATCCCCGCTTCTTTCCATATCCCAATAATCTCGCGCAAGCTTCCTTGGCTGAGGTAACGGAAGAGGTCTACGGTTTGAAGGGCCAACTTGTCAACCGTAAATGGCTCTTCCCCGAGAGCCTTAAGTGCTTCAAGATGAGTCGTGGGCAGGAATAATAGCCTCTGGTACATATCAGCATCTTGGCGCACCTCAACAACCCGCTCACTTGATTCGGCGACGATCTTGCCAACTTTCTCTTCTAGCTCCGCCGTGCGTTGCACCGCATCTGGTATGCCCGCACGCTCAAGCTCTTCGAGGACCACGGCTCGAATCCCGGCAGCGGCTTCTTCAGTTGCCGAGTCGACCACTGCCTGTTGCATAGCCAGGCTGAAGAGTCGATCCTCTCGCGCAGAGGCTCTCTCCGATGTAATCTCCGCTATAGTCGTGAAACGCTCTCGGATCTCCCGGAGTTCGGCATGAATCTGCTCAAACTTATCCTGTTGCTGAGCGAGGAAATACTTCTGATTTTGCCAAAGCCCAAATAGGCCAACAGCCAAACCAACGAGAAAGTAAACCACGTTCAGAATTTGCTCAACGATCTGTGGGTCCATGCCTCAATACCTCTCACTTGACGAATTCGAGCAAATTGCCTCTTCTTCCCCAGATGATGCAGCGGAGGGTCAACGGGCAGACTCTCCGTGGTTCACTCGAGTGGACCAACTGTTATGACAAGTACAGTATTTCCTTCGGACTCGTTCATAGTCAGAATCACGAGCCAAGTCTCTTTCACGAAAGTCCACGTAGGTATGTCAGTCTCTCTCGCCGCGTTCAATGGGTTCCATCCAGCCGATTGCATTCTGGCGAGGTAGAACTCGGCCACCTCCTGGGCCCCCGAACCCATAACGATATATCCTTCCTGGCGCCCCGGCATATCGGCGACGGGTTCATCACTGATTAGGGAAGCGCCAGGATACACTGGTACGTCACAAAGCGCTCGCGATTGAGTCCGCTCTATTGCATAGGCCGTCTCTATAGGAGTGGGGCTTGCGTACGGTGTGTAGGTTGGGTATGGAGTGTACGTGGGGTATGGAGTTGGCGTTGGTCCGGCACACGCAGTGAGGACGGCAACCAACATGAGCATGAGCAACGTCTTCTTCATGGCCCCTCCTGCGCTCCCTTCTTGAGCAAATGACTATGGCGAGGATCAACCTAGATATTGTATCGACTGGCTCTCACCAAACCACCTTCTGTCTATTGACGCCCTTGTTCCCTCCTTGATTCCACCACGATACTGATGATCTAGGCGCCCATCAATCTCAACACAACGGGCTCGCCCGCCAGGGAAGCAGACAAGCCCATGTATCCGCAACGATTGCCCAGGATCCGCCACACCCCTGGCTTTGGCCTCGATGGCAAAAGAAAGCCACGAGCCCTTGCTATCTTGGGGTTTAGAACATTGTACCGAGGCTTTCCAACGATGTCAAGACTGGAGCAAAGACACGTGGCGGAGAGACGGCGGGGTCATCCCCGGTTCCCGTTGTTAGTCCCGTGAAGCCCCTCTGATATGGCATCTCTCGTCGATCGAATGGTGATCAATCGCTGCCCGCAACCGGCTGAGGAGTCCCACGCATGCCGACTCGGGAAGCCAGCCCCTTATCACACGCAATTGCACCTTATCCGTCTGTAATCCATCTCCAAAGCGTCCCACACCTGGGTGGTCTCCTTGCACAAGCCCACTTCATCAAAGTCGTAGGTAGTACGCAACTCTTGGATCAACGTTGAATACATAGCATACCTTGTTCCAAAGTCGATCTTCTTGCCCCAGTTAGATGGCTCCTTCAGATATCGAACCCAACTCTTGTCTATGGACTGACCAATGGTACTTGGCAACCCCCGTAGAGATCCCAGAGTTATCCTCTCTGGTGTAAGGTTCTCAAAGATGATTTCGAGCAAGTGTAGGTAATGCTCTTCCCAGTTCGGTATCGGAACCATGGGGTCTATTCTGAGTCTGACTTCATATCCAGCATCAGAAACCTTCCTTGCCGCTTCGATCCTTTTCAATACCCCCGGTGCTCTCTCCCATCTTTCAGCGACAGGTATGGCGTTGAGGCTGAAACTGATGATGGTCTGAGTATGGGGTTCGATCTCCAAAAGGTTCTCTACACGATGGGACTTGGTTACGAATAGGACCTTGTGACGCGCTTGCTTCTCAAATAGAGGGATGATGAACGTTGAAAAGGGGACTTCGGCGTGCTCGTTCATCAATGAATCGCCGATTTCGCCCGCGTTTAGGACCTCGGGTTCTTCAACCTCTTCTAGGAATCTCTCAACATGACGCTGGGTCTTGTCGTAGGGCTTAACTACTGAAGGAGGGATCCCTCCTGGCGTGAATCTGAAGGTTCCCTGGAGATAACACCACGCGCAATCGAATGGACAACCATATGCCCACTTGAGTTCAAGGAAATGGGGGCATACTACGTCTGTCTCTCTTCTAGGTATTGGCGTCTTGTCAAATCGAGTGATGATCGAACCATTGCTCACTTTGGAGACTAGAGTTCGCGTCAGCCCGTCAAGGCTTTGGTATTCGCTGTAATCTACTTTAAGTTTTCGGACCATTGATCTCGTGCCATCTTCGCTAACTCATCATATCGGTCACCGGAATAACGGATCTTGGCAACCGCCATAGCCCATCTTGTTGTCAACCATCCGACCCTTAGTTTCATCTCAAAACACCGTTTGACACTTCCCTCGTTCTATTATATAATATTTACTATTATTATACAAATAACAAGCCCGAAAGGCGATAAGATGGGAATGGAACTGATAAAGCGGGAACCTCAGGAGATGGACATCACCACGGCCTACGCGCTCTCCAAAGTGAACCTCAATGTCAGCACCGCCGAGCGAAACATGAGGATCAGGAGATCGGTCGTGAGACGCTTCTTGGAGTTTGTGGGCAAGCCCATAGATGAGATCACCCCGGAGGATGTGGAAGCCTACAAGAGCCACCTGGAAGCCACAGGGTACGCCGCATCCACCATCTACCAGAGGATCTCCATCATCTCCCAGTTCTTTGAGTATGCGTTGAGCAAGGCGATCATCCGATATAACCCCGTCCCCAAGGGGAGATGGCGCAATTCTTTCAGACCCAAGCCTTACTCCTCTGAAAAGGTGAAGTCCCTGTCCCCTCAGGATGTCAAGAAGTTCTTGGGGGCCATTGATAGAGAGACGATTCATGGAGCCAGACTCTATGCTATGTCTCTAGTCATGCTTCATACTGGTATGCGCGCTTCTGAGGTTTGCGGGATCCTGTGGAAGAATACTAACCTGGATGGTGATCCCCCTACAGTGAGAACTAGGGTCAAAGGTGGAGAGTTCGTAACCTTCGAACTTACCGAGCAAGCCACGGAAGCGATCAGGGACTATCTCAGGATCGCCAAGAGACGCCCCAAGAAACCACACGCGCTCTTTGCCCCAGTTACCAAACGAAGGAAGGGGAAAAAACTCTATCAGCCCTTGGATCCGTATTACCTCTGGAAGCAAGTGAAGAGGATCGCAGGGAAGGTGGGCCTGGACATGAACGTCCATACCTTCCGGCATACCTTTGCCCAACTCTATCACGAAACCGGAGCGAGCCAGCCGGAGGTACAAGGAGCCCTGGGTCACAAGAGCGCCGCTACCACCAGGATCTACCTGGACAAACTGGCCCCGAGGAGTGCTAAGGCGGGCAAAGCGGTCCAGAAGGTCATAGAAGAGGCGGAGTAGAACCAAGGAGGAGAAGATGCGCTATAAAGTATCGATTGAGATGCCGTGCTTGGAGTGGGATGAGGACGCGGAGAGCGCAGACGAGGCTTTCAAGGAGGCTGTCACACTCCTGAAAGATACCTGTGGAGACATGTTCCTCGATGATCTTGGCATTGACATGAAGGATGTAATCACCGTGGAACCCGTCGAGGCATCCCAGCAAGACCGGGGAGAGCAAGAAGATTGACGCATGGATTGGTTTGGCCTTGGATGTCTGGAGCGGGGATCTGACACAAAGTCCTTGAGCGCGTTGAGTCTATCAGTGGGTCTCCAGAGCGGTGAAGCAAAAGTAAGGGTAGAGTCGTGACCAGACGGATAGAACGAGAGATTCGCTGTCGCTGTGGGACGCGTGTCGAAGCAAGTCTATACGAGTCAGTGAATGTTAGACTCGATCCTGATCTCAAAGGCGAACTCCTCGACGGCAGGCTCAACCTCGTGACATGCTCGGGGTGCGGTCGGCAACAGCACGTCGACATCCCGCTCCTGTATCACGACCCGGAACGCAGGATTGCCATCTCGATCTACCCAAAGGAGCGAAAAGGCCAGGCCACCGAGATCAAGAAGGACATGGAAAGGCAGGACGCCCTAATCCAAGCCTTGACTTCGCGCTCTTTTTCGGAACATGGAGCATCACCAAGGGTCGTCGAGATGCTCACGGAGTTCTTTGGCTATCTTGCGAATCCACATGTTGTGTTTGGACTGGATGAATTGGCTCAACTGCTTGCCGAGCTAGAGGGAGAGAATCATTGACTTGCTGCAAGCCGGTCCCTACTCCCACTGTGCCCCGTAGGCCAGTGGAGTGGCCGGAACTCCGGGGCCGAGGAGGTCTGTGGTACGATGTCCGCGCTGGTGGATGCTCCTTTTTGGAGGGCAGTCTGACTTGCCCGGCAGGCGCCCTCTGATTCTGAGACGCCGGGCTAGGTGATAGGGGCTCGCGCATGTCTGATCCAGAGACTACCTACTCGCGGATGAAGGGCGACCTGCAGAGGGTTCTCGCGTTGCCTCTGGAGGATAAGCAGGATCAATTCCGTGACTTCTTGGTGGGCTACTTCATGGTTGAACATCACTATTCTGAGGCCAGAGCCCTCCGCTTGGTGGCCGGCAATGAAGCAGCTATCCTGGTTATGCTCGTGGAAGGGGATGAGCCCGGTGTCGAGTAGGGCTGCTGCGGAAGGAGAAGCAAGGAGATGACTCACAAGGAATCGATCCTAACCTACTTGAGGCGCGCAGATATCCAACTTTGTGATGACTGCCTTGCCCAGGAGTTGGCAATTCAACCCCGACAGACGATCAACCAGATCTGCAGGTCCTTGGCAAGCCAGGGAGCGACATATAGAACTAGGAACCAATGTCATCAATGCGGCAAAACAAAACTCGTAAACCGAATGCCCGCCGAGGAGCGAGGAACTGAGACAGGCACTGACGAGAGGCTCAAAGCCCGAGTCCCTGAGGAGGTAGAAGCAGCGTCCCCCACATGGAAGCCCGAGGACGATTGGTTCTGGGAGGGGAATGTCCAGCAGCAGATACTCCGTCATCTCGAATCACGAGGATGGACGGTCACCGCATCGGCCGATACCGCAAGCAGGGCCGCTGGGCCAGACATACTTGCCACCCGAAGCGGGCACAAGCTTAGAGTGTCAGTAAAAGGATGGCCCTCAGACAAGTATGCAAGAGGGCCAAAGAAGGGATTGCCGAAACCAACGCGTCCGTACAACCAAGCCCGCCACTGGTTCGCTCAGGCCATCTTCCAGCTCTTGCTGCAAGCACCTACCACCGACCTCCGACTAGCCCTCGGCTTCCCTGACGATGAGCTGTACCGGAACCTTTGGGGCAGAACGAACTGGGCTTTGCGCCGACTCGGCATATCGTGCTTCTTCGTAAGAAGCGATGGCTCGGTTGAAGAAACATCGTAGGGATGGATGTGAAGCCCGGCCTACTCCTGATGGCCACGGGGGTTGGATCGACCCGATCCTGGGTATCATGTCCAAAGCCGCGTGACCACATCTCCTGTTTGGACGCTGCACGGGCGCTTCCCCATTGTGCACGCGTGTAAAGGTGTTCGCCTCAAACGGGCAGGAGAGCCGAAAACCTTCGCCCACAAGATTCTTATATTCCCCAAATGATTCTGGTCACCATTTTGCCTCGAGGACCCTATATCAGATATGCTTGTAGCGGCTTCAGTCCCTCAAAGACGCCCCGGCCGTGGCCCACGGCACGGACTGTCATGGAACCATCGCCATAGGACATTCCCGTCCAGGTGCCCTGCCAGAAGCCTCCCAGTATAACCGACTCCGTAGTGAATGTTCCCCCATTTGGCCATGTTTATTAGTGGGGAAAAGTGGCCATTGGGGGGCCTCTTCTTCGTCAAACGATCCTTAGACGAAGAACCGCCGGGAGGATCTATTGAGAATTCTCCCATTTGGTGATAGAATGCGCCCTACAACAGATAATCAGAAAGCCTCGCGGTTTGATCCAATCCGAACCTATCGGCACAGTGTAGGGCAGGCACCTCGGCAGAGACAGCATTCCAGAGAGGCTCCTCCTGCGCAGCGGGGGAGGTTTGGTGCTTGTGTTGACCGTGAGTCTATGCAGTCGCTGATGGGAATCCGGTCGGCGAAGAGGTCACCCGGCAAGAAGGAGGTCACACACCGATGATGAAAATCGCTTTTCTGGGATGGGGCTCACTAGTCTGGGATCCCCGTGAGCTTCAGATAGAGGGTGGATGGCAACGGGATGGTCCGCGGATTCCGATTGAGTTCGCCAGGATATCAAGAGGAGGAAGACTGACCCTTGTCATCTGTCCTGAGACCGCCGAGGTCCAAACCCTCTGGGCTCATGCTTGCCATACAGAGCTAGGGGCAGCAAGATGCAATCTCAGAGAGCGAGAGAAGACGCCAAGGATCTGCCACATAGGTTTTATCTTCACTCATCGAGACGATGACCAAAACACGAACATCCTATCCGAGAAGTACGTGGAAGACATCCGAATGTGGGCACTGGAAAAGGGGCTGGGCGCGCTTGTATGGACAGATCTCCCCTCTAACTGGCATGAAAAGGCCTTCCAAGACAAGGTGAAGCGGCCTTTCAACAGAGATAACGTCATCGCATATCTGAAGAGCCTCGAGGGTGAGAGCCTATCTGAGGCTGAGAAATACATTCGCTTTGCACCTAGACAGGTTCAAACTCGAGTTCGGCGTAGAATTGAAAAGGAACTTGACTGGCAATTTGTGCCAGAAGAGGAACGGTGGGATTACAAACCAAAAGGGCTCCCATCAGAAAGCATCTCGTCCTGAACTGCGTTAGCGGGGGTGTGACCATCTGGCCTTCATCGGAAGGCACAAGTTGCCTTCTGGCAACACCGAGGGATTCCTCGCCCAGTGGGGAATGAGTGTGACAAGAAAAAGCACAGACTGCGTGTTGGATGAGCTAGCGGACAAGATCAAGACAATATATGAGTTATTGAAGCCCATTCATAACATCGACGGAAAGTCTGAGGACCGTAGGGTAGAGGACAACACAGTAGAATGGCTTGGGGACCCAACGGCTGTGAAATCAGTCGACCATTGGTTGATTACGTGCATTTGCTACGGTCCGTGGCGCGAACCGAGGCAGAAGGAGGTTTGGCAACGGGCTGGCTCGAGGTTTGAGGAGGATTTCGGGGGTGACGTCAGGAACATAACAGAAGGCAACGTGAACGATCTAGGGTTCCCCCTTAAGTGGCAGAGAGATTGGTTGGTGAGCCTGTCCAGTCACCTTCGCAGCCGAGGAATGTCTCTCCGGGGACTCGTTGAGGGCTTGCCCGAAGACGGACTAGAGGCGAGCGACGAGCTGCTTAGAGCCCTTAGAATACGAGGGAGAAGGAGCAAGGTCATTGGCATCTTCGTTAGGGATTGCCTAAAACGCGACGTGTTTCCGATAGACACACGCGTCCGGTTTCTCTTGTCTGCCCTTGTCCTACCCCGGGAGGAACGTGCACTAGTCAGACTCTGCCAGAAGGCTCAGGTAGGCGCAACCACGTTGAACAGGATGTTCTATTCTCACCAGGGCAAGCTCTGTCAGAAAAGGAGAAGTTCGGATTGCCCGCTCACCTCTCTTTGTTATCGGTACGCGTTATGGTCATCATGCGCAGAAGCGTGATGACGTGATGGTTCGCGATTGACATGGATATGTGCTTCTGCATCTCAACCGGTCATCTCGTTTCTCTCCCCGAGGTCGCCGTTGGGGGATTTCGGTTCAAAACCTGTGCAGAACTACGGCGAACGACTACACAGGGCATGAGAGAAAACAGTGTCTGATTTCCGATCGCGAATGAAATCGGCTGCCATTACATACAAAGAGGAGGCCCTTGGCGTGCGCAAGCCAGGCAGGTGGCGTGGCAAGGGCTACCAACATATCCTGCCTATCGAGATATGGGATTTCAACCTCTGGAACGAGATCAGGGACACAGCTAGAATCCAGTTCGCTGAAAGGGACATCGCGTGGCACGACCAGCGGCACAACTTGTTGAGTTCACAGATATTGTGCGTCAATATCTTCTTCCCACTACGCAATGAACAGGAACTGCTCGCAAACTTCCTCGCCGACCGGATACCGCAACTCGCCGGCGTCGGTAAGACGCATTTTGAGTACATAGGTGAGAAGAACTATTTGAACGAACCGGGGGGAAGGGGTCAGATGCGAACTAGTGCCGATGTTGCTCTGGAATGGTTTGACGCAAGCAACTCGCGGGGCCTTCTGTTGCTGGAATTCAAGTTCACCGAGACGGAGTTCGGTCGCTGTGGGGGAGCAACGAGCAGGGGTAACAAAGAAAGGTGGCGTTGTCGTCAACCGAGCGAAATTGCCCGGGCCCCAGAGAAGATGTGTTATCTGGTCGATCGGAGGCGACGCCCCTATTGGCAGATCGCGGTTGGCCCAAACAGCCCGTTGTGTATCGATCTGCTTGCCAGGGAGCCTTACTGTCCTTTCCGGTATGACTTCTATCAGTTGATGCGCAACCAGTTCCTAGCACACCTGATAGAATCCGATCCTCATTCTGGATTCCAGCGAGCCTTATTCGGTGTAGCGTATCATGCTGAGAACGACCGCCTGCTGCGGATGGGCCGCCCCTTTGGCGGAGAGAGGAACCCCCTCAAGGCTTGGGCCGCTCTACTCAGAGAACCGGATCGTTTCATTACGTTCACTGTCCAGGATCTCCTCAACTGGATAGATGCTAGGCTGCCCGAGCACCTAGAAGAGTGGCGTGCTTTTCTCAGCGCGAAATATGGTCTATGAGCATTGCAAGACTTCTCGCCTCATAAAGAGACACTCCTCTGGGGTTGCTAGGATTCGCCTGCACCACACAAGAAAGCTTCTTCCTACGCTCTTCACTAGCAAGCCAGTCGTCTATAGTCTCGCTCCTCGATTTACCCCTCGGTCAAGCCAGTTCCGAGATCCCCATATGTAAGAATATCTACCTCAAGCGCGTTAAAGGGCTGAAAATCTTTGCCTATGCAGCGTTTATATTCAGAAAGTGGTTATGGCCACCATTTTGCTCCGACTACCCTATATCAGATATGCTCATGCTGGTTTTATCGCCTTAAAACGGCTGAAAACGGCCTTAACGGCGACTTTATACTCGGCCACAAAGCCCTCGGACAGATCTATAGAATCACAAAGGGTGGTTACGATTTAACCTGATGGTAACCCTTCCCTGCCCAGAGACGACCATGGTTGAGCAGAGGGCCCCTTTCCAAGCCCTTGAGGCCGAGGGGAGCAAAGGGATACGAGTGGAGAAAGTCTCTACCGACCGGAGCGGCAAGAAGACATTCGTGCTAGTGAAGGAGGTGGAGGAGAAGCGGGGCGATCAATAGTTCTTAGTAGTGAGCGGTGGATAGACTTTGTAAACTTCGCCCCCCCGGTCGTGGACGAAGATGTCCCTGCTTCTGTTGGTATCTCCCGGCACAAGGTGTACGGGACGCCCCAGCATCGGGAGGCACTCGAAAGGCTGGGCATCACTCCTTTGCATCGACTCTCTTTCAGGCCCATGAGGTTGATGGTGTGAAGATGCGCGAATGACGTGAGAAGAAAGCCCCTTCCCGTCGCCAGGAAGGGGCTCGTTATTTCTCGGCAGGCGGCGATTTCAGTAGTTCTTCAAGGTGAGAGGGAGGTAGATATGCGCTAGGAACTCGTCAGCGCCGATGTCGTAGCCGGCGCCGACGGGGCGTGGGTCCCCATCAATGTCAGTCGTCACCCCGGCGTCCGTCCCCGCGTCTATGCAGGGTGAACCCGCTTGCAGGTGATAGTCGTCGTTAGCGGGGTCAACGAAGAGGGGATCGGCACTGATGTTATGCGTACCGCTAGGTGGGTAAGCCAAGCCGCAGTAATCCCACTGGTTGCCGTAAGAGTCGTTGTAATCGGCTACCAAAGTCACGCCATTCCAGGCATTGATGCCACAGTCATCTTCGTGACTAACCACGATGTTGTTCAGGATCGTTGCGGTGATGGGGATAGTGGGTGTCGTCGGCCAAGCGAATACATCAACACCGAGCGCACTGTTATGGTATATCGTGTTATTGACGATCCGCACATCACTGAAATTGATCCCGACGATGCCACGGCCATAGTTCCCCACGATGACGTTGTTTGTCACGGTAACTGGCAATGGCGAATCAGCCACAAGAATCCCGTCTCCCTGATTGTGATGAACGTAATTGCTGTCTATAACGGCAGGAGAGCAAATGTCGATTACGCCACCAAAGCCAGACACCAATGAGTTGGAATACACTTCATTATGGCTGACGGTGACAATGGCAGTATCGCCAATTGTGCGTACACCGCCGCCGCGTCCCGCCGTCGTGCTGATTACCTGATTATAGGCAATCGTGTTGCTGAAGATAGTAGCGGGCACATTCCAGTCAACAAAAATCCCGCCGCCTTCCGTGTCCGCCACATTCGAGGTAATTGTGTTGCCACTGATAACTGCCGTTGCTGATTGGACGTAGATGCCACCGCCCAGCCCGGAACCGACGGGCTCACCGTTGGCGTTCCCTCCGGTGATGACGAAGCCATCAATGGTGGGGGAGATGTTTCCTGTGATCTGGACAACGCGCCCGTTCCCTTGGGCGTCCAGGGTAGTGGGGTACACATCGGGGTCGCGGGCGATGAAGTCGGCGTTCCACCCGCCCTGCAGGGTTATCGTCTCCGTGATCTCTGCCACCGTGCCCGCGGGGTCGGTGTAGGTGCCAGTGGCCACACGTATCTCGTCGTCGGTCGTGGCTGCGTCCAGGGCATCCTGCACGTTGGTGTAGCAAGGGCTGTGGCCGGCGCATGTGGGATCAGTGGAGACGTAGAGGATGCCAGGCGAGGCCCTCACCCCAGCCGTAGCCAGGGCCAAGAGCAGCACGAGCAAGACTGTGGCCACGAATGAAGCCAAATACAGGCCTGTCTTTCTCATCCTACCTCCTCTCCACCATCCAACGCTGATCCGGACAAGGAAATAGCCCACTCCTCGTCCAGAGTCGGCTCTCTCTCAACATGCTCCCTCCCCTAACCGTCAGATAGGGAATGAAGTGCAATATGATGGGCAAGATAGTTGACTAGAACTAGTCTAGCACAGTATTCGTTCCCCGTCAATACTCAGTGTTGAGTTCTCGTCCTGCTCGCCAGACTAGCAATCGGTGAACTCTCAAGACATAGGATACGAGTTGTTCGGACCTTCTTTTGAGAGTCAAGGTCAACATCTTCATACTCAATGATATCGATAGCCCGCTGGGTTATCTCCTTCCATCGGACAAGAGGAAAGTGGAGGTCCCAAGTAACCACCTCCTCAAATACAAGTGGGATCAGTGCCATAACACGTGCGGTGTCGCCCTTTTTTGCTCAGACATTGGTATACACTGTATATTATATATAAAAATCCCGTACAGTCAGCACTAAGCCAGCCCTATTTTCCTTCTTTTTTGCCACTATTAAGGTTGTCCACGCCGTTTCACCCCCCATATTTACTGATCATAGCCTCTCGCGCCCCCTAAAACAGGTCCGGTAGAGGCTCAAATGGGGCAAAGTACAGGTGGACATACCTAGAGCAACGCCGCGGATCTAGACCAAGGCAGTAGCATCAGCGTCACCGTTATCGGCTAGATTTGTTCTCCGTCGCCGGGTTGCCGTCGGCTGCAAATGGGGGGAGAAAGAATGGGGAATTGATTAGCCTTCAAGCCAGAAGATAGTTTTCACGAATTCTTAGTACTAAGAAATAGATAGTTACCCTACGAAAATACTGATATACTCTTATTTATTGTATTCGAATCTGCCGGATTTGTCAACACAAAACCGCCAACGGGCAAGGTTTGTCGCAACAGGTTCACGCTCGTGTCGGTTGAAGACCCTTGGGCTCTTTCGGTTGCCTGGGCTTATGCCGGCAGCATTCCTACCCCTCTTCCCAGGTGACATAGAGGGCAGCCTCAATTGAGATGCCGTGCTTGGAGTGGGATCTCGGCGCGGAAAGCGCAGAGGACGCTTTCAAGGAGGCTATCACATTCTTGAAAGATACCTGTGGAAACATTTTCCTCGATGATCTTGGCATTGACTTGAAGGATGTAATCACCGTGGAACCCATCGAGGCATCCCAGCAAGACCAGGGAGAGCAAGAAGATTGATCCACCTATAATGACATGATCCCCAAAGGGTTCATAGCCCCAATCAGCATGAAGTTGGCCGGAAAGGTCATGGTGGTCCTGGCCCGACTGATGGTCACTACTCGGTTCTCCATGGACTGCCTCATCACCCCCAATACCCGATGTCCAAACTCCGGTAACTCGTCTAGAAATAATACCCCATGATGGGCCAGACTTATCTCTGCTGGCTTATGCTATGCCAAACATTGTAGTTCTCACTTTCTTGACGTTATGTATAGTAAGTGGTCTGGTGAGTGCTGCGCTGTACACTCTAGGTGATGGGCAGGAAGCGAGAGGAGAAGCCTGCTTTCGAGGGAGATGGCTATGACCATTATCAAGGAGTCCGACTATCTCAGGTACGACGAGGAGAACATCGATCAAGTCCCCGACGTCACCGGGGTCTATGCTTTCTTCGACTACTTCCAGAATTGGCTTTATGTGGGATCAGCAGGAGCAGATAGGCTAAGGGAAAGGATCAAGGAGCATTGGAGAGCCGATGAATGGCCGGATGTCCCTTACTTCCGGTGGTTTCAGGCTGATAGTGAGGATAACGCAAGGCGTACTGAGCTCGACTGGATCAGGAGGCACAATCCTAAGTACAGTAGGTCTTAGGCGGAGCGAACGTTCCTCTTCTCCTGTCCCCCGCCGGTCTCTGCTGGCTCATGCTATGCCAAACCCAATACTGCTCGATATTGCTCGCCTTTTCATGGTATAATAGTGAGTGGTTTGGTGAGTGTGATCTGATAGACTAAGCTAGAGGTTCGAGAAAGCGCCCCACATCGCAGAATCGTCGCAATAGCTCCATGGCGGAGGTGCTACGATGAGAAATTGAGGCCGACTGTCTTCCCAGATGCTGGGAGGTGGTCGGCTTCGTTTTTGGGAGATGACGATCAAGAAGCCTGAGCAGCCCTTCTGACGGCAGAGGCTCATGGATCGCTGGGGCAAGGACGCTAAGCTGCAACAGCCAACCCTCCGCTCGTGCGTCGATTTTTCCTATTGCATCGGCTGACAATAAGTGCTGCAATGCTACGTAAGGAATCGCTCTGTCACTAATTGGCGTCCATGGCTCACGAGCAAGAAGGAGACACGGAATGAAGCTGACGCGGGTACATTTGAAGGACTATCGATCTTTTGCCGACACCACCCTGATAGTTGATCCATACGCTACCGTCCTCATGGGCCCAAATGATGCGGGCAAGAGCTGGCTCTTGCGCGCACTGGCGACCTTCGGGGCCAGGCAAGATTTCGCTAACGACGATGTCCGTAGGATCTCGCCGGCGGAGGGCCCTTCGGCGCAAATGCAACTCACCTTTGAATTCTCGAGCTTCAACGATGATGAGATTGCCCAGCTGAAACGGTTCGGTGTCCAGGTGAAGGCGGACGATCGCCTGTCCCTGACCTATACTGGGCCCCTTAGCGCCCATAAACCAGAGGTGCTTCTCAACGGCGCGGATCTGAGAGAGATCCTGAGCGGTAAGCCTCCCGTCCCACCACAGTCCGTCGCTCCGCGAGAAGACGGCAACGAAAGGGAGGCAACTTAGATGGCCTACAAGATCACCGAGGAGTGTATCCTCTGCGGGGCCTGTGAGCCGGAATGTCCAAGTGAGGCCATTGGCGAGGGCGAGGCGATCTACGTCATAGATCCCAACAAATGCACCGAATGCGTGGGTTGGTACGACGAATCGCAATGCGCTTTGGTCTGCCCGGTGGACTCCTGCATCCCTGATCCGGACCACGAAGAGTCCCACACGGAACTCCTGGCTAAGTTCAGAAAGCTGCGTCCGGGCGTTGAACACGTACCCATTTCAGATCCGGACTGGGCTGCGTTTCTATCAGAGGCCCTCTTCCCCATTTTGCCAGCCATAGAACTGCTGTCGGACTTTCAGCCTTTGCCGTCTGAGGTAAATGTCGCTCAACGTGGCGCCGATGATAGGGAGATGGAGGCAGCGCGAAGAATGCTGCAACTTGGGGGTGTTGACGATCTCTACATTCTGAGTCACGACAGCCCTGATCGGGACGAGGTACTCGAACACGCATCTCAGGAGATCACCAAAGCCGTGCGCGAATACTGGACTCAGGACACAGAAGTTCAGCTTAAGGTGACAGCATCCGGAGACAAGATCAGGTTTCACATCCTCGTGCTCGGCTGCCCGGCATTTACTCGCCCCGAATGGCACAGCCAAGCCTTCCGCGAGTACCTCAGCCTCCTGGCTGGTCTTCTTCTTCGCATCAGAGATGCAGAGAAACCCCTCATTCTCTTGCTGGACGAACCGGCCGTCCGACTGCATCCCAGGGCTCAGCGTGACTTGGTGCAGCTATTTCGGAAACTGTCGCACCGTGCTCAGCTAATATACACCGCTCACTATCCATATCTGATCGACAGGAACTTCCCCGGACAACTTCGCCTTCTGGGGCCGAAACCAGATGGCACCAAAATCAACAACAAGCCTTATCACGCCGAAGCATACTCATTGGCGTGGGAACCTATACGGACAGCCCTTGGACTCACTGTCGGGGACTGTCTACTCTACGATGATTATAACGTCATCGTTGAGGGGGTAACGGACCAGTTACTTCTATGCGCCATCTCTCAGGAGCTATCTAAAATCGGCGATGACAGAACTCTCGATCTCAACTACATTGCAGTGTTCCCTGCTGGCGGTGCATCAAAGCAGGCTGAAGTTGCACAGAGAGCTCTGGCGCACGGCCTTCACGTCGTCGCTGTCTTCGACGGCGAAAAGGCCCGTGAGCGTGACATCAAGTCCTTCAACGACAAGGTTCCAAATGCTCCTCGCCCGCTTTGGCTCCGCGAGTTCTATAATGTACCGTATGATTTCTCTATCGAAGATATGCTACCTACAGGACTCTACCTGGATGCTGTGAACAGTTTGTACCAAACGATTTTTGACACCTATACCCCCATCGAAGCGAAGTATCTGAAAGGGAGAAAAGAGAGCGTAGTCAAGATTATTCAACGTCTACTGCCCAAAGCAATTGCAGGGGGCTCGGACGAGGCCGCTGCGCCGCAACAGGATTCTGAGCGGGGGGCTGAGAACGACAAAGAACCACCGAACGGCCGTGGAAAAACCGTAGGATCACCTGAGGCTGCCTTTGCATTAGCTAAGGTCGAAGTGGTTAAGGAAGCAATCTGCCTTCTTCGTGAAAGGGGAGTGCTCAACAAGAAGGGCAAGCTGCTACAGAAGTATGACCGTTTCGCCAACCTCTTTGAGAAGATCAAGAAGCGCTTGAAAGCAACAGTGGAAATACCCTAGTGCATTGCTCTCATCCTCAATCCCTCTCCCCATGCTTCCTACTCACACTGCGCCAGCAGCCTAGTCTGCTTAAGCAAGGGCTCGATCAGATGGCGGAGATCATATGGGATTAGTCTTTGGACTCCAGTGTGACGGCCCCTTCTCCTGGTTCAGGGTATGCCAAATATTATCGCCGCTTTTCATGATTATTATGGCAAGTGGTTTAGTAAGTGGGACCTGCTATAATACCATTGGACGCCAAGAAAGTGGTCACATCGTAGCATCGTTCAAATAGCGCGCTGTGGGAGGTGGTAGTATCAGACATTGAGGCCGACTGCTTACCCAGCTGGCGCAGGGAGGTGATCGGCTTTGTCTTTGGAGGTTGACCCATGTCACCTGCTTTTGTCGTGAAGGAGGGTATCAATGACTCGTGAAATGGTTGTCCAAATCGGCGGGCTAGTCGTAGGTCTTGCCCTGTTGGTCGGAGCGCCGGCTCTAGTTCGTCTATTGAGTGCCTACCGCGCACGTGAGATGTTGGCTGTGCCTATAGCGAGGGAAATGGCCGTGCCTACAGCCATTACCAGGCTCGACGTGATCTATGCAGTTGCGATGATAGTCGGAATCTTGGCCAAGGAAATATGGGACAACATAAACGAGACTGGCACAGTGAAAGTACAATTGCCACGCATCATCGCGGCACTATTGGTGTCCCCGATTGTCTACGCAGCCGTGTACTCCCACTTAGCCAAAGATGAGCTATCTCTCCTCGGGCTGGCCATAGCTTTTCAGAATGGCTTCTTTTGGCAGGCAGTCTTTCGAACTGCTCAGGGCGCGCACATCCAGCAGCCGGTACAGCAAGGGTTAAGCCTATTTCGCCTAGTTGGATAGCGTTCCCTCAAACATGGCAATAAGCACTGAATGGGGTGATGTTTTTCACACCCTTACTCACGGCTATCGGCGATCCTCTCTTCCAAGGGAACGGGCCTGGGCTTAGCACCTACCTCCTCGTGGGCGTTCTCGACGAAGCCCTTCCCCCTTCATATCCTGACTAACGCCATCCTTACCTCAGTGCTACCGCCAACTCAAAGGCAATCGCAGGCTGCTTCTCCCTGGACTCCCGATACCTTCAAGTGAGGAGCAAACAACGGCGCAAACGCCCCCTTCGGCACCACCTCCACCAGCCTCTTCCCCAGCACGTCCACATACACCACCTCAAGCACCAGCTGATAGATCTCCTTGCGCTCCTGGGGCGTGGCCGCCTCCCAGATGGCGTCCAGACTCTCCAAGTACGCACCTGCTTGCAGGATCCCCTCGGCCTCCATCTCCTGCGGAGGGTTCAAAGAGGCCAGCCGTTCCTTCGTCTCTTTCAGCTCTCGCCGGTAGTCGCCTTCTCCGATCTCGACCTCCCGATACTGGACCCTGAGTCGCCTCAGCTTCTCTTCCAGCCTGGCCCTCTCACGCTGATATCTCTCCACGTCCTCACCCTTCACCTGGAGCATCTCCAGGATCCCATCCCTCCACCCGGGCAAGAGCTCGATCGACTTGAGGATCTCCCCCACCTGGGCCTCCAGGAGGTCGGCCCTGATCACCCCCCTAGACTGAGAACACCTCCCTCCCCTTTGCCTAGTCCGGCACCGGTAGTAAAGATACTTCCCGGCAAACACGCAATAGAGTCGCCTCTGGCACTCGCAGCAGCGGGCGATCCCCGCATAAGGAGGGTGGGGGCGAGCGGGGCCCTGATCGAGTGGGGGACCCGGCAGTACGAGCCGACGCTGACCACCCAGTCCCAGGACGTCCCGAAGAAGCCGGAGACGAGGCGGAAGTGGCTGAGGTTCTTCTACGAGTTCGACCCGGTGTTCGGCTCCCTGATCGATTTCTTCAGTGACTTCCCGATGGTGGGAATGCACAACGAGCACCCGGACGACGGGGTCGTCAAACTCTACGACGACCTCTGCACCGAGATCGACATGGACACCTACCTTTCCGACATCTTCTTCGAGTACTACCTCATATCCGACGTCTACCCTCCATCTATTTCGAGCCGGACAGCGGGGACCTCAGGGAAGCCACCTTGCTGAATCCGGACGACGTCATCGTGGAGCGGACCATCTTCTCCGAGATGGAGATGCTCTACGTCAAACCGGACCAGGGCCTGAAGACCCTCGTCCAGACGAGGAAGCCGCTGGAACTCTACAGGAGGCTGTCGGAGGACCAGGTGAGGGCGATCAAACAGAACAAGAACATCCTCCTGAACCCGAAGCAGGCCGCCCACCTGAAAAGGGGAGGGTCGAGGTACGGCCTCCTGGGGATGCCCCTCGGCCACCGCGTCTTCAGGGCCATCATCCAGAAGGACAAGTTGCAGGAGGCCCAGTGGATCATGGCCGACCGGTTCACGACTCCCATGCGGGTCTTCCAATTGATAGGGACGGAGGACCACCCGGCGACTCCCGAGGACGTCAACGCATTCTCGTCCATGTTGCTCGACGTGAACGACGACCCGGCCCTCGCCGCCATCACGAACTACAAGGTCGAGGTCGAACTGGTCGGGGCCGAGGGGAAGTTCACCCATATCTACAACGACATCGACTACATAAGGGAGGAATACCTGCTCGGATTCGGCGTCACCAAGGCCGTGGTCACGGGGGAGGGGGTGGCGTACTCCAACGCCACGGTCGGCCTCGACCGCCTGATCCGCCAGTTCAAGGCGGCCCACCGCCGGGTGAGGAGGTTCATCGAGAAGCACATCTACGAGCATTACGCCGAGCAGATAGGCGCGGAGGAGCCCGCGAAGTTCAAATGGAACCAGGTCCTCGGCGGCGAGCAGATGCGCCAGAAGTTGATGAAGGAACTCTACGACATCCGGGTCCTCTCGCTCCGGACCCTGCACGACGTCTACGGGGTAGACCACGAAACCGAGATGGCCCGGTTGGAGCAGGAAGGCAAACTATTCAGGCTCGGGCCGGTGCCGGGAGACGGCGACGGGAAGGTGCCGGAAGAGGAGAGGGTCTTGGAGGAGGGGAAGGAAACAGGGAAACCTCCCCTGTCGGACCAGATCTTCAACCTCGAAGTCCGGACCCCGGAGGGGGAAGGCGAGGAACTCACGGGGAAGAGGCCGGCGCCGACTCCGGCGGCGGGATAAGACGGGAAGGAGGCGGCATGGCGAAGATCCTCTTCATAAGCGACGCGGCGTACCCCTTGGGCACGACCGCCTTCGGGATCGTCTCGGGCCAGTGGCTCGGACAGCCGGACGACCCGAAACTGGCGGGGGAGCACGACGTCGTCCACATAGCCGGGAACTACACGACCGACAAGCCCCCGTATCCGGGCCAGTTGCCCTACAAGATCTACCGGCCCCACCGCTCGAACCCGAACGGCTTCGACCTCGTGAACGCCATCCTGAGGCAGGAACACCCGGAACTGCTGTGCCTCATGATGGACGTGGGGACCGCCTACGAGTGGCTGAGGCACCAGGAGTTGAGGAAACTCTACACGGTCGCCTACCTCGCCATCGAGGGCGCTCCGCTCATGCCGTCCTAGTGCAAGGCCATAAAGAAGATCCAGAGACTGATCGTCTTCACCAAGTTCACGGCCGAGGAAGAAGGGGAACAATAGGCAGACCAACAGCAAAGGAGGAAAGATGGTTAGGAAAGACCCAGGACCACCGGATCACAAACGAATAAGGAGAATGATCATCGAGAAGTTTGACCGTGTTGCCCCGGTTCGGCTTCAGTATGAATCGACTCGAGGTCATACGAGAGAGTTGAGGATCTGCCCAAAGACCTGCTACGACTGGGGCTATGTAGAGATGAGCAAGTGGACTCTGAAAAAGGATGGCCGGTGGGCTCGCTTTGGCACAGTGACTCTGTCTCCTTACCGCGTTCTGGCAAGCCTTACTAAGGCGCTGAAACAAGTCCTGAGCCGGAAGGAGATTTGGGTCCCAAAAAGGCGCGGCCCCGAGGGTGGAGATCCAGATCTCCTCGGCATCACGCTTGAGACAGATGGGCATGATCAGTTCGTCCAGGTTCGGACCTGGATCGTTGCGGCTCCGGTACATGAACCCACGGCCAAGGACCTGACCATGCCCCTGGATCTTCTGCCACGAGTCATTGGCGCTCTAGAGCCGTTTGCAGAGGCTGTGGGGCGCGTCAACCGCCACTACCCTAGATCGGTTTTTGTCCCTGCGCCGGAGCATCTGCCACTCCTAGAGAAGTTATACCGACGTAAGCGTGATAAGGACAGAGAAGGATGAAGGTGGGGATAAGGTATGGGGGGTATTTTCTTCCCCCATATGGGTATTCCTCTCCGAGGAATATGTGGGAATTTTCTTCCCTTCCTCGATGAGGTTTAGGCAGAGCAACAAGGGGGCGAAAGATGGACTGGGCTTGCGTTTGTGCGATGGTCTCTACTGAGGAAGAAGCCACGGAAGGAGACAGGTGATGTAGAAGGAGAATGAAGGAGAAAACATACACAAACAAATGGAGGAGATCATGCAAAAGGACGACCAAAGAGAAAGGATGTCCAAAACGAGCAAGGACATGTCGGACCACACTGGACGGGAAGACAAGAGCCAAATGCAAAACAAAGACCAAGGTTGTCCGACGAAAGGAGGAACAGTACAAGAGAGCAAGACGAACCCCAGTGACATCCTTGATGAAGTAGAGTCGCTAGAGGAGGAGTGGGACTATCCGCCGCTTACGTGCGAAATCTTCCAGTGTCGCCACTGCATACCTCTCCGCGATGTTCCATATCCACTTCCAGTAGAAGGGCGATGCGCTTTGGAGCAAATCACTATCCGTCAGAAAACCAGGACTATATGCAGTGACGGAACCACAAGGTATACGGCACAATGGCCGGAGTTCGTATGCGATGGCTTCGAGTGGTATTCCCCATGGGCTGGAGAGGACGACGCGTGGGTGGCCGTGGCAGAAGTGCGCGACTGGCCGGGCGGTCCCGATATTGATGGAAGGCATATCCGCCAACTCGTTGACACATTCGAGTTACTGAGGCGGAAACCGCCCGTGGAAGACCCGCCGGACGAAACCACCGAAGAAGTTTCGGAGGTTATCCCAAAAGAAAAACCAGCCTCGAATGTCATTGAGTTTCCTGCCGATTTGAGTCGGAGATAGAAGAGCGCTCGAGAGAGTGACCTCGAGATGGATGGGGTGCGAACGATTCGGGGCCCCTATGACGAATGGAATCAGGCCTTCCCGGCCAATGATGCGGGTCAATGCTAGCCGTGCTATAATGGCCTAATGCTCGAGGAATTAGACAAGTTCATCGCCACCAAGGAGGCCGCCGAGATAGCAGGGCACTGCCACCAGCGTCAGCGCCGTCCGCTACATTTGTTCTCCGTCGCCGTGTTGCCGTTGGTTACAAATAAGAGGGAGAAAGAATGAGGAATTGCTCAGCCTTCAAGGAAGATGGTTTTCACGAATTCTTAGTACTAAGAAATAGACGGTTACCCTACGAAAACACTGATATACTCTTATTTATTGTATTCGAATCTGCCGGATTTGTCAACACAAAACCGCCAACGGGCAAGGTTTGTCGCAACAGTTTCACGCTTTTTCAGGCTCCATAACATACTACACCTCTTCCAGCATCTGCCCATCCGAAGTAATCTCTACCTGGTCGCAATAATCGAATCTAGCCCGAACAGAGCCATCTTGCTAGACTTTGGACAGGCCGAGTGGACTTAGTGAACTTAGTGAACTTCCCCAGGGGTATGTCCTCTAATTGTTACAATTAGAGGAGAATGAAATAGTAACATGAACTTTGGCAGGGTCCCTAAGGAAAGTTCACAAAGTTCTAAAGTTCACTAATTCTAAACATAACGAGTGAACTTTCCTCCCTAATCGATTCAATCGAGTGGACTTAGTGGACTTTCCCAGGGGTATGCCCTCTAATAAGCCTCAATTAGAGGAAGATGTAGATGTGAAGTGGACTTTGGGCTGGTCTCTAGGCAAAGTCCAGAAAGTCCCAAAGTCCACTAATGCTTAGCATAACGGGTGTACTTTCCTCCCTAATCGACTTAATCGAGTGGACTTTCAGAGAGAGAAAGTCCACTAGGCAAGCGGGCCGAAAGAAAGTCCGTCGTCGAACTCTTCCTTCTCTGGGCCACTCGTTTGCCCTGTCTCTAGGCCATAGCGTTTCCCCAGCCTGGACAGCGCTTCCTCTCCCTTAACGACCACCTGGTAGCGGCCTCCCGTTCCCCTTCTCGTTTCCAGCCCCAGCGAGTTCCGGACCAGCTGGCCGGTCTTATGCGTCGTTAGCTGGTAGGCGTCCTCTTCGGCAGCTTCATCTCGCAGCTTGGTGTTGGCCCTTCCCGTTACCTCTTTAACCGTGAGAGGCCTTCTCTCGTTTCTAAGTTCAACTATCGCCTCCAGCACCGTGGCCTCTAGACTCGTCCCCCTAGCCGACACCATCTTTCGGTGGTACTCCCTGATGAATTGATCTATCTGCCTCTGTGCTTCGGGATCCACAATCATGCTCTTCAGGGGCAGGTAGATCTCGGCTAGCCGGGGCTCCACCGCTAGGCTGTAGTCTGAAGACTCGATCTCGATCTCGCCGTAGTTGTGGAGCCGGAAAAAGAGGAGCTGGTTACGGATCTCGGCGGCCTCTTGCCAAAACGAACGTGGCAACAGGAGGGGGATGTCCCCCCTGCCTAGCCCGTGCATCCGGTTCGTTAGACACCGGCTCTCGAGCGCTTCATCCTTCCAAGGCTTCCTCGAAGCAATGACCTTGGGCCCATAGACATCATAGGCTTTCACGTCGAAGGTCTGGCCGGTTGGCTCGCACCGCAGGACCGAAAACCCCTTTTCGTATCCACAATTCAGTATCTTGATGATGTCGGCCCAGGCTTCTGACATTCTAAAGTCGGCCTCATCGATGATGAGCGTTCCACGCACCACCTCTAGGATCCGAAAGATAGGGGCGGCGGTGACCGAGCCGGCCACGAAGATCGGCGTGTAGCACAAAGACCCCACAGTGCAGAGGAGGCGGGTCTTGCCGGTCCCATAATCCCCCAGGGCTCGGAGGTAGGGCACGACCGGCACTTGGTCGTATAGCCAAGCAAGGACCACATAGTATGAGCAGAGCGTTTCAAACACAGGCGGCACTTCGACGTAACGGTGGATGAAGCGCCTAATCGTCTGGATGAGTTCTCCCCCAGATCCGTATGGTTGGGCATCGGTGGGGAGGAGGATCACCCCCTTCTCTATGAGATCGCCCGTCATAGGCAGGTACGTACGACCATCTGTGCTTACTACCTTCTTCACCTTTTTCAGATCCCCGTCGCTCTCTCTAACCACGAACGCGCCCTCGTTTGTCGCCGGATCGTAGGTCATCTCAGCAATCGATCCACCCCCGAGGTCTACGAACGTCACTCTCCTGGACTTGGAGGTGGGGGTGGACGTAGGGGTGGAGGTGACCACCTCGGTCCCTTTCTTCTTCATCGGAGAGATGTTCACCCCCGCCATGGGGGCGAGCTGCTCTATTGCTTCTACGAACGTAAGGCCGTCAAGCTCCCGCACCAGGGCGATGACATCCCCTCCAACCCCGCAGCCAAAGCAATAGAAGCTGTTAGTGTGCGGATAGATTGTAAACGACGGGTTTCTCTCCTGGTGGAGCGGGCAAATAGCCACATAGTTCGGCCCCTGCCTAATGGGTGGTCCGAAGCGCCTGCTGAAGTAGTCTAGAACCTTCGCTCGCTGCTTGATGCGGTCAATCACCTCGCGGGGGAAGAAGCGCTTGGTCTTGGGCTTGGTCTTGGGCTTGGTCTCCGGCTTGGGCTTGGGCTTCTCCTCGGCCTTCGTCTGGGACTTCTCCCGGCGACGCAATTCTTCCTGGCGGTTGCTCAGCCGCTGCCGGAAGATGGCCGCGAGCAGACGGCTGTTGTTGTCGCTCTTCTGTTCAAGCGCGGGGAGGACTTCTTTGTACCACTCCAGGTCCCCAACGAGCTGGTCAAAGACGAGTTTACTCACCAGTCCTGGTTCCTCCTGCCAGTCCTCAGGAATCTCTACGGTCATCTACCTACCTCTTCTCTGGGGGCCTTCTCGTCGGTACCGGCCTCGGCGATCTGTGCGCTGACGCCGTCCCAGGAAGAGAGAGCAACGTTCGCGCTTTCCACGTTTGCCCGTCGGTCGTGGAGCGCTTCCCTGGCGATGATGCGAGCAAGCACCCGCAGACCCGCCTCGATCATCTCATGCGGCGACTCCGACTTTCCGACCCGTATCAATCCCAACCCCTTGACCCCTCTCGTTCTCCTCGGCGCTCCTCTCCGCCTACTCGACCTCTAACAGCCACCCTCCAACCCCTCAGTCCTCTCTACACTCCCCAACAGCTCTACTCCCACAACCCCTCCACGAATCCACTCTATGGACCCGCATTCATGCATCAATTATACATCAATGCCTAGCCCTTGTCAAGCTCCTCCACTCGCGAATAGAACCTCGTACGGCCCGCCCCTACCACGGGCGGCGGCACTTGACAAGCGGGTTGCACTCGTGTATAATGAGTCTGTATCATGGAAAGGAGATGGCGATGTCCCTGGGAGAAAAGGTCAAAGAGAAGAGAGAAAACCGGGGGATGACTCAGAAGCAATTGGCCCAGGCGTCTGGCATTAGCCAGGCCACGATCTCGCGTCTTGAAAGCGGACGGGTCAAGGAATTGAAGTCTCAGGCGCTCCGGCGGCTGGCTGATGCCTTGGGGGTTACGATGGACTACTTGGTGGACAAACCCGATACGCCTGGCCCCAACTACGTCATAATGTCCGGCTCCCCCCCCCAACTCATCTTCCGAGTCTATGAGAAGTTGTCCCCCGACAGGAAACGGCAGTTCCGAGACTTCGCGCGTTTCCTCTTGCAGCAGCAACTAGAGGAGAGGGTGGGCGAGGAATTGCAGGATTGGTTTCGCTTGCCGAGGGAGCAAGCGGCATACGAAGCAAGGAAGGACTCAATCCCAGGCTGGTCCGTCTCGGCCCCAACGCAGAAGGCAGTGGATAGAGCGCGCGACCTACTGCGAGAGTTTGAGTGCTTCCGCCAGCACCACGAAGCAGATGAGACAATGTCCGACCCGGTTCAAGAGTTCTTGCGCTTCCTCGAGCACGGCGAAGCAGATGAAACGATTCCCGGGGGATGCACTTGTTCTCCGGAAACCCACCTCGGCAACGATCCTTCGAGGCCCGGATGATCCTCAAGAACTGTGGATGCAGCCACACGCTCATCCCCCACAAGGTCGTCGCGCATTGCCAGGGACTGCAGATCGTCAAAGAGTGCTGACCTTGTACTACCTTCTGCCTCGCTAGTCGAAGCCAGATCTGAAGAAGGCGGTGATCCTATGAGAGCGGTTCTCTATGCCCGCGTCTCCTCAGAGAAACAAGCACAGAAAGATCTGTCTATAGCGGCCCAGCTTAAGGCCCTTCGCAAATACGCGGCCGAGCGGCACTGGGAGGTTTACAAGGAGTTTGTGGACGAGGCGGAAAGTGCCCGCTCCGCCGACCGACCTGCTTTCCAAGAAATGATCCTGATGGCAAGGCAAAAGCACAAGCTCTTTGATGCCATCCTCGTCTGGAAGCTTTCTCGCTTTGCCAGGAACCGAGAGGATTCCATCATCTACAAATCGCTCTTGCGCAAGCACGGCATCGCGGTCATTTCCATCACTGAACAGATAGATGAGACGCCAGCGGGGAAGCTCCTAGAGGGGATGATCGAAGTCATAGACGAGTTCTACTCTCTTAGCCTTGCTCAGGATACGATGAGGGGGCTTAAGGAGAACGCAAGGAGGGGCTATCGGAACGGAGGATCCATCCCCATTGGCTATAAGGCAAAGAAGGTCATCGTCGTGGGCAATCAAAAGACCACGATTGAACCAGATGAGGTCTTTGCACCCGTCATACGGAGGATCTTTAAGATGTGCATCAGTGGAATGGGGGCAAAGGAGATCGTCAAAGCCTTGAACAACGAAGGGCTCAAGACCAACATCGGCAAGTCCTGGAGCAAGAACCGCGTCTACTACATCCTCAAGAACGAGGCGTATACTGGAACCCTTGTCTGGAACCGACTCAAGAAGAGCCAAGGGGGATCAATGCCCAATGACCCGAAGGAAGTAATCAGGGTCGAGAATAGCCATCCAGCAATCATTGACCGGGGGACCTTCAATGAAGTGCAGAGGCTCTTGTTGGAAAGAAGCCCGAAGATCACGCACCCTCGAAGGCTGGGCAGCAACTATCTCCTAAGCGGGCTCCTCTACTGCGGAAAGTGCGGAGCCGGCATGGTCGGCTCGGCCGCCAAGTCCTCTAGGTTCTTCTACTATGCTTGCCAAACCTACTGCAAGCGGGGGAAAGATGTCTGTGATGCGAGGCTCATCAACAAGAACAGACTGGAAGCTTTTGTCATCGACAGGCTAAAAGCCAACATCCTGACGGAGGACAACCTCAAGGAGTTGGTGAGACTGACGAATGAGGAGGTCGGCCAGGCCAAAGATGAGTATCAGGAGCGGTTTGCTGCCGTAGACGGACAGCTAGAGGACCTGAGAGGACGGCTCTACAAACTCTACAATGCTCTGGAAACGGGTAAGCTGGAGGTGGAAGACTTGGCTCCAAGGATCAAGGAGCTAGGGGCTCAGATAGATGATCTGGAGACTCGACGGCTTGACCTGGCGGAGAGCATCAGGGACAGCAGAGTCGAACTCCTTGAGGCTTCCGTGGTCAAGGCGTGTGTGGATGACCTGAGAGCCCTCCTTAGCCAGGGCTCGATAGTGGAGCAAAAAACCTTTCTCCGCTCCTTCGTCAAGCGCATCGAGGTGAAGCCGCCCCAAGTGGCCATTGACTACACCATCCCCCTCGAAACAAAAAAGGTCGAACCACTCACGAGAGAAGTTCTACCTTTTGCACCGCTTGGCTCCTCGGGCAGGACTCGAACCTGCAACCCGCCGGTTAACAGCCGGCTGCTCTACCGTTGAGCTACCGAGGAACGATCTATGATTATTATACTTTAGGGGCCGAATATCGTCAACCTTTCCTTCCCTGGCCCCCGACCCCTGGCCTGTCACGCGCCAGCCCGTCCTGGTACGACTTGGGCCAGGGGACAGGCTGGCAAGTACCGGCCCGTCCTGGCATCAATGCTTCGCACCCTGCGCTCAGCACGGGCCAGGGGGCAGGCAGAACGAGGTCAACGCGAACCTTAAACCAGGTAATCTCTCAGTTTCCGGCTACGGATGGGGTGGCGTAACTTACGCAGCGCTTTGGCCTCGATTTGGCGGATTCGCTCTCGGGTCACCCCGAACTCCTCACCCACCTCCTCCAACGTCCGACTCTGCCCATCCACCAGCCCAAAGCGAAGTTCTAGTACCCTCCGTTCTCGCTCGCTTAAGGAATGGAGAACATCTTGCATCTGCTCTTTCAGGAGTTCTCTTGAGGCAGCGTCCATGGGGCCGAGGACTGACTCGTCCTCGATGAAATCGCCCAACGAACTATTCTCTTCAGCCCCGATGGGCATCTCCAAAGACATAGGTTCCTGGGAGAGGCGCATTATCCTCCTTACCTTTGCCGCCGCCCTCCTGAGCCGACGCTCCAGGCTCAAATCCAGAGGCTCGTTCCTGTCCCGTGCCTCCTCGATGGCTAGTTTATCCTCCTCAGGCAGGATATCTTCCATCTCTAGCGCGATCTCCTCCGGGGTGGGCTCTCTCCCCAATCTCTGTACCAGCCGCCGAGAGGCACGACTCAGGCGATGTATCGTCTCCACCATGTGAACGGGGAGGCGGATGGTGCGTGCCTGGTCGGCTATAGCCCGACTGATCGCTTGCCGGATCCACCACGTAGCATAGGTACTGAACTTATATCCCCGACGATGATCGAACTTCTCCACCGCCCGAAGCAATCCGATGTTGCCCTCCTGGATGATGTCCAGGAAAGACATCCCTCGGCCTATATATTGCTTGGCTACACTCACCACCAGCCGCAGATTGGCCTCCGCCAAGCGGCGATGGGCTAACTGCCCAACCAAGTAATCTATCTTAGCCTTGATCGCCTCTTGGGGGGCCAACTCCTCTGCCCTCAAGTAGCGGCGCGCTATGTCACCCCGCTTGATCGCCTCTGCCAGTTTGGTCTCCTCCGAGGCCGAGAGGAGGGATACCCGACCTATCTCCCGCAGATACATCCTCACCGGGTCGCTCGTGATCTCCGGACCCTCAAGCAGTATGTCCAGTTCCTTCTCCCTTTCCGCCGATGCGGTCGCCACCTCGACATAGGGCTCCGCCTCATCCACCACCTCCACGCCCATATCCGTGAGGATGTGGTGGATGACCTTACTCCTTTCCCCGTCACCCTCCAGCTCGGGAAAGGCCTCTAGAACGTCCCTTTCGGTGAGAAACCTCTGTTGTGCTGCTGTGGCGATCAACCCATCGACCGCCAACTCCCGTGGAGAGGGCTTAGACATACCCCTCTGCTCCGTCTAATACTAAGATTATGCCTCCACCAACCACGAGCCTTCCCAAGGCCGTTTCCCCCTGCTACGCCGCATAAGGCTCTTCTCATACCTCGCCTTCTTGACTCTCCTCACCTCATCCTTTCGCTCACTCGTCACCCGAGCTAGTTGCATGAGCGTCTCCCTATCTTTCTCCTCCTCGGCATCCCTCTCCAGAAAATGCAGCGTTTCCATCTCGCGCTGCAATCTATCCTCTCGCAACCTCAGCGCACAAAGGTCCGCTTCCCAGTCACCACCCCTCTCTGCAAGAACGGACATCCGGCTTCTCAGATCGAGGAGATGGGCGAACCTCTCCTGCAACATGACGTCCAGATCGGCCCTGAAACGCTCTAGATCCCATGGCTCTTCCATGCCCCCTTCTTGTCCTGCCAGGATCCTCTCGGACAACCGCCCTCGCAGGGCAGAGAATATCTCACGGTTTTCGATATCTTCGAAATCCTGAGGGGCCAAGGGCTCAGAGCCAAACTCCTCCAGTTCTTCGTCTACCCTCTTCATCCGCCGAGGTTCTTCCAAGAAGAGCAGAAGTAACCGCTTTTCCACGCCCAAGAGAAAACCGGGGAAACCGGATATGAGACCGCCCCTCTTCTCCTGTGGCTCCACAAACCTCTTGGGCTCGGTCTCCAATAAGAGCCTCTTCTCATCTACTTTAATCAAGCGGGCTAATTTTTGCAGGTAATGGCTCTTCTCCACCTCGTCGCCCAACTCCTCTATGATGGGTAAGAGTTCTTTCGCTGCCGCTGACTTCCCCTTGGCAGAACTCAGATCCAAGCGAGAGGAGATCAAAGAGAAGTAGTAGTCCACCACCGGAAGAGCCCCCTCCACCAACTCAGCCCAAAGCCCCGCCCCCTCCCTCAAGACATCATCAGGGTCCCTTCCCTCCGGAAGGATAGCGATACGGATATCGGCATCCAGCCGGGCTTCGTATCCGATGAGGTTGCGCCCTAAGGGGACGGGGACTACGCTGTCTCGAAAGATCTCTGTAGCCACCTCCAAGCCCCTCCGAGTGGCCGCATCGCCGGCCTTGTCAGCGTCTAACGCCAGGACGAACCGCTTGGTGAGCCGCTTCAGTTCCCGCACGTGATTCTCCGTTAGGGCTGTGCCCATGGAGGCTACAACGTTTCTGAAGCCTCTCTGGTGCGCGGTTATCACGTCGGTATACCCCTCAACTATGATGACTTGATCCTTCTCTCGAATGGCTCGCTTGGCGAGGTCGATCCCGTAGAGCACTCTGCCTTTGCTAAAGAGCGGGGTCTCGGGGGAGTTGAGATACTTGGGCTGGGAATCGTCTAAGGACCGAGCGCCAAAACCTATCACCTCCCCTCGGATATCCCGGATGGGGAAGATAAGCCGCCCTCGAAAACGGTCGTAATATCCTCCACCTTTCCTTTCAAGATCCTCTCGCACGCGCTCCACGGTGAGCCCCGCGGCAAAGATATCGGTCTCCTCGTACCCCCTCTCCGCAAGATACCTCTTTAGGGCCTCCCATTCATCTAAAGCGTATCCCAACTGAAAAGCCTCGATACTGGTGGGCTCTATCTCCCGGCGTGCCAGGTACTCTCTTACCAACCCCCCTTCCGGGCTTTCCCGAAGGAGATGGTGGAAATATTGAGCCGCAGCAGCGTTGATCCGGAGAAGGAGACGTTTTCTTTTCTCCCCCTCTACCTCCTCTTCTCTACGAGGAGCGAGGGAGATCCCCGCCCGGCGAGCGAGAAAGCGGAGGGCCTCGCCGAACTCCAGGTTCTCCATCTTCATGACGAAGGTGAAAATGTCCCCGCCAGCAGCGCAGGCCCCGAAGCAATGCCACCTCTGACCGTCGGGGAAGACGATAAAAGAAGGGGTCTTCTCCTTATGGAAAGGGCAAAGGGCCTTGAAGTTACGGCCCGCCTTCTGTAAGGGGAAATAAGCGGACACCAACTCCACGATGTCCGTTCTCTCCCTCACCTCATCGATGGCACTCAATAGTGCGACCCTTTCTGGCTATCACTCCAGCCATGACTCATGACGTGTAAGCAGCGGCTGAAGATAGCCACGTCATTTAACGCCTGTTGACTGAAGTGGCGCCACTCTCTATCCCATCTCCTCCAGAATCCTTGAAAGCTTCTGCTCCAGCTCCGGCAAATCTTGTCGCAATGTTTTCCACGTCAATTCCAAATCCACGCCAAAATAGCGGTGAATAAGCACGTCCCGCATTCTGGCGATTTGACGCCAAGGCACCTCGGCATGTCGTTCCCTCAGCTCCGAGGGAAGGTTTTCACCGCCTCGCCAATGATCTCCAGTCTCCGGGTGACGGTATCTTGTACTTGGGGGGAGGCAAGAAAGTCATCCTTCGAAAGCTGACCTGTGTAGGTTTGAATGAGACGAATGCTTTCCAAAATATGCTCAATGAAGACCTTTGCCCGCTTGCTCACAGGATTGTCACCTGCTCTTTGAGCACTCTTTCCTTTATCCAAGGATGTATCGCACGGTAGGTCAGAACATCCACCTCTCTTCTCAACGCCTCTTCCAGCTCCAACTGCAATGCCACCAAGTCCAGCAAACTCTTTTCACTCCCAAATTCAACTAAAATGTCAAGGTCACTCTCTCCTCCCGGTTCCCCTCTGGCAAACGATCCGAAGATAGCTGCGTGAGCGACATCGTGCCGCTTCAACACGGGAATGACCCTTTGCTTAACCTCCTCAAGAGACATCCTCACGGCTTGTTTCACCCTCTTCTCACTCATATCCTTGGTGCCGCCATTTCAGTTAACTGTCAATATCTGAGCCCCAGGGTCGAAGACAGGACGAGTATCCCTTCCCTGGGATGCTGAGACATCCTCGGAATGCCGAAGGCAACCTCTGGACGACCTAGTACGGGCTAAGACTAAAACATCTGCCCGCCTTTGTCAACCGGAACGAGGTGAATGGGCCTACTTGGCGTAATCGACAGCCCTGGTCTCGCGGATGACGGTGACCTTGACCTGGCCGGGGTATTCCAGGCTCTCTTCCACCTTCTTGGCTATATCTTTAGATAGGCGGATAGTGGCCAAGTCATCGATCTCCTCGGGCTTCACGATGATCCTTATCTCTCGACCGGCCTGGATAGCGTAAGATTCGGCGACCCCTTCAAAGGAGTTGGCCACCTCCTCCAGGGCCTTGATCCGCTTAATGTACCTCTCCAGGCTCTCGCGACGAGCACCAGGCCGGGCGCCGGAGATGGCATCGGCTGCCTCCACCAGGATCGCCTCCACGTTTTGGGGCTCCTCCTCGTGATGATGGGCAGCGATGGCGTTAACTATCTGGGAGGACTTACCTAGGCGGCGGGCGATGTCCGCCCCGATGAGCGCGTGGGGCCCTTCCACTTCGTGATCCACCGCTTTCCCTATGTCGTGGAGCAGCCCGGCCTCCTTAGCCAGAGCGACATCCCCTCCTAACTCCGCGGCCATGATGGCCGCTAGATGGGCCGTCTCTAGAGCGTGGATCAGCTGGTTCTGACCATAACTGGTCCTGTATTTCAGTCTCCCCAACAGTCTGATCAGTTCCGGATGTAGCCCCGGGAGGCCCGCCTCGGAGGCGGCCCGTTGTCCCTCCTCTATGACGATCGCCTCCACCTCCTCTTGTGACTCCGTCACCACCTTTTCGATGCGAGCCGGATGGATACGGCCATCCAGGATCAGTTTGGTGAGGGCTAGGCGGGCTGTCTCCCTCCGCACGGGATCGAAACTGGAGATGGTGACCGCTTCTGGGGTATCGTCGACCACTAGATCAACCCCCATGGCGTTCTCCAGAGCGCGGATATTCCGCCCCCCACGCCCGATGATCCGCCCTTTCATCTCATCGCTAGGAAGAGAGACGATAGAGACGGTGGTCTCCGCCACTTGGTCAGAAGCGCACCTTTGGATAGCCAGAGTGATGATCTTCCGAGCCAGCCGGTCGGCTTCCTCCTTGGTCTCTAACTCCACCTCCCGTATCACCCGTGCCGCATCCTGGCGCACCTCATCTTCAGTGGCTTTTAGGAGAGTCTCCCTCGCCTCCTCGCGGGTCATGGAGGAGACCCTCTCTAACTCTTGGATCTCTTTATGGCGCAGTTCCTTCAACTCCTCTCCTTGGCGCGAGAGCTCCCTTTCCCGGGCCTCCAGTTGCCTCTCCTTGGCTTCTATAGGCTCCAGACGGCGTTCCAGGCTCTCCCGCCTCCGTTGTAGCCGCTCTTCCTGCCTCCGGAGGTCGGCTCGCCTTCGCCGGTTCTCCTCCTCTGCTTGATGGCGGATGCGAAGTGCCTCCTCCTGGGCCTGGAGAACGATCTCTTTTTTCTTAGTCTGGGCATCGGCCAGGAGTTCCTTAGCCTTAGCCTCGGCAGACCTGAGGCGGCTAGCACCTAGATACTGCTTGGCCAGATAGCCGATGGCAAACCCCGCTATCGCTACCGCTAGAAACGTAACCAAATCAGCCACAATCTCCATCTCTCAAACACCCCCTCTAAGATGAACTCCTGACGGAGAGTCTTACTCTCTTAGTCACCTCCCCGCTGTTGCAGGAGGGAATCTACTACCTCTCGAATCAGGTGATAAGTGAATCCTCGGCGCCGCAGAAACTGACTCATCTTTTGGCGGAAAGATCTCTCGTCCAGGCGGATATATCTAGAGGCCCGTTGGTGAGCCGCCCTACGGGCGCTCTCCTCCTCATCGACGGCGGCCAAAGCCTCCGAGATCACCTCTTCATCGAGCCCCTTGCGGCGCAACTCGTAACGGAGCATGGCCCGGCTGCGAGGCCTAAATCTCTCGCGGTTCTCCACCCAATATCGAGCAAAGGCCAGATCATCAACCAGTCCCTCTCGGGCTAGGCCTTCCAGGACCTCCTCTATGATCCTCCCGGGCACTCTTTTCCCCCGTAAGTGATCGCTAAGTTCCTTCCGACTCCGGGGCCGATAGGCCAAATAATCGAGGGCCTTCCTGTAAGCCTTAGCAAAAGAGTCCCGTCTTTGGAGCTCGTGCAGTTCCGCAGCCGATAGGAAACTACCCTCTTGTAGTTCAGCCGCTAACTGCACCCCCAGACTGAAGGCGTATTCCCCGTCCAGATAGACGTTAACCCGATGCTTGTTCCTTTTCTGCTCCCTCAAAGCCGTGATTTTGCCTTCCATCTCCATAAAATAGCTGCGGCCTGCGGCCACAGCTATCGAACTTGCCCATAGAACCCCAAGAAGGGGAAAAGTACAAGACTCCTTATTGAGCCCTCTTCGAATGCGCCTAATTTGTGACGAGTCTCTTACGCTCTTCTAAGAGGCTGATAAGGCTATCGTTTTCCCTCGCCCTAGCCCTTCGCTAGGGGGCATCAGCAAATTCGCTAAGTAACTGTGGCCTCTTCCGCGACCGCTTCCGCACCCGATTCCGAAGCCGGCTCCTCTATTAAGCCAGCCTCCACACGGATGCGGTTGCTGATCTCATCGGCCAATGAAGGGTTCTCCCTGAGAAACTGCTTGGCGTTCTCCCTCCCCTGTCCCAACCGCATCTCACCATAGGAGTAATAGGAACCTCTCTTCTCTATGATCCCCATCTCCGTCCCCACATCTAGGAGGTCGCCTTCTCTGGAAATCCCTTCGTCATACATTATGTCAAATTCTGCTTTCTTGAAGGGAGGGGCTACTTTATTCTTCTTCACCCAGACCCTGGTCCGGTTCCCGACTACGTTGGTTCCTTCCTTTATGGACTGCACTCGCCGCATATCGAGGCGAACGGCGGAATAGAATTTCAGGGCCCGCCCCCCTGGTGTGGTCTCCGGGCTGCCGAATAACACGCCGATCTTCATCCGCAGCTGATTGGTGAAGACCACCGACGTATTGGAACGCTTGATAGCCCCGGCCAACTTCCTGAGCGCCTGGGACATCAAGCGCGCCTGTAACCCCATATGGGGATCCCCCATGTCCCCCTCTATCTCCGCTCGAGGGACGAGGGCAGCCACAGAGTCGATAACCACCACATCTAGAGCCCCGCTCCGCACCAACGCCTCGGTGATCTCCAAAGCCTGCTCCGCGTCATCCGGTTGGGATATATAGAGGCTATCGACATCCACGCCGCATTTGGCAGCGTACCCCGGATCCATAGCATGCTCCGTGTCTATGAACGCCGCCACGCCACCAGCCTTCTGAGCCTCAGCGATGATATGATAGCAGAGGGTAGTCTTGCCCGACATCTCGGGCCCATATATCTCGGTGATGCGACCTCTGGGGATGCCACCGATACCCAAGGCGATATCCAAGCCCAAAGAGCCGGTGGAGATAGCCTCCACGTCCATCCCCCGCACACTGCCCAACTTCATAATCGCTCCATCGCCGTACCGTTTCCTTATCTGAGAGAGCGCTACCTCTAACGCTCTATCCTCGGCCCCCTTCTCCATTTGGAGACTCCTTTCCTCTCTGGGAACACCTATTAGAATTAGTCTATTACAATAAAAAGAAAATTGCAACTAATGCAAGGCGTGAGGGTGTTGAAAAACGGCCTCGAAACTAGGGATGTGGTGCAACATGCCATCTATCGGGTGAGACATTGCTCCATTCTATGATTCTGACCCTTGAAAGGGGAAAATTCCTACGCGCCTCCCCCATGAAAAGCCCACAAGTTGACTCCTTCGACATCCTCGCAAGGCCTTTATCCATATTATATCAGAACAAAAGTTCTAAGTCAACCATCTAGTCATATTGTGGTATAATCGAGAGGTATCGTCAAGGGGAGGTCTTCTGATGAGCGCACCTAGACTACAGTTCTTAGACAAACGATCGATCGAACGGATCATCGACCAAGCCCATCAACTCCTCTGGGACCCTGGGGTTATGGTCTACGCTCCTGAGGCCCTAGAGATATTGGCTCAGAGCGGGGCCCGGGTGGACCAAAAGAGGAGGATCGCTCATATCCCCGCTCGTCTGGTCCAAGAGGCTCTGGATACGGCTCCAGAAGGCTTCAACCTCTATAACGCTAAGGGAGAGATCGCCGTAGAGTACAGGGGCGACCATCTCCAATTCGACCCCGGCTCCGCCGCCATCTTTATCCTCGATTCCCAAACTGGGCGAGCTAGACGACCGGTCACCGCCGATCTAGTGAGGCATCTCAAGTTGGCGGAGGGGCTGGAGGAGTTGGATGCCGTGAGCACCGCTCTGGTCTGCTCCGATGTACCAGAGGGGATCGCTGATCTCTACCGCCTCTATCTAGTTCTCAAATTTGCCCGCAAGCCGGTGGTCACCGGGGCCTTCGCCATAGAGACCCTCCATCTTATGTATGAGATGCTAGTGACTGTGGCCGGAAGCGTGGAGTCTCTAAGAGAGAGACCTTTGGCCGTCTTCGACATCTGCCCCTCGCCCCCTCTCCTCTGGAGCGAGATCACCTGCCAGAATCTGGTGGATTGTGCTCGCTACTGGTTGCCCGTGGAACTCGTCTCTATGCCTCTGGCCGGAGCCACGGCGCCCGCCACCTTGGTGGGTGCCTTAGCACAACATACGGCAGAGAACCTGAGCGGAGTGGTTATCCATCAACTGACGAACCCTGGGGCTCCCATCGTCTACGGCGGCTCGCCCGCCATCTTCGACATGCGTCAGGGCACCACCCCCATGGGCGCCATCGAGACCATCATGATCGATTGCGCCTATACAGAGATCGGAAAGCACCTGGGCCTCCCCACCCACGCCTACCTGGGGATGAGCGACGCCAAACTCTTGGATGGACAAGCGGGGCTGGAATCTGCCCTGGGGACGTTCCTGGGCGCCCTGGCCAGAGTGAACATGATCTCCGGAGCCGGCATGCTAGAGTTCGAGAGTTGCCAGAGCGAGGAGAAACTGGTCATCGATAACGAGATCATCGGTATGGCCCGCCGCCTAATAGAAGGCATCGCCTTCCAAGGAGGGATGATCCCCTTGGAGTTGATGCGAGAGGTAGGCCATCAAGGCAGTTTCTTGAGCACTAAGCATACTCGAGAATGGTTCCGCCGGGAGCAGTTCATCCCCTCCTCGGTCATCGACCGCCGCACCCGACAGGCCTGGGAGAAGGGGGGCAGGAAGAGCATAGTGGAGCGAGCCCGCGAACGAGCCGAGGAGATCATCGCCGCCTATCAAACTAAAGAGATGCCGCCGGAGGTGGAGAAGGAGTTGACCAACATCGTCACCTCGGCGGCGCGGAAATGTGGTCTGGAGAAGTTGCCTCCCCTTGAAGGTTGACCTCCAGTAGAAGGCCCTCATCAGAGTGCTTACTTGACACCGCCAAAAAACCGAACCCTCCCCCCTCAGCCTCCAGACACAGGGTCAATCGTAGCTCAATGTAGGACCGTGACTTGGCTGACCGTTCTCATGAGCGCTGCTTCCTCAGTCGGGCTAGACAAATAGCGAGACATCGGCCTCCGATGCGAAGTCCAGGAAGGCGGCCGCACCAAGGCAAGAGACCCCCTCAATCAGGTCCTCTTCCTCTACGCCCATCACCCCCATGGTGGTGGTACAGGCAAAGAGTTTGCCGTCCCCATCCAGGGTAACCTCTATCAGCTCCTGGATGGTAGGCATGTTCGCCTTGGACATCCAGCCCTTCATGAAGGAAGTGGCCAGGGCCGTCGCCCCAGGCAAGGTGCCGATGATGGTAGGTACTTGCACGGGGACCGAGGGGAAGGGAGGGGGCATAGCCGGGTTGCCTACCGCTGAAACCTTCAAGGTCGGCAACTTCCTTTTGTTGATGATGTCAAGCCCATAGAAGGTAAAGAATATCCCCACCTCCCAACCCATGCTCACGGCCGTTGAGGCCAGGATAAGGGGCGGATAGGCCATGTCAAGGGAACCTTGGGAAGCCACCAGTGCTAGTCGCCGTCTTTTCTTTTCCTCAGCCATCTCTCTCCTCTTGTCGCATCGAAAAGCAGTTCACTTACGAGTGGGTATCTAAGCTGACGCACTGATCATTGCTCTACCTCGTCTTACGCACATAGAACCTGAGCAGGCCATCATCTTCCTTGGTGTCCAGGATTTCGTGACCGGTGTGTTTCTCCCAGGCCAACATGTCGGCCCTGGAACCGGGATCGGTAGCCAGCATCTCCAGAACCTGGCCAACTTCCAACTCCCTGATTGCGTTTGAGATTTTGATGATAGGCATCGGGCACAATAACCCCCGGCAATCCAAGGTCCGACTGGGCGTGATCTGGGCACTCATCGCCTTTCTCCTCAGTCAATCAACGAGCCTTTTGCCTCTCAACTTCCTAGACCGCCTCTTCAGGGCCCGTGCTCTTCAAGAAGCCGATGAAGATCACCGTTCCCCCTACCAACTCTCCAATAAAGAGATAGTTAGTAGAACCCAAGGTAGCCAACGTGCCGCTGGCGGCAACGACAAGAGCCCCTAGAGCGATCAACACATTGGAGAGGACCCGATGAGGCATGACCCTTTTCCGCCAGAAGACCCACGCCGAGTACAACGCTCCTCCCACCAAAGCCAAAGTGCCGAAGGTGTTAAGGACGGCGGGTCCCACGATCCGCACCCAAAGAGGCATGATCTTCACCGATACCCTGCCAGTTCTGTCGATCTGGCTGAGAGCGGCGGGATCGATGTTCACGGTGAAAACCACGATGGCTAAAAGAAGAGAGACTATGACCACCAGAGCCATCAGGGTATGGGCTATCGACCTTCTAGCCAAAAGGTAGATAGTCCCCAGGCCTAGATAGGCCACATTCAAGATAGCACCCAAGAGATACCAGACCCGATAGATGAGGGGGCTCCAGCCCCGCATACCGGCCAGGAACTCGCAGAGGACGGCGAGGCTAAACATAGCCAAACCGATCCCCTACACTAGTTGATAGACCTTCCGTCGCCGAAAATATTGCCAGAAGACGAGGATAGTGAAGAGGCTCATTATGGCCGTCGAGGCCAGAGGAACCAGAACGCTCATCTCTATCTCCTTTCATAAGGTAGGGTCGAGGCTCCCATCGGGGGCCTCGACCTAGGATCAAGCCTAAGCTAAGTGCGGTTCTATCCTAGCCACCAGTTGGGGCTTGGGCATATACCCCACCAGCCTCTCCACCGGCTGGCCCCTCTTGAAAAGGATAAGGGTGGGGATGCCGCGGACTCCGTACCGGGTGGCGATGCTAGGGTTGCGATCCACGTCCATCTTCGCCACCTTCAGCCGCCCATCGTATTCCGAAGCGATCTCCTGCACGAGAGGGGCGATCCGATGGCAGGGCCCACACCACTCCGCCCAGAACTCGACAACCACCGGGATCGAAGCCCTGATCACCTCCTCCTCAAAACTCTCATCGCTGACGGCAACTACTTTACTCATCGACATCTGCTTCCACTCCTCTCCCCCAGAAGATACTATCTCTGAGGAAGTTTGTCAAAGCCGCACCCCCTCCAGCCACTCCTCCAAGGGACCCTCCAACTCTCGCTTGGGAGTGCGCCCGAAAAATTCCTTCACCACCCGGCGGGGATCCTTCCCTTCGAAAAGCACCTGGTAGATCTCCTCGGTAATGGGCATCTCTACGCCATATTTTCGGGCCAACTTTCTGGCCGCCTTAGTGGTATTGATCCCCTCGGCGACCGTGATCATAGAGGTTTGTATATCTTCTAGGCTGCGCCCTTTGGCTAGTTCCTCCCCCACGTAGTGGTTCCGGCTATGGCGACTGGAGCAGGTACATATCAGATCCCCGATGCCGGCCAGTCCAGCGAAGGTGAGGGGGTTGGCCCCCGCCGCCACGCCCAAGCGAGCGATCTCGGCCAGTCCCCGAGTCATAAACGCCGCCTTGGCGTTATCGCCATATCCAAACTCATCGGCCGCCCCGGCCCCTATGGCGATGATATTCTTCAGAGCCCCTCCTAACTCCACCCCTATGATATCGTCGTGAGCATAGACACGGAAACGAGACCCCATAATGATCCGCTGAACCCGCGCCGCTACCTCGATATCCGGAGAGGCTACCACGCTGCTAGCGGGCAACCCCGCCGCTATCTCTCTCACCAGGTTGGGCCCAGAGAGAGCACAAAGGAGGAAACCCGACCCCACTTCCTCCTCCAATAGTTGAGACATGCGAAGAGCGGTCTCTATCTCCAGCCCCTTGGCCGCGCTTACGATCACCGTCCCTGGCCGTAGGTGAGGCTGCACCAGCCTAATATTCTTTCGCATCGACTGGGTCGGCACTACCATGAAGAGGAGATGGCAGGGCTCCACGGCTTCAGCCAGGGAAGCGGTGATCTTCAACCCCGAGGGCAAGATCACCCCGGGAAGGAAGCGCCGGTTCTCCCCCCGCAATCGCAACTCCTCGGCTTCCTCCTCCGTCCTAGCCCACAGAGTAACGGAGAGCCCCTTACGGGTTAACATCACCGCTTGCATGGTCCCCCAACTGCCGGTCCCTACCACGGCCACAGCACTCACCGACTCCTCCTCTTCCCCGCCTCCCCGATCCGCCGTTCCGTACCCTTTAGAAGACGACCGATGTTGGATCGATGGGCGAAAATGATGATCCCCCCCGCCAGGATACCATAGGCCAGATGCTCCCAGGAGCCTCGGAAGAAGAGCCTTTTACCTAAGAGGACCAAAGGTATCAACAAGGCGAAAGCGAGGGAGCCCAAGGAGACATAACGAGAGAGAGCGATTACTGGGAAACCTAAGAGAGCCGCAACCAGAGTGGCCACAGGCTCCAGGACCAAAAGAGCACCCATGGTGGTCGTTACCCCAGCCCCACCACGCCAGCCCAGAAAGACGGACCAGTCGTGGCCCACCAAGGCTGCGAGAGCGGCCACGACCGCTGCCGCCTCGTTATGCCACAGCGCTCTGGCCACCAGCACGGCGACCACGCCCTTGCCCACATCTCCCAAAGCGGTGATGACGGCTGGAAAGGCCCCTACGGCGCGAAGGATGTTCGCCCCTCCCGTCCTGCCGCTCCCGTACTCCCGAATGTCGATACCTTTCCATAGCCGCCCCAAGATGTAACCGGTAGGAAAGGCCCCCAGAAAGTACCCCACAAAGGCCGCCAAAAGGTAAGTTGTGACCATCTTCATATAAAGGTAGAACACAAGGGTCGATTCCTGGTTGCGAATTTAGGTCGCCACCCGAAAAGGGTTAAAGTCGGTATCCACGTCGTAGTAGTCTTCGTTCTCCACCCTCTTCAGGGTATTGACCACCAGGTAGGTGAGAGGCGTGACCAGGGCTTCGAAGCCGGTCTTGAAGAGGTAGTTGGAGATGATGATGCTCAAGAGAAGGGAAGGGGTATAGAGGCCATAGAAGGCGATGAGGACGAAAAGCAGTGTGTCCACCCCTTCGCCCACGATGGTGCTTCCGATGGTCCGAGTCCAGAGCCATCTCCCCTGAGTGAACACCTTCATCTTGGCTAAGGTATAGGAGTTGGAGAACTCTCCGGCGAAATAGGCGATAAGGCTGCCGAAGACGATGCGAGGGGTCTGGCCCAGGATGGTCATATAGGCCTCCTGGCCTCTCCACCCCTCCGCCGGAGGAAGGGCTCCCACGATGGCGAAGACCACGGCCATCAGAATTGCACATCCGAAGCCGATCCAGATCACCCTGCGGGAACGGCTGTAGCCATAAACCTCGGTGAGGATGTCGCCGAAGATGTAAGAGATGGGGAAAAGAATGGTCCCCCCATCGAAGGTGAAAGGCCCCAGATCTAGGATTTTCGAAGAGGCCACATTTGAGATGAGCAACACAGCCACAAAGATGGCCATCACCAGGTCGAAATATCCATACCCCTTTCGCATCTATCCGACCTCCGCTTCTGCCACCTTCCATAAGCGACAGAAGGCACAGAGCCCTGGCGCCGTGGTGGGCTGGCCGCACCTTTCGCACTCGCCCAATTCTAACCCTTCGTTAACTGAGGAGATCCGTTCGGGACCGAAAGGCAGCATCCGCAGGAAAAGCCCCTTCTCCCTGGCTCGCAGGAAACTCAGATAGAACTGCAACTTCGCCCCCCTCGACCTCCCCTCCAGGCGGTTTAACAACTCTTTATAAAAGATGGTAGTGGCTCCCGTGGCGAAGGGACACTCCTCATAGATGTAGTCGATGCCTCTTAAGATGGCGTAGGCCGCCGTCTCCCGCTCGTAGAACCTGAAGAAGGGCTTCGCTTTCTGCGCCAGCCGGGGATGGGTGGAGGGGAGCACCGGGGCCTGGCGAAGAAGATACCCCGTCTGCCAGTGGAGGACGTTCTGTAAGAGAACGGCCGCCTCGTCGTCTAAGTTGTGTCCGGTGGTCAAGACAGCCCCCTCCTCTAGAGCCGTCTCGTTCATTATGTACCGCTTCACCAGCCCACAGAGGGAGCAGGTTTTCTGTTCCGGCCTTTCCCTAGCCAACTGAGGGATCGACTTTCCATACACTTCCTTGACGTCCACCACTTTCAGCCTGGCCCCTTCCCTCTTCTCCACAAACCTATCTACCTTGGCCAAAGAACTAGAAGAGTAACCCTCTTCCGAGATGCCCAAGTCTACATAAAGGCCCCGAGCCTCGTAGCCCAGGCTAAGAAGCAGATCCCATAGGCTGAGGCTGTCCTTCCCCCCGGAGACGGCCACCAAGATGGTCTCTCTGGGGTCGAACATCTCATACTTCTTGATGAACCGTTGAGTTTGAGCCGGTATCCATTCCAGGAAATGCTCTCCACAGAGGGCCAGTTTGTGCTGGCGCATATTTATGACCGCGGGTTTAGAGCATCTACGACACCTCACCATCGCCTCCCGAAACCACAGCGATCAGCTTCACCTCATCTTCATCGCTCAGAATAACGTCGTCGGTCACCAGTTCGCCGTTGCGGACGACGAGCACCGCTTCGGGGTCCAGCCCCACCTTCTTGATAGTGTCCCGGGCCGTCATCCCGCCCGGGAGTTCCCATGCCTTGTCTCGATATGTTATCCTCATGGCAACCTTATGGGCTCGCCCACCTCTGGCAGGCACACCTTTATCCCTTCCAACCCTTCGATGAAGAGTTCTGGTTTCAAAGTGTGGATAGGTATCACCATCCGGGGACGGATACGGCGTATCAGGTCGATGATGTCTCTACCACTGGCGTGTCCCGACGCGTGTAGCCTCTTGTCGGCTGAGGGGTCGTCGGGGTCGCCGACAAAACGGATATGGAAGTGGTTCAACCAGTTGCGCAGCCGCCGGAGATCCATCTCCATCTCCTCATTGAACGCTTCGCTGGAAGAGTAGATGTAGGTAGCCTCCTTCGGCTTGATATCCACGAGATCGTTGATGTCGAAGAAACTGAAACAGAGGATGTAACCCTCTGGGTCACCCCGTGCCTCAGGGGCTCCGATGAGCCGCCCCTCCCGGCGATATCGGTTTCTCAGTTTCTCTTCCCAGGGCCGGGGGGCGCTCTTCACATCGGCATAGACCACCAGATGCTCATCTTGGGCCACATCGGGCAGATCCGGGGAGGCAAGCCTCATCGCTTCCAAGAGGTAGGCATCAGCCGGGGATATGGCTAACCTTCTCCCTATCTCCTTCGCCACCTGGAGGAAGGTAATCAGACGCCCCACGTTGCGGGCCGCGAAGTCGGCCATGATGAGCCCCGAAGCCTCGTGGGCCGCCTCCAAAGCGGCATCGAAAACCTCCTCCTCGGTGACTCTCTCATCATCATCGATCCGCGTCCCCTCGCAGAGGAGGGCCACGGGGTTCAGAGCGGCTACCTCCTCGATGAACCTCTCGGTTAGATGGCCGTATCTTCCATGGAGCCTGAAATCTCCGGTATAGACGACCCACCCCGCTGAGCTCTCTACGGCGAAGGCGGTGGCCCCGAAGATGGAGTGATCCACGGGGAAATAGCGCAAGGGGAGGCTTCCGATCCTATCCACTGTTCCCTTCTTGATCTGGAGCCTTATCTCCTTGGTGGCCACCGGGGAACTGGACCAGAAACCGCTCTCCACGAGCGAGGGCTGATCCAAGAGGAGAAAGGGCCGCCCCTGGTAGTGATAGAGAGGGTTCTTTTTCTGGCGCAGGGGGCGCAGGAGACCCTCCTTCAGTTCCCGCCAGGTGAAGTAACAGACCTCCCTTTCGATATCGGCGGATTGACCGATGTCCTGGACCACCTTGGCGATGAAAGCGGTCATGGCTGTGGTGTAGATGGGGATATCGGCACGGAGAAAGGAGATATACCCCGAATGGTCCAGATGGGCATGGGAGAGCAAGACCCCATCCACACTAAGATGACGGTACAACGGCGATGAGGCCAGGAAAGCCTTATCCTCAGGTGACAAGCCGGCCACAAAATCAGCCCGATAGATCCCCTCCAGGGGGGGCAGGAGCCCCAAGCAAAGAGGGTCCCGGAGCCCCACCCCGGCACGAGGTTTGAGATACTCTTCGAAGAAGAGGTATCGGCGCGCGAAGGGCAAGCCGAAGTCGAAAAAGAGCCGCGTCTTTCTCTCCTCGTCCTCCAAGAGGATCTTATTGCCGCCTATGGAGAGGACGCCATCGTAGCAAGTGATAGATACGCTCATACTCTGATTCTACGTGAAGCGAGGCCGAGGGTCAAGAAACCGCTAACAGAGAAGAACAGCCGACACCAGGTCGGCCGCTATGATTTCAAATATGACGCCGCGATTTATGGGCGGTCTTTTCCTTTCACCCTTGGTTGAGGTATATACCCCTCCCTTGCCCTCTCCCCCTCCTCCCAGCCCAACTCCAAGGCTTCTTCGTTCAGCCGCTCCGTCCCTTTAGGAGCGTGGGCTCGGAGCCTCTCTATCAACTCCTCCTTGGCTATTATCCCCGTAGCCCCACCCAGGACCCCCAAGGCCACTATATTGGCTGCTACCGCCCTCAACCTCTCCCGGGCCAAGCCGGTGATGGGAACCTTGATCACCCTTCCCTCAACCTGAGGCTCTCCCTCCACTTCCGTAGAATCGATAATCACCGTTCCCCCAGGGCGCAACTGGCTTCCGTGCTCCTCGAGGGCTTCCTGGCTCATCACTAGGAGGAGGTGAGGAGAGACGGCTTTGGGGTAGATTATCTCCTCCTCGTCGATGACCACCTCGGAGAAGGAGAGGCCGCCCCGCACCCGGGGAGCGTATGATTGGCTCATGGCCACGTTGCGGCCACTTCTGAGCGCCGCCTCGCCCAAAATCAAACCGGCCAGAACCAACCCCTGGCCTCCCCTCCCCGCCAACCGGATCTCGTACCTCACAACTCCCGCACCAGAAGGGCTAAATCGGGGCAGTGCAACTCGCAAAGTTTGCAATTAGTACACGCCTCCAGCCTCACGACCCTGGGCTTCCCCTCCTCATCGGCTTCCAAGACAGCGAAGGGGCAAAACTCTATGCAGAGTTCACAAGCCTTACACCAGCCGTAGTTGATCTCGATATCGTAATCGCCTTGTTTCACCTTGGGCATCTACCCTGCCTTACCTATGGGATAGCGGCCACTATCTTCTGCTTGAGCCCTTCGAACCGGGAAAGCCAGGCCTTCCTCTCGCCCCTGAGCCTCTTCACAAGAGCCTCGTATTCTCTGGGGGTATAGAAGCGAGAGGGATCGAACCTCTCGATCTCAACCCTTTCCACCTCGATGGGCACCTCGTACCCCCAGTCGGGATCGACCTTCCACTCTATCCCTCCCCTGGCCGCTTGCTTTATGATCTCCGTCGTATCCTCTATCCTTATCTTCTCCCCCTCTTCACCGCCCACCCTGCCGGTATTGAGGGCGAAGCATCGAACATCCGCGTTTTTTCGCAGGAACTCCAGGAACCTGTTCCCCTCTTCGTATTCGGGGCCCACGATGAAAGGGTTGGTGCCCACCACTCGCAAAGACTGACCCGCTCGCGAGGGGTCGCCAGCCGAGGTCTCGATAGATTCCCCCAGCATGAAGAAGGCCGCCCCTTGCTCTGGCGTCAACCTGGCCACAGGAGGAACAATCTCCTTCCTTCTGGTGATGAAAAAAACGAGATCCGCGCGTGGTAGATCGATCTCCTCATCGGTATAGGCTAACTCGGAGCGCAAGATGACGCACCTCCCGTTGGAAGTAAGGGTATAGTCTAGGAAGTCCACCGACCCATCCTCGTGGACCATAATGTTCTCCAAGATGGCATGAGGACTTATGGCCGCTTCGTAGAGGATCGGCTGCCCTACCGGCTCTAGCCCTTCGGTCTTGATGTAGAAATTGTCCTCCGTCCCCAGGCAAGAAGCGTCGGACCTCATCAAGACCACGTCATCCTGCCTGATAGCCACCCCCTCCTCTCCCTCCAGCCAGTGGTGGTGACAGGTAAGGGTCGTCTTCCCCGTGCCGCTCAGACCGAAGAATATCGCCCCCTTCTCCACCAGTTGACCCCTTACATCCCTGACACGGATGACCTTGCTCCCGGCATGGAGGCCCAGCCAACCTCGCTTCTTGGCTTCATACATAGCCATCCGCAAGAAAGCCTTCTTAATCTCCCCCATATAATCGGAGCCCAAGAGATAGGTGACTCCCTCCTGGGGGATCACGATCATCTTCCTCTCCTCCCAGTCGGGCAGATCTATCACCAAAAGGTCTGGCTCCCTACCCTCCAGAGGAGGAAAAAGGGTGCTCCCCCACATATAGGGGAGGCGGGCGAACTCCCGGACGACATAGAGCCGACAGGCCAGCCTACTCCTGGGCTCCAGGCACATAGTCCTGTCGATAGAGATCAGCCTCCTTCCTTTCAGGTGCTGCCTCACCGCCTCGATCGTCTTCTTTTGCTCGGCAGTGAGCCCTTCCAGGGCTATCTCCGTGAACTTGGCGCTCCTCGACCTTATCTCCGTTATATAACTGGCGCTCCCGTACTCGGTGGTCCTCTCCTCGCGGGCCGCCATCCTCCTCAACTCGTCTGAGGTCAGGCCACGAAGGATCTCTTTTGCCACCACCGGCTCACCAACCATCACCTCGACTCCTGACAAGTAGGTAAAAAACCTTAAGAGCAGGACGCTCCAGGTCAACTAACTCACTCCAATTCTATCTCCAACCCCTTGCCTTGTAAATTCGTTCCCGCCGCTCTCCTCTGTCAAGAGGGATGTGAGGGCCACAATAGCCACCTCCAACATCTCCTCGTCAGGCTCCCTAGTAGTGAGGCTCTGGAGGGCCAAACCCGGCGAGACCACGGCCCGCAGGAGGGGGTTATCTTGACGGCGGGCGGCGAACTTGATGAACTCATAAATGACGCTCACGATAAGGGGGATAAGGAGCAGTCGGGAGAGGATACGCCAAATAAATGGCGGCCTCCCCAGGAGGGCGAAGACGAAGATGGAAAGGACTAGGACGAAAAGGACGAAACCAGTGCCACAGCGGGTATGAGCGGTGGTATAGCCGGCGACAGAAGTGGGATCGAGAGGCGCCCCGGCTTCATAAGCGTTGATGGTCTTATGCTCAGCGCCGTGGTAAGCGAAGAAACGACGGATGTCGGGAAGAAGGCCGATCAGCCCGATATAGCCCACAAAGAGCCCCAGGCGCAGAACCCCTTCGATGAGGTTGCTAACTAAGGCGGAGGCGATGAGCCGGTCTATGAGGCCCACTAAGAGGAGCGGCACTAGGAAGAAGATACCGATAGCGAAGGCCAGGGAGACGAAGACCAACCCCCAGACGGCTGGCCCCCGGAACTCCACCTCCTCTTCCTCTAGAGCCACGTTGGCTGAATAGATTAGGCTCCGCATCCCCAAGCCTAAGGTATCCCAGAGGACGACCAGGCCTCGAAGAAAAGGGAGCCTCCACCAGCGGCTGGTGTAGATGGGGCTCTCCAGAGGCTCATTATGAATGACTATCTTTCCTGAGGGGTGACGCACGGCCACAGCCATAGACTTTCGGCCGCGCATCATCACCCCCTCCATCACCGCCTGGCCCCCGTAATCGAACTCCTTCGCCTTATCTCTCTCAACCATAGGCAGCCCTCACGACTCCCAAAGCCCATAGGGTCAGCCATTCGCTCGGCTTTCCCCGCCTCTCGATATCCACTAGCATCCTGCCGTTAAGGCTAAACTCCATCTTCCTTCCCCCTTCGTCCTGCGGGGAAATAGAACCTCTCCAGCGCCTCCTCCGGGGAGAAGAGGAAGGCGTCTTTACCCTTATGATACCGCCAGAAGGGCAATTTTTCTCTTGCCTCCATGGCGAAGAGATGCACTAGATAGTCGTCATCTCCCAAGAGATAGTTGATTTTGCCGGCCTTGAAGAGGATCTGACAACGAAGACCCGTCTCCTCCGCCACCTCACGAACCGCGGTCTCGCGAAGCAGTTCGCCTTCCTCCACATCTCCCTTGGGGAAGACCCACTCCCCCTTGGCCGTCCGGCGGAGGACTACCCCCCTATCCAAGAGAACCACCCCCCCGGCCCCTGGCCCAAGTCGCCTGCCCCAAGGCGTGCCAGGCCGGGGTACCAGGACGGGCTGGATTCTCGGAGACATCTATCGTCCACCTCCTGCGGGCCCCTCCCATCGGTAGAGAGCAAGGTCAAGAAACCCCCTCTCATCGAAGACTATCCCTTCCTCCTCCAACATAGCCCTCTGGAGGTCGGCGCTGTGGGTGAGGCACGAGGTACTTACCCTCCCTTGGCTATTTATCACCCGATGCCAGGGTATCTCCGTGCCCTCGCGGAGAGCATGAAGAGCCCAGCCCACGGTGCGAGCGGCTCTCGGGTGCCCAAGGTATAAGGCGATCTGCCCGTAGGTGGCGACCTTCCCATAAGGTATCTGGGCCACCATATCGTAGACTCTCTGGAAGAAGCCTTCCCCTCCCGTTTCTCCCCCCTAATCATAACGCCCTGCGGGTCTCAATGCCCCGCCTTCGCCAGAGGGATATCTCAGCAACGTCCCACATTATAGCACGAAAGCCCTGGCCAGAAAAACCGGCCCTCCACCTCCAGGACGGCCTGCCCTGTTACTCCTGCCAAGGCATTGATGATTAAAGATTTTTCTGATATAATAGAATTTGATTCCTTGCCAAGAAGAGAGGGGGCTTCAGAATGAGAAGAGTGCAACTGATGGGCATCGTTCTCCTTTTACTACTCATCTTGGGGTTATCTGCTTCCGCGGCCCTCTCCAAACCATCTCCTCAAGGCCCGGAGCCGCCAACGCCAACCCCTCCTCCCCCCACGGAAGTCAGGTTGAGCGCGAAAGATGAAGGCCGCCAGATCGAACTCAGCGGAGACCAACTTTTGGTTATCACTTTGGAAGCCAACCCATCCACCGGCTACAGGTGGGAGGTGGAGGAGGTAGATGAAAAGGTTCTACGCCAGGTAGGGGAGATAGAGTTCCAGCCAGAATCGGATCTGCTCGGTGCTCCTGGTAAGCAGATCCTGCGCTTCCAGGTGGTCGGTCCGGGTCAAACCGATCTGAAACTAATCTATCGTCGCCCCTGGGAAAAGGAGGTAGAACCGGCCAGGGAATTCTCCCTCCAGGTGATTGCGCCCGTGTCCATTACTCCTACAGTAGGCATGCCCGCGCCCGCGAAAGGGTTGACAACGCCTATGAGGGAGTTTAGGCGCTTAGAGCTCCCCAAGCAAGAGCCCACTGTTGAGTATGAGGCCGGCGAGATTAAGCCGGAGGCCCTTGGGGAGGTTGGGGCGCCAGGTACTGGGTGGATCAACATCATGACCGAGGGATTTGAGTGGGATTTCCCGGGGACGAAGTGGACCGTTTCTGGTGACCCAACCTGGGACGAGACCTCCTACAGAGCCCGTTCGGGCAGTCAAAGCGGCTATTGCGCCGCTGGCCGTTCAAAGGGCGTGGATCCGCCTGGCCCCTATCTAGATGACATGAATGCTTGGATGGTCTATGGGCCCTTTGACCTGAGCGACGCCACCTACGCCGAGGTGCTCTTCCATCATTGGACCAAGACGGAATCAGGCTACGACTACTTCTGTGTAGCGGCTTCGCCTAATGGCACCGATTGGTACGGTATATGTTACACCGGCGATTGGGCTTCCTCGCTTGCCTGTCCGGATGGCTGGTGCTGTGGAAACTTCGACCTGACCCACGTCTACGGCTTGGGCGACCTCCGTGGCGATCCGGATGTCTGGATCGCATTTATATTCTACAGCGACGAGAGCAACACCCTCGAAGGCACCTACCTGGACGACATCATCCTCCGGAAGGAGACAGCACCAAGTCTCCCAGAAGCCTTCAACTGGTGCGATCGCGGAGGGTGTACCTCGGTGAAAGACCAGGGAGCTTGCGGAAGTTGTTGGACCTTCGGTACGGTGGGGCCGTTGGAATCCAACATCCTAATCCAAGACGCGGCTACGAAGGACCTTTCGGAACAGTATCTGCTTTCCTGCAACACAGATGGCTGGGACTGCGATGGTGGTTGGTGGGCTCATGATTACCACCAGTCGAAGATACCACCAGGCCAGTCCGACGCGGGGGCGGTTTATGAGGTCGATTTCACCTACGTGGCTACTGATACGGTTGCTTGCACCCCATCGCTCGACCATCACGAGAAGATCGGTTCCTGGAGTTGCCTAGGAGAAGGCGCTACCAAGCCCGATTGCTGCACAGGGAACGTTCTACCCCCAGCGGCCGTAAAGCAGGCCATCTTTCAGTATGGGCCGGTTTCCGCTGCGGTGTATGCGGGGAACGCTTTCGTAGGCTATACAGGTGGTGTTTTCGAATCTGATGAAAGCGGACTCTGCGAGCAGTTGAATCACGCTGTTACCCTCGTGGGCTGGGATGACTCTCTAGGGACAAGCGGGGCATGGATTCTAAAAAACTCCTGGGGCTCCGGCTGGGGTGAAAGCGGCTACATGCGCATCGGATATACCATCTCCAACGTGGGAAGTTGCGCAAGTTACATCTACTATAGCGATGGCATACTCGACAATAAGATATACCTCCCCTTGATCATGAAGAACTACTAGGCTACTTCATACTGCCCTTTCTATAGAGAAGAGGAGCCGACCTTGGCTCCTCCTCCTCTTATCGGTATGAGACGGGCAGGTCACCTAGGGCCTAACTAGCCAGCACCTCCCCTCGTTAAGGACGCGCGCCCTGCCCACACACGGTCAGAACTCCAACAGCGCCTGACTATTCTTGGTAGGTGCACTCCCCACGGAAGAATGCCCACTCCTCGCACTCGCTACCGTCGGGGAAGATACAGACCCCATACTGGTTCCCTACTTCGTCAGTTCTGATCTCCAGTTCATACCCTTGGTCTATACAGTACTTAGAAGCGGGGTTAGGAAGGCCGCCAGGCTCCGAGGTGGGAGTGGCCTCCCCACCGGACGGTGGGGTCTCTATGGGAGATGGGATTGGCGACCCAGTGAGCCCGCCTCGTGCGCAACCGATGAGCAAGACCAGCAAGACGGTGAGCAGAACTATCTCCCTCATGCTAGAACCTCCTTGCAGATGAATCCTTCGTATATTAGACGCTTGAAGAGAGGTTTCGGTTCCCTAGAGGCCAATCCAGTAGCCCAAAAGTATCATTAGCAAAACACTCAAAATATGATATAGTATCAAATGAATACGCGGGCACGGAGAGGGCATCTTCCGTTTCTCTCCGTGCTCCTATCATCTTGCCACAAGGAGGCCCTATGGCAAGAGGTCTAAGGATCGCCAGCCTTGTCCTCCTGCTCATCGTCCTCTTATTCACCCTATCATCGAGCGCCCTCTCCAACCCCTATCCTCAGCCACCTCCGCCCCCCACGGAGGTTAGGCTGAGTACAGAAGATGACGGCCGCCAGGTCGAACTCAAAGAAGGCCAACTTTTGGTCATCACTTTGGAAGCCAACCCATCCACCGGCTACATCTGGGAGGTAGAGGGGCTAGACGAGAAGGTTCTACGCCAGGTGGGGGATATAGAGTTCGAGCAAGAATCGAACCTCTTGGGTGCACCTGGCAGGCAGGCTATCCGCTTCCAGGCGGTGGGAGAGGGCCAGGCCACCCTCAGGTTGGTCTATCGTCGCCCTTGGGAGGAAGGAGTGGAACCAGCCAAGACCTTCTCCCTTCAGGTGCAGGCCGTGGGACCCTTTACAGGTCTTGATAGTTCCCCTACCATCTTCGACACCCCAGCCGCCACCGAACCCAAATCCTCGCTGGAAAGCCCTCTACCTGTCCCTGACCAATCTCAACTAGGCCTCCCTCCATCCTTCAATTGGTGTGATGCGGGAGGATGTACCCCAGTGCAAAACCAGGGCAATTGTGGGAGTTGCTGGGCCTTCGGCACGGTGGGGCCGTTGGAATCCAATATCCTCATCCACGATGGGCTTACGAAGGACCTTTCAGAACAGTATCTCGTTTCCTGCAACACCGATGGCTGGGGCTGCGATGGTGGGTGGTGGGCCCACGACTACCATTTGTTTAAGGAACCGCCAGGCGAGCCCGACGCGGGGACGGTCTATGAGGCCGATTTCCAATACACGGCTCGTGATGACCATTGCAACCCACCGCACGACCATCACGAGAAGATCGGTTCCTGGGCGTATATAGGACCCGAAGAAGGTGTTCCCCCCATGGCCGACATAAAACAGGCTATCTACGACTATGGGCCCGTCTCCGTGGCCGTCTGTGTAGGCTCAGCATTTGATTGGTATGCCGGTGGCGTTTTCGAAACCAACGAGTCTTGTGCACATGATGTGAACCACGCCGTCGTCCTTGTGGGTTGGGATGACACCCTAGGGACCAACGGGATATGGATTCTAAGAAACTCTTGGGGGCCATTTTGGGGTGAAAGCGGCTACATGCTCATCGAATACGGCGTCTCCAACGTGGGCTATTCTGCCAACTACATCGTTTACTCCCCCTCCATTCCTCTCACCAACACGGTGCACCTGCCCCTGGTGATGAAGAACTATTCTTCCCTGCCTTCGCCTCCGTCGGGCCCGTTCTACTCCGTCGCCGACGCCTGCGTGCTGGAAGGCTACCCGACAACGAACTTCGGCAACACGGTGGATATGTGGGCTGGCTACGACGACTATCTGGAGCCGGATGGGAAGATCGCGCGCAGCCTGATACAGTTCGACCTGTCGGCTATTCCCACTGGTACCCCTATCGATAGCGCGCTTCTCCAGGTTTACCTGGTTAGTTCCTACGATTTTCCGGGCGAGACGCGCACCATCACAGCCTACCGCATCCCATCAACCTGGTCAGAGTCGAGCGTGACCTGGAACACGCGCCCCTCCTACGGCGAAGCCTACGGTTCCGCTTCCGTGACCCATGGGGCTTGGGCCTGGTACTCTTTTGATGTGACCAACCTAGTGCGCGGGTGGGTGAACGGCACACTCCCCAACTACGGTGTCATGCTGCGCGGCCCGGAGTGGTCTGGTTACGACTCATCCTGGAGAGCATTCTCCGCCCGTGAGGGGTCCTATACGCCGCAACTGGTCATCACCTACACGGGGTACCCAGCCTCGGGTAAGGCTCAAGTGGGCAGTGAAAGCCTAGGCGTAGGAGAACCAGGTCATACCATCATCAAGGCACTGACCGGCACGCCGAAATCCCGTCTTCCCAGCGCCGATCTCTGTCAGGACCAGCCACCAGTTGGGAAAAAGTGCTTGGCCCTGCAATAACCGCCATTGTGGCAGAATCCGGCCTCATTCCCCCGCCAAGCCGGACATCAAACGCTATTCTATATCTGCAAAACAGAAAGGGGGACTGGACAAACTCCAGTCCCCTTGCTTTTTAAGCCGCTACCCTGTTAATCGCTCATTCCAGCCAGGAGTTTATTCAACTCCCCGATGATGGTCCAGAGCCCCTCCGGGGCCTCCGCGCCATCCATAGTGGTCACCCTCTTGCTCTGGCCCTCCTGGAAGAGGGTGATCTCGTAGGAGAAGCGGTCGCAGCAGATGTTCTGGGGCATGTAGGAGTCGCTGTAAGAGAAGAAACTCGTCTCCTCTATGAGCCCCAAAAGCCCGGCCAACTCCTGGGCCTCGACCTCCCCTGTCGCGCTTTCCCCCTTTATCTCCTCTTGGTAGACGATCTGGCCATCCTCATAGATGACCCAACTCTCGCTCACTCCCATCAGCCCCCCGCTCCGCCGGAAGACGATAAGCGCGTTTCCCTCGGGCAGCGGGACTTTCATAGGAACCGGAGTACCCTTGGCCCCGCCAGGGGTGGGCGAACCTTCAGGGAGCACCTCGGAGAGGGCTGGCGCACACCCCACCAGGAAAAGGATCAACCCCAAGAGCAAGATTATCCGCTTCATGCTACCACCTCCGATAAGTAGACGATGAAAGAGCGGATTTTGTTCCCCTCCCTTTGAGGTCCTGGAACGATACCTCTAGAAGAAGCCCCCCTATATGGGGATAGGGCAGAAGGATGCCTTCCGCCCTATCTTCAAAAGCGAGGATAAGAGGAAGATGCTGAGATTGGCCCCTCTACATCGCCTCCCACGTGCCTCTCCTCCTAGCCTGCACCTCGAACCAACGAAAGCCAAAGTAGCCAGGGCGATGTTATCTCTCTTGCGCGTACTCTGCCAGGTTGAGCCAGAAATCGAGGTTGGCCGCTTGCCACTCGTCCCTTTGGCGGTCAAAGATGCCCAAGTCGCCGACGACCAAGACCTCGCCCTCCTGGTCGCCGAAGGGGATAAGGGCCACCACCGGCTTTTCCCCTGCCCTAGCCAGATCCTGACCGCTTCGATAGGTAAAGGGCACCCCGTTCCTCCCCGTCAACCGAAGCCTGCTTAGCCCCTCCGTCAGAGGGTGAGTCAGGAGTTCGGCCGATTCTAGGCTTATCTCACCCGGCACGAACTCCACTCCGAACGCCTGGGCTAAATCGTTCATATCCGGCCAATCCTCGTTCTCCTCGAAGGGGCCGTAATAGAAATATCTGAGACGGTGCGCGCTATTGGTGAGCACCAAGAGGCCTCCCTCCTCCACATACTGGCGCAAGACCTCTACCTCCTCCCCCCTCCACTCCACATCGTACCAGTCAATACTCCCTGCTGCTTCAGAGGGGTAATCGATGGAGGGCAGGACAATGACCATATGGGCATCGGACAGATCGGAAGCGGCGAAGGTAGCGCCATAGGGGATGAGGTCCACATCGAGTCCCATATACTCCAAGGCCATGGCGAAAGCGGTGGGGGCCGCAGGGGTCATCCCTGTGACCTCAGTGTGGGTGCCCACAAAGACCACCCGGCCCACCTTCTTTTGGGTGGGACGCAGATCAGGTCTCTCCTCCCCCAGGCTGACCAGAGACCACTTGGCGATCTGAGCCATTTGAAAGAAAGCCTCCTGGCCCTCCCTCGCTCGCTCCATGTCATCGTAGGGTGCGTGGATTACCCCCGCGCTATGGATGCCTCCTGCTGACTCCTCCTCGACCACCCAGCGAATGATATCGATATTGGGCACGCCGAAGCCTTGGAAAGAACTATTGTCGGAGGAGACGCCGGGTTCTTCATGGGACCAAGCGGAGATGCCCAAGGCAGATGCTTGCTCCTCAAGAAAGGTAGCCAGGGGATAAGAAGGGTCACCGTATTCTCCGTAGGACCAATAGGAGAAGACAAGGATGCCCGTAAGCCCGTCTAAAGGGCGGGTCAAGCAATCGATTTGAATCATGGCTATCGCCTTGTCCAGGAGTTCCTGGTGGCGGGCGGCGAAGGTCTGGGAGCCGTAGAGGCCGAGTTCCTCGGAGCCGAACCAGACCAAATAGGTGGTCACCCCTGGCTGATAACCTGTCTCGTTGAGAACTCGGGCAATCTCCAGAAGGATGGCCGAACCGCTGCCATCGTCCATGGCTCCGGGACTGTTGGGGCTATCTATGTGGGCTCCGAAGATCAGGGCCGCCGTATCATCCCTCCCGGGGATCATGGCCACCAAGTTACGCGACTGACCAGGAGAGACGACATCGGTGTCCACCACCGCTATCGCTTTCTCGATCCGGGCTAGCTCTTCCATGCCAGTCACTCCAGCCGGGGCGTACTCCTCCAACCGGGTCACTAAGATGGGAGTGTGGTTGTCGTTCACCCAGGAGAAGGCGTTCACATCCCCGGCGAAGGCCCCATGGCTCTCCCCTGGGTTAGGGGACCAGGAGGTGACCAGCACCAAAGCTAAGGGCTGGGATCGGATCAAGAGAGAGGCCCGCCTCCCCGCTTCGTTCCTGCTTAGGAGGCTACGATCGACCAGCGCGTAGTCGACGAGGAGGATCGCGTCTTTCGCGCTGCCCGCTTGGAGGGAATTGATCTCGCTCACGGCACCGATATGCCTGACGCCTCCCTCCTTCCTCAAGGGGTCGGGCTCCAGATCGGTGAGGGCTCCATCGGAGTCGAAACTCCGGGCTATCTCGGTATCGTCCCTGGGGCCTCGAGGGGCGTTGGCGGGGACATCATACTCCTCACCCTCTACGGTGATTCGTAGACCCGCCTGCCATATCTCGGTGGCCATGAAAACCCTGAAATCTTCCTCTTCCACCGTCATCCCCATCGCTTCTAGGTTCTCGAAGGAATCGAGGATGCTGGCCACATAATCGACCGCTCTCTTTTCGCCGATGGTGGCTGAATTCCGCCAACCGGAGTAGGGTTCGATCTCGGTAAGGGCCTCGAGATAGCCCATCATCGAATCAAGGGATAGGGCGGCCATCACCTCTCCTGGCTGTATGTCGGGAGAAGGTAAGGGCGTCATCGTCTCCGTCACCTGAGGGGTAACTACAGCCTCTGGAGAGGGCTTCTTCATAGTAGGGGTCTCTCTGGCCTCCAGGGTCGCCCCCCGAACGAACAAGAGGTGAGGAGAAGCGCACAAACCAAGAACCGTTTCATTTGGCCTCCCGGCGACAAAGTTGACACCTCGGTGCTTATATTTACACCGATAACTAACCCCAGCGGTTCAAAGAGGATAAGGGCTAGGCCCCCCTTCTCCCCCAGAGCCAGAGGAGGAGCAAGCCTAAGAGGAGGGCCATCACCCCCAGTAGTCCCCCTTCGGGGCCGAAGGCTCCTCCGGTGATGAGAGAAGGAGAATCCCCCCTCTCCAGCAGAAGGAGGCCTTCGCTTGCTAGGCCGCTGACGGGGAAGGAGAAGAGCGGCCCCTGGGCGAAGTTCCAGGCGAAGTGGAAAGCGATGGGCAGCCATAACGAACCGGTGACTAGATAACCATAAGCCATGAAAACCCCCGCCAAGGCTATGCCTACCAGAGCCAGGGGGGTGAAGTGAGGGTTCAAACCATGGAGGAGGGCGAAGAGGAATGAGGAAGCCAAAAGTGCGGCCAGAGTTCCCCACTCCTTACGCAGGTTTTGAAGTATATATCCTCGGAAGGCCACCTCCTCACTGAAAGCCACAAAGGCGTAGAAAGACGCGTAGCCTAATAGGACACCGATCAAGGCCATCGGCGATTGTCGATGCCAGGCGAAGCCTCGGACTCGCACCCATCCCAGCGCCCACTCCAATCCGAAGATGAAGGCCATGAGGAGGAGGCCCAAAGCCAAGCCCGTGCCTATCTCTCTTTTCCACCTTTTGCTCCTTTGCAGGCCCAGCCCCAGGAGTCTATCCCTATCGAGGAAGCGGCGGAAAGCCCAAGTGATAACAAGATTTGCCAATAGCGATGCTAGAGCGGCAAGGGTGAGCAAAGAAAGGGGGAGACGCTCTAGAGCGATCTCATCGACGTTGCGGGAGAGGAGATAGGCACCGTATATCGGGATTTGGACCAGGAGTTGGCCCACGAGGTAGGCTGCCAGGTAGAGGAGAACCCGCCAGGTGGGCCGCAGCCGGCCACCCTTGATGAAGAATCCCATGGAGACTCCCTAGAGGGGATGAATTTTACCCTTCTGGCCTTCCGGGCACCTCGTGGCAATGGCGGCAGCGAGCGTCGTAGGCCTCACTAGCCCCCACCAAGATAGTGGGGTCGTCGTAGGAGGCGGGGCGCCCATCTATAAGCCGTTGACTACGGCTGGCGGCATCGCCACAGACCACGCAGATGGCTTGCAGTTTGTCCACCATCTCCGCCTCGGCCATCAAGTGAGGCACCGGGTCGAAAGGCTCACCTCGGAAGTCCATATCCAGGCCAGCCACTATGACCCGCTTGCCACTATCGGCCAGGGTGCGGCAGACATCGGCCAACTGGCGGTCGAAGAACTGGGCCTCATCGATAGCCACCACACTGGTCTTGGGCCGCACCAGTTCCAGAATATCCTCTGCCTTCCGCACGCTCTGGGCTTCGAGATCCAGGCCACTATGGGCGATGATCTTTGCTGTGGAGTACCGGTCGTCAAGCGCGGGTTTGAAGACCTGGACCTTCTGTTTGGCTATCTGGGCTCGCCTCACGCGGCGGATCAGTTCCTCCGTCTTGCCGCTGAACATACCGCCGCAGATCACCTCCACCCAGCCTCCGTCTCTTCTCCGCTGCATAGGAATACCCCCATGGAAAAAGGGCAGGGAGAGAAACCCTGCCCTTAAGGGCCAACTCTAACCTTACTCTCCTCCGGCTTTGGCTTCCTTCGCTCGCTTCTCCTTTTTCTCCAAGCGGCGCATGAACCGCTCCACCTGGCCGGCGGTATCGACGATCCGCTGCTCGCCGGTAAAGAAGGGGTGACAAGCGGAGCAGATATCGGTCTTGATGACCGGCTTCGTTGCTCCCGTGGTGAAGGTATTCCCGCAGCCGCAGATCACCTGGGCCTGGGGATAGTATTCAGGATGCATACCCTTTTTCATTCCACGGGCTCCGGGTAGACGCTCACCCGCTTCTTACGGCGGGAGACGTTCTCGAATTTGACGTAGCCGTCAACGGTAGCGAAGAGAGTGTAATCCTTGCCCATCCCCACATTGCTACCGGGATGGAAGGTGGAACCCCGCTGACGGACGATGATGTTGCCCGCGCGCACCCGATGGCCGTCGAACCGTTTCACGCCCAACCGTTTGCTTTGGCTATCCCTGACATTGCCGCTCGAGCCGCCGCCTTTCTTGTGTGCCATCTCTCTTACCCTTTCAAGACTTTCTTGACCTCTTCCAGCGACTTAGGGCCGAAGCCAGAGATCTTAAGAAGCGCCTCGTCTCCCTTCTCCAACCTGGCCCTTAACGCCTCCACGCTGGTTATCTTGGCTTCTCGTAGGAGGTTAGTTGTCCGAGCGGAGAGGCCCAGTTCCTCCAGGGGAGTAGCCTTCTTCTTGCGAACCCTCTTGGGCTTGGCTCTCTTTGGTGCCTCCTCTTTGGTTAGGATGCTCTCGATGGCTAGGCGGGTGTACTGCTGGCGATGGCCGTGCTTCCTTTTATAACCACTTCGCGGCCTGAACTTGAAGACGATGATCTTCCTGCCTCGGCCATGCTCCGTGACCCGAGCCTTAACCCTCGCTCCCTTGACGGTGGGGGTTCCCACCTTCAGTTGGCCATCGCCTCCTAGGAGAAGCACCCGGTCGATACTCAGGGTCTGCCCCACCTCCAAAGGGAGCCTCTCCACCTCGATAGTCTCCCCCTCGGAGACCCGGTATTGCTTACCTCCTACCTCGACAACAGCGTACATTGAACGTTCTCCCCAATCGACCAACTTATAAAGTATAGCAACTCCCCTCCCATTTGTCAAACTCAACCCGTAGGTGAGCCAAGACATTGTGACCACTTCCTTAGAGTCCTGAATGCCGAGGCTCAGGGCGATGGTTCCAGTGTCTTGAAGGCAACTCTGGGCTTACCCACAAGTTAGAGGAAACAGCGGACGCAAGGGTGATTGAGATCTGCTACCACACATGCTATACTGCATGTGTTGATGTGCCTAATATCCCAATGGCCTTACTTCATTGGGGCAAACGCATCGGGCGGACGAAATTTCCGCCTAATACACGAGAAAGGAGGTATCATATGGAAAAATCTCCTTCTAATAGATAGTTAGGCGCGAGGTCCAAGCCATGGCAACAAGGTTGTATAAAAAGAGGGGTCTATGAAAATCGCGGTGATGGGAAGCGGAGGTATGGGGGGCTATTATGGTGGGTTGTTGGCCCGCGTTGGTCACAATGTGACCTTTATCGCACGTGGTGCACACCTGGCAGCTCTTCGCACAAACGGCCTGCAGGTTAAGAGTGTTCACGGTGATTTCACCGTCGCGCCGGTCCAAGCCACAGGCACACCAGCCGAAGTTGGGCCAGTGGATTTGGTGATGGTTTGTGTCAAGACCCCAGATACCGACCAGGCTGCTCAGGCCATCCAACCGATGGTGGGGCCAGATACAACGGTCATGAGTTTGCAGAACGGGATAGATGCCGCTGAACGCATAGGGGCAGTCGTGGGTATGGAACACATTGTAGGCGGCACAACCTGGATATCGTCGGCCATGGAAGCGCCGGGCGTGATCCGGCAATTCTCACAAGTTCGTCGCATCGTGTTGGGCGAACTTGACGGACGAATCACACGGCGTGTGGAGGCCCTCATGGAGGTGCTGAAAAGCACAGGTGCCACAGTCGAGGTTACGGACAATATCCTCAAGGTGTTGTGGGCCAAGTTTGTCTTCATAGCTGCGATCAGCGGCGTGGGGTCACTGACACGACTGGAGATCGGTGACTACCGCAGTGTTGCGGAGACGCGTGCCCTGTTGGTAGGTTTAATGCGCGAAGTGGAGGCAGTGGCACGCGCTAATGGGGTAATGCTCGATGCAGACGTGGTCGAACAGGCATTGGCCCTTGTGGACAATGTCGCACCGAACATCAAACCCTCCACGCAGCGGGATGTGGAAACCGGGCGTTGCTCTGAGTTGGAATCGATGATCGGCGCAATCGGGCGCAAGGGGCGTGAGTTGGGCATACCCACACCTACGGCGGACATGGTCTACGCAGCTCTTCTGCCTGTCGAACTGAAGGCGCGCAACAGAATTGCCCCTTGTGAGATATGAAACTCGCGCCTAACATCTCGTGAGACTGTGTGAAAAGCGTCGGCGAGCAATGTTGTGTCGCGCTCCGAAAGCGCAATGCTTATCAAAGAGTACGCAGAATGGACTATTGGCAAAACAAGAAAGAAGGAGCGCCCATCACGCCAGCGCT
>Ga0209979_1000378_pt1 | contig 62865 bp, 41 predicted proteins | sample AnhtaG_FD_183114 | JGI IMG/M metagenome (GOLD analysis project Ga0209979, IMG submission 183114) | Deep subsurface microbial communities from Anholt, Denmark to uncover new lineages of life (NeLLi) - Anholt_01485 metaG (SPAdes) (version 2) | ecosystem: Environmental > Aquatic > Marine > Oceanic...
TGTGTCGATGGGATCTATGAAGACGGAATCAACGACCTACCTGTCGGATACGACCTCTCCGGTACATCTCAGAAGAATGCCTATATCGGAGTCATAGCAAGCCAGGAGGACGGCACCTTGATAAAGTATTTTACTGGTCTGATTGACGATGTCCAGATATACGACCGGGCATTACCTGAGGCTGAGATTCTTGAGCTTGCGGGTCAATAACATCGACGTCTGGATTGAGGAAGACCTGAATCAGGACGGCACGGTCAACTTCAAGGACTACGCTGTTTTGAAGGACCAGCAGTCGCCGCGGCGCCCAGCCAGGGTTGCTTGGTGAGAAGCTAAGGAATTGGACCATTTCGGGGCCTATACCGAATGATTCGGTGTAGGCCCTTTTTTAAATTATAATTGATTAATGATTATCGATCATTTTTGAGATTGCCACGTCGCTCCGCTCCTCGCAATGACCTTTCTCGTATTGTGTCATCTATAATGCGTATTGCGTATGTAGCAAAGGCATGCATAATTCGAGAGATTTTGCTTGACGGGATAACAGCTAATTTGGTATAAATAAGATTGGTTAATTTTGTATCCACGCAGAGCCTGCCCTGATTGAAACCGAATGGGTGCGTATCTGCGAATTATGGTCCTCTGACGTAGGGAATCATTGTAGTTTCCCGAAGAGAGGAGGAGTTATTAAGTTTTTGAAGGAGGATTATTATGTCTAAGAAATTGATTTATTTGGTTTCTTTTGTTTTGGCGCTGGGTATAGTTCTGACGAGCACGGCAAATGCTGCCGACCCTAATCTTATGGGCTGGTGGAAGTTCGACGGCGATGCCCTTGATTCCTCCGGCAATGAGCGTCATGGTACGCTCAACGGCAGTCCGACGTTTGGGCCCGGGGTGTATGGCGAAGCGCTGGAATTTGACGGAGACGATTACGTGAGCATCGATGGCTACAAGGGCGTTCTCGGTACGCATGCCTTTAGCATAACCGCCTGGGTCAAAACAACGAATACCGCAATCGGGCAAATTGTGCATTGGGGCACTCACAGCGGCGGTCAAAGGGTGGAATTTCGGATCAACAGCAACAGGTTACGGATATCACACGGCGACGGCAACGTTCAGGGCAACACCGATTTGACCGACGGTGAATGGTACCACGTTGCGGTGACGGTAATAGATAACGCCACGGCCTCAAGTGGAGATGTTACATTTTACGTGGACGGCCAGGATGACACGATGGAATCAACAGACCCGGACGGGTGGGATATCGTCGCCAACGCCACCCTGGATGTTACTATAGGTTGGCGCCCCACACAGCAGGATAGACCTTTCATAGGGCCCATTGATGATGTTCGCATCTACGATAGGGTGCTGACGCAGGAGGAGATTCAGGCTATTATGCAGGGAGGTGGTGAAGCATATCCATTTGCCCTGGGTCCCTACCCGGCTGATGGTGCTCTGTTTGAAGATACATGGGCGAGCCTTAGCTGGCGCGCGGGAGAATTTGCGGTCTCGCATGACGTTTACATCGGGGATAACTTTGACGATGTCAATGACGGTGCAGGTGATACCTTCATAGGCAACCAAGCCACAACAACTCTTATTGTTGGTTTTCCCGGGTTTGCCTTCCCGGGCGGTCTTGTTCCGGGCACAACTTACTACTGGCGAATTGATGAGGTCAATGATCTAGACCCAAATAGTCCGTGGAAAGGCAATGTCTGGAGCTTTACGATTCCACCCAGGACCGCCTATGACCTAATCCCTGCTGATGGCATCAAATTTGTGGACCCGAATGTGGAGCTCAACTGGACGGGTGGTTTCGGCGCGAAACTGCACACTGTGTACTTCGGTAACAATTTTGACGATGTGAACAATGCCGTTGTGGGTATCCCTCAGGCAGAAACAACCTATATACCGGACACACTTGAATTGGATAAGGTTTACTACTGGCGTATCGATGAGTTTGACGGCGTCGCCACGCATAAAGGCGATGTCCTGAGCTTCAGAACGATGCCCGTTATCGCCGTGACGGATCCTGACCTGCTTTGTTGGTGGACCCTTGATGAGGGCAGTGGCCGGAACGTTCTCGACTGGTCCGGGCATGGCCATCATGGTACGTTCCGTGGTGACCCCCAATGGGTGGATGGATACCACGCCGGTGCACTGAAACTCGATGGTGTCGATGACGATGTCATCCACCAGTTGCCCCAAGCGCAAAACTTTGACAATTTCACCGTCGCCTTGTGGGCAAGGGCTGATCGGCTGGGGCAAGGCCAGTATATGAGCCCATTCAGTAGCCACACGCCCAACAGCTCCGGTTTTCAGATTGACGTGGATGGAACCTACCCGGGGAACTACCGGAGCAACACGGCTGAAGCTCCAGGCCCAGCATTCGGCCCTGTGACCTTGGGGTGGGTGCACCTGGCGCTCGTTGCCGAGGGCACCGCCCTACAGTACTACTACAACGGCACGTGGGCCAACAGCTACACGTACTCGACCGACGAGTTGCTGTTCAATGAGTTCATCATCGGCAGCAGCAGAAGCAACGCGAATTACTTCGATGGTGCCGTCGACGACCTTCGCGTCTACACCAAAGCGCTGACGCAGGACGAAGTCCAACTGGTGATGCGAGGTGATCTGCTCCTGGCCTGGGACCCGAAGCCGACTCCTGGCTCAACACTTTACATAAGAGATGCGACGCCCTTTAGCTGGTCGCCAGGAGATAATGCGTCGCAGCACGATGTTTACTTCGGCACCGATAGAGACGCCGTTGCCGATGCTAATGCATCCGATACGACCGGCATATATCGAGGCCGACAGGGTGTTACCATTTACACTCCAGCCGAAGGGGTTGAATGGGGCGGCGGGCCTTACTACTGGCGTATCGACGAGTACAATACCGACGCGACAATCAGCGAAGGCAGAATCTGGAGCTTCACAGTAACCGACTTCCTTGGGATAGAGGATTTTGAGGATTATAACGACTGGGAACCTGACAGGATATTTGAAACATGGATAGACGGATGGGAAGTTCCGACAAATGGCTCAACGGTAGGTTATCCTGACCCTAATTTTGACCAGGGAGAACATTTCGTTGAGACTAATATTGTTCACGGCGGTGGTCAATCGATGCCGTATTTCTACGACAACAATTTCAAGTATTCTGAGGCAACCATGACGTTGAGTTATCCGCGTAACTGGACCGAGGAAGGTGTTGGAGTATTGTCGCTGTGGTTCCACGGAGATGCGTCTAATGCTGCTGAGCGGATGTATGTTGCTCTCAACGGCAGCGCGGTGGTTTATCACGATAATCCCGATGCGGCGTTGATAGATATATGGACGGAATGGACTATCGACCTGCAGGAGTTTGCGGCTCAGGGCGTAAACCTTGCCAATGTCAATACGATTTCTATTGGTTTCGGCGATAAGAATAATCTGCAGCCCGGCGGTTTAGGTACAGTCTATTTTGATGACATTCGGTTGTATCGGCCGGCACCACCAGAGCCGGAACCGGCACCGTAAGCCGAGATTTAGGTGGCAGTTAATAGAGTCGTTGAAGTGACAAATTGCTAAATTCGGGGCCTATACTGAATGATTCGGTATAGGCCCCTTTTTCAATGATAAATGTCCCCGCTCCCCGATCGGAGTCGAGGACAAGCTTCGCGGGGATGACAATATTATAGATTATTTTAAGATTTCACTGCTCTGCATGACAGTTTTGAGATGATTTCCAAGTTAGCTGATGTGAATTAATATGCCAACGGCTGGCTGGGGATTTTGCGAGCAGCAGAACGTAGTTTCGGTATCAGTATGTCACGGACAATGTCCATTCCGATGTACAACTCCAAAGACTCCTTATCTATGACTTCAGCGGCGCCATATTTTACGGCATTTTCAGCTACCCTGGAGCTGTCCTTTGCGATTGTCGATACAATAACAACCGGCTTGGGATAGTACCGTTGAAGTTTTTTGAGGAAACTTAAGCCGTCGAGCTTAGGCATAATGATGTCCAGAGTGAGGACATCCGGGTCGGTGGAAAGTACCATGTCCCGTGCCTCGTAAGCATCCTTGGCTTGGCCAACGACTTCCATATCAGGAGCTGATTCGATGGCTTTTCGTAACAGGCTGCGGACGGTGGCGGAATCATCCACAATCAAGACGCGGAGGCTCCTGGCGGCAATTTCCTGACGTATTCGAGCCAACCGTTTGGCTTCCTCGGTCTGGCCTGTGTACCTGCACCGGACAGTATTTGTGGCTGTATCAAACTTGATGCGTCTGCCACGAGTTCCTCCGATGTCCTTTTTGATAATGCGTATGCGGTGAGAATCAAGCACTTCGTGGGCGGCAAGCACGTTTCTTCCACCGATGTCACCGCCCGCTGTCAAGGCGTCAACTACTGCTGCACCGCCAAGGATTTGTGCATGATAGTGATACGGATTATCATCAATAGCCATAAGAGTGCTAATTATATGGTCGGTTGAGGTGGTTCCATATCGTCCAATATCGGCGTTTGCTTCGGTTTTGGGGCGGTCGAGCAGGAAGTGATTCATAGCAGCATGGCCGTTTTTTGTATTGTATAAACAAACGCTTACGCAGGAACCGAGTAAAGTATCAATAGACATTTGTTTTTTTGTTACGTGATATTCGCCCGGCAATAAAAATCTGTGGTCCATATCCTGTATATCCTACTGCCTATTCGCCAAAGGCAAGTTCATCAAAGACGGATATCGTATTGTGCTGCTGTTTATGTAAGAATGATAACCTTTTCCTTTTTACGCTTCTATTTTCTCGGCGTCTATGGCCCCGAAGAGGCGGTCAATATCCAGAACCATTGCCACAGTACCATCACCCATAACGGCGGCGGCGGAGTAAAACTGCGAGTTTACTTCGAGCCCGTCCAATTCTTTGAGTACAACTTTTTGAACACCAATGACATCATCAACGTAAATTGCCAGCGGCCTGTTGCCGGCATTTGCAGCAACCATAATTCCGTCGATATCCTTTTCATCAGAGGAGGAAGACCGGGTTTGTGAACTTATAAGAGAGTGAGAAGCCAAAGAACCTTCAAAAATATCGGCTAATTTAACAACAGGTAATAGTTTGCCATGTCTAAGCACGCATTGTCCTCTGCTCGTTATGGAGCTGACTTGCTGCGGCTCCGGACGGAATACCTCCTGGACCTTATCCATAGGAATCACATAACGATTGCCGGCGAGTTTGACAAGGAATCCGGTTATAATCTGAGTGCTAACAGTTTTCGGTAACTGTATTGCGAATTCGGTTCCCTGGCCGGGCTCAGTTTCTATGGTTATCTTGCCGTTGGCTAAGGTAATGCTGCGCTTGACGACATCCATTCCAACACCTCGGCCGGAAACCTCGGTTACCTTTTCGGCTGTGGAAACTCCAGAGGTGAATATCATATCAATAATCTGGTCCTGCGTTAACTGCTGGTCGGGCTTGAGCAGTCCCAAATTGACGGCTTTTGCTTTAATGGCCTCGATGTCCAACCCTTTTCCATCGTCCGAAATGGTGAGGGTAACATCATCAGGCGTTTCGATTACGGCTACACGGACAGTACCCTCTGTGGGCTTGCCGGCGGCCTGGCGGGTGTCCGGCATTTCAACGCCATGGTCAACAGCGTTGCGAACCATATGCGTCAGCGGCGCATCGAGAGTCTCTATGAGCCGCTTGTCGATTTCGATGTCCTCTCCGGTCAGCTCGACCTTGACCTGCTTGCCAGAAGAGGAGGCAATGTCGCGCACCATTCTTGGAATCTTCTGCAGGAGGGTGCGAACAGAGACCTTCCGGACTTCCATAATGCTTTTCTGCAGGTTGTCTGAGAGGTCGCTGAAAGTTTCGTTTACCCGTCTGAACTCGGTGGGCAGATTAGTATCCGACTCATTTACTGAAACCATCTTCTGCAAATGGTCATACATTTCGCCGACCGCAATAAGCTCACCAACATAAGTAAGAAAATTATCGATGCTGTCTTCGGTAACACGCATAGTCTTGCGAGCTTCCTCGGCTGCTTTTGGTTTTTCTGCGGCTGAGGTCGCTTTTGTTTTGACATTCTTTTCTTTGCCGGAGTCGAAAGTTGTTTTCCAGCCTGACTTTTGCAGTTAGGCGATGAAAACACGATTTTAAAAAATTTTTTCCTGCATAGTGTTTCATTATTCCCCAAAATACCCTCAAACCTTGCATGGTGAAGACCTATCCTATTGCAAAGCTATTTCTCTGATGCGAAACTACAGGTATGTTTCTGAGAAGTTATAAACGCAAGAAGAACGGCAAATGGCATGAATATTTCAGCATCGTGGAAAATCGCAGGGTTGCCAACGGCAAGACAGTTCAGCGGACGGTTCTGTATCTGGGTGAAATAACTTCATCACAAGAAAACACATGGCACAAAACGCTGCAAGTTTTTGACGCAGACAGCGGTAAACAACAGCAGAAATTACTGTCTGCTGAGGATGTCACGATCGCAGAATGCGACATTGATTCGATACCGGCCTCGTATGCGAGGGCAGCGGCCTCAAGCTCCTGCAGCATAGAAGCGGCTGAGTCCACATATTCATCCATTAAATCGTCCAAATCGGACGTGACCTTTATCTGCTGCGGGTCGGGCAAGGGGCCTTTATTTCTGATTCCTGAAAAATCTTCGTTTGCCATAGTACTTATCCTTCATTAAAAAGAATATCGAATATCGAACAAGGAATGATGAAAGAAAATAGTTCACTTCGACATTCGATATTCCTTGTTGGATATTCATTATTCATTCCTTACTACTCTGCACTTTTTGTTTTCTCTTTCACAATTTGTATCCAGTCCGGCTGAGCCAGCAATGTTTTCAATTTGTCAAATTCGGCCTGTATGTCAGCGAGGAGCGATTCAGGGGTCTCCAGATTGTTTGCCTTGGCAGCAAGATTGAGCTGACAAGCGGCTTGTGACAGTGGTTTTGCGGCGACAGTGGCTGCAGAGCCTTTCAGGGCATGTGAGAGCATCTTAATATCTTCGAGATTCGCTGCTTTTACGGCCTCGGTGAGCAGCTCTACGCGTTTGGTATTATCGGCTAAGAAGCCGGAGATAATCTCTTTAATCAACTGCTCGTCACCAATGCGGTCTTCAAGCTCAGGCCAGTCAATGACGTAATCGGGCAAAGGTAAGTATCCGGCCAGCGTTTCAAAGAATTTTTTGCGGTCGATTGGCTTAGCCAGATACTGGTCACAGCCGACAGCGAGACATTTGTCGGAATCGCTTTTCATAACACTGGCCGTCAAAGCGATGATTGATATGGTAAGGCCTTTTTTACGCAGTGCTTTTGTGGCTTCATAACCGTTCAAATTCGGCATATTCATATCCATCAATATCAGGTCGAAGTGCTCATCAGTTGCCTTTTTAACGGCCTGTTCGCCGTCATTAGCAACATCTGCTTCCAATCCGACCTTTTTGAGTATTGCAAGGATGGTCTTCTGATTTACAGAATCATCCTCTACCACCAGTATTTTGCCAGCAAATTTGACCGAAACAGCAGATGCTCCTTTTGCTCTGGTTTGATCCCTATTAAATTCAGTTATTAGTGGTTGTGTCCCAATATAGACACCGGCAGGGACAATAAGTGAAAACGTCGAACCTTTGCCGGGTTTGCTGGTAAGTGATATTGTTCCGCCTAACAACTTTACAAGATTTCTGGTGATTACTAATCCCAGGCCTGTCCCCCCGAATTTTCGGGTAGTAGTGGAGTCGCTCTGAGTGAAAGCTTCGAATATGAGCTTTTGCTTGTCGGGTTCGATGCCGATGCCTGTATCTTCAACGTCAAATCGGATAGTTGCGCGCTCTTTATCACCCTGTCCGGCTATATGGATGCGTACGTAGCCTGTATCTGTGAACTTGACGGCATTGCCGAGAAGATTGAGCAGGCACTGACGCAGTCTTGTCGGGTCGGTTCGGATTTGCTCCGGCACCGGTGTATCAATGGAAATAGTAAATTTGATACCCTTTTGCTCGGCCTGCGGACACATAAGGGCATCAATATCGGAGAGCAGTTGTTTCAATGAGCATTCAATAATTTCTATGCTGATTTTGCCGGCCTCAATCTTCGATATGTCGAGAATATCATCTATTATTGTTAACAAAGTGTCCGCTGATAACTTTGCGTTCCGCAGATAATCAGCTACCTTGTCACTGAGCGGTTCGTCGAGTGCCAGCTCCAGCATACCTAAGACGCCGTTCATCGGTGTTCGGATTTCGTGACTCATATTTGCGAGGAACTGACTTTTGGCCTGATTGGCCATTACAGCTTCCTGCGTCATCAAATTGGCCCGTTCGACTGAGGCTTCAAGCTGGAGATTGAGTTGTTCGAGTTCGATCCAGGCACTTTCGGCCTGCTCTTTTGCTATCTTAAGGTTTTCTTCGGTACGCTTGCGTTCGGTGATGTCACTAATGACGCTTATCGAACCGGTGGTATTGCCTTTGGAGTCCTTCAAAACACTTAAGGAGACATCAACGTCAATTACCTCACCGCTTTTCTTAATTACCTTAGTTTCCAGGTGGTGCTGCATTCCTTTTCGTTTACTATTGTTGGCTCTTATTTTTTCCCATTCTTCGGCGGGGTAGAGCGATTTTACCGGCTTGGCGTACAAATCTTCTTTTTCCATATCCAGCAGAGTTTTGGTACGCTTGTTCCAGGAGACGAGCCGTTCCTGCTCATCGACTAACATAATGGCAACGGCTGAATTCTCGAAAATCGTCCGGTACCTCTCTGTCGCTAACTGAAGCTTACGCTCGACCTCTTTTCTCTCAAGCGAATATCGAATAGTGCGAACCAGCATGTCCCTAAAGAATCTTCCTTTTACCAGATAGTCGCTGGCGCCCTTTTTTATAGCCTGTACACCGGCTTCCTCGTCGGCCAGACCGGTGAGCACAACGATCGGTATATGTGGACAGGCCTTGTACATCCTATCGACGGTGTGAAGTCCATCGCTGTCGGGAAGTCCCAGGTCGAGCAGGACTAAATCGAAGCTGTGCCCGGCCAGGGCGTCCAGACCCTCAGCGAGTGTTCCGGCTGATTCGATAACAAACTCTACCGGCTGGCGTGATTCAGCGAGAATGAGCTTTACCAGCCGACAGGCGCCGGGGTCATCGTCCACCATTAGAATATCTATCTTTTCCGCACTCATCCTGAGCAACTAAACTAAAAGCTAAAAGCAAAAAACTGTTCACGAAGTATTGGAATAGAACTTCCGTGTAACCTTATCCATCTTGGCCATCGCGGTATTGACCTGGTCGATGCCCTGTGCCTGCTCCTGCGAAGCAGCGGCAATTTCGCCAACCAGGTCGGTTGTCTTGCCGACGCTGCCGACTACTTCTTCAAGAATCTTGCCGACTTCAGCGGCAATTTCAACGCCGTTCTTGGAATTCTTGACCGACTCTTCTATCATCGCTGAAGTGTTCTTGGCAGCCTCTGCCGAGCGCATTGCCAGGTTGCGGACCTCTTCAGCCACAACCGCGAAGCCCTTGCCTGCCTCGCCCGCACGAGCAGCTTCGACAGCGGCATTCAGAGCCAGAAGATTCGTCTGGAACGCTATCTCATCGATAACTTTGATAATCTTTGCTGTTTCATCGGAGCTTTTCTGTATATCATTGATAACCGCTGTCCCCCAGACGCCGGCTTACGTAAAAGGCGTAATCAATCTGCGGGGCCAGGTCATACCGGTAGCGTCGCTCATCCTTTGCATTGCCTCGGTGCCGGTATGTCCATATAGCCGATAATCTCACGAACCTTCAGAATCTCCAGTCCATACTCTTCTTTGGCCAGGGCAAAGGTGAGATATTTACCTTCCTTTTCCAAAATCGCTTTGTTTAATTGCTCTGTTTGAGCTGTTACTCCAGCCATAATAGAATCTCCTAAAACAGTTCACATTAAAATAGGTTGGTTACACAACACTACGTCACTGAGAAATAGTACCGACTGCCCTTTAAGTAACCGATTTGGCCTCTGACATGACCTTTCGCTGTTAACTCTGGCATCGGTACTATTTCGCAGCGTTTGAAGGTACCATTGGTCCTATACTGTTTTGGGTTTGACAGGGCCTTTACAGTTTTATGTGTTTACACAGACTTCCGGCACCATCCGGTAATAACTAAAGCTTTTAAGAATTAAGCTTTTAACCACTTATCAAAGAGCAACGAATAAATAATTGATTCCGCTAATAGAAAAGCAACTCTACGATATTGATTTTTTCGCGTTTTCTGTGGTTAGTCTTTTTACGCTTTTCACTTAATGGTTCTATCCAGCGTTTTGTTCATGAACAGGCCGACTTATTTTTATTTCGTTGTCCGCCCCATATCGGGACTAACCCCCTTTAAACACTTCAACCCCAAAAAGTAGAAAGTAGTTCGTCAACTGTGTTCGTCAAATTTTCGGTGTGAGTTAATTTCGGAAACTAGAGATTTTTGCGCACGGCAGATTATAGAGAAAACGGAAATATGGAGTGATATAATATGGTATGTAATCCCGCAGCAAAAGAGAGCCTCGGCTGTCGTTGTTTTGGCGAGGATTAAATCGAACAGGTTCACACAATCCCAATCGCTATAGCCCGCTTGACCAACTCGGCTGCGTTGTGCACATTGAGCTTGTGCATAAGTCTATTACGATGGTACTCAATAGTTCGTCGGCTTCGGGAAAGCGCTCGTGCTATTTGCTTGTTGGTTTTTCCGGCGAGAATCGATTGCAAAATTTGTATTTCACGCTCAGTTAGAAGCTCGCTCATTCCTATATTATTAAAAAGCGTGTTTTCCAGAAGTTTGTCCGTCTTCGATCTTTTCAGGCCGTAGGTAATCCAACGGCCTGGGTTCCCGGCTGCGGCTCGTGCCTTCGCCGAGACGAGCGAGCGCCGAGGGGGTACACCTGAAGCGGGCTTATCGTTGTTCGCAAATGCGGCGATTTGCTTTTCCGTGATTTCCGGCTGTCCAGCCCTTGTTTCACTTGTTCTTTAAATCATCCCCGGACCAAACCCCAAGAGACAAGAATCATTCATTATTATCAAAGGTTAAAAAACAAACTTAAGCAATTTTTCGGAGCAAAATGCTGAAAAATAGGTAGATATGCCGTATCAAACGATCCCAAAACAAGTTTGCCGGCGCCACTGGGGTTTCTATCAGTAACACAAAGCTCAATAAATTCCTGCTTTTAACTAAAGTGCCCGCAGAAATCTATCGAAAAAAACATAGATATTGTAATAGAGATTATGGAGATAACTGTTAGGTGAATGACAGCAAGGCTGGATATCAGCCGAATAGTCTTCAAACAAACTAAATAATCGGGCCTGGTAAATGGCAACATCTCAAACAGAAGAAGCTACCGATAACAAGCAAGATTCTGAGGAATCCGGGGCAGTTCAAGAAAGTGGTGGCGAAAAATCCAAGCCGCAGGAACCTGCTGCTGTCGAGGCGCCCGCTGAGGAAGCCGCCGCCGAACAAGGCGCAGAAGAAACTCAGGACCAGAAAGCTGCAGATGATAAAGCCGATTCCGAAGAAAAGGCCGAAGCCGAAACTGAAGCTAAACCAGAGGCCGAGGAGAAGGCCGAAGTAGCAGAGGAGAAAGGCAAGGTCGAAGCTGAAGAGAAAGCCGAAGGTGAAGAAAAGGCCAAAGCCGAGGTCGAAGCCGAGGCCGCAGAAGAGCCAAAAGCCGAAACCGAAGAAAAGGCCGAAGCCGAAACTGAAGCTAAACCAGAGGCCGAGGAGAAGGCCGAAGTAGCAGAGGAGAAAGACAAGCCCGAAGCCAAAGTCGAAGCTGAAGAAAAAGTCGAAGGTGAAGAAAAGACCAAGCCCGAAGCAGAAGCTGAACCTGAGACCAAGGCTAAGACCGAAGCGGCAGAGGAGAAAGGCGAGCTCGAAGCCGAAGTCGAAGCTAAAGAAAAAGCAGAGACCGAACCCAAAGCTGAAGAAAAAACCAAGGCCGAAGAAAAAACATCAGTGCCTGACCAGAGCCAAGAGTCCACGACGGGCGAGATTTCCGAAACCATCCAAAAGATGACTCAGTCACCGGCTGTTCTTCCAGGCGAGTCCGGTAAAGCCACAGCTAAAATACATATCAGCGTTTCATCAGGAGTATGCGCAAAAGACATTATGCAAAAAGAGGCAGTCTGGGCAAATTCAGAAGAGAGTGTACAGCAGGCTCTTACAAAAATGCAGCAGCACGATAGCGGCTATATAATGATAGGCCAGGACGGGACACTGGAAGGTATTGTATCGAAGTCTGATATAACAGGAGCAACCAGTATCTATCTGCGTCCGATATTTGCGAAATGGCATGGGCCTCTGGATGATGCTACGCTTCAAATCAAACTCAAATGGATAATGAGCAGGCCTGTTCGCACGGTAAGGCCGGAAACACCGCTGGCGACAATAATAGAAAATATGAGCCGGTTTGGCGGGCGTGGTTTACCCGTGGTGGACGAACAGGGCAAAGTGCAAGGCTTAGTAACGGTATTCGACATTTTTCGGGCACTGCTCAACACAAGCGAGGATTTTTCGGCTGTTGGCAAAACAGCCGAGACACCTGCATTAGCATAAATAGGAAAGTGCCTAAAGTGAGCTAAAGTTAAAAAAACAAATAACTTTAGGCACTCCAAACTTTAGGCACTCCAAGGACTGATAAACTTGCAGGACTTATAGACCAGCGGAGACCACGTTATTCCAGGACGTGTTCTGATAGCTCCCGGGGGACTGCATATGCTCCTGCAGCGCTCGGGTGCAAATTACTATGTTACTATAAAAGACGGCCCGTCCGTATGCCACCAAAAGCCCAGCGTCGAGGTTCTGTTTAACTCGGTAGCCAAGTATGCAGGCGCCAATTCTGTTGGAGCGATTCTCACCGGAATGGGAAATGACGGCGCCGGCGGTATGATGAATATGCGAAAAAATGGTGCCTATACTATAGCACAGGATGAAGCATCATCCATTGTTTTCGGTATGCCCAAGGAAGCTATCGATCGCGGAGCAGCCCAAAAAATCGTTCCGCTGTCACAGATTACCAGAGCTATGATTAGCGCTGCACATCGTTAGGCGCTTGGCTTCCGTTACGACCTGGTGCAAAACTGCCTCACCTGGAGAAACAACATCCTTTAGCTATGAATTTGTAGCAGCAGAGCGAACATCTCCTTACTAAACTAAACCATCTTGGAAAGAAAAACTGTATAATACACCCAAGAGGCTTTTATTTATCAGGTAAATTTGCTACTCTACTGAAATAGGAGTTTATATGCGTAAGCTCGTTTTAATCTGTTTATTGGTATTGCTGAAATCCGCAGGCAGTCAAGCCGATACCGTAAGATTAGAAAGCCGCTCGTTGAGGGTTGAGATTAATGATGTCACGGGCCGATGGGCCTTGTTAGATAAACGCTCGGGAACCAGGTGGCCCTCCAAGGGGACGGCTGGGTCAGGGAAGGCAACGTGGCTTGAGGGGGACTTTGTGAGAACTGAGGCCACCAATAAGAACTCTGTGCGTCTGTATAAAAAGAATGGGATAGCTGTGGTTTTTGCTCTGGTGGATGAAGGAAAAGCATTTGAGCTTCGTTACGAAGGTAAGGCGGATAGAAGTGTCCGTGTGCTTGATGACGCATTGGCTATTACAGATATTGAGGACGGCTACGCCATCGTCCCCTGCCGTGAAGGGCTGCTGATTTCGGCCAACAGTGGTAAATCGTTTAGACGAGTGTTCGGCACATCCGATTATGAAGGCTGCCACATGAATATGCTTGGCTTTATAAAGGGCGGCTCGGCACTGATTGTAACCTGGGACGATGCTTATGTGTATCCAGAACTTCAGAGCACCAGACCCACAGACAAGCCATACCGCCAAAAGCTAACAACAACGTTCGAGCTGCGCCGCAGTGCGAGGTTACTGCGTCTGATGCCGTTAGGCAAAGGCGACTGGAATACGATAGCTGCGGGCTATAAGCGTTATGCCGAAAAGCAAGGCCTGGCGATAACACTGCGCGAGAAGATACGCCGTGAACCACACGTCGAACTGATGATTGGTGCGGCGAATGCCAAATTGTGGACCTGTCTTGCACGCCGTATGAACGAGGACAGTACTAAGGAAGAGACGGTCAAAGTTCGTTGGACTTTTGATGAGGCCGCCCAAATCGCTGAGCACCTGCGGAAAGACGTAGGCATCGAGCGCTGCCTGTTTATGGTTGGCGGCTGGACGGAAGGTGGCTACGACTGCCGGCATCCCGATAACCTGCCGGCTAATCCTGAGTGTGGTGGTAATAAAGCGCTGTCGGATGCGATCAAGCGTATCCAGGAATTGGGCTATGTCGCATGCTTACACGACAATGTGCAGGACATGTATCGGGACGCAAAGAGCTGGGACCCGGCGTTCATCGAGAAGCGTCGAGACGGCTCGCTCATCACAGGCGGCAGGTGGTTAGGTGGACGAGCGTATATGGTCTGTGCACCGAAGCAATTAGAACTTGCGAAACGGCCACAGAATCTACCTGCCATTCATCAACTATTCTCACCGTGGAGTTACTTTATCGATACGACCTACGCCGTGGGGCCTCGTGAATGCTATGACCCAAACCATCCCATTGACCGTAACGGCGACATCGCATGGAAGATTCGCCTGAGTGATTACGCCAGAGAACTGTTTGGGATTTTCGGCAGTGAGTGCGGTCGTGAGTGGGCGCTGCCCCACAGTGACTTTTTCGAGGGACTCGTGGCTGTGCAGGGACGGTACTTTCATAACCTCAAACCAGAAGAACTTGGAGCTACGGTTATTCCCTTCTTTGAGATGGTCTATCATGATTGTCAAATATGCTATGGTAAGTACGGCTACCGGGCGGAAAGGGCTGCCGAATATGTCGCACATCACGTTTTGTGTGCCCGTCCGCTGCACTACCATTCTTTCGGCGACCATCTTTATTGGCAATCGACTACCAGCCAGGGCAAAACAAACAAAGACAGTCAGACTCCAGATAATGCATGCTACACCCGTAGTGATGGTGGTTGGGCCGAAAATATGCATCCCATCGACGTGTTTCTGAAGAATACCCATGAGGTATTAGGACCTCTACACAGTGTTACCGCCCACGATGTCCTGACGCGGATGGAATTTCTTAGCAAAGACCGCACGCTCCGACGAGCCACTTATGGGCGTGGAGAAGATGCAACAACAGTCATCGTAAATTTCAGGACAACAGATGCCCGCGTTACGTCAAAGCTGGGAGGAGATGTCGTCTTGCCGCCATGGGGATTCGTGGTCGAGGGGCCACGTTTTGTGGCTTTCCATGCGCGTCGCTGGAACACAGAAGAGTACGGTAAAGGGGCTCTGTTTGCACTCCAGGGAATTGACGACAAGAACCTGCAGGATGCCCATCGTGTACGTGTCTTTCATGCTTTTGGGCCGGCAACCCTTCGATGGAAGGGTAACCGCTACAAAGTACAACGCGAACAGGTGATACAACCCCAATAGTAATTGGGCAGTGGAAATAACTTATTGGTCCGGTGGAACTGATGTGCCACTATGCCATTGGCAAAATTACAGCCAACAAGACAGAAACAAATACCCCTGTGAAGCCGACAATAGCCAGCAAAGGCGTCCAGGATTTGAGTCCTTCAGCTTCGGTCAGGCCGGTCATTTTTACGAATATCCAGAATCCGCTGTCGTTCATCCACGAACCTATCATCGAGCCGCCTCCTATGGCGGTAGCCAGATATACAGGGTGATAACCCAACGTCTTTGTCGATGTGACCATCGCGGCAATCATCGCTGACGATGTTATCATTGCGACGGTGGTCGAGCCTTGGGCTATTTTCATCAGCGCAGCGATAAGGGCGCCCAGGACCAGCAGCATCATACCACTTGCCGGTTGGCCGCTATCGCCTTTGAATATGTTTTCGATAGCCGGGCCTATCTGGGCGGCTTTTAGCATTGCGCCAAAGGCACCACCTCCAGCCGTTATCAGGATAATCACACCGCCGCTCATCAATGACACTTCGACAACTTTCGCCAATTGCGCATTCGTCAGAGCACGTTTGCTCTTTAGCATCCACATGGCAATTGCAGCCGACATGAGCATCGCCAAATTCACATTGCCCAGCACGGCGGTTATGCCAACGGCCCGGCTTAAGCCCGAACCCTCGGCAGCACCCTCGGCCATCGTGCGGACGATTGTATTGGTCGAGACCAGCAGCACAGGTAGAATAATCGGCAGAAGTGACACCAATAGCCCCGGCAGTTGATGGTCTTCAAGCGGCTCCGGCTCAGACAGATCACCGCCAAGCGGTTTCATCTGGATACTCATTCGCCGGTCTGCATACCCCGAGAAGAACATTCCGACGACGGCAGCAGGAAGCGCCACCAACGCACCAGCCATAATCATAACGCCGATATCAATGCCAAGGTTGTCGGCCATAATGAGCGGCCCAGGAGTTGGCGGGACAAGGGAGTGGGTAATCACTCCACCGGCCGCAATGGCCATTGCGTATTTTAGGTAATGTTTCTTTGTTCTCCGGTGCATGGACCGCGCCAACGGCACGAGCAGATAGAAAACCGTGTCGAAGAATACCGGAATCGAAAGCACAAAACCGCTGGCCATAAGCGCTGTAGAGCTGCGTTTTTCCCCAAGCAGGGACAGGAAGCCTCTGACGATGCGATCCGCTGCACCGCTGTCCATCATGCACTTGCCGATGACCACAGCCAGAGCAATAACAATACCGATGCTGCCAGCCGTGTTTCCAAATTCTGTTGCCACACGGCTGATCTTCTTAGCCAAATCCCCGGGGGCCAGCAGACTGACGACCATAGCTGACGTGATCAGAGCGATGAAAGCATTCATCTTCAACACCGTAATCATAAGTATGACGGTCAATATGCCAACAACGAGAATTATTAGCGGGGGCAGACTGAACATAATAATGTTTTGGCCTCAAACAACAAGATAATCACTTTAACTTACCTTATTCACAGTTTTAAATGAGTGCCTAAAGTTTGGAGTGCCTAAAGTGACACTTACGTGTCATCCTGAGGCGAAGCCGAAGGATCTGGCCAACGAAAAAGAGATTCTTCGCTTCGCTCAGAATGACAGCTTTGCTGTCACTTTAGCTCACTTTAGGCACTTTAGCTCACTTCTTAAAGTGGAACAAAACAGCGCGTGAATCCGGAGCGTCAAAAGTGAACGTGCCGGTAGCGCCAAAGCTGAGCTGCTTTTGCTTTTTGGCTATTATGTCATAACGCGTAACGTGCCATTTGCCTCTGGGTAGTTTTGCTCTTACACTTTTATAAGCTTTGTTCGTACCGAGAACATACTCGTGGCCAGGCCATTCCATAACTCGAAACTCTCTATCAATATTTTGAAAGATGCCGATGCTCGTATCGCCTGTGTCGGAGCCGCGAACCGGTGCCATTTTCCAGAATGTGATATTCTTATCAATTACCCGGCGAAACCAGAGCAGATTGTCAGCCGATTTATGTTCGGAGGCTTTGAAGTTGCCGTGGAAATAATGTCCCCTCTTGCCGGCGGGCTTATGCCCCGTTGTGCCGTACCCGCCTCCCAAGAATGCACCGAGATGCGACTCAATCACATCTGCCTCCGACCAGCCGTCGCCCTTGCCTTCGTAGGCTAACTCATCGTCGATAACGGGAACGTTGCCGCCGATGTGGTGATTGCGCGAAACCCAGTCCGCCGCAATTGGCAGCTTCTTGAGCTTCTTCTGGATAATCACGTGATCATGCCAGGGCCGGGCATTTAATTCCTTATACCAATCCCGCGGTCTGGAGTGCACACTCATCGGCGTTGGATAGGGCAAAAACTGCCTTAATTTATGCCCGAACTTTACTATATCGCTTGTCTTATATTTTGGGTTCTTAATATCAAACTCGTTTGACAGGCATATCCAGACATTGGGATAGCTGCCATAACGCGCAGCAATATATTTCAAGATTGGAGTGCAATCTCCCGCATTTTCGGAAGCGGCCAGAACCGAGCGTGAGTCCTTTGTGTCGGGCCCATTAAGAATCAAATCGGCAATAAGGTCATTATTAAAAGCTTCCCGAACCGCCAGGTCAACACGGTTGTAGAACCACGCAGGATTCTGACGGTGTGAGAAATTACCGTTGTCTGTTGGCTTTCCTGAATTATCTAAAAAAGGTTTCTCCTTAGGGTGGGGATAGCGATCGCCGGTAATGGAGAAACGCACCTTTTTAAAGTAGCGGCTGTTTCGGCTGATATCGTCCGCAATATTCCCTCCAGTGGGGCCCTTGTCATTATATTCCGAGAGAAAACTATACATAGTATTTCCAAAGATATACTGGTGCGAACCATCAGAGCGTTTATACCAGCGGCCATGGGCAGCATCCTTGTCCACTTCCCAAAAACCTTTCCCGGAAGAAGACACACACACGATGGAGTAACCTTCTTTTTGGCCATTTAGTTCCGATTTGTTCGATGTTGTTTTGACAAGTGTCCATAACCCAAGTTTTGTCGGGCAGAACCTGACCTTGAATATACCCCCGGAAAGACCACCCTTGCCATCACCATCCCAAAAGCCATAGATTTGATAAGAGGGTTGACCGCTTTCGTGGCGCCACTTTGTAACCAGGTCTATCTGGCGTGTGGGACTGTCCCCAGATCCGTATGTGGGGCCGGAGAGTGTAATCTCGTGTACATCGTACAACTGCACTTTTTCAGTCCACAGGACGCCTTGCGGCGGAGTGCCGGCAAAAGTCGAAGACCCCTTCCAACAGGGGGAAGTATCGGCCAGTATAAGATTGAGCAATGAAGCAATTATAAGAGACCAAGCAACGCTTGGTTCATAACAATACCCGCCGTTGGCGGGCCCGCAAGGTGAGAACCCAAAACAAATCTTTTTTAGTTTACTCATAACTATAAACTCCTGATGTATTTTTGACCAAGCAAAGCGGCCCCTTTCATAGATGACTGTTCGTTAAAAACATATTGGCAGTCTTTCATCCACCTCGATTTTGCCCGAATCAAGGCAGGATTTAAAGCTCCACCGGTTACGTGAATGACATTTCGAAGTATCACGTTCTTAGCAATCTCTTCTAAATGTGCTTTCTGATATTCACATAGTCCTTTGACAATTGCAGCCAGTATCTCCTCACGTGTTGTTTGCCGGGTCAATCCCAACAATTGAGCTTTAAGCGGTTCCTGGCTGTAGCGGGAACCCATAAGATAAGGCACATAAGTAACGCTGCTTCTACGATCGAGCCAGCTCTCAATCACCTGCGGAAGGAACCTGTTGTAAAACTCCTCCATAGTCAATTCGCTGCAGAACAAGCTTTTGAACCAGTCCAGTGCTTTTCCACCGGCATTCATAACATGCAAGGTGAGCCATCTATCGCGGAGCACATGAGCCCGGATGTTGTAATTAGCAGAGGCCAGACATTTATCAAGACATACGAGATTGATTTCACAGGTGCCGTTTACATTAATGATGTCCCCCGGCTCGTTGATTCCCACCGAATAAGCCGCCAGCACCGCATCATTACCACCGATCAGAACAGGAGGCTCCTTCCTGAAGCCCAATTTCTGCGCGGGTGACTTGCTTATTCGGCCGACACTCTCATACGCCGGGATTATTTTTGGTAATTGGTGAAGTGAGATATCAAAAGTCGAGGCGATATCCTCATTCCAGGTGAAGTCGTTGCAAACGGTATTGTAGAGAGCCGTCAGCGATGCAGACGAGGGGTCAATGGCGAACCTGCCTGTCAACCAATGAGCAATGTACGTATTGGAATGGCCGAACTTGTAAGTTTTGGCAAAGATTTCAGGACAATTGTCTTTGAGCCAAAGAATGCTCGCCAGCGAACATCCACCCGCGACCGGCATATTCGCTGTGGTCTTTAAAAGATGCTCTATTCCAATGGTTTCTATTATGAATTTGGCCTGCTTGCGAGAACGCTGGTCAAGCATTAAGATGGCCGGATAAAGGGCTTCACCATCTTTATCCATGGCCGTCAGCCCGGGTGTAGTCCCGGAAAGGGAAATAATATCAACATCTCCAATAAGGTCCCCTGTTTCTTTGCATCCTGCGGCGAAAGCCCTTTTCCATTTGTCCTGTTCAATATCACCAAACAAACCATCGTTGTAAATATTCACTTCATACTCTTGCGTGAATTGTCTAAGCAGACTCAGCGTATTATCGACGTTCCGAAATACGCCCATCTTCATACTGGTTGTTCCGATATCAACCCCTAATATCGTGCTGCTTTTGGCTGTCTTTTTACTTTCTGTTTGAGTCATCACGACCTGCTTGAGAACACTTCAATTACATTTTAACCGGAGACCTTCCTATCGTATTTAGGCAGATATAAAGCCTTCATTGATAATTGTCTGGCTGACTCGTTCCTTGGCTTCATCGGTAAGACCTTTAAGTGGATGGCGCGGCTGACCTCCTTTGAATCCGGTTATGTCCATGGCGGCCTTGACGCCCGCTACACCCCAAGCTCCTGAAACAGCTTGATTGAGCCTGGCAAGTCTGAAGTAAAGTTCTTTGGCATCATCGTATTCGCCTTGTGTAAATAACCGATATAGATCACAGCAGGGACCGGGCAGAGCATTGGCAAGTGACAACATACCGCCGGCAGCTCCCAAATGAAGAGATGGATAAAAGAAATTGGCAGAACCGGCAAGAACGTGAAAATCTTCTGCCACGTCAAGGCGAGTGAGGAATTTGGCCGGACCTGTTGGAGAGGAATCTTTCATACCCACAATGTTGGGATGCCGTGAGAGTTCGAGAACAGTTTGTGGTGGTATCTGTACTCCGCCTGCAAAACCCGGAGCATTGTAGAGTAATACAGGGATATCAACCGAATCAGCGACTTGTTTGTAAAAACCTTGTAAGGTGGCACCGTCGATTCGTTTGGAGAAATAGCTCGGAGTGAGGATGCTCACGTAGTCGAAGCCCATTTCAGATACCAATTTTGACTTTTCGATTGTTTGCCTGGTAGATTCACAGCCAGTTCCGACCATAACTACTTTGTCGCCTTTTTCTTCAGCGAAAACCTCGAGAATCTGATTCTGCTCTTTGTCGCTCAGACTCCTGAATTCCCCATTCGAACCGAGTGCGAGATAGCCGGCAAGATCGGTATCGTTGAGTTTTCGTAAGTTAAACCTCAAGTCATCAAGAGCAAGTTCATCAGAGCGAAACGGCGTTACCACAGGAGCGAAGACCCCTGAAAGCTTCTTCTTGTTTTGTCCCATAGTCCCATCCTTATAAAAACAGGAAAACGCCTGTCAGAAGGGTGCGTGTCCGCATCACAATTATATAATTTCCTATCCTTCCCGTCGGTGAGGCGCCGGGTGACGCATCGATAATGCTTCTTTGCCGGCTTTCAATGTTTCAATGATTGCATCGACGTCAAACACGCAACCACCCCAGGTGCCTCCCCCAATCTCCTGCATAGCGGCCCACAAGCGTGTGTCATCCGGAAGACTCGGATGAGGAGTCAAGTCAGACCGCAATGGGCGTTCAGCCAAAATTTGTGAGCCGAGCTCCGCGCTTCTCTGAACCGGTGGAGAATCGGCGTCTCCAATCAAATCAACACTTCCCTCCATATTATTACAATCAATGATTATTTGAATAATGTCTCCGTCCAACACCTTTCCGATGGGCCCACCTGCCAATGCTTCCGGTGCTATGTGTCCAATACAAGCGCCCGTACTAACACCACTGAACCGTCCATCGGTAATGACCGCAACATCCTTTCCCCAGGAAAGATGCTTCAGTGCACCCGTCACTTGCAAGATTTCCTCCATACCGCTTCCCATTGGGCCTGCACAAACAAGCACGATGACATCGCCAGGCTGAATAGCACCTCCTTTTATGGCATGGATAGCGCTACGCTCTGAGATGAACACACGAGCAGGGCCAATCTTGTGATACAAACCATTAGCATCCAACAGCAATGCATCAATAGCGGTACTCTTAATGACCGAACCTTCCGTGGCAAGGTTACCCTGCGGCAATGTCATGGTGCTGGTCAGGCCGCGTTCACGAGCTCTCTTAGGACTCATTATCACTTCACCTGGATCAATACCGTCTTTTTGATAAAGCAGCTCCCGCAGCCGCTTTCGGCGTTCCGACTCTTCCCACCAGTCGAGGATTTTGCCTAAAGGTTCACAAGACACCGTCTGGCAATCCAGGTCCAAGAGATCCAGACGCCGCAATTGCAGCATCACTTCGGGCACACCGCCGGCCAGAAATACGCGTACAGTCGGATGTCCTACCGGCCCATTGGGCAAAACGTCAACAAGACGCGGCACTTCTCGAGTAACCTTCTTCCAGTCTTCGAGCCTCGGACGTCTCAATCCTGCTGCATGTGCAATTGCAGGAATATGTAATAGTAGATTCGTTGAACCACCAAAAGCCGCGTAAACAACCATCGCATTACGTAGGGCTGCCTCAGTTAAGATGTCTTTCATATTTAAGCCGCGTTCATATAGCCGTACCAGTGCCTTAGCTGAACGACGCGCCATGTCCAGCCAGATTGCTTGGCCGGAGGGCGCAAGTGCAGAATGCGGCAGGCTCATCCCCAAAGCCTCAGCGACGACCTGAGATGTTGCCGCTGTTCCAAGAAACTGACATCCGCCGCCTGCACTCGCACAGGTACGGCAGGTCATCTGCCTTGCATATTCCAGCGTTACCTCGCCATGGGCAAAACGCGCTCCGATAGACTGGATTTTACCCAAATCCTCACCCTCGGCAGGCGGAAGTGTTACTCCCCCTGGTACCAGCACAGAGGGCAGCTCGCGCATAGCAGCCAGTGCCATCATCATTGCGGGTAACCCTTTGTCACAAGCCGCTATACCCAGCACTCCTTTTCGCGTGGGCAAACTACGTGTCAGACGACGAAAAACTATTGCGGCGTCGTTGCGGTAGGCAAGACTATCCATCATGCCCGTCGTGCCCTGGGTCCGACCATCGCACGGATCGGTGCAGAAAGCCGCAAACGGCATGCAACCAAGACGTTGCAATTCTTGTGCAGCAGCTTTCATTAACAGGCCAAGCTCCCAGTGCCCGGTATGGTAGCCGAGTGCGATGGGCGTGCCGTCACCCGCGCGAATCCCTCCCTGGGTACTTATCAACAGGAACTGCTTTTGGGCCATTTTGGCCGGTTCCCACCCCATGCCCGCATTCTGACTCATTCCAAAGATATCACCGCTTGGAGCATCAACAAGCAGATTCTCAGTTAAGGGGAGGCAGCCTTGCGGCCCCGCTGCATTTGTAGTTATGTTATAGATGCTCCGTCTGGCACCGGACAGGCCATCGTCTTTGTTATTCAGAATATTTTCGAGCGTTATCCCATCCGTCTGGCCACCGGACAGGTTTGGCATCGAGAATGAGTCATCCATATGCACAGTTTAACAGTTGAGTACACTTTTGCCAACATTTCATTGTACATCCCGATACATCGGGACTGAATTACAGTCTCAACTCCTTGGGCGTCCGGCGAAAATAATCCTACGTACATCTCCGTCGATGCGGCGCCGGATGACGCAAAGTGCCTAAAGTGTAAAGTGCCTAAAGTTTGAAGTGCCTAAAGTTGTGGATTATTTTCTAACTTTAGTTCACTTTAGCTCACTTTAGGCACTTTCTAATTTCCTTAATTATGGAATGAGTTAAGTCTTGTTTTTGCCTTCATGGATGGTTCGGTGCAGGAGATGTGCCACGATAATAATAATGACCAATAGGGCCATAAGGACTATGGTGGCGTATGAGCTGTAGGATGCCACCCTGTCATGGAACTGGCGCAGAAAAAAGGCCCAGCCAAAGATCGCCACATAAGTCCCTGTCAGCACAACGGTCATATTAAGCCAGACTCGCAGGCCCAGCAGAAACCCAATCACACAGCCAACTACCGGGCCGGTCATCCAGAAAGGAAACCAGACAAAAACAAATAGCCCGATTATCCCATACCTTTGGATCTTGTCCTTGTGGGCCTCGGCCGCTTTGTGGGTACGCTCGAATATTTTCTTGAGCCAGTTGATCACCAATAGATGCCGCCAACTGAATATAAACAAGGGATAGAAAATAAGGACAAGAATTGTTTCCATTATTATACAGATCGGGATTACCGTACTGTGTCCAATGTCCAGGGAGTATCCGAAGGCCATGGCGGTAGCTCGGCCGAACATGATATCAATAGCGGTCATTCCAATGAGAACCTGGGCATCCTCCGGAGAAAGTAGCAGCTTAATCCCGAGCCAGAAGGTGTATATAAATGCCAGAGCGACACCGAGCAGTAAAAGTCTGCCCTCTGAGCTGGTCAGAAGAGTTGCCTTTAACTGATTTTTCTGTTCCGAATTCAATTCGCTTGCTGGTTGTTCTGTTTTTTCTGCCATACCTTCAATATCCAGTCGTAGAGTCAATTACAATTAACTATTCTAACTGATATTTCCCATTGTTTACAGTCGGCAGAAGTGGAAAATGCGACAAAATGAGGAAAATTGTGACATGCCGGCAAGCACTCGTCTTGGCGTAGCAAGCCGTAGCCAAGTAGGACAAGCGTGGTTTGGCCACACAATTCGGCTTTCGCACGTAACCTGGTTAATTGGTGAGTGGTTAATTGGTTAGTAGTCAACTCACTACTCACCACTCACCTCATTCGTGCTACTACCTAAGGTAATATAGGAGTGTCTTGGTTTTGCCATCTCTTAATAGCTCGACTTTCATAGTCGGCAGCTTCCTTGCTCTCTTGAAAATCTCGTAAGCTTGTCGCTTGCTGTTTAACGGGTGTCCGTTCACTGCGCGAATTATATCACCGCTCTTAAGGAGAAGGTCTCTTGCCACCAATATTCTGTCCAAGCCAGTTATTCGAAGCCCTTCTATTTGACCGTTGATGTGATAGGGTTCAATAACTGCTTTCTTCAATGTTGCCTCTACAAATCTGATTTTAGTCCGTATCTTAGTTAGTACTTGTTTAGCTGGTGCACTTGTTCTCACTGTATCACTCGTTTTTTCAATGTTCTGGCCCGGAGGTGTTTCAGTAGTATTACTGCCGTTGGAAGACCACTCAGTGCCAAAGGCATCGCCACACGATTTTAAGTTAGACCCGTCCTCATTCGACGGTATCAGGCCTGTAGCGCTGTCCTGCCAGTACTCCCCGACCAATGGTTCCGGCCGGTTCGGCATATCAGGCATGGTGGCACATTCGCTACCACCAGCCGATGTCGGTGTAAAAATTCCCTTCATGTGCATGTGCCGTGCGATCATGGCTGTTCCAACAGAATAAAATAAGATAACACCAACAAGAGCCCACTGGCTTGTGAACCGAACCTGACGCGTATGCATTTTATCACCATCCTTCCTCAAGACATGCGGACTCCACTTTAAGGTTTCCGCACACACCTGCCCCGATTTATCGGGGTCGGTCGAACAGCTCGCTTGCCTGCCTGGCTACGGCTTGCTACGCCAAGACGAGCAAGCCTCGGACACGGTCTCTAACCACTCACGCTGCGGCTGATAGCAGCACCTACAGTGTAAAGTGCCTAAAGTGTAAAGTGACTAAAGTAAAAAATTCATAGATTCTTATAACTTTAGCTCACTTTAGGCACTTTAGTTCACTTTAGCTCCGCTATGTATATGGAGTAGAGCGCTGTTCGACAGCTTTTCTCTTGTGAAACAGAAAGAGAATGATACCCAAAGCGACTAAACCAACGAGCCCATTCTCGCCCAGGGTGTTAAGCAACCCGGTAAGATTAGTGACGATCCCACCAAATACAGGAACTGCACTACCAAACAGGATCTCTACTACAATCCCAAGGGCAATTAACAGCAAAGAAATTTCCGTAATCTCACCAATCCACTTTTTAATTTGTTCGAAATAACGCATTGTTCAACCTCCCATACCCATAATCATAAATGTCCTAAAACGATAAAGACCTTGATAATCAGGCCAACTTATCCGTCGATGCGGCGCCGGATGACGCACTCTCATAGTTCTTTTAGCCATAATCTATCTATGTAAAGTATAAGAAACAGGTTAGAGAATGCAAAACCATGGCGTTTTCTTAGCTATGCAGCTATGATATTATAGGGCATCTGACAGCGGCTACATTTCCGTCGGTGCGGCGCCGGATGACGCATCTCGCCGTCGCTACCAGAAAGAGTATGCCTTCCCGTCCGACATTTAGATGGGGGTACGGCGGCGCAAATGATAGAGTCCTTGTTGGGAAAATGTAGAAAACAACAAAACAACTGCCTATACCGACTCAACAACGGTCGTTCCATATCGGGGTGATGGCGAGGAGGGAAAATGCAGGAAGTACGAATTGAACGGGAAACTACTCGTTATGACTGTACCCTGAGTCTGTCGCGGCATTCTGCTGAAATAGACAGACCTGGCAGCCCCTTGTTACTGTCTCGGATACACGTCATTATTCTATTGAGCTACAAAACGGTCCTCATTAAGAATATCACCATCAACACCGTAATGTCGAAACGTCACTGTGGGCTTACCCTCTGGGCGGTCGATTATGACGGCAAGGAATCCGCCAATCACATTTAGGTACCTATGCTCGGGAAATCTCTTGTCATTGCTCCAGCCGCCGGCATGTTCATTGCTTGCCGGCCCACAAGAATATTCCCGCACACCTGTTTTTGCATCCACCGATACATACTGCCAGTGACGATCTCCACAAATGACGTACATGTTCTTCTGTTTCGAGATAAACCCCCTCAGCTCATTGCCTTCGTGCGCAAAATCTACATTCGAATGGTTGTCATGTTTATTTGTTCGGTCGGGCCCTACAAGAGGTGTTGGGCTGATCAACATACGGAATGTGGCGTCTGATTCCTGAACAGTCCGCTTAAACCATGCCTTTTGCTCTTTGCCCCAGATTGTTTTATCAGGGCCATCAGGCATTGTATTGGGACTGCGAAAATCACGCCCTTCGACCAGCCATATCTGAAGATCCTTGCCCCATCGAAAGGTCCGCCAGGTTCGGTTGCCCATTGGCACCTGCTCTAAGAATACCGCTTGGCCTTGCTCGAACGTGAAATCTCCCATGAATTTAGTTTCCCTGGTGGGCCAACAATCGTTCATCCAGGTGTCGTGATCGTCCTTGATGAAATAGCTTGTAACCTGACGATGAAATTCAACATTTGTTGGGAGACTGTACATGCGGGCCCAGTGCCAGCGAGCCAGTGATAAAGTCTTGGCCAACTTGTCGTAATAAACGATATCGCCCGTATGGACAAAGAAGCTGAGGTCAAGCTTCAACATGGTAGGATAAATCTTGAAACCACCACCAGGAGCATCTTGATCCGGATAAGCTTGACCGGTTGATACCGTGAAGACAACGCGTTCAGGCTGGTCGGCACGTGGTGCCGTTCTAAACCCACCATCTACCGCCTGTATTTTCTTTCCTCCTGCACTTGCCTTAGCTTCGGCGCGCACCTGATACTTGGCATTAGGCTTCAGATCGGTCAATTTGAACTGATGAGTGTAATCGCGTTTTGGATTTACTGTGTACCAATTGGTGATATTCCAATTGGAAGCGCCCTCCATCTTGTACAAAACCCGTACTTTCCCCGATGCCCCCGGCACGGCCCCTTCAATTGTGTGGATTGTTGAATCCTGTGTAAACTTGACAACGGGGGGTAAATCCGGCCTTCCCTTGGGTTTCTTAATTAGTTCTTCACCGGTCCTGGAATCACGATAACGAATCTCGGGCATAGGTGCTTCCAAGCCAACCCGTTCCGGATTGAGAGTCAGACGTGTCCAAACGATGGCCGTGTTGTCTGTTACCTCACCGATTTTAATGCCGGTGGCTTGATAAGCTCCAGTTGAGAGAACTTCGCCACAACCATGCGCAGCCAAAAGAAGGACTATCAATACCACCTTCGTAATGGGTTTTAAAATCATTCGGGATAGGATTTTGAATGTGGGTTTGTTTGGGTTTGTTTTTACTAAGTGTCCAATTTTGTTTATTTTCATAAGCCATTTGTAAAAAAATACTTACCTTCATTTGGGCGTCTTGGAAATTGGGTTTGTTTTGCATAAAAAGTAGTCAAAACTTCGTAGGTTTTTCCGCTGATTTCTGCCTAATGGGCCAATAAAGTCGTGTTTGACGGCTTTTTGTGAGATGATGACCATTCCCCGATCAGAGTCGAGAACAAGCTTCGCTGGCACAAGTTTATGATTTGCCATTGATTATCCGCTATACGATATACGATATCATAATTTCGTACGTATTATATACAGTGGGACGTTGGCCGTCAAGTAAATTCTTGATAAATCTCCGAGACTCGCTACTGTGTTGTGGATTATTCCTTACTCTATTGGCCAGCCGCGGGTGGTGTCGATTTTTTCGTCAGTTAGATTGTTTGTGAACCTTTATGTGCTCGGCCGCGGCGGACCATAGGTGGAGTGCCGATGGCCTAATACCTATTCTCAGGCGAGTTGCCAGCCTGCAATCCGAACTGGGGCGACTTTCTACCTGTCATGCCGAGCCTGCCGAGGCATCTGGCCTTCGAAAGCCGTAAGGTGGGCTTCAGCCCACTTTTTGCAGATTTTTCAAAAAAAGTAATCAACATTCGTGGGCGGGTATCGTCTATCAGTTTAGAGGCGGTAAGAGGCTATTGCCTGCCCGGAAATTTGTGGGAAAATGCAATTTTCATGTTTAGACGGATTAAACTTGGATAACGCCCAAAAAAATGAGAAAAAATTACAAGAAAACCTTGCAGAAATACAGCATTAGAGGTACAATTCTAAAATAACGAGTACACATCGAGCGTATCAGGTTCAAATAAGACGTAGGTCAAATTAGTCTTTCTCAAAAAGAGAAGGAGAATGACCCGTCATGCGTAATGCAAAAGGATTTTCGCGTTTGGGAATGCGGATTCCCAATCACCGAAGAAACGGATGCCGCCCTGGGTCCGTGGGACGGAACCTTTCTATTCGTACAGCCTTCAACCCGTTAGAAAAAAGACGTTATTTTCTAATGGCCTTTACGCTCATAGAGCTTCTGGTAGTTATTTCCATTATAGTGCTCCTGATGGCGCTGCTCATTCCGGCGCTGAGAAGCGCCAGAGAGCAAGGCCAGAGGGCCGTTTGTCTGAGCAATCTCAGACAGCTAACTTTGGCCTGGATCGTTTATGCTGAGGAATACGATGGCTGGATTGTCCTTAACCGGCACCGTGACCCTGGGATTTATTCCGACGAAGGCTGGCTTGGCTTGGCCTTTCGCGCAAAGACGATAAGCCGGGCTGAGCTGTTACAACATCGCCAGAAGGGCGACCTGTGGCCCTGGATCAAGGACCTGGATATCTACCGCTGCCCCCGGGGCCGCCCCGGCCATAGAGTCACTTACGCGATCGTCGCCGCCGCAAAAGGCTCTATCGTGGAAGGAACCTACTTGCCAGGTACCGGAGACACGAGAAATACACCCTTCGGCAGACGCGTCGGCAGCACGGTCCTGCGGCTGACCCGACTCACGGAAATCGTAAGCCCGGTCGCGGCCCAGCGTGCCGTCTTCGTGGATACTGGCCAGACGCCTTCGACTGACTACGATTTTCACATCGAGTATCTGTACCCGAGGTGGAGCGAACACAGCCCTCCACCGATACACCATAGCGACGGTGTGACCCTCTCGATGGCGGACGGACACGCCGAATACTGGAAATGGAAGGGCCGGGAGACCGTAAACATGCCTCGTCACATCATGTCTGGTAGTCGTTATTCCCCCGCAAATACCACCTCTGAAATACTGGTAGAGCGTTACTACGAGCCGCAGACTGAGGACGGCCTTTACGACCTGCAAAGACTGCAAAGGGCAACCTGGGGCAGGCTGGGGTATTAGGTGGACGTTGCCAAATAATGCCGGCGGTATTGTCCTGGTGCCTGACGACAGCCGCGCTTGCCGATGCGCCTATCAGAATCAAGTGACCTTGGCGCTCAAAGAGCATGGTGTTCGTCCGCCACGAGTCGCGGCCGTGGCGAAATCGGGGAAGTATAACCCAGCAACGCTGGGTTCCGAATAATACCCGCCGTTGGCGGGTGACCTTCAGAGTCAAGCACACACATGGTTAATTAGTGAGTTGTTAATTGGTGAGTAGTTAATTGGTTATCAGGAAAGTGCCTAAAGTGAGCTAAAATGCCTAAAATGAACTAAAGTTATAAAAAATTCGATTAGTTGAGCCGCCTGCGGCGGACTTGAGTTTACTAAACTTTAGGCACTTTAGGCACTTCAAACTTTAGTTCACTTATTCCAATCACTACTCACCACTCACTACTCACTACTCACCCGCCGTTGGCGGGCTGGATACGAGGAAAGGAAAAAATAGAGAGGACGCACGGCGATGAAGACGAGATTTGCCCCGCACCAAAACGGAGTCGAGAAAAGTTTTTTCATATCGAAACGAAAATGGCGCCTGTCAAAGTGCGTTTTGGTGCGGGGTGGTTTGTTCTGCTCGGCGGTTGCGATAGGTTCCAGCCGGGGCGCGGCGCCTGTTGCCGCACTTGGTGCAAAGCCCAGCCCAGTGTCCCAAAAGGTAGCCGACGAAATCCGAAGTGAGACCACGCTGCCACCCAACGGCCCGGCCGGCCGACCGCTTCCATTAGTGAGCCATTGGAACATGGGCAGCCAGGGGCGGGGCTGGACGCCACAGTACCAGGTCAAACTGCTCGACAAGGGCCACCATATCCTACCGTGGCTCGGCTGGCCGCGAGGTGATCCCGACGCCACGGAGAAGAGTGCAAAGCGGTTCCACGACTATTACGACGGCCTGCTCGCCTACTGTCGCGAGCTTGGACTGCCCATCTCCTTCCGGGGCACTCAGTGGGAAGCGATGCTGGTCAAACGGAACTACCGAGAGTTGCCACCCGAAGGGTGTCCCGCTGTGATTACTCCGGAGGGCAAGGCTATTCCCAAGCTCAGTCCCTTCGGGCCGCTCAACCCGTGGCGAGATCCCGCCGGGGAGTACGTTGACACCCCGGGGATGAAAAAACTCCAGCAGATGTATCCCGACCCACCGCTGGTCCTCTTCGTCTCCAACAACGAGGCGCCTGACCTGCGTTGGCATCAGGTGGAACTCTCCAAACGCTATCTGGAAAAGTACGGCAAGGGACGGCCGGACATGTTCAAACGCCAGGTCGTTGCCAGAGGCTGGATGGAGCGCTATCCGGTCATGTTCCAGGCGATGCGAGAGGCCCTTGTCAGCGATGCGTGGAAGAAAAACGTCCGGTTTGTAGGCTACGGCGCATTCGGGCCGTCACACTTCGGGCGATGGTTGGGCTGGAAAGAGTATTCCCTGATTACCGAGAAGTGGACCAGCCCCAACTGGTATATCTGGGACGGCGGCAGCCCGTCCTACTACACCCACAACTGGAACGACAACCGCGACCACTGGGTGTGGTCAACCCAGGTGCAGTCCATGAACTGGATATTCCAGCTTGAGGAGGCCTGGAAGGTCAACCCGGGCTTCTGGTGGGAGATCTCCATCTGGGATGGAAATAGTTCCAACTGGACTCCCGAGACCAAATGCACGCCGGAGATGCTCAAAAAATCCAAGGCCTGCCAGTACATGCAGGACGGCCAGACATACACGCCGGAGCGCTACCTGGGCTGGGTGCAATTCGGGATGTGGCTCTTGCGTCCGCGTACCGTCCGCGAATTCCGCGGCAGCACTACGCCGCTGGAGCCATGGCAACCCTTTTTTGAGTGTTTGCTCTTTGCCGTCGATCGCATCTATGCCGACGCAACGCTCGAGGAGTTCTGGCGCCATGGCAAGCTGGTGCCCAACCGTACGCACCGCCATCCCTACCAGGAGGACGTCCCGGAGAAGTACCGCGACGTTGACCGGTGGTTCCTGCTGGACACCAATCTTAATCCCGAGCGGCCCTGGGAGAAACATACCAATATCCCTGTCTTCAGCCTGGCGCTTGTGCGGGGCGACGAGGGGAATCGGCGCTGGCTTGTGTACGCCCATTCGCCACTGGAGGGCAGGCAAGGCGTAACGATTGCTGTGCCTGAGTTCGGGAAGATGACCATCGACGTACCTCGCGCAGGCGCGTTTTACCTCATTGACGAGCTGGACAAGACGGTGACGCCCGTCAGGTGAACCAGCTAAATGTATCCGATGGTTAGGGAAAAGGTTACAGTCACAGACCTTTTAAATATACAATGTGAAGCTGCCTGGTCGAATATGTTGGCTCAATTGCATCAAAGCAAATCCGGTCACCCGTACGGTTCCAACGTGGATGGAAATCGCAGCGTATATCCCCCGACATGTATTGCTTGTCTCTCATATCACACGTGCATAGCACAAGGCTCTGCTTGGTTTGTACGTTGTAGATTAGCAAGGACTGTTCCCTCTTGTCGTGATGTTTTCGGTCTGTCACTATCCAATTCTGGTCTGGTGAGAAACTACAATGCCCGTCAAAATCCAGAAAGCCGCCTCCGACCACTCTATAGTCTGCTTTGCCGTCTGTAAAGAGCACGTGCCTGCGGTCAGAACCATCCACCACAAAAGTCGCGATGATTTCCTTGTTGTTGCGCCAGTCAAAGTGCGAGACTCTCTTATTAAATGGAACAACTTCTCGCAATTCGGAACCATCCAGATTCGCTGTAAACATAGCCGTATACCTGCGATCTCTGGGTGGCAGGTTAGCTCGCGCAAGAAAAAAGAATCGAGTATCATTCTTATTGAAGACTATGTGGTTGAACCACATATGCCGGCCCCGCAAGAGCGGATGCTTCCTGAGCAGGCACTCATAAACCTGGGCGATGGTGACAACCAGCTCGCTTTTGCCGGTAGAAAGGTCCATCAAAAAAACGCCGTCATTATCAGGGGCGGGATTATTGGGATTGGGATCTTTTGCACCTCCATAGCCGACAACTTTCCGAAGGCGTCCCATTCTACCGTAGGTCAAGCTCAACGCCCATTTGCCACTATGGCTAACAGCACTCACTGCTCGTGGCAAAACACGTTTTTCTGACGATTTCACATCCAGAATGACTGATACAACATCATCAGCTTGTTGGTCATTATAGATTATTTCGTTCTCAGGATTAAGTGGATTCCAATGCAGCATTGCACCTTGCTGCAGATTCCAGGCACAAGTCTCAGCCACCTTGCTGAATTGGCCTGCCTGAGAATCGACCAGCCCAATGGCTGCCGCCTCACCCTGGGATGGCATACGGTCTTGAAAGCTGCTCTCCAGACAGACAAGATATCGGCCCGATTTATTCCATGGGCAGATACCGTAGTAACCGAAGAAATGATGCTTTGGCCCACTGGTCAAAGCGCGCATCTTAAACTCAATACTTGGTATCGTTTTCTGGGAAGGATAAACCGCACTTAACTTGCGTAATCCAAAGAAGGTCGTCAAGACCGAATCAACAATGAATGTTCGCCTATTAATCATCATAAATCCACTCCAATCATTGGCATGTTCTTTCGCAACAAAATAAGGTTGATTGTCTATAACCTTTCGATATGAGCCTTGAGAGAACCTCGTTGGAAAATTCTACCAAATTTTGGCTGCAATTTCAATGAAGAAACCCCTCTATAGCAAGTAACTGTTCTGGTTTTATTGACTTCTCTCAAGCCATCTTTGTTTGCTAAACAACGTCGAAAAAAAACGCGTTGAGAGAATCATGCCATAACCCCGATTTATCGGGGTTGCTGAGGCCCTAATCCCAAATTTGTACGCCAAGCTCCTTGAATTGAGCAGCAGCATTCAAAAAGTGAGCGGTAATCCAGAACACCGTCCATTCTTCCACATAATTACCACGCACTCCGGAAATATCGTTAAGTTGAAGACGTTGTCTGAACTTTCCGTGCTGTGCATAATTCGTATGATGCGGCTGTTCGCCCTGGCTTCCATAAGGGTCAATTAGCTGGCCACAACTGCGATACATTAAAATTGCAAGTTTTTTTAATTCGCTCCTGTTCAAAAGCTGTCCGAGTCGATAGATATCCGGTGCAATGAGCACACCGAAGACATCAATGTGCTGGTTCTGGACCGACACGGCTGTCCAGCCCCTGGTTTTGAAATCGTGGTCGCGGAGACGACCCGCCGGCAGGTCAATATCCCAGACCACTACATACGTCAAAACAACGTCACAGGCGTGCTCGGCCCATTTGAGGTATTTGCGGTTGCTTGTGAGCTCATAGAGCGCCAGGAATCCCTGCAGGGCAGCAAAGGCGCCCTCTTTGTCTTCGCAGCTCGCGTCCAAAGTGCCACCCCAGTACGGCTCATCCATACTGAGATGCCTCGATGCGTACACGTTACCGGCTTTTTCGGCGGCCCGGCGATAAGTATCAGTGCCGAAAAGCTGATAAGCTTTGCATAACGGCGCAATAAAAAAGGCCTGATTGGTTGAGAGCGGTTTCCAGTCATCCGACAGAATTCTTTTTGAATGAAAATCACACGCCCTGCGTAAGAAACGTTCCCAGCGAGAGACGTCTAATCCTTTTGTCCTGCCCGTCTTGGCTCGCTTGGCGTAGCCAAGCCGCGACAGGCCAACGCGAATTGCATTAGCAAAATTCAACATTGCCTGGCCCTGAGAAAGCAGCTCGGGGCGATTGCGCTGAACCCACTTGCGTTTTTCGTAATCATACCAGGTGTAAAAACCCTTCTCGTAAAACTCTACCCCAGAAAGGAAATCAAGAGACTTTCTTGCCATCTCCAATGCATTGGAGTCACCTCGCCCCTGAGGGGCAAGCTCTTCAGCTAAGACCTGCAATGCGTATCCGGGTGCAGCCGTTTGACCACACCAGCCGAAAACGAAATAGTTCCGGTCAGGATATTTCTTAAAACCTGCGATGTTACCTTCTTCATACCATCGGGTCTTGGCAAGGCGGTACTTGGCCTTAATGATTTCCCTAAAAGTGGGCATTGCTTCAACCGAATAAGGAGAAAACAGTTCCAAAGATGTCCGTGTAGGACGTTGAAAACCTGCGCCTTTTTCTGTGACCGGATAAGTCTCCAGATAGAACGTTTTTTCAATAATTGCCCCCGGCGGCACATCGATGTAAGCATTATCATACGAGACAAAACCACGCTGAGCGGCCTTAATAACACTTCGTTTTCCATTGGAAGCACAGGGACCGGATAGAAGTACAAACTCGGTTCCATGTTCTTTGGCAATCAGCCCAAGAGACCACCATTGATCCGGTAAGTTTCCATACGGCACAGGTGAGGGCAATGAATGCAACGCCGCTCCTTTCAGGCCATTATTGCTTGCCCACTCCAAACTGGCATAGGGCATAGGAAAGCGGTGTTCCTCAAAAATGGCTTCTTCTGGCGGTTCACCGGAATAAACAGGTACTCTTCCGCTCTTTGCACCGGATGGGTTGCCATAATACAGTATGCCGGGCAGTAAAACCTTTGAACCTTTACCACGACATTGAAAACGAACCGAAAGTGTTATGAATTTTGCCGTACCTGGCCCTTCCCAGGTAAACCTCCGGATACATTTGATAACATTGCCTTGGGGTCGATATGAATCTGAAAGCTGCCATGTGCCCATCGATGTTTCGAGTTTGCCCCGTAAAATCGTCCAATCCCCTGTACGCTCTATTCTTGTCGGCTTACCATGAACCCAGGCAGCAGGCCAGCCATTGGATTCCCGCGAAGCGGGGTCCCTCTTCCAGTCAGTAGCAATCGACCAGAGACCTTCCGGTGGCGAACTTAGAACATCCTCACCATCCAGAAGTATTCCTACCTGGTAGTATTTGCCATCGTATTTTGCGCGAAGGTCAATGGAATACCCGTATGCGCGCAAGCTGAATATACTGGATGTTGAGAAGATGATTGCCATCAAACTCATCGTGAAATGATATTTCATCATAAACCTCCTATTCAAGGAAATAACCATCTTACCTCACTTCGGACCAGCGGCGCGCCAGCCGTTTTTCAACATCCGGGCGAGGCGCTGGACGTCCTGTTTGTATTCCGGCTGGGCGACGGCATTAACGTTTTCCTGGGGGTCTTTGTCGTGGTCGTACAATTCGCGTGCCAGGACATTGCCCGTTTTTCTGTTTTTCCATTCGGTGTAGCGGAAGCGTTGCGTGCGCATGCTGTAGCCCATGACTTTACCTCGCGGATACTGGCTAAAGGCGGCTTTCTTCCATGGCAGTTCAGGGTTCCTGAGGAGCGGGACCATACTAAGGCCCTCCAGGTGCCCAGGGGCCGGTAAGTTGCAGACTTCAGAAAGGGTCGGATAAATATCGACATATTCGGTCAGGGCCGAGGTCCGTTGACCCGCGGTTTTCATGCCGGGGACACTAAGAATCATGGGCACACGAGTGTCAAGCTCGAAATTGGTGTGTTTACACCAGCCGGCATGTTCGCCGAGCTTCCAGCCGTGGTCACCCCAGAGGATAATCACAGTATTGTCCCGGAGCTTGAGCCTATCGAGCTCATCGAGCAGACGACCGAGCATAGCGTCGATGTAGGAAACGCAGGCGTAGTAGCCATGAATCAATCGGCGCGCCAGTTCGTCAGAGCAAGAACCTTTTTTGGGGATGCCGTAATAATTACGCAATTCGCCCCAACTGGTCGTGGCATAGCTGGGAGCATTTTTGGGAATAAAGGGATTGTCGGCAAGTTTTATGTCTTCAGATTTGTACATATCCCAGTATTTCCTGGGCGCATTGAACGGCAAATGAGGCTTGTAGAAGCCCATGGCGAGAAAAAAGGGTTTGTCCTTGAGCCGGTTCAACTGCTTGATGGCGTAGTCGGTATTGCAGCCGTCGGGATAGGCGCTGTCCGGCACGTCGGCGTCCTCGAACGCCGGGCCTCTACCTTTCATTTTGGGGTAAGCTTTATTGTACTGCTCCATCTGAGCGATGGCTTTTTGGGTAAGATAGCCTCGACCCTTCCAGGCACCTTCCGGAAAAGTGCCGGCTCGATAGGGGTCTGCACTCCATCCCTGGCGGTCATCATTGGGGTGATGATAGATTTTGCCAATAGAGAGCGTTTCATAGCCATTGTTCTTAAAATGTTCCGGCAGAGTTATTATGTTGGGCATGGCTTTGCGAACAGGCGTGTTGAGATCATAAATTGTGGTGGTGTCGGGCCGGGCGCCGCTGAGCAAGCTGGCCCGCGAAGGGGCGCAAACAGCCTGCTGGCAATAAGTCCGCTCGAAGACCAGACCTCGCGCAGCCAGACGATCTATATTGGGTGAGATGATTTGCTTTTGGCCATAGCAGCCTAGTTGTGGGCGGAGGTCGTCCACCGCAATAAAAAGAACATTCATTTTACGACGACTGCCCAGGCGATGCTGCGCCAGGGAAATTGTGGGACCCAGGACGGGCATCGCAGCACCACTGACTAACATAAACAAAAAATCTCGACGATTTACGGGATTATTCATGGGAGCCCTCTTTCACTTTTCTTGACCACAGATAACTTATTTTGCATGAGGCACACAACAGACAAGTATACCGAATCAGGCGTGAATGACAAGAGGCCGCCACAAAATAACAGCAGATTCAACTAACACATTCTACAACATGCTAAGTCATGGTGACAAATATAGAAACCATGTTCATCGCGCAATTACAAATGCCATGGACTTCGCATAGGCCGCATCAACATTCTGTTGGCCTGTTCATCATCAATGAATTCTTCCTTATCCGGATCCCATTTGAGTTTGCGGCCCAGCCTTATGACAATATCGTCCAGATGGCAGATTGTATCGGAGCGAACAGCGGTTTCAATCGGACAAATCGTTTCCTGCCTGGTCTTGACGCAATCTATGAAATTACGGCGATGATTATTACTTCGAGGCAGGCGAATTTCATCGGGACCAATAGTTGATGTCAACAACGATTTCGGATGGGCTTCAATAAGGTCACGGCAAACAAAAACCCACCCATCACTGCCCAAGAAGAGAATGCCCACACTCTTGTGGAGCGAGAATTGTGGGGCCCGCTTGAGAGCTATCGCGGTGTTCATGTGGATCATTTTGACGCCATTGGCATATTTGTGTTCGATTTCCCATGCGATAGCGGTGTCTACGAGTCCGTCTTTGGGAAATACGCCGGTTCCTTCTATTTCAATCGGACCGGTGTGGTCTGTTCCGTTACCCCACTGGGCGATATCGACATGATGAATTCCCCACGCTCCGCCCAAACCGCCCAGCGAATAATCGTGAATGAAAGTCCACATTCCCAGCGTTCCCATGGCCCGCGAAGCACAACGTTGATACGTGTAAGGCGCCCACTGCGCCGGGCCAAGCCACATATTATAGTCGAACTCTTTCTTATCCGGCATAGGCTGTGTCGGTTGGTTCGGGCAAGGGTGACTGGGATGCGAGCTTACCATAATAGTATGAAGTTCCCCGATTCTTTCATTGCGAACCAATTCACAGGCAAAGCGGAATCTGTCATCTGAGCGCTGCTGGGTGCCAAACTGAAATATGATACCATAACGATTTATCATATCCCGAAGGACCTTGTCTTCCCTGACAGACATACTTAAGGGCTTTTCATAGTACATGTCTTTGCCGTTGAGGGCGGCTTCCAGGCCTACGAGTGAGTGCCAGTGATCAGGAGTGACAACAGCTACGGCATCGATATCTTTACGGCTGAGCATTTCGCGGAAATCGTGATATGTGCGGCATCCCTGGCCACCATAGCGCTTATTGACCCTATCCTTGGCCTTTTGGCGAAACATTTCCCGAAGATCACAAACGGCAACAACGCGGACATCCTTATGCCCCAGAAAGGTCCGCAAATGTCCGCCGCCCATACTGCCCACTCCGATAAAGCCCATCACAATCTTTTCACTCGGCGGCACGGCTCCATTTGCGCCCAACGCCGATGATGGAACAATATACGGAAAACCGGCTACTCCTAATGTTCCACTACATAAGCTCTTTAAGAACTTCCGTCGATTCATGTCATCGGTTTTCACAAATGGAATTCCCAAAATCCCAGGCTGCCGTCTTCTCGCCAATCTACCGTTTGGATACATCGGCGCGTTGTTCAATATCTTCCTGCTGCACGCTTGCCATTGCAAAACTGCAACTCTCTCCCGCACCAATTAGGCGTGAGCCTAAGCTCAATTGGCGCGGGACTACCTTCTACGCTGCATTATACCGAAACACACCGAAATACGCCAATCTTACCATCGAAAAAAAGGTGAGCACATCACAACTAACTGCTTGCAATTTATTTAGACGTCTGGTAATCTTTTTTATTATATCGCTGGTTTTGCCGTAAGGCATCCTGTGGACAGCACCGTCTGAGTGCAGCCAAAGACCTCGACCGTTAGCTTTCAGAATTCGACGATTTGCGGCGTAGGCTGGCAGCGCTATTGTGAAGGGTGAGACATGACAAGGTTCGTACATTTTGCGCTTCTTGCAATATTGTTTACAGAAAGCATCTTCGCCAAATCTGCGATATTGGCAAATGAGTCTCCCGCCGATAGACCCAAGGCCGTGGACAATCTGTTGGCTGGCAGCTTCAACTGGACAGTCAGCCCGCCTCTGGTTCGGCCTCTCGAACGACCGGGAGAGCAGACTTACTCGGTCAAAGACCCGACGATTGTTCGCTACAAAGACCAATGGCATCTGTTCTGCACAATTCGCGGCAGGGAACGGTCGCACCAAATCGAGTACCTCAGATTCGATGATTGGCAGAAAGTCGATACCGCTAAGCGGCATTTGCTGACACTCTCAGATGGATATTTCTGCGCACCGCAAGTTTTCTACTTTACGCCCCACAAACACTGGTACCTTATATATCAGGTCATTGACAAATCGCGCAAGCCCGCCCTTCAACCTGCCTACTCGAAGTCGTCAGACATCGCCGAGCCCAATTCCTGGACCGGTCCGAAACTGCTCTTCGGAGCCCAGCCCAAGAACGTAAAGAGATGGATAGACTTCTGGGTGATTTGCGAGGCCAATCGTGCGCATCTTTTTTTCACATCCCTTGATGGCCGAATGTGGCGCTCCGAGACAAAGCTGGCCGACTTCCCTCACGGTTGGAGCCAACCCGAAGTTGTGCTGCAGGGCGATGTCTTTGAGGCGAGCCATACGTACCGCCTCAAAGGACTCAAGAAGTTCCTGACCATCATCGAGGCCCAGGCATCAGGGCGACGGTACTACAAAGCTTATATTGCCGAGACACTCGACGGCCAATGGAAGCCCCTGGCTGCAACGAGAGACAAACCGTTTGCCGGCCCGGTCAATACACGGCCTACCGGTGCGCGCTGGACCGATTCGTTCAGCCATGGTGAGCTTATACGAGACGGCTTCGATGAGACCCTCACCGTGGATCCTGCCAAAATCAGATTTCTGTTTCAAGGTGTCAGCGATAAAAATAAAGCAGGAAAAAAGTACGGTCAGATCCCCTGGCGTCTTGGGATGCTGAGCCCGGCCCGGAAATACTGACCTGTATGTTGGAGTACAAAATATGTCAAATCTATTGAGACCGAAGCAAATTAAGATTTTATTGCTGGCAATTCTCGCGCCCGCATTGACGAGTGTTTTTGCGGCTGAGAACTGGCGGCAGTTTAAGTACGATTGCAGACACTCGGGTAACGTTCCCGACAGGACCGTAAATGTGCCGCTTGGTTTGATTGGCGCTGTGCCGCTGACCGATTCTGTCCTGACTGCACCGGTTGTTACCGAAGGCCGAATCTATGTAATCGACGCCTCAGGTGTGGCCTTCGGCATTGACGCCGAGACATTGAAAGTAATATGGCAAACCCCCACTCGCTGTGGTAAAGCAAACTGCAACAACGTCTCATCACCGGCCATCATTCCCGCACCAATTGCAGTCAGCCCGCGGCGGAATGTCGACGATGGAGATAGTTCTATCGGCGCCGGCCAATTGGTGCGGGACTACCTGCACTTCGGCACAATGGCCGGGTCCTACTACGTACTGGACGCAGCTACCGGTACCGTAGTGAAGGAGATTCGCTGCGGCGAGCCGATTTTCAGCACCCCCGTCATCAACAACGGCCGGGTTTACTTTGCCACACTTAGCTCCCGTGTCTATGCCCTCGAGCCCGACGGTTCCGTTTGCTGGACGTGGGACTTCGTCAAAGAGATTCTCGATTTTGACGGAAACCGCTGGAGCGGCGAGCAGTGGGCCAAGCATAAGAACGGGCGTGTAACCTGGCGTGACCAGTTCTGCTGTTCGATGGATATTGCGATGCACGGCAGGGTGCTCGTCGTGCCGGCAGGTGGTTCAGCCGTCTGCCTCGAGGATGCAGGAAGCCGCGCCAGAGTTCGTGGAATGGCCGTGGTGCCGTCGTATGCCGGTTCGGAAAAACCCGCCACGTTCGGAATAGCTTTGGGTGAGGATGGCGCCATCTATCGGCAGTGGCACCGCCGAGACAATACCGGTCGGGTCGAGGTAATTCGCCTCGTTGAAGATAAAACGCTCACTGAGTACATTCAAGGCACACAGACTGAGATAAACCGCCCGGGTCTATTGAGTTTTTCGTCGGTGAGTGTACGCGGTGATGATGTCTATCGATGCCGGCCCGAAGAAGGTTTTGGCTGCTGCAAACATTCTCGAGGAAAACGCACTCAAAGGCTCGGAGGCTATCCATCCATCACGCCCCCGATTCTGCTCCGGGACAAGGTGGTTTACGGCGGCCTCGACGGAAACCTTTATGTCGTATCGATGTCGGGCAATGATGTATGGTCCTTCAAGACGGCCTTTGCAAGAGCAATCTCAGCGCCGGTTGCTGTCTGCGACGGGCGAATCTATTTCGGCTGTGAGGATGGGTACCTGTACGTCCTGGGACCGGGCGGCAAAGCACCTCTGCCCGCAAAAGACCTTGAATTATGGAAGATTAGAAGTCCACTTACAGGCAAGCTCGCCGAGTCCAAATATGATTGGTTCACCAACTTTGGCAACCTGTCCAGCACAAACTCCAACAGTCAAGGCATCAAGCCACCTTTCAAGATCAAGTGGATTCGCCGGTACGAGGGTACTTTCAAGCACATCCCCGTTTGTGGAGCCGGCCGAATGTACACCCATACCGCCGAAGGCCAGATATTCGCCGTAGAGCAGGAGACCGGACGACTCCTGTGGCGGCGCTACTGGCCCGGCGTACATGTCTCCTTCACGAGTCCAATCTACCACAACAAGAAATTGCTCGTACCCCAAGCAGGGATGAACAAGTCGCGGATGCGCTGCCTCGATGCGGCGACAGGCCGATTGCTCTGGGAGGCACCCTTCAGCGGCTCACCGAGCTGGAGCCGACAGCAGCCGCCGATCACCTATAAGAACCTGGCTGTTTACGTCTTTGGTACCGGCAAGTACGCACCACAAGGAACAGAAAAAGCCTACGTTCAAAAGAGCCAACCCATCAAAGCCCCCGACGGCGCCGAGATAATGAGCTGGATTTACAGCCATAACAATCCTTACTACCCTAAAGACCAAAAGCCACTCATACGGGCCTGGGACATTGATAGCGGAAACGAAGTCTGGACGATAGACTTTTCTGAATTCGGCTCCGGCGGCAACGATGGGGGTTTGTGTTTGATGGATGATACGCTGTACTATTCGTGTTTTTTCGGTTACGCGGCCAGAGGAAAAAAAGACCTGCCCGGTGCAAAGGGCCTAACCGCAGCGATTGAGCCGGCCACCGGCCGGGTGATCTGGTTGACGACCGAATACTATGTGACCGCGGGCACCACCATCAGCGCCGACAACGGACGTCTGTATCTGGGCGGTTACAACCCCCCGAACAGAAAGACCAAAAACCGTTATGTATGGTGTCTGGATGCGCGAAATGGCTCGCTTATCTGGCAATCCGAACCAGTCGGCAAATCGGTCAATGTGGTAACAATAGGCCGAGACTTCGTTTTTGTCCACGGCTCAACAGGCCAACCGAGCTTCCTGATTAAAAAAGATTCCGGTAAAATCCTGTCAAGCTTCGATATGCGATATGCCTGTACCCGATTCACTTTGTCCGAACCTTACCTGTTGGGCTCTAACATGGACTTTATCGATACTCTCAACGGCAACAAAGTAGTTTCTTCCGGCCCCTGCGTAGATGCGCGAGAGTGTGTTGGTGCCGTTGTCTCCAATGGTCGAATCTTCTACACGTCTCAGGCAAATGGTCTGCAGCTCTCGCAGGTGTGCGGCCCGGAAGCTATATCGTTTAGGCCTGTATGGCAGACAGCAAGCCCCTAAGAGACCGCAAAGCGTAAAGACGCAAAATCTTGCGTCTCTACTGACTTTATTGTGTTGTTACACCAATTATAGTTAAAAATTGCCGAAAAAAATGTACATTATGCTAACTGGGAGGGCCTGGATTCCTGCTTTCGCAGGAATGACAAGGTCAGGTAATCGGCAATCAATAAATAGAATTGGTATTAAAGGCAGCCGATTAGAAGAATATGCCGATCCCCGTTTTCACGGGGACAAGTTTACCCCTGCGAAAGCAGGGGTGTTCATATTAATACCCTGCTGCACAGCCATCTTTGCGAGGGTCGGAAGCACCAAAGTAACGTCTTGGATTTGATTTTCTCCATATTCCTTGATAGCCCCCGAAAGTGCCGACCTCGGGCCTGAGTTTGTGCCCCATATTGGCAAGTTTGAGTTTCACATCTTCTGAGATGTGTCGTTCAAAACCTACTGAGCCGCCGCCGGCCATTTTTTGGCCTGTCGGCGTCGAACTTTCAAAGTGCCGGACACGCGGCTGTTCACCAGCCTGTTGAGGTGAATAACCGAAATCAATTATGTTCATTAGTATCTGCAGATGTCCCTGTGGCTGAAAACTGCCTCCCATAACTCCGAATGAAAAGACCGGCTTTGGGTTCCCGCAAGGCGGGGTCCCTCCATCTCTGGTCATGAACGCCGGTATGATAGTGTGGAATGGCCGTTTGTGAGGCTCCAATTTATTGAGGTGATTTGGATTGAGGGAGAATAGCTGCCCCCGGTTCTGAAGGCAGAATCCCATATCGTCCGGTACAAAACCCGACCCCCACGGGTAGTAAATGCTCTGAATGAGCGAGACCATATTGCCGTCCTTGTCCGCAGTTGTCAGATAAACAGTATCGGATGAGCCTTTAAGCCTTCCGGGCTCGACTTTTTGAGCAGCTCGTTTGGGATCTATCAGCTTAACTCGTTCCCTGGCGTACTCTTTGGAGATAAGCTCTTTCAGCGGGACCTTAGCAAAATCCATATCCGCGTAATAGACAGCGCGATCCTCGAAAGTTAGCTTTTTCGCTTCTATGAAAAGATGCAGATGCTCCGCTGAATTTGGTTTCATAGAGGCAATATCAAAGTGTTCCAGTATGTTCAACATCTGCAGAGCCGCAATTCCCTGACCATTTGGCGGAAGCTCCCAGACGTCATAGCCGCGATAGTTGGTACTGACCGGTTCAACCCAGTTGGCGGTGTGGTCCCGAAAATCGCGTATTGAAAACCGGCCGCCGTTGGCTTGGGAGAATTTGACAATCCGTTCGGCAATCTGGCCCCGGTAGAAGGCCTCTGCGCCGTCCCGAGCGATAATCTCGAAAAATCGCGCCAATCCTGTATTCCTGAAGATATCCCCAAAACGTAACGGTTTGCCATCGGGCATAAATGTCCTGGCCAGGGTAGGGTTTTTTATGGAACCAAACGACCAGGAGCGGGCAATGACCGACGAAACGGGGAATCCTTTGCGGGCGTAAGATATAGGTGCTTCCAAGAGCCTTGCCAAGTCAAACCGCCCCATTCTTTTCTGAAGCGCCGCCCATCCACTGACACAACCGGGCACACTCCAGGATAACGGGCTGTATATGGGAATTTCCTTAAGCCCAAGTGCCCGCGCTTTACTCAGACTCCAATCGTACGGCGAACGGCCGCTCGCATTTAGACCGAGCAGTCTCTGTTCTTTTGCGTTCCAGACAATGGCAAACAGATCACCACCAGGTCCGCACATCATCGGCTCTACCAGGCTCAACATTGCGCTGGCACAAACGGCCGCATCGACAGCATTGCCGCCGGCCTTGAGAATATCGACGCCGGCCATGCTCGCCAGAGGTTGACTGGAGCAGACAATTCCGTTTTGGCAGACAACTGTCGAACGATTTTGATTTCTATTTTGAAGTAAGCTGCGATTGACAAGGATGTCACTGTCTGTTGCATCGGCACCGGTTTGTCCTGCTATAGATATGTTGCTTCCAAGAAACGCTGATGTGCAGACACCACCGGTAAGTTTCAAAAATGAACGCCGTTTCATAGGTTTCCACCTTTATCTATATGCAAAATTCTACGAATCATATAATACCTCTGCGCCATCCAACGACCCTGCTGGAGCTGATGTGTTTTGCAGGCTTTACTCATTCAAAGGGATTCCGCGCAGAACCAGCCGCTCAAAACGATACGGTGACCCCCCGGCTGCCCACGCCATACCGCGGAGTAATAGAATGCGGAAATATGGGTCATCGAATGTCCAGGTATAATGCCCAAGTATGCAGCTAAAAACACGTCCTTTACCATATTCATAAGTGTAGAACATCGGCTCCGGCTTAGTCTGCTGGGAATCTTCGCTGATTGCCTCATCAGAAGTCGCTAATACCGTAACCTTGCTTAGGTCGCCCTTCAAGGGCCAATAGGCCTCATCCAGCAAATGAATCGTCCTGGGCAGTCCCAAACATATAGGATTGTCTAAAGCCGCTATCTTCAAATCCATAGGGCCGTGACGCCAGCGTGTATAATCATATTCCCAGGCCAATCCTATTAGCTTTGAAAGCTGTTCCGTGACATCCTTTCCTTTGGGAACGATCACAGCCGGGTGCAGAATGACAAAACCTCCGCCACGCGACAAAAACTTTTCGAGATCTCGCAGTTTCTGTTCGTCCCATTGGACATAACAGAATGCGGCAATCAGATCGGCTGTTTTGAGCTGCTCCTTGCTCGGCCAGCCGTTGGCTGTTGAGACCTTCACTTTTGGTGCACCGGCCAATTTTCTTTTCCCCTTAGGGGCCGGACCATACAGGTTAACCTGTTTCTCTTGCCCAGCCTCCTTACCGCCAAGCAGAACCGCCCATCGCTTCTGCCATAAAGGATAATCGTGCTCATTGGGGCCGTGGTCCTTCTTGAACGCAACGAGGACAACGTTAAGCTCACGCAGCTTTCGCCTCGTCGGCGGCTTCGGGGCCTTGGCGAGGACCACTTCGAGCTCGCTGCGGCTACGCGGTTTTGGTGCCTCAGCCGCCCACAAGCTTGAGGCAATCTGTGAGCTAATAGCTGTTATAATTAATACATAGATAGCTTCTTTAGTTCTCATAATTTCATCCTTTCACTTCTATCAAAATCCAAATAGTGTCCACAAGAATGTGAAGCAGAATTTTCTTGCTCACCGTTGAGGAAATAAATCTCCTTCATTTGTTGTCCGGCTTGAGTTTCCTGATGAAAAAGTCCGCGCTGGACCGGTAGGTCGTTCGGGCCTCCGGGTATTTCAGGTCCGCTTCTACGCCCAGCTCGTCCATTTTCTCCTTGAGCTTGACACCGAACGTCACGTGATGCACTTTCCAGCCTTGTGCCCGGCTCGGATCATCTGGGACCGGAGCATCCGGCCTCATACCATAACTCATGAAAATAGGCGGATCGTCTGAGGTAATAAGGGACAGGGCTGAAATATCCTTTACGATCTTGCGAAGTTCTTCATCCGTAACCTCGCCGAAAACTTCGGTTAGATTGCGGTGAGGCTTGTCATAGCCTGGAATCCACCGCTTCCACCATTCAAAATCCATAGTAGTCTGGCCGCCGTTGGTCGCCACACACCTAAGCCGTGAGGACTCGCGCCGGACCGGATCGCGGCTCGATGGCTCAGCCATTTCATCGTGAAAAGCCAGCCACATGCAGATCTGCGCACCTGCCGAGCCGCCGAACGCGCCGACCCGCTTCTTGTCGATGTTCCATTGACTCGCTTTGGAGCGAATGAACTGAATCGCCCGCAGCGAATCGTGGTGCGCCGCCGGCAAAGGCCTATCCGAGACGAACCGGTATTCCACAGCCGCGACCGAGATTCCCGCATCCAGCAGCTTTCGCAGCGTACCGGCATTCAAATTCCTCTTGCTGCCTCCTCGAAAACCTCCGCCGTGAATAAACACCGCTAACGGCGTAGGTTTGTCGGATTCGGCCTGGTAGAAATCCAATACGTTCTGCTCATGAGTTCCATATTTGACATCTTTATGGGTTGGCGGCCTCAATTGGGGTCTGCTTCTGGCTCCCCTCCGACTTCTGGAATCTGCTTTCGGCTTTTGCGTCTTCAATTGCTTATCGAAGAACTCAGCCACTATTTCAAAGAGTTTCTCGGAACTTTCTTCGCCGCCGCGCAATCCGTGTCCTGCGCCTTTGACAACACGGAGTGCTGCGTCAACGCCCGCTTTCTTCAGAGCGTCGTACAACAGCTCACTTTGATGAAGAGGCACGGACATATCTTTGTCGCCGTGCATGATAAGAAAGGGCGGGTCGTCTTTCGTTACATACGTGATTGGATTAGCTTTCCTGGCCAACGATTTGTATGGTTCAGCCTGAATTGGCCCTCCAACTAACAGTGACTCGGGCGAATTGGGCGCGTCGTGAATCAAACGGCTGCCTTCGAGCGAGTGCTTGTCCATCTGCAGAAAATCCGTCGGGCCGAACCAGTCACATACGGCCTGTACACGGCTCGAGTATTTACGGTTTGCCTCCGTGTTGAATTCTCTTATGTCGCCGGCCGTACCCAGAAATGCAACCAGATGCCCGCCGGCTGAGCTGCCCCATGCGCCTATGCGGTCGGGATCAAAACTGTACTTGGCCGCGTTTGCCCGCACCCAGCGTACTGCTGCCTTGCAGTCCTCGACCTGGGCCGGGAAAATGGCTTCACCACTAAGACGGTAGCCAACATCCACCACTGCATAACCTCTATCAAGCATAGGACGGGCCCGGCTGCCAGCGTTCTTGCTGCCGCCGCGCCAACCTCCACCATGTACCCAGACTATCACGGGCAACGGGGCCGAGCCTTTTGCCGGTAAGCAGAGATCAAGAAGCAGTTCCCTGTCCCCGACTCGGGCATAGACGATGTCCCGCTCGAGTTTTGCGCCGGCCCGAAGCTGCGCCTGTCGGGAGCGACCAGACTGCTGCTGAGTTGTTCTTTGATTCTGCTGCTGAGACTTTGCAGCGTATGTGGTATTCAAAGCGACAGCCATAATTACCATTGTAAACGGTAGCAGTGCCCATTTAGCTTTCATAGTATTTGCCTCCAATTTAGTGTGATTTTTACCTTTTTTGCTTTCTGCTCCTCCGGCTGGTCTATGAACATTATGTCCTGACATTCAAAAGCTTACAGACTTAAATTATAGTAACTCATTTGCGAGAAATCAACCGTCCGCCTGTTTTTGTAGCCTTTTTCCTTTATAGTTTCCTCTTTATTGCAGCCGGAGCCTATCAGGACATGGTTAATTCTCGGATATTCCAGCAACAAGGGGAACTTCTTTCTTCTTGCGTGTAGAATCCACTACAGTCGCCGTGTTTTTGGCAGCGTTCCTCAGCTTTACCAATTCAATGCCCTTGCCCGTTCCCAAATTTCGGGAATACTGCTTATCCATCGGATTATTCCAGTGCTCGTAAACCCCCAGGCTTGCCAGACAAGCCACATTTCCTTTATGGTCAGGGTCATAGAACGTCCCTGAAGGTGGGTCATCCGCCAGCGCTGCCTCGACGAGGTAATCACTTGTGCCGGACCTGTGGGGTGCATCATCCCATTCAGTCCATAGAAAATCGAAGCCGACAGAATCGATGGCAACCGGGTCCTGGGAGATGAAAAGACTTGAGCTCCAGTCCCCATTGAAAGGGGCGCTGTTCCATTTCCTTGGGGCTCTCTCTTTAGCATGTTTGCCCGCGTAAAGCCCGTCAATCAAATACAACAGAGTCTTGCCGCCGAGATGCTTATGCCCCATCAGGTCCACGAGAGGCCTATAGTGCCCCATACCGGGTTTGACGAATGGGAGGTCCTTGTGCATATCGAAATAGCCTTCGGTGCGGGCCGGCTTCCTGACCAGTGAGCCGTAGTGGTTCTTCGCGCAGAGCGTTATTCCAGCGAAGTCGTTGTGGCTCTTCAGGTTCGCCATATTAATCAGGTAATCGGCTTCTACGTATGATGCAGGCACATAGTCTGTTTGCTTGTCCGCTGCGTCCGGTGTGCTCCAGTAAAATGGAACTGAGGATAACCTTGCGCGTGTCCGACCGAATTTCCCTACGTAATCCAGATACTGTACATTCGGAAACTTCTCGTGGCACATATCATAGAACTCGTTGGGAAAATAACATAAAGTATCGCCAACCGTGATATCTTCCTCGTTCACACCGACTTCATTTACGAGCTGACCAAGAAGTGCAATTATCATTTGTGGAGACGTGTTCATATAATCCATGCTTCTGAGGTTGTAGTCTTCGATGTTTGTTACCGGCCGCCTGCTCCGAACGGTGATACAGCCTACATAATTAACTTTGATAACAATCTTTTCTCCAGATTTATATCCGACATTTCCTTTGCCGTGCGTTTTATTGAAATGTTTGAAGAGCTTATCCCAGGCGGCGGTATCGCTTGTCTGGCCAGCAAGTGCTCGTATTGCCCGGCCCATCATTTGGTCCACCACCGCCTGATTCGTGTGGCTGCTTTCCCACCAATAGCCCTGTCCGGGCCCATCCCAATCAGTTGCATCGGGATCGTGTACCCACACAACACGTCCGGGATGAATCCCTTTGGCAATCCCTATCGGAGCATTTGCGATTGGCTCATCGGCTAAAACCACCTTCTCTGTCGTAACGCTTTGAGCTAACCAAATAGAACCGACGCTGACAGCAATGAGCATTACACATAATATATAACGCGACTGTGCAAAACAGCGTTTTGCCTTGCGAACAGCCGCGATTGAGCCGATTGCCCCGGCAAGCCAAATCACAAAGCCCGAGGCCAACGGGAAAGCCACTCGCTGACACGGATACGTTGCACGGGAAGGTTTCGGTATCACACGAATCAAAAACCATATCAGCGCCAACAACCCTCCAACGGGAAACGCCCATGTAAACCAATGGCGTTTTCCTTTATGCCCAGGACACTTATCCGTAGTGGCACGCCCATCCTGGGCGTGATTGATAACGGGCAGGATGCCCGTTCTACACTGTGATTTTTTTCTTGGTAACTGCATTTTTTTTGACCCTCACAATTTCCCCACTACGGCTCGGGCCTTCGCCGAGACGAGCTGGTTATTTATAATAAGACTCTTTTTCAGTCCGTCAAATTGTAGCATATCTTCTGCATTTTAACAATCTTTAAGAAAATACCCGTACTGAAGGACAGCCGGCAAATGCCCAAAAAATAAGTCTGGGATTGGATGGCAAATTCGATTATTATGAGTATTGAAAGGAGAAAGAACTTATGAAATACCTACATTTATCTGTCTTGTTAATGGTATTATTTTCCGGGACGGCGTCGGCCGAGAACATCCCAATGAGGCGATTTCCTACAAACTGGCGGGACAATTCGCAGGCACTCGTCAATCTGTCATTTCTCCTTGATGCACCGGCAGGTAAGGATGGGTTTGTCCGAGTTAAGGACGGTCACCTGGTTAAGCCAAATGGAGAACGATTTCGTATCTGGGGTGTCAATTTCACAGCCGCCTCGTGCTTTCCTTCCAGAGAAGATGCCCCAATCGTAGCCGAACACCTTGGGCGCTTCGGCATCAACTGCGCCAGATTTCACTTTCTCGATTCAAACTGGTCCGCCAGTATTTTTGTAAAGGACCGGGATGATACGAGAGTCCTTGATAATCAACAGCTTGACCGTTTAGACTTTTTTGTTGCAGAGTTGAAAAAACGCGGCATTTACAGCAATATCAATCTCAACGTTGGCCGAAACTTCCGCAAGGATGACGGGGTAAAAGATTACGAATACCTTGGACTTGCGAAAGTGGTGAATTACTTCGACGAACGAATTCAAATGCTGCACAGAGAGTATGCCCGCCAGCTTTTGACCCATTACAATCCATACACGAAAACCGAGTACCGCCACGAGCCGGCAATTGTTATTGTTGAGATTGTCAATGAGAACTCGATAGTCGAGGCCTGGTTCAGTGACAGGCTGCTCGGAACAAATACAACGAAGCGCCCGGGAACATGGACAGACATCACTCGCTGGTACGCGAACCAACTAACGACGAGGTACAACGAATGGCTTGAAAAGAACCTTTCTCTTAGCGGACTGGAAGAACTGCGCCGTCTGGCTGGTGTAAAAAAGGGTGAACAGATTCCTCGTCTGACGAAGGCCCAGTTCGAGAATGCCCCGGCAAAGAGATTTCATACTGAAGCGTCATTCTATATGGAATTAGAAAGAGAGTTCTTCCAGGGTATGTACAACTACCTAAAGAAAGAGATTGGCGTTAAGTCTCTAATTGCCGGTACAAGCGACCACAACCACTGGAAAAGCGGCTATCCTCTTCTTTGCTCAACATCCAAGTTGGATATCGTAGATGGTCACGTCTATTGGCAGCACCCTCGATATTTTACCGACCCCAAGACAAAGCGAAGGACCTTCTCTATAAGGAACAGTCCGATGGTCAATGACCCTTTCAATTCTACGGTCGTGCAACTTTCCCGCTCGGCTGTGGCCGGCAAACCATACACGGTTTCAGAGACGAACCATCCTTTCCCAAATGAGTACGCCTGCGAGGGGATTCCTATTCTTGCAGCTTATGCATCCTTTCACAACTGGGACGGCATTTTCTTCTACACTTTTGAGCACAAGAATCCCGAAGAGTGGGGTGCAAAGATACCCGGGCATTTTGATATTCGGCCTGACCCCGTCAAAATGACCAATCTCGCAGCCGGTGCAGTTATGTTTCTAAGAGGTGATGTTCGCCCTGCTGTTACTACGATATACAGGTCATATTCGATGGAACAGGTCCGTGAAAGCATTCGATATCCATCCTCGGAACATCCTTATTTTACGCCGGGCCTGCCTCTCTCAATTCCGCTACAGCATACAACCCGTATCGCTTCCTTCGATGAGCAAACAAAACGCTTTCAAAAGGTTGGCATGGAAAGTCCTGTTACCTCAGATACGAAAGAGCTCACCTGGTATCATCGTCTGGAAGAAAAAGGGCTTGTAACAATCGAAACAGACAAATCCCAGTCCCTGGTCGGCTTCGTCAAGGGCAACGATAAGACGCTGAAGAATCTTTCCGTGAACGTGGAGAATGAATTCTGTGCAATCGTTCTAACTTCACTGGACGGAAAACCTTTGGCTGACTCGTCACGGATGCTTCTTGTTACGACCGCACGCTCGACAAATACTGAAATGAAGTGGAATGAAAAAAGAACATCTCTTTTGAACTGGGGAAAGGAGCCCGCCGTCATTGAGCCAGTGAAAGGACGGATAATTCTGCGAAATCTCAAACCCGCAAAATCTGTAGAAGCGGTTCCACTAAACAGTGCAGGCAAAAAGGCCGAACGGGTGATTGAAGCCGTAAAAACCAAATACGGCTGGGAGATACCTGTTGGCGAGCCGGCAACTACCTGGTACGTAATTACTGTTCAGCGATAAAATACTAATGCAAAGGAGAATAAATCATGAATAAAGATATGAACCATAGGCAGCTTGTCCCGCACCAATTAGGCGTGAGCCTAAGCTCAATTGGTGCTGGACGGCGCGATGCCTCGGCCAGTAGTAAGCCCTCCCAACGACAGCAGAAGATAGGCCGTCGTGAGTTCCTGGCTGCAGCTTCAGGTACGGTCGCCGCTTTTACTATCGTGCCGCGGCAGGTGATGGGCGGTGCGAAGTACGTTGCTCCAAGTGAAAAAATCAACGTTGGCTATATTGGGGCAGGAACTCAAGGGATACGACAGTTGATGGATGCCCTGCGAAGGCCGGAGCTAAGAATCGTCTCTATATGTGACCCCAATAAGGACAGTTCCGACTATGTCGCATGGTCAAGAAACGAGATACGAAATAAGATACGTGCATTTTTGAAGAAACCCAAATGGGGAGAAGGGCAACGAGGCTGTCGATGCGGCAGAGAAGTTGGCCGAGAAATAGTGAATAGCTACTATGCCATGAATACGCCTTCCGGGAAATACAAAGCTTGCTCCGTTTACAGTGACTTTCGAGAATTGCTGGAAAGTGAAAACGACTTGGACGCGGCCTATATAATGACACCCGATCATCTTCACGCCACTGTTGCGATCGCCGCGATGACAAAAGGCAAGCATGTTATTATGCACAAGCCCCTGTCTAATGTGCTCTATGAGACCAAGCTTGCGGTGGATACCGCACGCAAGACAGGAGTTGCCACCCAGATGTTCTGTGCAGCAGGTAACAGGTCAACGCCCACAATATGCGAATGGATCTGGGATGGGGCCATTGGGCATGTACGGGAGGTCCACAATTGGTCATCGAGACCTTTCTGGCCGCAGGGGATGGCCGAGTATCCCCGTGAAAAACCCCCGGTTCCAAACGGGCTTGACTGGGACTTATGGCTCGGCCCTGTTCGGCATCGAGACTACCACCCGGCTTACACTCATGCTGTCTTCCGCGGCTGGTATGATTTTGGGGCGGGTGCGATGGGCGATATGGGTAATTACAGCTTTTACCAAATCTTCAAGATATTAAGACTTCCTTCGCCGGTCAGTGTTGAAGCCGGCCGCAGCCAATACTGGGCGATAGTGGATAATCTATGGCAGAAACAAGTAAACAAAATCTCATTTCCCCGTGCATCGATGATACATTATGAATTTCCCGCACGTGCGGATATGCCACCTGTATCCCTCTACTGGTATGATGGTGGTCTGCGGCCCCCGAAGCCCAGAGAATTGGAACTGGATGGAAAAGATATGCCCGAGGAGGGACTTTTATTTGTTGGTGACAGAGGGAAAATCCTTGCCGGCTTTAGCGGTAGTAATCCACGCATTATTCCGGAAAAGAAAATGCAAGCCTTCAAAAAACCTCCTGAGACATTGCCCCGTCCAATTGGCGAGCTGGATCAATGGATCCGCGCTTGCAAAGGTGGTAAACCTTCCGGTGCCAGCTTTGAAAATGTGTATCCATTTGCCCAGACAGTATGCCTGGGCGCGATAGCATTGCGAGTGAATAGGAAATTGAAATGGGATACGGAAAACTTTCAGATCACAAATGCTCCGGAAGCAAACGACTTGATTCGCAGAAAGTACAGGAAAGGGTGGGCACTATAGCCTTGTTTTGGCTATTGTTCAGAAATATAAATTGAGCACTCATAACTCGATTCGGCGAGAATCCATTAAAGCCGGTTACAATCTTTGTCGATAAAAAGACCGATAAGACGGTGGATGGGCAGTTGGTCTAAAGCCTGTCGCGTCCTGGCTCCGCCAGGCGAGCCACGACGGGCGACCACGCCACAACCGAGCTGGAGGATACGGAACAGTATGGAAAACGAACAATTTACACTCATTGACGTGATAGAAGAGATGTGCCTGTCTCGGCTTGGCTCCGCAAAGCGAGCCACGACGGGCACTGAGAAAGAAGTTTGTCTTAAGCCTATGCGTGTTGCCCAGGACATTATGAATACCGATGTTAAGACACTGACCCTCGACCATACCGTCAAGCAGTGCCTAAAGTTTATGGAGGGTCATAGGGTCCGGCACGTTCCTGTGGTGGACCTTCCAAATGAAGGAGAGACAAAGCCGTACTTTATCGGTGTCGTTTCAGATAGGGATGTGCTGCGACTGAATGCACCGGATGCCAAAGAAAATAGTAAGCAAAAGGTAGACAAAAGAGCCCTGCGGCAGTTGCTGGTAAATATAGTTGCCAGAAAACCCAAGTCTGTCTCGCTTCAGACACCGGTACAGGACGCTATTATGGTCATGATCTGTAACCATATTGATATGGTGGCCGTTCTCGATGATGCTGATTTGGTGGGTATCATCACGACCACTGACCTGATAAAGCTCTTCTTCAGACTCGATAAAGTAATACACCAGCTATGCCCGGAATTGAAAAAAGGTGCGCTGCCTGCTGATATATCTTCTGAAAGCTCAGCTAAGGCCAAAATTTTGTCCTCATGGGTTTCTCGAACCGTTCAAGAGATTATGACCAAACAGGTGATTTGTCTGGAGCCTCAGGACAACTTAGCCAGAGCAATTGAAATCTTGCATACGGAAGAATTCAGACACATACCTATCATGGATGAACAGGCCAAATTTGTGGGATTGGTCTCCGATAGGGACATTCTGCGGAATCTTCCCTTTGCCGGCAGGCGACCACCATCACACCCAAAGAGATTTCGAGAGCACCTGTTTGCAACCGACTCATGGACTAAAAGTCTCCAACTGCCTCTCGAGAGTATTATGGTGCGGAAGGTATTGCATATTTTACCCGGATGCAGCGTCTGCGAGGCTGCGGAAATCCTGTACAGGAAGAAGATAAGCTGCCTTCCGGTGGTTGATGAGCAAGAAAAGCTTCGGGGAATAGTTACTGTAACCGACCTGTTGCGAACGTTGCTTTCCGCCTATGAGCCGGCCGAGAAAGCCAGCCTAATCCCAAGCCAAAGCAGCATCTGCCAACTTTCAGGTTAACATCCGAAGAAGTCCTGCTTATGAGTTCACAGGTCTCGCTCGACCTCTTCATTTACATTACTTCATCAAGACCCGACCAGGAAGTACAGAACAATACCCAAAATTCTTACTCACCCTCGTTTGGACAGAACTCGAACGAGCACGTTAGGGTCCGGTGACATACCCCTCCACAGCCGATTCACTCACCAAAAGAGGACTTCTGTTTGTTTTTTGATCCTTTTGTTGCAGACTCAAAAATTGTATAATCGTTTCGTTCCGATCGACCTGGAACTCGAACTTCTGGGGCTGGTCAGCTCTCCAGACGTTCGCGATGGAGAAGTGGAACCGAATTTTAACCTGTTCAGGTATGGAGTTTCATTAGTAGAAATTCACTGGCGGCCATAAATATCACTCTGCTGTTCTTATTAAAGTGGCTTATTGAAATTAGAGGTATGAATGATGACGGCATACAATATGAACAGACGTGACTTTCTTAAAACTTCTTCTGCGTACTTCACTCTGTCAACTCTGTTCACAACCGATGTATTCACTGAAGAAACGAAAAGCTGTGATAAACAGCACCGGCCGAATATCCTCTGGATAAGTTGTGAAGATACCAGCCCCGATTTGGGGTGTTATGGTGACAACTATGCCGATACACCCAATCTCGACAAATTAGCTCGGGAAGGTTGTCGATATACAAACGCCTTTGTGCCATACCCGGTATGTGCACCTACACGTTCATCCATAATCACCTGCATGTATCCGAGTTCGATAGGTAGCATGCATATGCGGACCAGCTTGAAAGGGTATGAAACAGTTCCACCACCTTATGTCAAGTGCTTTACAGAGTATCTGCGAGCGAACGGCTATTACTGCACGAACCATTCAAAGACTGATTATCAGTTTAAGCCCCCCTTTACCGCCTGGGATGATGGCAGTGACTGGCGGAATCGTCCCGGCAATATGCCATTCTTTAGTGTGATAAACCTCAATGTAAGTCATGAATCTCGGAACTGGCCCAAGAAAAACGAAAAGCTGGTCCACGAACCGGCCAAAGCACCTGTACCTCCTTATTATCCCGATACGCCTATCGTTCGACAGAATATCGCGCGGTATTATGACAATGTCAGCAAGATGGATAAACAGGTGGGGGAGATTCTGCAGAAGCTGGATGAAGACGGGCTTTCAGATAAGACAATTTTATTCTTCTGGAGCGATCATGGACGCGGACTTCCCAGATGTAAACGCTGGTGTTATGATTCGGGCATCCATGTCCCCTTGATTGTTCGCTGGCCCGGCAGCATCAAGCCAAATACTGTCTGTGACGAGCTCATTAGTCTGGTTGATCTGGGCCCCACAGTTTTAAGTCTGGCCGGAATAAGAGTTCCCTCTTATATGCAAGGCCGTCCATTTCTGGGCCAGCAGAAGGCCTATTGTCGGAAATTCATCGTTGCCGGTCGTGAGAGAATGGATCTGAACAGTGATGACCATATACGATGTATTCGTAACAAACGATACAAATACATACGCAATTTCATGCCGGAAAAATCCTATGCTCAACCCATACCCTATCGAGACAAAATGCCCATTATGCAGGAATGGCGCCGTTTGAACAAAGAAAACGCTTTGCGAGGTCCTCAAAAACTTTTTTTTCAAAAGACCAAACCTGGAGAGGAGTTCTATGACACGTCGAATGATCCTCATGAAATTAATAATCTGATTAACTCGCCAGAACACCAGGAGAAAATCGCAAGAATGCGCGCTGAACTGGAAATATGGATTGAGGAAACAGGTGATTTCGGTGGGATTCCCGAAGATGAGCTGATCGAGCAGATGTGGCCAGGTCGAAAACAGCCTGTTACGACTATCCCGAATATCAAAATAGAGACCAGAGAGAAGCGTAAGTTCGCAATCATTCAATGTGCCACCGAGGGCGCCTCAATTGGCTATCGCTTAAATAGGAAAGGGTCCTGGTTGCTCTGTTCGAAGCCAATTGAAATGAAAGATATTGATGTATTGCAAGCCAAAGCTATCCGTATAGGTTATAAAGAAAGCCAGATCGTAACAAGGTACATTGAATAGGAATTTCCCCTGCTATTGTCAGGCAGATTTGGTATTCTATTGACAGATAAGCTTAGTCCCGGTGTATCGGGATAGATGAGTAGTTTTATTTTGGAGATGTTTGAAAGCCCCCCTGCTTTCTTGCGAAAGCAAGAAGGGGTGTAAACGGCAACATGTGAACAATAAATCGAAAGACTTCTGATAAAAGGAGGAAAATATGAAGCGGAAAAATCTGTTTTGTCCGGCTTTTGTGTTACACGTGGTATTTCTGTTACTTAACCCGGGATGTGCCGTTGCGGGGCAGATACAGCGACCACAGGCCTTAATCGGGCATAAGGTCGGAGCCGATTACAGGGTGGCACGCTATGAGAAAATTCGGGAATATTTTTATCACGTCGGCAAAAATTCCCGCCGAGTAAATGTACGCGAGATTGGCCTGACTACGGAAGGCCAAAAAACGATTATCGCGGAGATTACAGATGACGCCTCGCCGGAACGAATCACCCAGGCAATGGCAAACCAAAAGAAAATTGCGGACCCGCGATCAATCCGAGACCAGGCGCATGAACAAGACCTTATCGCAAATACAAAAGTGGTCGTACTGGTGAATTGCAACCTGCATTCCACAGAGATAGCGTCCAGCCAGATGGCAATGGAACTATTGTATGATCTGGCTACCAGGACTTCATCGGAAATCCAGGAAATTCTCAAACGGACGATAATTGTGCTGATACCCAGCGCCAATCCCGACGGGCTTAACAAGGTCATCGACTGGTACGAACGGTCGCTGGGAAAACCCTGGGAAGGTACGGGGATGCCTTGGCTTTATCAAAAATATGCGGGCCATGATAACAACCGGGACTGGTTCATGCTCAATCTGAAGGAAACCCGTTTGGTAACCAGAGTAATTTATAAAGAATGGCTGCCCAACATCGTATATGATATTCACCAGATGGGTAATTCCGGAGCGAGGCTTTTTGTTCCGCCTTTCTTCGACCCGAAAAATCCAAATGTCCATCCGCTGAACGACCATATGATGCTGATCATCGGGGGACACATGGCGGCAGAGCTTACCCGGGCGGGCAAGAAAGGGATTCTTAATAGCGCGATGTACGATAACTGGTGGCAGGGAGGTTTCCGCACCACAGCATATCGCCATAACATAACAGGAATACTCACTGAAGCGGCGAGTGTGCTAATTGCCTCGCCCATTTTTCAGCGTAAAAGCGAGCTTCGCGGAACGGCACGAGGCATGCCGGATTATGCTATCGCGACCAACTTTCCCGACCCTTGGCCGGGTGGCTGGTGGCGACTACGCGATATCGTGGATTACGAAAAGATCGCCTGTATGAGCCTGTTTACATTAGCGGCACGGTATCATGATCTGGTTACGAGCAACACAATCAAACAGGCACGCGACGCCATTGAACGCGGCAAGACGGAGCCGCCGTTTGCATGGCTGGTTCCTCCTGACCAGTTCGATGCTCGGACCGCAGCAGAAATGCTGTCTGTTTTGCACGCCACGGGCGTCGAGGTACATCAGGCGAAGGACGAATTTTTAGCCGACGGCGTGCGCTATCCGGCTGGGACATACATCCTCTATTGCTCACAGCCATACCGTTCTCATCTGAACGATATGATGGAACGGCAGGTATATCCGAATCGGTCCTACTATCCCGGGGGGCCGCCCGAAGCCCCGTATGACACGGCAGGCTGGACTCTGCCGTTACAGATGGGGGTGCGCAGTGTGAGTGTATATCAGCCATTTGAATCTCGGGCGCGAAAACTCGATACTGTGACAATGCCGCAAGGCAAGGTGACAGGGTTGCCCGAAGAGGCCTGCGGTTACGTAGTGCAGGCCGGTGCTAATGATAACTATCGCCTGATGAACCGTTTGTTTAAGGCCGGCATCGCTTTTCAGGTAATCTCTTCACAAACACGATGGAAGGATATAACTGGTCAGGAAACGCCATACGGTTCTCTGTTTATACCTGATGCGAATAATGTGGCCAAAGCAGCGCCAAAATTTCTTGAAGGGATTTCCGCCGCACTAATCAGTGTACAGCAAAAATATTCGGAAGTAAAAACTGCATGTAAGAGCATATCGCCACCACGTCTGGGCCTTTATCAACCCTGGGCGGCCAGCATAGACGAAGGGTGGACACGGCTGGTGTTGGATAATTTCGAGTTTGCTTATACTTCCCTGCATAACGCCGAAATACGGGCCGGTAATCTAAGAAAACGATACGACTGCCTAATTTTACCGTCTGTCAGTTCCGGTTCGATAATTAAGGGCCGAGCCGTGGACACGACCGAGCCGCAATATGTCGGTGGGACAGGCTCCGAAGGAATTATCACGCTGCAGAACTTTGTACAGGATGGCGGGACATTGATATGCATAGACAGCTCGTGTAATCTTCCGATAGAGTATTTCAATATCCCTGTCCGCAACGTTGTTCGCAACAAAACCTCGAAAGAATTTTTTTGTCCGGGTTCCATTCTGCGCATCTGGATAGATCAGACACATCCGGTTGGTTACGGGACGCCGGAATGGATGTCCGGGTACTTTGCAAGGTCTCAGGCATTTGAATTAATTGGAGCGTCGAAAAAAGAAAATAATGACTCTCGAGACCCTGAAGTCCGTTTCCCTGCTCGTGTCGTGGCGCGATATTCGGATACGGTCCTGCTGGAAAGCGGATGGATCAAAGGAAAAGAGCTCATAGCCGACAAACCGGCAATTGTCGAAGTACAATACGGCAGTGGAAAAATCATTCTGTTAGGATTTCGAGTCCAACATCGTGGTCAGTCACATGGGACTTTTCGCCTGCTGTTCAACGCAATCCTTTATAGTAATGAAAATCGTTAACTTAACTATATCAGGATTACCAATGAAATTGTCAAGACTTCAATTGCACACCAAGATTTTAATAGGATTGCTGGTGGGAGTGATTTTTGGTGTAATCGCCAATCAGTGGGGATTTTCAGATATTGTTTTCAACTATATTAAACCCATTGGTTCGGCATTTATTAGATTAATTAGTATGGTTGTTGTGCCTCTGGTCTTTGCTTCTCTATTAGTGGGAACAGCCAGTCTCAATGACATCAGGAAGTTAGGCCGAATCGGCATCAAAACCGTAGCTTATTATTTGTGCACAACAATCATTGCAATTAGCATCGGCTTACTCCTGGCGAATACCCTCAAGCCTGGGGCGGGTCTTTCAGAGGAAACACGTACAGAACTGATACAAAGCCACAGTAAAGAGGCTGAAGCACTAATTGGCACCGACAGCAAAAAACCGACAATCACCGATATCCTCTTGAACATTATCCCAACGAATCCCGTTAAAGCATTTGTGGAAGGCAAGATGCTGCAGATTATCTTTCTTGCTTTAATGACCGGGATTTGCCTTAGTTTAGTTCCATCTGAACGAAGTCAACCGGTGATTAACTTCTTCGAAGGTATTAACGAGGTGATGATAAAATTAGTCCATATAATTATGAAGCTCGCTCCTTATGGTGTATTTGCCCTGATTTCAGCGATTGTTGCCCGTTTTGGATTAGGCATTTTATTTGTTCTTCTTAAGTACTCCTTAGTTGTGGTTGTAGGGCTGATTCTTCACGTCACGATTGTTTACTCTTCGGCAATAAAGTTGTTCAGTAAGCAAAGAATTGGAACTTTTTTCAGAGGTATTCGTCCGGCCCAGTTGATTGCCTTTAGCTCTGCATCGAGTTCAGCCACTCTACCCGTAACCATGGAATGCACTGAAAAAAATTTAGGTGTTCCCGGGCAAGTTGTCAGCTTTGCACTGCCGTTAGGAGCTACCATAAATATGGATGGCACAGCTCTTTACCAGGGAGTATCCGCTGTTTTTATTGCTCAGGTTTATGGTATGGGTCTGACCGTACCACAGCAACTGACCATAGTCCTTACTGCTGTCTTGGCTTCCATTGGTACCGCCGGCACACCAATGGCAGGAGTAATTACTTTGGCAATCGTACTAAAAAGTATTGGTGTGCCATTGGAAGGCATAGCCCTCATCATGGGTGTGGAACGCATACTGGATATGTGCCGCAGCGTGGTAAATGTTACAGGTGATGCGTCCTGCGCTGTGGTCGTGGCTTCAAGCGAAGGTGAACTATAAAAATAATGCTGGGTGTACTACTATCACTACGATGGCCTTGGTTCCGTGGTGGCCTTAAGTGATTCGGACGGCGATACCGTCCAGACCTACGAGTACAGCATCTACGGCCAGGTGGCGGCCGAAGACCCCAACTTCCTTACCAATCCCTACATGTTCACCGGCCGGAGATTCGATATTGAAACAGGACTTTACTATTATCGCGCAAGATATTATAATCCACATATCGGCCGATTTATGCAGACCGACCCGATCGGCTATGGCGATGGCATGAACTGGTATGCCTATTGTGGAAATAATCCGCTGAACCGCGTAGATCCAATCGGGCTAATATGGAGACTCTACTTCTTAAATACGGATGATCCGGCTTACATACCGGATAGCAATATGACGGTTCAGCTTTGGAATGATGGAGTGCTTACATGGACACAGCCCTATGATACTCTCGAACAACTTTATACGACACTCGAAGATACCATTCAAGAGGAGAATTGGATGGAGTCTCAACCGGGATGGCTGCTTTCCGGTGGAAATAGAGATATATTTTGGGCCGTAAAAACGCTTCAATGGATGGATGTTTTCACTAGCGAAGAGATCTCAAGAATGGAAAACGCAGGGATAAGGATTGTAAACAATTCTGGGAGGGATATAAGATTTGGTAATTCTGCCAACGGTTTCATTGGACAAGAGGACAGAATCTATTGGAACCCCACAGAGAGACATTGCACGCCGTCTGGGCAGGAGCCAGCAAATTGGAATAATTTCCCTCCTCTGGCTGGCTTGGCACACGAAATGGGACATGCTTTAGACTTTGTTCTACATGGCAGCACTACTGAGAGACCCGCCATTAGAAAAGAAAACGCTGCACGTTATGCGTTTTACCTGAAGTTTCCAGGAAACGAGAACATTTGGCCAAGGCTTCTCACAGGTAACAACGATTTAGGATCCTCGCCTAAAAAGGCTTGGAAAAAATATTACAAAATCTATACTTTACGTAAAAGTTGGCGTAGATGAAAGGATTAAAAGATGGACAGATCTATATGGGTGCGACCAGATATTCTGGCAGGGCTATGCAGCCCGTTTTCGTACATCCCAGTAGCTTTTCCACGTATTTGACTGCTCCAAAGCAATCAAGGCCATTATTGCATCGGCTCCAGGT
>Ga0209979_1000379_pt1 | contig 62827 bp, 46 predicted proteins | sample AnhtaG_FD_183114 | JGI IMG/M metagenome (GOLD analysis project Ga0209979, IMG submission 183114) | Deep subsurface microbial communities from Anholt, Denmark to uncover new lineages of life (NeLLi) - Anholt_01485 metaG (SPAdes) (version 2) | ecosystem: Environmental > Aquatic > Marine > Oceanic...
GCCTCTTGGACCATGGCCTTGTCCCGCTCCAGGTCGTGGGAAAGCCAGGTGAAGCCTGCCCCCAGCGGAATGATCTCGATGCCCAGCTTCTCGGCGGCGCGATTCTCGCCGTAGCGGGCGGTCTTGCTCTTGATGAACTGTAGCATGACCACGCGCCACCCCCGTCCCCAGGCACGCAGCAGCACCCCTAGGGCGGCAGTGGTCTTACCCTTGCCGTCGCCCGTATTCAAGATGACCAGGGGCTTGCGCTTGCGTCTGGCCTTGCTCATGGCACCGCGGGTACTGGCATGATACACCTTTCGGGGACGCCGGGGCGATGCAGACGCCCCAGGGCAGTTGACCGTTGGGCCAGAGGGGCTAGTATGCCCGACGTACGCCCTTCTTCTGACCAGTCTAGCAGAGGAGCGAGGTGCGACCATGGACCTGGGAATCGCCGGGAAGGTGGCTGCGGTAGGCGGCGCTAGCAAGGGGATGGGCAGGGCCATCGCCATGGGTCTGGCCCAGGAGGGCTGCCGGGTGGCGATCTGCGCCCGGGGCCGCGAGGCCCTGGACGCTACCGCAGCGGACATCCGTGCGGAGGCGGGGGCCGAGGTGCTCCCGGTGGTGTGCGACATGTCCCGCCATGAGGACATCCGCCGCTTCATCGTCCAGACCGTGGAGACCTTCGGGCGGCTGGACATCGTGGTGAACAACGCCGGTGGCCCTCCCCTGGGGACCTTCGAAGAGCACTCCGAGGAGGCCTGGCAGGCTGCCCTGGATCAGAATTTGCTCAGCGTCGTCCGCACGGTGCGGGAGGCGCTGCCGCATCTGCGACGGGCGGGCGGCGGGCGCATTATCAACATCACCTCCGTGGCGGTGAAAGAGCCAGTCGACCGTCTCATCCTCTCCAACACCGCCCGCCTGGGCGTGGTAGGCCTGGCCAAGACCCTCTCCAAGGAGCTGGGGCCAGACAACATCACCGTCAACAACGTCTGCCCCGGCTTCACCCTCACCGACCGCCTGCGTCAGGTATGGGAGGCCCGCGCCCGCTCCGAAGGCCGCCCCGTCGATGAGGTCATCCAGGAGGAGGCGCAGCGCATCCCCCTCAGGCGCGTCGGCCAGCCGGAGGATGTTGCCGCCCTGGTCGTCTTCCTGGCCTCGGAGCCTGCCCGGCAGATCACGGGCATCACGGTCCAGGTGGACGGGGGATCGACGGCGGCGGTGATGTGAGGGAGCTCGAGACGGCTCATCCGCGTGGAGCCACCGAGGAGGTGCGCGGTGAGTGACTTCTATCACGATGAGTTTGTCGCTGCTCACTACGACGCTGCCTTCCGAGGCGTCCCGGGCGACGTGGAGTTCTATGTAGGCCTCGCAAAGCAGGCGACCCCGCCGGTGCTCGAACTGGGGTGCGGCACCGGCAGGGTGGCCATCCCCATCGCGCAGGCGGGGGTGCCTATCGTTGGGCTGGACCGTTCGGAGCCCATGTTGAGGCGGGCCCGGGAGCGGAGCGCCGATCTCTCCAACGTCCGCTGGGTGGAGGGGGACATGCGCGACTTCTCCCTGGAGGAGCGCTTCGGGCTTATCATCATCCCTTATCGCTCCTTCCAGCACCTCATGACCGTCGAGGAGCAGAAGTCGGCCCTGCGTTGCATCCATGGCCATCTCATGGACGACGGACGCTTCGCTTTCAACATCTTCAACCCGGATATCGTGATGATGGGTCAGTGGATGAGCCAGCGCCGGGGCGGAGTGGAGCGGCAGGGAAGCTATCAACACCCTCAGAGCGGCCGCCAGGTGGAGCTATGGGCCTCGAACGAGTACCGATCCTCCAGTCAGGAGGCGAGGTCGCTGTTTCTGCACGAGGAGGTCGACAGGGAGGGCATGGTGGTATCCAAGGTGCACCGCCGGCTGCGGCTCCGCTACATCTTCCGCTACGAGATGGAGCACCTGCTGGCCCTCTGCGGCTTCCGGGTGGAGGCGCTCTATGGGGATTTCCTTGGGAACCGCTTTGAGGACCTCAGCCCGGAGATGGTGTGGATAGCCACAAAGGCGTAGGGGCCTACTCCCCCAGGGGCAGGGCCAGGACGATGAGGTCGTGGGGGCGGCCGTCGGGCTCGGTCAGGTGATCGGGGATCACCGCCACGCGCTGGAAGCCCACTTGCTCGGCCACTTCGGCGGCGGGCTGCTCGATGCCAGAGATGATCTCCACGAACAGGCGCCTCAGGCCAGCGGCCTCGGCTATTTCCACCAGCTCGGCCGCCATGGCCAGGCCCAGCCCTCTGCCACGGTAGGGCGTGGCCACCACCACCCGGATCTCCCCCAGGAGGCTCCGGGCCCCATAGCCTCGACGGTGTAAGGTGGCATCGGCCAGGATTCGGCCGCCTTTCTCGGCGACGAGGGGGAGGACGCGCTGGTAGTCCAGTTCAGCCATCCAACGGCTGATAACTGCCGGGTCGCTGACGTCCTCTTTCAGCCAATAGCGCTCCCTTTCGGGGATCTGCTGGAAGAAGTGCAGCAGAGCTTCCCCATCGCCGGAGGTAAGGGGGCGCACTGAGACGATAGTGCCATCGTCGAGGGTGAGTTCCTTGGGGAAGTGTTCCAGCATAGACGCCCCGAGTGACCTCGCTCGGTACGGCGTTGGGTGTGGTCAGCATAGCAGGAACGGGGAGGCACGTCCAGGCGGACTTGACAGGGCCAGGCGTTTCCTGTAACCTGTTCTAGAAATCACAAACCTTGTTGCTCCTATCGCACATGGGGCGGGCCAGAAGATCTGCCGTAGGCAGACCTGCCGAATCCTTTGAGGAACGGGGGACCCAGCACCCAAGGGGTGAATCTCGCTTTGCCGAGTAGGGCACGCCCTTTCAGCCCGAACCCGTCAGCTAACCCCGGAGGCAGCCGAGGGGCCTGGTCATAGCCTAGATGCAGGCTGTCCAGTTCCAGGAGGTTAGCATGTCTGCAACCAAAGCGGCTCCGCCGCGCAACTGCCCTCGCTGCCGGGGCTCGATGATCACTGAGCGTGACTGGTACGGCTCCTACAGCACCTGCCTGTGCTGCGGGTACGTGTATGAAGCCATGGCCACGCCGCCCATCGAGCTACTGGAGGAGGAGCAGAGCGGCCATCCTCGCCAGCGTCGCCGTCAGCCTTCGCACGGCAAGCTCCGTCTGTAGCGGTGACGCTACCGCCCCGCCTCGAACAACGCCCCGAGCATATCGGGGCGTTGTCGGTGATGCGGGCCCCCACGGCGTGGAGATCCTCGCTGCGGCCGCTCTGGTCTTCCTTAAGGTTCTTCAGGGGTATCTTCGTATCCCTAATGGCATGCCTCTCCTGATCTGCTGGCCTGGGCCTCCAGGCTGATGGGCATACCGCCCCATTCACTGGTGCTCCCTCACTCTTCTGACAGAGGCCCGTTCTCCCCTGGTGGAGCCCTTGCGCCCTGGGAAGTGCGCCTTCGAAATAGGGGGCCGCGCTGGGCCCAGTTAGGGTGTTCCCTGATAGTGAGTGCCTCCATAGGGTGACTAGAATGCGGCGTCGTCAGTCAGGTGGATGTTGACCATCGGGTAGGGGACGGTGATTCAGACGAGGGCGCTAGCTTGTCAACATCATTGGTTGCTCAGCGAACCCCGCCAGGGCGTCGTACGGGGGGTGTGCAAGCGCTGCGGGGCCAGGCGGGAGTACCCCGCTTGCCCGGAGTGGAGCGACCGGTATGACGACTATGACGAGATGGCACTGACCGCCCCGCCGGGGAGGGCGCTGAGGCTCATGGCTGAGCGGTTGAGGGATGAACAGGATTAAAGGCTGGAAGGGTGAGGGGGACACATGGAGCAGAGCTTGTCAGCGTCTCCTCGCTGTGGTAGATTCTCGCCGCTGCGTATAGGATACTGACCGGTCGGTATCCAATCGGGTGGAAGCGAGGCCGGAGGGCCAGCCAGCCCCCGGTGGCGAGAAAGAAGGGGTGTCTCATGCAAACGTCAGGAGCCAGAGGACAGACTCCCCCGCGGGTCCGCCGCGGGCCCGACCAGCCCGGCTGGAGGCTCTCCACAGGCAGCCGCATCCGCGTGATCATCGTCGACGACCACGCGGTGTTGCGCCAGGCCCTTCGCCTTTTGCTGGAGGCGGAGGCCGAGCTGGAGGTGGTAGGAGATGCCGCCAACGGCCGCGAGGCCGTGGACGCCTGTGAAAAGCTCCTCCCAGACGTGGTGCTCATGGACATGGTCATGCCGGGCCTCAACGGACTGGAGGCCACCCGTCAGATCCGCAAGCGATTTCCCAAGACCAAGGTCCTCATCCTTACGGGCTACATGGAGGACGAGCAGATCCTGGGTGCCCTCCAGGCGGGCGCCTCTGGCTACGTGGTCAAGAAGTCCGACGTGAAGGAACTGCTCCTGGGCATCCAGGCCGTGTATCGAGGCAACACCTACTTCAGCTCGGCCATCTCCGATGGCGACGCCGTCAACCAGTACCTCTGGCAGGCCAAGAAAGGTGACGGGAAGGTCGGCTACGACCTGCTTACCAGTCGCGAGCGGGAGGTCCTGCAGCTCATCGCTGAGGGTTACTCCAACCAGCGCATTGCTCAGGAACTCTATATCAGTGTTAAGACGGTGGAGGCCCACAAGGCCCACATCATGAGTAAGCTGCACGCCCAGAATCGCACCGACCTCATTCGCTACGCCATCCGCAAGGGTATCGTCGGGCTGGATGTGCCCCCACCTGTGGAGGATACCGAGGATACGGAAAAGCGCGAGACAGGCTAGGCCACCGCGGCCTAACTGCCGTTTGCCGGACCCACCCTTATGAGCGTCACTCCATTAGAGCCCACCGGAAGAGCACAAAGGAAGCAGCGAACCTCTGAGCTGGAGGGTGACATCGCCTTGAAAGACCTGCAAAAGGCCTACATCCTGCGGCTGCGGCGGCGGCTCCGGCTGCGCCGCGACCACGACTGCCAGCTCAACGAGGTGGGGCTCCGCCTCCTAGACCGCTCTATCTTCGCCGCGTACTGCGATTGTCTTGATGTCGGGGCGGGCTCGTTCGCCCGGCATCTGCTTCGCCAGGAGCAGTTCCAGGGGCTCCGGCCGCTCCCGGGGGGCTCTGCTGGTACCGGGCTGGGTTAGGACCATGACGACCAACACGCGAGTGCAGGAACGAACCCGTCCGACCAATTCGTCCCCTGGGGTCACCGGCCAGCTGGACGAGCTTCAGCTCTTGAGGGCGGCGGCCCAGAGTTGCGCCCTCATGCGCGCGGGCATGACGGTTCTTTCGGAGCTGGACGAGGAGGCCCTGCTGACCACGGCCCTCGATGCCGTATGGTCCCTCCTGCGGGCCGACCTGGTAGCCTTCTTCCTGACCACAGACCAAGAAGAGCAGCCCCGGCTTCGGGCCCTGCGCACGCCCGAGGGCTCGCAGATCATCCAGGGACGGGACGACGCTCCGCTCTCTCTGCCCCCGAAGGTGCTAGCCTCCCGCGTGCCTGTGGAGATCAGCCGTCCTTGGCAGACCTCTCCCCTGTCCCGCAACGGTGACATACTACGTTCTGTCCAGTCCGTCCTCGTCGCCCCCCTTGATGTCCGCGGCTCCCACCTGGGTGCCCTGGCGGTGGGCAAGCGGGGGCCGGAACCCTTCCGCAGGGACCACGTGGGAATGCTCTCCACCCTGACCCAGCAGGTAGCGCTGGCCGTGGACAACGCTCGCCGCATTGACCAGGCTCGGCTGCAGGAGCGCCGGACGCGGGATCTGCTGGACAGCGTCGCCGATGCCCTGTTCGTAGTGGATGATGGGCTGCGCATCGTCTACCTCAATCAGGCCGCCGCTGCCCTGGTGAGGCAGCCGGTGGACCGGGTGCTGGGTCAGCCGGTGCTGGAGGTGCTCCATCTCTTGGATGAGGCAGGGTCATCCACCTCGCCGGAGGCGAGAGCCTTCCCTCGGGCTATCAAAGAGGGGCGGGTAGTTACGGAGACGGCCGCCCTGGCGCTGGGCGAGTCCGGCTCGAGCCTTCCCGTTGCCCTCTCCGTGGCCCCGGTGAAGGCGCCCGATGGCCAGGCGGCCTATGCCGTGGGCATCATCCACGACATCTCCCGGGAGAAGAAGATCGAACGGATGAAGACCGAGTTCGTCTCCATGGCCTCCCACGAGATCAGAACGCCCCTGGCCGCGTTGCAGGGATTCACCGAGCTGCTGCTCTCGCGAGATGTGTCGCCCAGCGTCCAGCGGGACTGGCTGAGCCTTATGAACGAGGAGTCTACGCGGCTCGCCACTCTCATCGAGGAGCTGCTGGACCTGACCCGCATCGAATCCGGGCGCATGCGCTTGCGGCGCGAGCCCGTGTCCATAGCCGACCTGGTGAGCCGGGTGGTGGCCTTGATGGAGAGGCACGAGAAGCGCCCGCGCTTTGAGATATGCGTCCCGGAGGACCTGCCGCAGGTCATGGCGGACCCGGGGAAGCTCACCCAGGTCCTGGCCAACCTCGTGAGCAACGCGATCAACTACTCGCCGCCCCGATCCAGGGTGCGCATCCGGGCGCAGCGTGGCTGTCTGGCGAAGCCGGGCACAGAGCACCTGGGTCCGCTGGCCGAGGACGGGGGTATCGCCTGTCCCGCTGGCATCAGCGTAGCCGTCCGCGACCGCGGCCTGGGCGTCTCCCCGGAGGATCTTCGGCGCATCTTTGAACCCTTCTACCGGGTCCACCCCGCCAAGGCCGAGGCCGGCGGGGCCGGCCTCGGCCTCGCCATCGCCAAGGCGGTGGTGGAGCGTCACGGCGGCCGGATGTGGGTGGAAAGCTCGCCGGGCCGGGGCAGCACATTCGGCTTCTGTCTGCCCCTCGATGAGAGATCGGTCCGGCGGCAGGACGGGGACGGCCGCTTCGAAAGCAGGCCCACCACTGACGAGGGAGCGGTCCTATGAAGACGATCCTGGTAGTGGATGACGAGCCTACCATCCGCATGCTGGTGGCGGCTTCCCTCGACGGGAACGGTTATCTCATCTTGGAGGCGGCTGACGGCGCCAAGGCCCTGGACCTGGCTCGCCGAGAACAACCCGACCTGGTGCTCCTGGACATCGCCATCCCAGGTGTGGACGGCTTCGAGGTATGTCGGCGACTCAAGGCTGAGATCGCCCCCCACATGCCGGTGCTGCTGCTGACCGGTTTTGACCAGCAGTCCTACCGGGAGCGGGCATCTCAGGTCGGGGCGGACGGCTTCGTGGCCAAGCCCTTCAGCCCGGCTGCTCTGGTCGCCCTCATCGATCGCACCCTGGCCGCCCCCGCTGTCTGATATCCCCCTCAACCTGGTTTCGCGTCCTGCCGTGTCTTGTCTTAGGGGCAGACCCCCCTGAGCCTTCGGCGTCCTTCTGCCGATAAAGTAATCGTGAGGGTGGAGCGCTGAGGGCGCATCCGCCCGCAGACCTCCCCCTCCGACCGTCTGCCGTACCTAGGCAGGAGGTCTGTGGGCGACGGGGAAGTCATGACTCTGCCCATGAGCAGCTTGGGCAAGGAGACGCAGATGCTGATTCTCACGCGCAAGGTGGACCAAGGGATCGTCATCCAGGGGAACATTCTGGTGAGGGTGCTGGGAGTTGAGCGGGACCGGGTGAAGATCGGCATCGCTGCTCCCTTGGAGATCACCGTGCTACGGCAGGAGCTGTTGGAGCGGGAGGCTGAGGGCGGCTCCCCTGCCCAGGATGGACGGCGCCCAAGAGGGCGGGAGCCCGCTGGAGAGCAGGGCGAGCCCGAGGCGAGCCCAGAACCCGGCCCGGTGACGAACCCCTAGCTACTGACAAGTGTGAGAACGGGCCGCTGCTCCGCAGCGGCGCTGCCTGAGCCGCCGCCTTCGATGACCCTCAGGGGCGGCGCCTTTTCGTGCCCCGGCCGGGACGGCCACCAGGGCAGCGCCACCGGACGGCCATCCAGGGCCATGGACTCTAGGGCAGTCTCCCAGACCAGGGCCACTTGCACCCACACGGACGCATTGCTGCCGCCCAGGTCCTTGCTGACTATGGCCTCCACGAAGGCCCTGGCCTGCTCCACCACCGGATCCCTGACTGGGGCGTTGGGGACGAGGTGCTCGCCAGCCGTCTGCATCAGGCCAGGAGATGCTGACCTTCGGGAGAAGCCTGCCTCCTGGGGCAGGGTGGCCACCTTGAGGGGTGCCCGCAGGTCGAAATCGTCCAGGGTCAGGGTCCTGCCTCCGGCGACCACGGTCAGCTCAGCCGCCGGGGTGGCCTCCGCCAGGCTCACGATCATCTGGGCAGTGGGTCCACTCCCATAGAAGAGGGTGAGGAAGGCGGCATCCAGCCCCCGCCCCCCCTCACGGCGGCAGCCCACGGCGGTGACCGACCGTGGGGACCCCAACAGCCGCACCATTGCCGCGATCTCCGCCGCCGCCAGCGCATCCACCTGATGGCTCATCTCCGGCTCCGGCGGCATCGTGCGGAGTGATCGAGCGTATACCGGCGGCCAGAAGGGATGAGCCCCACTCACCATGCGGGCCAGGAAGGCGAACGCCGGGTGGTGCGCGCGGTCCTCCCGAAAGGCCAGCAGCAGGCCCTGCCGCCGCGCTAGCTCACTCAGCGTGGCCACCTGGTGCGTCCTCAGGAAGAAGGGACCCCCGTGGAAGACGTGCTTTCCTGCCAGGAGGGCGTGTTTGGCCAGCGCGTAGAGGTCTGGGCTGGGGCCTGCCAGTACCACGCCTTGGGCGGCCGGTGACTCTAAGAGCGCCGCTAGGTCAGCCGGGCCTGTCCGCTGCGTCCTGCCCTCGGTCCCCGGCGCTGCATCGCCGAGGAGACGAACGCCGGACACCCGGGCCAGGGAGCCGGCCCAGGCCGCCGCTAGGAGCCCTTCGCCGATGACGCTGATGCCGATCATGGTGGCGCCGGCAGACAGGGCCGGCTCTCCCAGCATCATAGCCTCACTCTCGCTCTCCGAACGCTGGGGCGATCCCCAGTTGTGGCCAAGGGCATCCCTATTCGCATTGTGCTGACCTAGGCAGCCTCCTGGAGCTCTCTGGCCAGGGCGGTGCGGAGTCGGCGGATGGCGCGATGCCGGAGCTGGGAGGCCCGCGACTCCGAGATCCCCAGAGCCTGGCCGATGCTCTTGAGGGATCTGGACTGCATGTAGTAGAGGTGAACGATGGTTCGCTCGCGGTCAGGGAGGCTGCCCACCGCCTCCCGCAGCTTGTTGCGCACCATAACGTCCTCGGCTACCGCGTCCGGGTCCACGCTGGGGTCCTTATCGGCCAGCTCCCAGAGTTTCTCCTGGTTCCCGTTGACCGCTGTGTCGGCCAGGTTGTCCAGGGAGAGGACCCTGATGTTGCTGGTGCGCAGAGCCGCCCGGAAGTCCTCGGGTGTGAGGCCCATGCGCTGGGCGATCTCAAGCTTGGTAGGGGTACGGCCGAGCTCGACGTACAGCTGGCTGGTGGTCCGCTCCAGGTCGCTGGTGAACTTCTGGAGGGAGCGCGGCAGTGGGTGAGCCGAGCGCAGGGCGTCTAGGATGGCTCCGCGAATGCGGGGAAGGGCATAGGTGGAGAACTTCGCTCCCCTGGTGGGGTCGAAGGAGTAGTAGGCCTCGATCAGGCCCTGCACCCCGCAGCTCACCATGTCCTCGTATTGAAGGATGCCCGCGCTGGCTGCGCCCACAGCGATGCGGTTCACCGCGTGTCTCACCAGGGGCATATATTCGTGAACGATCTGTCCGAGGCGTTCTTCGTCCTGAGGGGAATACCTACGGCTGCGGGCGGGCTTGGGTGAGGACACTCGGATCTCCGTCCTTGACAGCGGGCCGATACCCCCACACAGCGTGTCTGTGTGCCTCTCTATCTTCGAGGTCGCGGGTCCTACAGGTAATTCAGCTCAGCCCTCTGATTAGGGGTATTGCTCGCCTAGATCAGCCCCAGAACTCCCCTAGCGATGCATGCATAACCCCCCTAATTCCGGCGTTTGACCCGAGAAGCCAGCGGTAGCAGAATGCCGCTGTGAGAGCGCAGCGAGCCACTACAGCGATGCTTTGCCAGGTGCGCCGGGGATTCTGGCCCTGCAAGCAGACGGCCATAGCCACATGTCAGTACTGTGGGCGCCCCTTCTGTGACCGGCACGGGGCTGTTCTGGAGGACGGCCAGGAGATCTGCTCGCGGGAAAGATGCCAGCGGAAGAAAGAGGACCTGGAGCGGCACCTGATCTACAAGCGCGAGGTGGCGCGCCGCAACGCTCAGGGGCTCTGCGGTCACCTCTCCTGCGGGTCAGCATTCGGGGGTCATTGTTCCAAGTGTCGAGGTTTCTTCTGTGCCCGCCACCTGGAGTCTCGGGATGACCTGGTGAGGCGGGGTAGGCAGCGGGTCAGACAGCGCACCTCCATGTGCCTCCACTGCTGGAGCCGGAGGAGCCTCTGGTCCAGGCTCTAGAGCGTTGACAAGATATTGCCATAGTGCATAATTTACTTAGCCGATTGTCGGAGGTCAGCGTAGGGTGTTTCTCAGAGCACGGGGGCCGCGTTCGCCAGCAGAGGTCGGTGCCAGCCTCGCTGAATCTCTCGCCGCGGTGGGCGCTGCCGTCCTGACCGCGGACGGGGACGATGAGGCGCTGGATGCCCTTACCCGGGGCCTGACCGACCTGCGCATCGGCTGCGCCCTGTTCAGCCGCGAGGAAGGCGGCCTGCGGCTGGAGCGCTCTACCCTCCCGCTGCGCCCCGAGGTGTGGGCTCGCCCGCTGCGTCTGCCTGCGTTGGGCGCGGCCCTGAGCCGGCGACAGCCCCTGTTCCTATCTGAGGCTGCCTCCGCCTTCGTGGAGCGGCTTGAGGACGGTTCGTCGCGGCCCCTGTGGTCCGGCGAGGCCCGGGGGTCTCTTCTGGCGGCCCGCACCGGCGAGGACGGCCAGGCGGGCCTCCTCTGCCTGGTCTCCGAGCGTCTCCAATCGGCCGGCAGGGGCCCCGTGCGGGCGCTGGCCCTTCAGGTAGGCGCCGCCCTCCGGCTGGCCCAGCTACGCCGTCGCCTTCAGGAGGGGGAGGGGGAGCTAGAGCATCGGCTGGCCGAGCGGACCGCCGCCGCCACCCTGTTGCACGAGCTGACCCAGCGCCTTAGCTACTCCCTGAGCGGGGACGAGATCCTGCGGGAGGTGTTCGCCTCGCTGCGCTCGGCCCTGGGCTTCGACGCCGCTGCCGCGGTGGTGTGCCGGGGCAACGAGGACGTCACCACCGTTTTCGCTTCAGTGGAGCTGGCCGAGGGCCTGGCCCAGGCACTGGGCCAGGGAGCCCTGGAGGCCTTCGCCCGCCTGGCAGGCGACGGGCACAGCGGCTGCGCCAAACCCGCCTTCGCCTTCGTCCGCCTGGCCACGGAGGCGGGGCCAGCTGAGCCCCTTACGGGGCGCCTGGAGAGCGTCACTGATGCGCCACTCATCGTGGGGGGCCGCGTGGTAGGCCTCCTGCGGGTGGGGGCGCGGCGCCCCGGTGCCTTCTCGCTCGAGCAGGACCGCCTCTTCTACACCTCGGCCAATCAGGCCTCCCTGGCCATGGAGCGGATGGAGGCCCTGCGCCAGGCGGAGCGGTTGCGGCTGGAGTCGCTGGCGGAGAGCCTCAGCGACGGCATCATCCTGGTGGACGGCGAACTGCGCATTACTGCCCTGAACGCGCCCGCTCGTCGGCACGCTGCCGCTCTGCTGGGAAGCGAGCCTGCCGAGGGAGCGGCGCTGGCGGGAACGGCCCTGGCAGAGCTGGCCAGAGAAGCGTTGGCCACGGGCCAGCCCACCGCGCAGCGCGACCTCTCCTCGAGCGGGCCCGGCCGGCGCTACCTGGTGGCCATGGCGGCGCCCCTGGCCGGCTCTCCCGAGGGGTCGGCGGCGGTCATCGTCCTGCGGGATGTGACCGAGGAGCGGCTCATGCAGGAGCGGCTCCTCCAATCGGAGAAGATGGCCAGCGTGGGGCAGCTCGTCTCCGGCGTGGCCCACGAGCTCAACAACCCCCTTACCGGCATCATGGGCTTTGCCCAGCTCCTGCTGGCGCGGGAGCAGGACGAGCGCACCCGCCGCGAAGTGGAGACCATCTACACCGAGGCGGAGCGCGCCGCCAAAATCGTGCAGAACCTGCTCTCCTTCGCCCGCAGACGCCACGCTCAGAAGGAACTGGCCGGCCTCAATACGCTGGTGGAGCGGGTACTGGAGCTCCGCAACTATGACCTGCGGGTCCGCAACATTGAGGTGGAACTGGACCTTGACCCCCACCTGCCCGAAACCATGGTGGACCTCGACCAGATCCAGCAGGTCTTCTTCAATATCATCAGCAACGCCGAGCAGGCCATGCTCACCGCCCACGGCCGCGGACGACTTGGCGTGCGCTCGCGGGCGGAGGACGGCGTCGTCCGGGTCACCTTCCAGGACGACGGGCCGGGCATCCCCCAGGAGAACCTGCGGCGGATCTTCGACCCCTTCTTCACTACCAAGCAAGTCGGCGAGGGTACGGGCCTCGGCCTCACCATCTGCTACGGCATCATCGACGAGCACGGCGGCCGTATCTGGGCGGAGAGCGCGCCCGGCCAGGGCACCGCCTTCATCGTGGAGATGCCTGTGGTAACCGGCGAGGCCCCCTCCGCGCCGCCGGAAGAGCTCGAAGAAGAGGCGCGCGCGGTCCCTACTCGCACTATCCTGGTGGTGGAGGACGAGGAGAGCATCCAGCGGCTGCTGGCAGGCCTCCTCGCCATGGACGGCCATCAGGTGGACGCTGCCCGCAACGGCGTCGAGGCCCTGGAGAAGCTCGCTGGCCGCGACTATGACCTCATCATCACCGATATCAAGATGCCCGAGATGGACGGCCAGGAGCTGTACCGCCGGCTTCAGGAGCGGGACCCCGACCTGGCGCGGCGCACCGTGTTCATCACCGGCGATACCGTCAGCACGGAGACGCGCCGCTTCCTGGAGGGCGTCAGCAACCCCTGCCTGGCCAAGCCCTTCCGCATACGCGAGGTGCGGGAGACCGTAGAGCGGATCCTGGAGGAGCGGGAGTAGGTCCGCGGACCCCTGCTTGTCCCCCTCGCCATCCCCTAGGGTGCTGCCACCAGCGTCCCGTACGTCTCCGGCTGCCGGCTCAGCACCACGTTGGTGCCGGGGGCCATGTCCTTCCAGCGGGCCAGCGCCAGATTCACCTGGGCGCTGGTGGCCATCTCCACTCCTTCGAGGGCCGAGGCGAGAACCTGCCCGCCGGGGCCGATCACGTAGGCCCCTCCCTGGGGTGCAGGGGCCGTCGCCGTAACCACGAAGAGGCGATTCTCATCGGCGCGGCAGCGGGCTACGGAAAGCAGATCGAAGCCCGGTTCTCCCGCCGGCCACAGCAGAATCTCGGCGCCCTTCAGCATCAGGCAGCGGGCCATCTCCGGCACCAGGCCCTCGGCACCTAGCAGGAGGCCCACCCGACCCATCGCCGTCTCCACCACAGGACAAGCCACATCGCCCGGCAGCAGGCCCAACTCCCGCTCCGCGGGCGACAGGTGGGTCTGCCGGTGGGCCAACAGCGTCCGGCCGCCTATCCACAGGTAGCCGGTCTTATAGGCCCCCTGCTTGGTCTCCTCCCTGAGGGTCACCGCCAGGAGACCGCCCTCCTTCCGCGACAGGGTAGCCAGGGCGTCCCGCAGCCTCTGTGTGGCTACCGCAAGTCGCCCGCCCACTGAAGGCTCCGAGAGCACCATGAGTTCGGCGTCCTGACGGCGCAGGGTGCGCACGAACCTGGTTATTCGCGCCAGCAGGTCATCCTCCGAGGCGCAACCACCCAGGCTGACCGCTGCCATCCGCTGGCTGTGAGCCCGGAGTGCTGCGGGCTCGTCCAGAAGCGGCAGGACAGGAAGCTCGGCGGTGGGCGTGGTCAGTTCCGCGTAAAGCTCGGGGCGCCGTTCGACGGGTGGCTGTGCGTCGCCCTCCAGGTCCAGTTCGTAGGTCAGGATCTCCTCCCGGTCCGGCGAGGCGGTGGCGACCACCCGCCCCTGCGGGTCGATGACGCAGGAGCGCCCGCAGTAGACGATGGAACCGGCCTCCAGGCCGAACTTGCTGGCGGCGACGACCCACACGCCGTTCTCCAGGGCGCGCACCGCCATCATGTACTCGCGCTGGGGGTTGGTCAGCTCTGCGGGCTGGCGGCCCCAGCTCACCCAGGCCGTCAGGTCCACGAGCATCTGGGCGCCGCCCACCGCCAGCGAGCGGGCGACCTCCGGCAGGCGGCCATCGGCGCAGATGAGAAGGCCCAGACGCCCCAGCTCCGTCTCGAAGACCGGGTAGCGGGCGCCGGGGACGAACCAGTGACGGTCGAAGTCCCAGAGGAGGCACTTATCGTAGCGGCCCAGGAGCCCGCCGTCCGGCCTGATGAGAACGGCGCTGTTGGTGAGCCCGCCCCCCGGCGCTTCCAGGGCCAGGCCCGCGGCCAGGTGGACCCGCTGGCCAGCGGCCGCCCGCGAGAAGGCGGCCAGCGCCTCCTGCGGCGAGGGGTCCTCAGCGTTCGGATATCGGTCCGGTGAGCCCAGGAAGTAGGCGGGATAGGTGACCTCCGGCAACACGACCAGGTCCGGCCGGAGAGCGCCCGCCTCCTCGATCTTCGCCAGGGTATGCCGGAGGCTCTCCCGGGCCTCTTCCAGCCCGAAGGCCTGTAGCTGGAGGAGAGCTACTTTGACTGTGCGCCTCATGACGGAGGGCTAGGGGAGATCGAAGGCCCGGCGCGCCTGGCCCAGGGCGGCGGCGTCGGTGGAGAGGATGAGGCTGGCAGCCCCTTCCTGACGGCTGACATAGACGGCCACCTGCGGACCTTCCCACAGCGCTGTATTCTCCCCCAGGCGCTCCCAGGCACCCTCGCTGCCGGCGTCCAGCCACTCCAGGTAGGCGGCGAAGAACTCATCCAGCTCCTCCGGTGCGTCCCACTCTATCACAAGCAGGAGCAGCCTCCCAGCCGCCCCGTCCGAGTAGAGCGCCCAGCGGTCCCCGCCCCAGCCCGCGGCGGCGGTTTCCGCCTCGGAGCGGCTGAGCTGTGTGTCCAGGTGATTGGCGAGGAGGAATTCGCCGAGGGTGTTGCTCGCCTGGAGCTGCCAGCCCTCGCGTAGCTGCGAAGTCAGGTCGGGCAGGTCGACCTCGTGCGGAGCTTCGCCCGCCAGGTACTTCTCGGGGTGGAGGATCTGCTCCGTGGTGGTCGGGGGAGCGTCGAAGGCGTTGTTGATGGTCACCCAGCCCTCCTCATCGAAGAGGTCGCTGGCGAAGTCGGCCCCTGCCTCGTAGGAGAAAGAGAGCTCCTGCTGGAGCGCCTCCGGGAAGGCTTCCAATTCGGTCATGAGACGTTCGATTTCAACGAAGTCGAACTTGAGGATCTCGGCCACTCCAATGAAGCGGCGGATGTAGTCCGTCTCGGCCAGGGTGGCATCGCCCTCCACGAGGGCCGTGAGGGCGAGGTCAGCGTCCCAGTCCCAGTCCTCCTGCGCTTCCTCCAGCAGCGCATGGAGGTCGAAGTGCTGGTCCTGGAGGGCGTGGACGAACTCGTGGGCCAGAGTGATGACGCCCAGGGTGTCCATCTCTTGGTCCTGGACCACCACGAACATCGTCTCCTCGTCCGTGTCGTAGAAGCCCAGGACCTGCGAGGTGACCAGGCGCAGCATCAGCTCCATCAGGTCGTCCCCGGGCGAGATGAAACCCAGGAGCTCGTAGACGGGCTGCGCTTCGCTGAGGAAGGCCCGCTCCTCTTCCTCGACCGACTGCCGGAGGTACGCCTCCGCGGCCTCGCGGGTGAGGAAGCGACACTCCACCTGGGCGAGCGGTTCGAGCTCCCGCACCTCGGCCACGCGGGCCTGGATCTCATCCAGCACCTCGCGCTCAGCGTCGCTGGGGGTAGCGCCGGTGATAGGCGTGGACGTAGGTATCGGCGGGGCTTCGGTCGGGCTGGAAATCGCGGTTGGCGCGGGCGGAGAAGCGCTCCCGCCGCAGGCGACAGCCAGGAGGAGCATCGCCAGCAGCGAGCCCCCGGTGAAGATTCGGACGGAGAACGACAGGCCGCGTGCTGAAGCCATTGCAGAGCCTCCCGGTAGAGGTCTCCCCACACATGATCATCGGCAGCGCGGTGCAGCCAGGAAGAGAGGCGAGATGGCCATGCACCGTCGGATGGCCGGCCCTCTCCTGCCCGCAAGCCTGGCTAGGCCCGTTCGGCGCGCCAGGCCTCGAGGATCAGGGGGTCGTGGGGGCGCGATGTCTTAGCGAATCATGACCACGCGGCGGAAGCGCTCGGTGTAGCGCCCCTCCTCATCGCGCCAGCGCTCCCGCACGAACTCGACAAAGTCCTCCCTACCTCCGAACTGGCTGACGTGCTGAAGGAGGGCCTCGATCTTCAGGTCCACGATGTCCGAGATGTCCACGGTGAAATTGGCCTTGTCCGAGCCCCAGATGTAGAGCTCCTTGACCTTGTGGGGCTCCAGCCCTTCCTCGTCGACCTGCTCGGGGAAGTTCCAGCGGTCCCGGGCGCTCGGGTAGACAGCATCCACCGCCACCAGCCCGGCGACGCGGTGGTCGCGGTGGTTGATGAAGCTGTCGCGGACAATGATGTCCTCGGGGTTGTGAGTGAAGACGGCGTACGGCTTGAGCAGCCGGATGTAGCGGACTACCTCGCCCAGGAGCTCGCGGGTGTAGGCAAGCTCGCCGTCCTCGTGATCGAGGAAGAAGACCTCCTTCACCCCCAGCAGCTTGGCGGCGCCCCGCTGCTCGCGCTGGCGTATGGGCGCCAGCTGCTCGGGGGGCAGGTTGGGATCGCTGGTGCCCTTACTGCCGTTGGTGCAGATGAGGTAGTAGAACTCCCACCCCTCCCTGGACCACAGGGCGGCCGTGCCCGCACAGCCGAACTCGCTATCATCGGGATGGGCGGCCACCACCAGGGCGCGCCTGTCCCCCTCGCCCTCGCTGGGCGGAGGCCGCTCCTCAGAGGAATGGAGGCGTTCGAGGCTCGAGTTCACCAGGGGAGACCCTCCGCAGAATGAAGCCGTCGGAAGGGCACCACCTACACTTTACGTTTCACCGTGTTCCTGGGCAACGGGGAAAAACGGGTGGCTGACTTGACAACCCCTGCCGGCGATGGTACAGTCGGGGCGTAGAACACAAGTTTCGAATACAAGGTCGGAGGTGTGGCTTGAAGGCATTGTCCCCGAAGCAGCAGAAGATCATCGAGTTCCTCCGGCGGTTCATTCGTGACAAAGACTATCCTCCCAGCATCCGCGATATCCAACTGGGCTGCAGCATCAGCTCTACCTCCGTGGTGGACTACAACCTGAAGGCCTTGGAGCGGCTGGGCTTGATCCGGCGCGACCGCGAGGTCTCCCGGGCCATCGAACTGCTCGACGGCAGCGGGCGGCGGCCCCACACCCTGGCCGTCCCCCTCATCGGCACCATCGCCGCTGGTGAGCCCATCCCTGTGCCCTCCGCCGACACCTGGAGCAGCATCGACTGGGACGACGTGGTGGAGGTCGCCGAAGAGATGACCCAGGGCAAGGAGCACGTCTACGCACTCAAGGTGAAGGGCAACTCCATGATCGACGCCCTGGTGAACGACGGCGATATCGTCCTCATGGAGCCGGCCGCCTCCGCCCAAAGCGGGGACATGGTGGCAGTCTGGCTGAAGAGGGAGGAGGAGGCCACGCTGAAGAAGTTCTACCGGGAGGGAAAGCGCGTCCGCCTTCAGCCCGCCAACGTCAACATGAAGCCCATCTACACCGACCCGAAGAACGTGGAGATTCAGGGCAAGGTGTTAATGACGCTGGGCCGGCGGAGCTGAACCTGGCGAAATCCTTGCGCACATCCGTATAATGGTAACCGCCGGGGGCGGTGGAAAAGCTCATCGCCCTCGCTCTGTCTCTACCCCTGTGCCGGCCCATGGACGACGACATCCTCCGCATCGAAGACCTGCGCGCTCACTACCTGGACGCTCAGAAGACCGTCAAGGCGGTGGACGGCGTAGACCTCTCAGTGCGTCGGGGCAGCACCCTGGCCCTCACGGGCGAGAGCGGCTGCGGCAAGACCACCGTGGGCCTGGCCGTGCTGAACCTGGTGCCTTACCCCGGCCGCATCATCAGCGGCCGCGTCCTCTTCGACGACCGGGACCTCCTGTCCCTGGGCAAAGAGGAGATGCGCCGGGTACGTGGACACGACATCTCCATGATCTTTCAGGACCCCGTGAGCGGCCTCAACCCCGTCCTCACCATCGGTGAGCAGGTGGAGGAGATCATCACCAACCATCTCAGCGTCTCCAGGAAGGAGGCCCGGGCCATGACCCTGGAGGCCCTTCAGCGCATGGGCCTCTCCGAACCCCGCAGGGTGGCGGAGCAGTATCCCTTCCACCTCTCCGGAGGCATGTGCCAGCGAGTCATGATCGCCATCGCCACCGTCCTTAACCCTAGGGTGGTCATTGCCGACGAGCCCACCGCAGCCCTGGACGTGACCATCCAGGCCGCCATCCTCGACGAACTGGCCTCCCTCAAGAGGGAGCGGGGCGTTTCCATCATGCTTATCACTCACGACCTGGGCGTGGTAGCGCAGATGGCCGATGAGGTGGCGGTGATGTACGCGGGGCGGATCGTAGAGAGCGGAAGCGCCGCGGAGGTATTCCGGCGGCCCCTGCACCCCTACACCTGGGCCCTTCTATCTACGCTGCCCCGGCTGGATGGCTCCAGCCGGCCCCTGCTCGCCATCAAGGGCACCCCGCCGGACCTGGCGGAGCTGGGGGAGGAGTGCGCCTTCCTGCCGCGCTGTCCCAAGGCCGTGTCGGCCTGCCGCACAAGCCCGGCGCCGCCCCTGAAGGAGGTGGCTCCCCGGCACCAGGCGGCCTGCTTCAACCTCGTCTATCACCACGACGACTAGCGGCGCGGGGGGCCGCGCGGGCCAGCCTGCCCAGGTCCTGCACCAGCAGGTGCAGGGCTGTCTCGTCGTCGCAGAGCCCCCGCTTGATGCTCAGGTCCGCCTCGAGGATGCGCGCCATCGCCGCCTTCAGGCGCGCCATGGAGTAGCGGGGCACCTGCTGGAGAATGCGCTCCAGGGCGAAGCCGGGCACCCCCAGGCGGGCGCCGATCTGAGGCGGCGGAAGCCCCCCTGCCAGCAGGTCTTTGGTCACGATCAGGTGCCGATAGTGACGGGCAACGACCGCCAGGAGCCTCTGGGGCGATTCCCCCTCCTCCAGCAGGCGCCGGATGAGGCCAGCAGCGTCCTCCGTGCGGCCTTCCGTGAGCGCGTCGGCCATGGCGAAGACGTTGGCTTCGCGGATCGAGCTGACCAGGGCCCGCACGTCCTCCTCCTCTACCTGGCGACCGTCGGCGTAGGCTGCCAGCTTATCCAGCTCATTGGAGAGGGTCCACAGGTCATTGCCCACAAGGCTGGACAGTAGGGCCACGGCGCGGGGGGCAATAGTCAGCCCGCTCTGCCTGGCCTGCTGCACGATCCAGCCGGGCACATCGCCACGGGCCAGGGCGCGGAACTCTCGCACCTCCGCCAGGGGCTGGAGGAGGCGAAAGAGGGGGTTCTGAGACTGCACCTCTCCGTCTCGCAGCACCAGGCTGGTGCTCTCGGGCATCGTCGCCAGGCCGTCGGCCAGCGCCTGCCAGGGTGCCAGGTTCTCCCTGGTGCCTTGCCGCCGGCCGCGCCGGCCGCGGCCAGCCGGGGGCTCGAAGCGGCCCAGCAGCCCCTCCACGATGATGAGGCGATGAGCGCTCAGGAAGGGCACGGTCTGGCAGAGGGTCAGCAGCTCCCCCGGGGTGACCGTGCGACCGTCGACCAGGGTGGTGTTGCTGGCCAGCAGGCCGTCGGTGTCGAGCCGCTGCCTGAGGGCGTTCAGCGCCTCCCGCTGGGAGAAGTCGTCTCGACCATAAAAGATGTGCAGCATAGGCGCAGGGCCATGCTAGCGCAGGCGGCAGGCGGGCCACAAGGTGCTCGGAAGGGGCTCCGGGGCTGCCGGTAGCCGGGGGCCGGGCTGTCAGCCACCACCCGATATCTCTCCCGGCCACGAAGCAGAGGCCGGGTGGCCCCTCAAGATGAGGATTCCTCGGCCGAACCTACTCTCAGGGGCCGCGTTGGGAGATGCTATGAACTCCAAAGCTGTCGAGCCGCCGCTGCAACGGTTCAACCTGGTACGGCCGCAGTTCTTCGACTTCTCGGAGAGCGATGCCTCCTCTCTGCCGGGGATGGTAGATGCTGGGCGTCGCTCCGCAGCGGCCCGGCGAAGGAACCTGGCGGCGTGGGTGGGCATCTGGGCGGTGGCAGCCGTGGCCATCGTGCTGGCGAGCGCCACGGTCGAACTCACCCTGGTTCTCCTCGAGGTGGGCGTGCTCACCGTGGCCCTGGCGGTCACCAGCCTCCTGGGGGTCCGGGCTGCCAGGACCGAGGCCGACATACTCAATACCTACCTCTGGGAGATCTGGCGGTACAACATCCGCCTGGAGCAATCGGCGGCCCGCGATTCCCTGACCGGCCTCTACCACCGGGCCCACTTCATGGAGCTTCTGGCGGAGGAATTTCGGCGGGCGCAAGAGGGCGGCCACTCCCTCTACCTGGTGGTCATGGACCTGGAGGACTTCGGCGAGATCAACAGACGCTTCGGCCACGACACGGGTGATCGGGTGATGCAGGCAGTGGCCCGGCGGCTCTCCGACGCGGTGCGCTCGGGTGACTTGGTGGCGCGCATCGGCAACGATGAATTCGCTGCCCTCGTTGCCGACGCTGGTGAGGAGCAGGTGGAGCAACTGGCCGAGAGGCTATCGCAGGCGGCCCTGGCCCCGCCCTTCGTCGACCGAGAAAAAGGAGATGCCAAGATCCACCTGAAGGCTTCCTTCGGGATGGTCTCCTATCATCCGGGGCACGCCTCGCCCTCCCACCTCATGTCCGAGGCCCTGGACAGGCTGCACCAGCAGAAGTCCAAGCGGAGCGCTGCCTAGCCCTCGCAGCGGGGTTTGCGTTGCCGTGGCGGCACCGCCCCCGGAGGCCCGACGCGCCCTAGACCTTGACACCGTTCCTCTGCTGGGTTTAGGGTTACACTCTGAAGACGTGCGTTGTTGCTTGGACTACCCATGATTGACAAGAAGCGGGCGCTTGCAAGGGTTGCAGTGCTTGCCTGCTGCGCCACGGCCCTGGCGCTGGGGGGCTGTGTTTGGGGTCAGGTCACCGACGCCGTAACGGGCCAGGCCATAGAAGGAGCAACCATCACCTTTCGCGACGCCCAGGGCAACGTCGGCACGGTGACCACGGGAGAGGGCGGCCTCTACAGCTTCGACGGCGTTACCGGCCCCAAACCCGTCCCCGGACGGGTGAGGTTCGAGGTGTCGGCTCCCGGCTATCGCCTCCTGACGGTCGAGCGGGACATCCAGTACGACGACAACGACGAAGGCACCTGGGAAATAGCGAACTTCCCTCTGTTTCCTGGGGGCGGCTGAGGGGGATGACCTGTGGCCCTCGGGCAGGGCCAAGACCGACGGCACAGCCGCCTGAGCCAAACATGTCGCCGCCGGGATCTCAGGGAGCGGGCCTCGGTCTGAGGGAAACCTCGATCCGCTAGAGAGAGGGCCCTACGTCTTCCTTGAGCCTTCGCATCGCCGTCTGCAAGAGGGCCGAGGCCTCTACCCCATCCTGAGGAAAGGCGGCATACCCCGCTTTCCAGGGGCCCTTGCCGCTGTGCACCCCCACCTCCAGGTCGCTCTTGAGGCGATATGCGAGCGCGCGGGCCAGCTCTGGCGGGGTCTCCACCAGCAGGGCCATGAACCGAGCGCGCTCCATCCGGGCGACCAGGTCAGTGCTGCGCAGCTTTCTCTGTATGATCGCGACCGCCCGCGCGACCACCTCGTCCGGCAACGCCTCCTCGGGCAACAGTTGCATCTCCCAGGCCGCCACGGCGAAGGCGCGGTCGTACCGGGCGCACCTGGCGACCTCCTCACGCAGCCTGCGCTCGAAGTACCACTCCTGGTAGAGCCCGCTGGTCCCGTCAAGTAGAGCCGCCTCCGGAGCCTCGTCCTCTGCGGGGGCAGATTCATCGACGTTCTTGGAGTGCGCTCGAAAGAACATGTCTGCAGTCCTCATGGTATTATCGGCATGATCTTCGCGTACGTAAATAGTAACCAGGATCCCGCGAGCAGTCCCCGGTTCCTCACTAGCAGTCACGCCCGCGCTCGATTTGGGCAGCGGAAAGGCCGTACGCCTGCGGATGCGGGTGGTGCACCCTTTCACTGGCTCCCTGGTGAGGGTGGGGCAGCGCCCTCAGCGGTGGGCCCACCTGCAGGAGAGCTGACAACGCAAACAAAATATGCGCTGTATTCCCCTGTGCTAGTCACACAGCCAGGGGAACCGTGTGCAGAACCAGTCACACAGGTGGGGGAACCATATGCAGAACCGGGGATTCTCCATCGGTGTGGGCGAGGGCGGCGCCCGTGTGGTGGTGGCAGGCGTCGGCGTCCCGGTGGCCGGGGTCATCCTGGTCAGCGTGGACGTGCTAGTCGGAATTAGCAGTTCCACGCGGGAGTCATACGCCATCGTGTCGTAGGCGAACCACACTTTTTGCTGGGCTGAGTCATCGACGATGACCTTCACCTCGAGTTGTCCGCCTGGGGGAATGGTGTAGTTCACGCCGGTGATAGTAACGGTCTTTTCTACCCAGGTGTTGCAACCACCTTGCCAGTCCTGCTCGGTCAAGGAGCCCTGGCCAATCTCGGCATATTCCCCCTCGCTGTAGGATCTCAGGAAGACGGTCACGCTCCCTGCCTTCTCTTGGTCAAAGCCTGGCATGGCACTCCACAGGACCACGCGCACCGTGCCGTTTGCCGTGCCATCGATGGTGAGGCCGAAAGGGAATACGGAGGTGCGCCAAGCCTGAAACTTCATGGTATCGGTCTCTGTAGGGCCTGTTCCTCCTTTGTGGATCACGAGGCCAGGAGAGTTGTCCCGTTCGGTATCGTAGTTGTAAAGGGTGGTGGCTGAAGGCGGAAGCAGATCCAGGGGCAAGACGGCCTGAGACACTGTGTCGCTCGTAGGCGGCGACGGGTCGTTGTGGAGGTACAATACTAGACTCGCCGCGACCGTCGGGGTAGGCATGGGCGTGCTCGTCGGGGTAGGAGCCGGCGTAGACGTAGCGGTAGGCGTGGGCACGGGCGTGCTGGTGGGCACGGGTGTAGCGGTGGGGGTGGGTGTGCTGGTAGGGGTCGACGTCCCGGTGGCCGTGGCCGTCTTCGTCGGCGTGAGCGTGCTCGTAGGCGTAGGTGTGGGCGTGCTGGTAGGCACGGGTGTGGCGGTGGGCGTAGGTGTGGGCGTGCTAGTCGGCATGGGTGTGCTGGTGGGCGTCGGCGTGGGCGTGCTGGTAGGCGTAGGAGTCAGCGTAAATGTAGCGGTGGGCGTCGGCGTAGACGTGCTAGTCGGGATGGGTGTGTGAGTGGATGTGGCGGTAGGGATATGAGTCGGTGTTGGCGTGGCCGTGTGGGTGGGCGCAGCCATCGGTGTCGGCGTCGGTGTGAGGGTGGCCGTCGGTGTGATCACCGGCCCTGCAGTTAGAGTCGAAGTTGATACGGGCGAGGGTGGCGTGCTGGTTGCAGGCGGGACAGACGGCGTCGCAGTTGGCTCAAGCGGTGGCACCGGCGTGGGTGTCCTCGCCTCCGGCGTCTGACTGGCGACCGGTGCCGTCGGTCGCGTCGGCGTCGCGGTCACAGGGAAAGCGCTGGGCGTCGCGGAAGGCTCGCCGGTTGGAACCGGGGAACGAACCGGCTCTCCCGGCGCCACTGTAGGAATGTGTCTTACTTCGACCCGCCTGGGGGCTAGGGCCGTCGTTGTGAGCGCCTCCTCATCGGCGGCCGCTGCTTCGATGATGGCTGGATTGAGCGGGGCGAGTCTGCTCCCGCGTGGGTCGGCGGAGTAGTCGGCGCGGAGCTGAGATGCTGTGTCTGTGTGGAGTTGCTCCAGATCTGATCGTCGCAGCGCCAGGGCTGCGGCTGTGGAGGTAAGCGCCAGGCAGCCTATGACAACAGCAAGAGTGAGCGCGAGCCCCGGGACACGCGCCAACATTCTAGGCTGCCTTTTCGCGTGGGCTATCCTGGAGATGGAATCCCTTCAGTGTCGGGTCAGTCCGTCGACGCTTCTCCCAGCGAGAAACGAGGCCGCTGAATGTAGTGACGACCTGAGGGTCGAGAGACCCTGCGGCGGCCTCACGCCTGAGGATCTCTAGTGCCTGTTCGGGGCTCATCGCGGCTCGATAGGGCCGGTCCGTGGTCAAGGCGTCGTATATGTCGGCCACGGTCGCAATCCGCGCGATCATGCTGAGGTCTTGGGAGCGCAGGTGGTTCGGGTAGCCGTCGCCGCCAAGCTTCTCGTGATGTGCGCCGACGAACTCGGCCACCTCTGGGGCGGGTTCGACCGGCGCGAGGATGTCGAGGCCGACGCGGGGGTGATCCTGGATGATTCTGTGTTCCTCAGGCGTGAGCGCGCTAGGCTTTAGCAGAACCGCGTCGCGCACGCCGATCTTGCCGACATCGTGCAGGTAGCCTCCGATCTCAAGGTGCTGCAGCTGTGACTTTGGGAGCCCGAGCGCGGCACCGATCTCGACGGCGAGCTGGCCGACGCGCACAGAGTGGCCAGCCGTGTACGGGTCGCGAGCATCGATCGCGGAGGTCAGCGCTCGGATCGTCGAGAGATGCTGGCGTTGGAGGCGCTCGGTCATGCTGTCGAAGGAGCTCGCGAGAACGCCGATCTCGTCCCGGGTGCGGACAGCCGAACGCACACTCAGGTCTCCGGCGGCCACGGCGCGGGCGGCTGCCACGAGCTTGAGCAGCGGCCTCGTCAAGCCTCTGGCGAGGAGCCAGCCGGTGATCAGCACAGCGGCCACGGCGACTGTGAACAGGATGCCCATCTGCCACCGTGTCGCGGCGCTCGCGTTCAGGATGAACGATGAAGGCAAGGCTACCGAGTAGAGCCCCACAACCTGGTCCCGGACCACAAGCTCGCCGTAGAGCAGGTCGAAGTCGCGTCCGAAGAGGGTCTTGGCCTCCCTTACAGCGGTGGGCGTACCAAACTCTGCCAGTGCCGCCTCGCTGGGCGTAAGGTTCGCCTCCTCTTCACTGCCAGCGGTCGCGAACGTGGTCGTCAGTGGCATCCCATCGAAGTCATAGATCGTGACGTCGGCCAGCGCCTCGCCCTTGGCGACAGGCAAGAAGGAATCGAGGAGGCTACCGACGAGGACCACACCGACCAGGCGGCCGTCGTCGTAAATGGGACCTGCTGTGTACAGGGCGTAGCCCTCCGTCGTCTGGACGATCTGGGCGAACTTGTCTCCTAGTGTGTCGCTTCGCCCATCCAGGACATTAGAGACGATCGACCACGAGGCGCGGTCATCCGCGTCACTGAGCGACACGTACCTGAGGGCCTCCGGGTCGGCCAGCCGCGCCCCGAACACCCGCTCTCCCCGGGCGTTCAGTACCTCCACCAGTTCAGCGCCATTGTTGGCGGCGAGCGGCTGGATCAGGAGCGCGAGTTCGGTCGTGCTTCCGGACACGGTCGCGCCGGGAACACCCTCTGTAAAGGCGACGCCACGCACGACTTCGAGGTGCTGTCGCTCGCGGCGGACGACGGAGTCGGATGCGACGCGGGCCGCCTCAGCGAGCTGATTGTTGAAGCGCTCCTCGAGGGAGCCCGCGACGAGGCGTGTGGCGATGTACGTGCCCGCTGCGGCCAGCACGATCGTGAGCAGCGCGTAGGGAGCGATGATCTTCCAGCGGATGTGCCGAGCAGGCCAGGAGAGGATATCCCAGAAGCCGGCTATGTCTGCGGAGCGACGCATATCATTCTCCCCTTGAACCCGTGAATCCGAGACGGGCATACTCTGAGGACGTCTGGCAGGACGCAGCCCACCATACTCAACATCATTATCGGCACCGCCTCTGCCGCCAGATACCCTTCAATGGAGGTGGCTGGGGTCATAGGATAGGCGGAGATGAAGCGGCAATCTCCGGCCAGCGCCCCCAGGCTGATGGCCTCGTTCCCGCGTGGGAACCTCCTCTCGGAAGTACCCCGCCACGAGAGGGCATTCTAGCTGCAACCGAACACACTACTTGAAAAAACGTACGGAGGGGATTACAGTGCTGCGGTGGCAACGAATAGCTAGCTCAACGTAAGGTATACTCCAAGGCGAGGAAGGCGGCGAAGCGGCAAGGCCGCCGGCGACTTCGTTTGGCGATCCCGTTTGGCGGGGAAGAGGATCGCAATGCGATATCTGCTGCAATGCGGCGCCGCGGTAGCCCCTAGACTCTCGGCTCAGGCCGATAAGGCTTCACGTCCCAACACGTGGTTGTCAATGGTGAAGCGGACCGCTAAGCGGTCTGTTTTTTCTTGGCGCAGGGCCAAGAAAGCTGAAGGCGGGCAGGCGCTCAAGAGGAGGAGGCAATATGCGGAAGCTACTGGTAGTGGCGGCGCTGGCCTTGGTGGCTGGCGTCATGGCCCTCGGGGGCGAGCCGACGATAGCCAGCGCGTGCGACGTCTATGTAGATGATGACAACTGCGCTAGCCTAACGGCGGACGGAAGCATAACGGACCCGTACTGCACCATCCAAGACGGCATCGATGGTGCCACCGCGGGACAGACCGTCTGTGTAGCGAAGGGGACGTACACCGAGGACGTCCAGGTCAACCAGTCGGTTACTGTCCAATCGGCCAGCAGGCCCGTAGTCATTGGCAGCTTCGACATCACTGCCAACGACGCGACACTGGAAGGGTTCGAGGTCCGCATGCGACCGATCCCAAACGACGCCGACGGCATCCACACCTTCGGCACGACCGGTGTCACGATTCGCAACAACAAAGTGAGGGGCCTCGGTCCCTTCACCAGCTGTCCGCCGGGCTGTTGGACCCATTGCTGCCTTCCGTCCCCTCCGCACGCCGGAATTTCGGTGATCCTCGCCGACGACGCGGCGGTAGAGAAGAACGACATCGGCGATACGACCGGCGTCGGGATCTGGTTCGGGTCATCCACCAACAGCCTCATCAAGGACAACAAGATCAAGGATACGCAGTACACGGGAATCCTGCTCCCGGACTGGATGGGTAGCGGCCCCAGTCACGGCAATCTGATTGCGGGAAACCACGTCCGGAATTGTGGCAACACGGCCTGGGTTATTGACGGCTGCATTCGCCTAGGGGCCGGAGCCTACAACAATGTGGTGTGGGACAACCATGCAACCGGGTCGGTGAGGAGTGGCATAAAAGCCGTTGGCAGCACGTATGACAACACTATTGTCGGCAACAGAATACGCCAGAACGTCGCCTTTGACGCGCATGATCTATCCACCGGTACGCGCACCGCGAGCACAGCCAACTGGTGGGAAGGCAACAAGTGCCACATCGACAGCCCGGCCGGGCTTTGCGACTAGGACGTCTCGTGGGGCTTGCCATGTAGGTCCTGTCCACGAAGCGTGCCCATAGAAGTCACGGCAACAGACAACGGCGTCTGCCCAAGGGGGCGGGTCCGCGCGGACCCGCCCCCCAAGCTCTGCCGGAGTCTATTCGGCCCCAAGGCGGCTCCCGCTCCCTTATCGCGTCGGCCAGCGGGGGGAGCTGTCGTGCGCGCCTGGCCACCGGCGCGACCGCCATGCGTTTTCGCTGCCTGACGCGGCCGCGCTCGCGCTGTGCGCGTCAAGACCGGAGCGGAGCATGGCCCTCGGCCATTCTTTCCCGTTAGCACGTCACACAAATGCGTCGGCCAGGCCGCCAGTTTGGCAGGTGGAGCCCTACGGCGGCGCCTGACAGCTGTGACCTGACTGGGCCAGCACGAGCATCACGTCCTCGACGATGGTGATAGCCCCATTGGGTGCACCCGACAGGTCCCCTAGCGTATCGCCGTCGAGGTCCACACCGACTGAGCGGTCGCAGGCAAGCCCGTCCTTCACTGTGTCGCCGTCTATGTCCTCATCGTAGTCGATACCAGCGGCGTTGGGGGGGCCGCCATCGGATGTGCCCGTATAGGCGAGGACTGCAAGGACATCGCCAACAATGGTAATGGCCTTGTCCTTGTTGGTCAGGGTGCCGCCGCTGTGGAGGGTGGGTACAGGCACATCGTAGAAGTCATAGGAGTTCAGGGGGTCGCGCTGACCGCCCAGGGTGGGGTCAGGCCCCAGCTCCTGGCTGTCGGTGCAGCCGTCGCCATCGGTATCCGGGGATGGCGTGGGCGTAGGGGTGGGCTCGGCGAAGCGCGAGAAGTGGAAGAACTTGAGATGCACGTCCCTCGTGGCCGGGTAGAAAACGATGGCAACCAGCTTGGTCGCGTCTGGGCTCCAGGACATGTCACTGACGATCACGCCTCCCGGCTCATACTCGGGATAGCCGGGCTCATTGTAGTGAGTGAGCTTGCCCCTGCCGCTGCCATCAGGATTCATGATCCAGAGGTCGGTCCTGAGGTTGGAGGCATGGTCGCAGGTATCGGAGATGGTTCCGTAGCCCTCGCTGGTCATGTAGACGAACGCGTCGCCAAGCGGCGAGAGTTTGCCGTGCTCCTCCCACTCGGCTGGCTCACCCTCCAGGCCCGAGGTCTGGGTCAACCGTGTGCTGCTCTGGGTGTCCAGGTCCATGTGGCAGATGTCCGTGCTCCGGTCATCCTGGGCCGCGAGAGGTGCGCAGGCATAGTAGACGCCGGAGTCGTCTAGCGCCCAATCCTCGCTCTCGTACCAGTTCTTCTGATCGCCGGGCTCATAGTAGGTAATATCGCTCAGTTGGGGCTCAGGGTCGGTCAGAAAGCTGGCTACTGCGAGTCTCCAGTTCCCGTAGCAGGTATTGGCGCCCTCCAGGTCACCCCAGAGCAGCTTGGTGCCGTCGTGGGAGAAGTGAGGATGGAGGCTTCCGCCTGGTGGCGCGACACCAGAGCTAACGTCTGTTAGCTGGTAGAACTTGTCCTCCCACAAATCCAGCATCCACAGGTCACACCAGACGCCTGCCCCCGGGTCAGAGTTGCCGTGGAACCAGTCGTAATGGTGATAGGGCTTCTCAGCCTGGAAGAGGAGATAGCGGCCACTTGGGTGCCAGGTGGGATTGCCTTGGTGCCTGTTAGGCAGCGCCGACCTGCCGCAGGTGAGGCACTCGTTGCCGGTGCCGTCGGGACGGATGCGGTACACGTCCCAGAAACCGTCTGCCTCCCGGTGGTCGTAGGCGATCCACTCGCCGTCGGCTGACCAGTCCACGCGACCGCCGTCTGTTGTCAGGGTCGTGACGCTGACGAGCTGATAGTCGGAGGCGGACGCCTCTATCTCAGCGGTGGGCTCTCGCAACAGTAGCACCAGGAGAATGCCGAAAGCCGGCACCACGAGGGCCGGAACAATGCCAGGGAGCAGGAATCTGCGTCTCATCGCCCCGCCTTCCAATGAGTACAGGTGAGACCCCCCTCGAAAGGAAGCTCAGCGGCTCAATCATAGCATGGGCGTCAAAGCCTTATGTGATGCCTGCGTACCACGACCGGCCCCGGCGCTGTCAGCTTGGCAGATGGAGCCCTACGGCGTGCACAGCGCGCCGGACTGGGCCAGCACCAGCAGCACGTCCACGATGATGCTCACAGCGCCGTCGGGCGCACCCGACCGCGTGGCCCCCACCGTGCGGTCGTAGGCGATGCCGTCGTCCACGGTGTCCCCGTTGACGTCCTGGTTGTACTGCCTGCCCTCCGCGTTGGGCAGGCCACCGTCGGAGGTACCTGTGTACTCCAGGACGGCGAGGACGTCGTTGATGATGCTGACGGCGTGGTCCCTGTCGTCGGTGCCGCTGGGGTCGCCGCTGATGTGGCCGCCGCTGAAGAGGGTAGGCACGGGCACGTCGTAGAAGTCCCAGGGGTCAATGGGGTCGGCGGGCGGGCTGAGGGTGGGCTCCACGCTGTCCCAGCAGGCGTCGCAGTCGGCGTCGTCTGAGAACACACACGGCGGCGGCGTTGGCGTGTCGGTAGGAGTGGCCGTCGGGGTGTAGGTGGGAGTGGGCGTTGGCGTATTGGTGGGCGTAAGCGTCGGCGTTGGTGTGGCCGTTGGCGTGGGGGTGCTGGTGGGAGTCGGCGTGTACAGGGAGCAGGTGATCGAGGCGTCGGTCAGGTTGGTGGTGATGTACTGGCCTGGCCCGGACGCAGTCGTCGTGCCGAAGGTTGGGTCCTCCACCAGGTCCTGGAGATGCAGGGGGCTGGTGCTGCCGTCCAGCACCAGGCAGTGGAAGGTTATCGTCTCCACCGGACCCTCGTAGTTGGTCAGCATCGTGGCGCCGCAGCCGGCCCGTACCGTCCCTGCAACCTCGTCCACTTGCAGGCCCGCGCAGAGGGGCAGGGGCGTGGTGACGAACGCGTGCGCGTCGAAGTCCAGCACGGTGGGGTCATACTGGAGCTTCTCCTGGTAGGCCTGGTAGGCGACGCTCCCGTCGCTGACCCAGATGTCGATGTCGAAGGGGTCAGTACCATACACGGTCTTGCTGGCCTGCACGCCGGAGGCTCCCCCTGCGCCCCCGTCGGCGTCCACGGCCATCTCGTTCGACCCCCCAGGCGTGGCCGTGGGTGTGGGCGTGGCTGTAGCCGTCGTGGGTGTGGGCGTGTCAGGGGAGCAGGTGATCGAAGCGTCGGTCAGGGCCGTGTCGATTATCACGCCGGGCCCGCCGGTAGTGCTCGTGCCGAAGGTGGGGTCTTCGACCATGGTCAACAGGTGGAGGGGGCTGCCGCCTGTCCCCACGCAGTGCAGGGTGACCGTGTGTACGGCGCCCGTCGCCGTGGTGAGCGCCAGGGCGGCGCAGCTGTTGTAGACGGTGCTGGCGCCCACAGTGGGCGAGCCGCATATCGTGAGCCCGTCCAGGAGGGTGGGTGTCTCGGTGTCGTAGGCCAGGATCGCCGGGTCCCACTGGAGCTTGTACTGCTCGGCCATGTAGGCGATGGGAGCGTCTGTGACCCAGATGTCCACATCGAAGGGGTCAGTGTCATACACGGTCTTGCTGGCCTGCACGCCGGAGGCTCCCCCTGCGCCCCCGTCGGCGTCCACGGCCATCTCGTTCCACCCCCCAGGCGTGGCCGTGGGTGTGGGGGTGGGCGTAGGTGTGGGCGTGGCTGTTGCCGTCGTGGGTGTGGGCGTATCAAAGGCGCAGGTGATCGAGGCGTCGGTCAGGGCCGTGTTGATTTTCACACCTGCCTCGCCGGTGGTGCTCGTGCCGAAGGTGGGGTCTTCGACCACGGTTACCAGGTGCAGAGGGCTGGTGCCCGTCCCCACGCAGTGCAGGGTGACCGTGTGCACGGCGCCGGTGGCCGTGGTAGGCGCCAGGGCGGCGCAGCTGTTGTAGACCGTGTTGGCCCCCACAGTGGGCGAGCCGCATATCGTGAGCCCGTCCAGGAGGGTGGGTGTCTCGCTGTCGTAGGCCAGCAGCGCCGGGTCCCACTGGAGCTTGTACTGCTCGACCTTGTAGGCGATAGGAGCGTCCGTGACCATGATGTCCACATCGAAGGGGTCAGTGCCGGTTACCGTGGTGCTGGCGTCGACGCCCCCCCCGGAGACCGCGTCCACTGCCATCACGTTGACGTCCTGGGCTAGTGCCCCGCGTTCATTGGCTGCCCAGATGCCCAGGCAGGCAGCCACCAGCACCAGTAGTGACACAGCAATGAGAGCAATTCGAAGTCGTTGCGCCATCAGCATCCAGGCACCTCCAAGCGGCTAGGCGGCTCCTCTTCCCCTTCGTGTCCACCAAGCGGCCAACTCAAGGGCTCGAAGTCACTGCCTCCTTGTCAGGTAGGGACCTGCCGGACCCCGTCGCTCCCTCTCCCCTCCTGCGGAGCGTGCGCACAGATCATAGGCGGCGCAACATAACTATACCACCCCCGTCAAGACCTTCGGGCTCGTCGTACAGGGGGATGTTGCCGTGCCTCTGGGTGGTTGCTGTCGGTCTTGTTGCGGCGTCGCTCCCGCCCGCTGGCGCACCCTCAGGTTGTCCCTCGCGCTCGCCTGCCGGTGTGCGTCCGCTACCTCGCGGGCAACGACGAGCGGGCGGCCTTCACGACCGCCCCTTCGTGGTTGGAGTGTAGGCTGTGCAGGCACCCCAAGCCTCCAGGAGCGAGATACGGGCCCACCGGCTGGAGGAGGCTCGGCGGCGCTTCCTAGTGTCAACGACTATTGGCTTGTTCTTGGTAGGTTAGCCTTCCTCATCGTCCGCCGGCGTCGGGCCTCGTGCTAGGCCACTAGCGAGGGAAGAAAGCGGAGCCCTTCCAGTCAGCGCGGGCCGGGTGCGCAAAGCTGCGCCCGCCCCATGTTCACCAGAACGACAGGGGCTTCTCCGATGTGAGTGTGGAGATGAGAGGTGGCCACCGTGGCCTCGGTCAGGGCGATGAAGCGGTTGCTGGCCAGCATGGATGCCTGGGCCGGGTCGACATCCGGCAGTAGGTGCACGTTCCCCGTGATCTCGAAACTGGGGAGCATGATAAGGACGGGCACGAACACCTTCGCCACCACCTCAACAGGGCTGGCCTGCGTGACAGGTTCCACGCGCGGCACCGCAAACAGGATAGCGTGGCGCTTAACGTGTATCAGATCGAAGTGGCGCTCCTGGTCATCCGCGTGGTTATGCGCCTTGATCGCTACATTGCGGATAGCGAGGGTACCCCCGTCTGTGGAGTCAAGTACGTCCAGCAATCGGCGGGGCATCCCTGGGTGGTGGATCTCTCCCACCAGACGGTGGCTCTCTAGAACCAGCTCCACGATGGTTATGGGGGCTTGGGAAGGGGAGGGCTCTTCCTTGGGCTGTATCATCGACGTTTCCATCGCGACGCCCGTGGCAGGCTATGAATGACGTCCCCTCGCCCCGTATCCATTCCAAGCAGGATCATACTGCATCCTGCTCCATAAGGGTAGACAAAAATCTTGTGGTGAGCTAGGGGTCAGCCCGACCCCCATTTCTCTCTGATGGGGCTACTCGAAGCCGATGCTTCCTTCTTGCCAGCGCCGCCGCGGTAGGCGCCCGAATGCGCAGGCCAAGTCGTCGGCAAATCCAGGGGCGGCCTTCGCGGCCGCCCCCTCGTGGTGCCAGCTTGGCAGGTGGAGACCTACGGCGGCGCCTGGCAGCTATGGCCGGACTGGGCCAGCACCAGCAGCACGTCCACCAGGACCATGAATCCCAGCCCGCCTGTCAGAGCTCTACGCCTCATGTGAGCGGACCCTCCACTGCTTGGCTTGCTGCTGACATCGCTGGCCTCATCCCACTGTCCCAGGCCGGGGTGAGGGCCCGGCTGCGCTCCGAATGCGCATAAGCAGGGCACCGATCCGCCTGCGGGCAAGGATGAGGCTGAGGGTGAACGCCACGAGGGCCAGGTCAGCGGTGGCGGTGACGCCGTAGGTGCAGCCGTGAGTGTTGCTGAAGCTGCCGGGTGGCTCGCCGGTGACATCCTCGGTAGCGCGGAGCGCAACATTCTCAGTGTCAGCAAAGGTGAGGGGGCCGACGGCGACACCCGCGGGGGCGTTTAGCTGGGCCTCCGTAGCGGGCCCACCGTCGCCGCTGTACCCCTGGGCGCCAGTGCCAGTGACGGTGGTGATGATCGCCTCACCGAAGGTGAAGCGGCGGATGCGGTGATTCTGGGTATCGGCGATGAACACGCTGAGGTCGAGGCCGGCGGCGACGGCTTCGGGGGCATTGAGCTGGGCCTCCGTGGCGGGCCCACCGTCGCCAGCGGAGCCTGCCTCGCCGGTGCCGGCAAGGGTATTGATGGTGCCCGAGGGACCGTGGACCAAGCGGATGACGTGGTTGTCGGTGTCAGCGATGAGGAGGTCGGTCGTCGATGCGTACATGGAGCCGTACGGGTAGACATCGTGGGGGCGGTTGAGGCAGGCATTGACGGCCGGGCCGCCGTCGCCGCAGTAGTCCTGGGTGTCGCTGCCTGCAGCAGTGGTGATGTTGCCGGAAGCGGCGTCGACGACGCGAATGCGGTGGTTCTCGGTGTCGGCGATGTAGACGTTGGCGGCCTCGTCGACGGCGACGCCGCTGGGCCGGTCGAGGCAGGCGCTGGTGGCGGCGCCCTCGTCGCCGCAGAAGCCGGGTGTGGGGGTGCCGCCGCCAGCCACGGTCTCGATCTCGCCGGGCTGGATGGTGACGCCAGCCACGACGATGGGCGTCTCCTGCGTGTTCACCACGCGGATGCGGTGGTTCTCGGTGTCCGCGATGTAGACGTTGCCAGGGCCGTCCAGGAAGGCGTCGCGAGGGCCGGAGAGGACGGCATCCGTGGCTGGGCAGCCGTCCCCCAGTTCGTTCGTCTCGCTGCCGCCGCAGGTGCCGGTGCCACCGCCCGCGAGGGTGGTGATGATACCGGTGGGTTCGTTGGGCTCGATACGGCGGACGCGGTCGTTACCGGTCTCTGCGAAGTAGAGGACGTTGTCTGCCGTCTCATAGAGGCCGTGAGGATCGTCGAGCTGGGCGAACTGAGCCTCGCCGCCATCACCGGAGAAGCCGGGGTTCCCAGGGTCGCCGGCCAGGCCCTCGATACGGGGGAGAATGGGCGTCGGCGAGGGCGTAGCCGTGGCCGTGGCGGTCGGGCCCGCGGGCGTGGCAGTGGGCGTGGCCGTGCCGGTGGGCGCGGGCGTGGCAGCGGAGCAGGTAAGCGAAGCGTCGGTCAGGGCCGTGCCGATTATCACGCCAGCCCCCGCCCAGGTGGTTGTGCCGAAGGTGGGGTCTTCGACCATGGTCACCAGGTGCAGAGGGCTGGTGCCTGTCCCTACGCAGTGGAGGGTGACCGTGTGCACGGCGCCCGTGGCCGTGGTAGGCACGATGGCCCCGCAACCGTTGAAGACCGTGTTCGCAGTCACATACGGCACGCCGCACATCGTGAGCCTGTCCAGGAGGGTAGGCGTCTCGCTGTCGTAGCCCAGCAGCGCCGGGTCCCACTGGAGCGTGTACTGCTCGACCAGGTAGGCGTTAGGAGCGTCTGTGACCCAGATGTCGATGTCGGAGGGGTCAGTGTCATACACGGTCCTGCTGGCCTGCACGCCCGAGGCTCCCCCTGCGCCCCCGTCGGCGTCCACGGCCATCTCGTTAGCACCAGGGAGAGGCGTGGGCGTGGGCGTGCCGGTGGGCGCGGGCGTGGTGCTGGGCGTGGGCGTGCGGGTGACCGTGGCCGTGCCGGTCGGCCCCGTCGGCGTGCCGGTGGCCGTGGGCGTAGGCGTGGGCTGCGGCTCGCCGTAGATCACGTAGGTCTCCCCGGCTTCGGTGCCCCCGGCCGGGTCTGCCAGGTAGGCTCCAATGATGAGGTCGTCGCTGCCGTCGCCGTTGATGTCTCCTGCTGCGACGGCCCAGCCAGAGCGGTCATAGGCGTCATCGCCGTAGACGGTGAGGCCGGCGCTGGTGCTGTCCAGGTCGATGGTGGCGGGGAGGGAAGGGCCGCCGTAGATGACGTAGGTCTCCCCGGCATTCCTGCCCCCGGCCGGGTCGGCCCGGTAGGCCCCGATGATGAGGTCGTCGCTGCCGTCGCCGTTGATGTCCCCCGCCGCCACGGCGCCGCCGGACCAGTCGCCTAGGTCGTCGCCGTAGACGGTGAGGTCGGCGTTGGTGAGGTCGATGGTCGTGGGCAGCGAGGGGCCACCGTAGATAACGTAGGTCTCCCCGGCGTCGTCGCCCCCGACTGGGTCTGCGCCGGTGGCGCCGATGATGAGATCGTCGGTCGTGTCGCCGTCGATGTCCCCCGCCGCCACGGCCCGGCCGGAGCAGTCCCCGGCGTCGTCGCCATAGACGGTGAGCTCGGCGCTGGTGACGTCCAGGTCGATGGTGGAGGGCAGCGAGGGGTCGCCGTAGATGACGTAAGTCTTCCCGGCATTGCTGAGCCCGGGCGGGTCTGCGCCGGTGGCCCCAATGATGAGGTCGCCAGTGCCGTCCCCGTCGATGTCGCCCGCCGCCACGGAGTAGCCGGACCCGTCATAGGGGTTGTCGCCGTAGACGGTGAGGCTGGCGCTCGTGGAGTCGAGGTCGATGGTCGCGGGGAGGCCAGGGCCGCCGTAGATGACGTAGGTCTCTCCGGCACCGCTGCCCCCGGCTGGGCTGGCGCCGTAGGCGCCGATGATGAGGTCGTCGGTGGTGTCGCCGTCGATGTCCCCGGCCGCCACGGAGGTACCGGACTCGTCATCGGCGTCGTCGCCGTAGACGGTGAGGTCGGCGTTGGTGCTGTCCAGGTCGATGGTGGAGGGCAGCGAGGGGCTGCCGTAGATGACATAAGTCTTCCCGGCCCTGCTGCGCCCGCCCGGGTCAGCGTACTTGGCCCCGATGATGATGTCCTCGGTGGTGTCGCCGTTGATGTCCGCGGCTGCCACGGCATGGCCGGAGTGGTCCTCGGCGTCGTCGCCGTAGACGGTGAGGTCGGCGCTGGCGAAGTCCAGGTCGATGGTGGAGGGCAGCGAGGGGCCGCCATAGATGACGTAGGTCTCCCCGGCGTCCTCGCCCCCGGCCGTGTCAGCATAGTTGGCCCCGATAATGAGGTCGTCGATCGTGTCGCCGTTGATGTCCCCAGCTGCCACGGCGCGGCCGGAGTAGTCTTGGGCAGCGTCGCCGTAGACGGTGAGGCCGGCGCTGGTGGTGTCCAGGTCGATGGCCGGCGGCAACGCCCAGGCCTGCTGGCCACCCAACAGTATGGCAAGCCCCAGCAAGCAAGGCAGGAGACGGGACAAGCTTGAGAACCGCTGCACGCCCACATCCTCTGCGAGACCAGGCGGGGAGATGAAACCAACGCCGATTATACCACGAACGCGAATCTTGTCAAGCGAACCGGCCTTGCGGCGTGACGCGCCTGTCGTATGCTGAGGAGGTCCGTCACCGCGCCAGAATCCGGGCTGCGGATTGGCCTGTCCAAGGAAGATGACCCAGGAACGCATTACCCCTGAGGAAGAGCGCAGGCTAGTCAGCGGCCTGTTCGCTGACCCGCTCGGCCATACGTCGGTCTCAGAGGCGCGCGACCCGGAGCTGATCCAGGAGGCGCTGAACCTCTGTTTCGAGCGTCTCTCGGCCGAGATGGGACGGTTCGGTGGCTACGTGGACAAGCTCGTCGGTGACGAGATCATGGCGCTCTTCGGGGCGCCGAGGGTGCAGGAGGAGATGCCGACAAGGCGGTAGCGGCGGCCCTGGCGATGCAGCGCGCGCTGGAGGAACTGATGCCCCAGCCTCAGGAGCGGCCAAGTCGTCGGCAAAGACCAGGGGCGGCCATCGTGACCGCCCCTTCGTGCTGTCAGCTTGGCAGATGGAGCCCTATGGCGGCGAGCAGAACTGGCCGGCCTGGGCCAGCACCAGCAGCACGTCAACGATGATGCTGACGGCGCCGTCGGGCGCACCCGAGCGCGTGGCGGGCACCGAGCGGTCGTAGGCGATGCCGTCGTTCACGGTGTCACTGTTGACGTCCTGGTTGTACTGCCTGCCCGCAGCGTTGGCCGGGCCGCCGTCAGAGGTACCGGCGTACTCCAGGACCGCCAGCACGTCGTTGATGATGCTGATGGCGTGGTCCCTGCTGTCGGTGCCGCTGGGGTCGCCGCTGATGTGGCCGCCGCTACCCAGGGTCGGCACGGGCACGTCGTAGAAGTCCCACGCGTCAGCGGGATCGGCCGGCGGGGTGAGCCCCGGCTCCGCCGTGTCGTAGCAGGCGTCGCAGTCGACGTCACCCGCGAACACGCACGCCCTGGTCTCGATGACGTTGATCGTGAGGACCACCGTCTGCGGGTCGAAGGTCAGGTCAGGCGGGTCCGGCGGACTCTTGATCTCCTTGGTCACCGTGTAGTGGAGAGTGCAGCCGCCGTCGTCGAGCAGGTGGATGTCCCAGAGGATCTGGTCCGGCTCGGTGGACCAGCCCTGTGGTTCGAACTCATTGACCACCTGGGTGGCGATGATGCGGCCCGGCTCCTTCGGCTCGTCGAGGAAGTCACCGATGTCGCAGTTGCCGGCGACGACCTGAAGGACAGCCGTCTTGTCGATCCAGATCTCCGCCGAGCTCCAGTCGAGGTCGTCGGTGGTTAGTATCTGGTTGACGCACACGTCGGCCTGGACCTCAGCCGGAGGAGCGGCGTGCGGCAGGGCCGGCACACCGGCGGGCAGCGGGTCATCGTCAGGGCACCATGCGGGCTCATCGCCGACCTGGTACCAGTCGCCGTCAATCTCGGCGGAGACGATGGCCTTGGTGATCTCGTCCGGGAAGCTTGCCGCGTTGAAGGGGTTCGTCGCGGCAGCCTCCTCGTCCGCGTCGCTGACGCGGTCACCGTCGCAGTCCATGAGGGCTGCGCAGCCGGAGCCGGAGTTGACGGACGGGTCGAGCGGGTCGGTCCCGTTCACCGCCTCACAGGCGTCCGACTCGTAGTCGGTAGTGGGGGCCGCGGCCGGGTTATCGGTGTTGGAGTCGGTGTCGATTGGCTCACCGATCTGGTACACCGTGTCTCCGTTCAGGTCCGCCCAGTCGGGGTCACCGTCGTCGTTGGAGTCGTTGTAGGCTATGTTCAGGCTGGCCAGCGGCAGGTTGACGTACGGCACCGTGGTGGCGAAGGTGGCCTCGTTCACGTAGCAGTACTTGCCGGGCACAGCGCCCGCCTCGCCGCGCGGCTCCGCCGCCCCGATGGAGAACTGGTCTATGCAGCGGTTATCGTGCTCCAGGTACGTGCCGGCGGAGCCCGGGTAGCCGTCGCCGTCGCCGCCGATGTAGGGCTCCGGGTCACACGTGTCGCCTACACCGTCATGGTCCGTGTCCATCTGCGGGTTGGGGTCGCCCGCTCCGTTGGCGTGGTTAGGGCAGTTATCGGCGGCGTTGACGTAGGTGTCGCCGTCCGCGTCCTGGCCGCTGTCCCAGGGCGGTGCCGTGTTCCAGCCGGGCGGGGCGGTGTCCTGGGGGTTCCCCGCCGGGCACCCCTTCGTCTGGTCAACGGGGCAGGCGTCGTCCTCGAACGGGTCGCAGGTCCCCGTCAGGGTGTCGCCGTCGAGGTCCTGAGCCGCGCTCCCCGTCGCTGGGTCGGTGTCGCAGCGGTCGTAGATGCCGGCGATGGTGTCGCCGTCGTAGTCCTCCTGGGTCGACTTGTTAACGTAGTAGTTGAAGGGGCCGCCCGTTCCCATCACCTGCCGGTTGATCTCGCCGCCATCCACGTGCGCGTCGGGAGAAGGAACCCCCAGCGAGAAGTCGGAGTCCTGGGTCACCCCGTACTGGTGCTGGGGCGCCACGGTAAAGGGCGGGCAGGTGAGGAGCGTCTGAGCGATAGAGTCGTAGTCAGGGTCGCTGGGGTCGGGGGAGGGCATGTGGGGGTAGAGTATCAGCGTATTGGTCATGTAGCCCTGCACCTCCGGCTCTGCCAGCAAGTTGAACCAGAGGAAGTTGATGTCTATGGGTATGGTGATGGACTCGGTGATCTGGAGTTCGGCGATGCCGTAGGCGCGCCCCTCCAGGTACGGCCCAAACCCCGAAACGTTCAGCATGGCGATGACGCCCTCCGGCATGCAGTCGATACCGTCGTACATGCCGTTGGCCGTGCCGCCCGGCTGTGAGCAATCCTCCCCTTCGCTGTAGTTGTCGCTCTGCGTCTCGTCGTTGCTCACCACGAACGGGCCCCGCGAAGAGTTCCAGGTGTCGAAGCTGTCCGTCATCACGACGCGCGGGGGGGCCACGTCGCAGACCGCCATCTGGCCGCGGACTGTCGTATCAGCGGTCGCTGCCACGTCGTCTATGTTTTTCGCAAAGACCACGCTGGCCGGTATGATGTTTGACTGGACCTTGAAGTCGATCCTGCCGACGGTGGCTCCGTGCTTCATGAGCTCGCCGGGGGTGGCCCTGAGGCCGTTGGCAGGGATGACGTAGCCCGGGTCAGCGCTGGTGTCCCCGTCGAGGTCCTGAGTGGTGCTTACTTGGCTACCGTCCACGGTCCAGATGATGTTAGCCAGATCGGCGGACGGCTCGTCGGAGACTGCGGTCTGAGCGGTCTGGAACCACATGTTGGCCTCGACGTCCGGACACTCGCCCGTCTCGATGAGACCATCTGGGACAGGGTCATCGTACGTACAGTGGGCGTTTGCCGGGGGCGCGTAGGCACACTTGTCGTTTGTCAGGTCCGGACACTCATACATGACCACGTCCCAGCTCATGGAGGAGTCATCCGCGTGAGCGGCGGGCGTCTGGCTGCCCAGAGCGAACAGCAATACCGCCACGACGGCCACTCCTGCGCTCAGAAGGACAAGTTTACGTCTCATTGGTGCGCCTCCTCCTTGCGGGGCATACGTACACGTCATGCGGGGCAGTACCATTGTAGCACCCGTGTCAAGACCTTGGCGATCGCCCCCTAGTGGTGGGAGTGCATGCTGCTGGAGCCCTACGGCGGCTCATGGAGGTGGCCCAGGCAGAAGACAGCGTACACCGCGATGCCGTGATTCTGGCTCTCTACAGCGGCGCTTCGCCTGGGGGAGCTATTGGACCTGCGCTGGGAAGACGTGGAAGCGAGGGCGCAATTCCCCGGACAGCGCCCTCTTCTGCATAGATTTCGTATTGGCGGGAGTGCGTGGGAGTCGAACCCACCCAGGACAGCGCTTACTGCCCCGCAACGGTTTTGAAGACCGCGAGAGGCCGTCCCGCCCCGTCCTCTGGCGTCCCACTGGTGCCCATTTCGTATCTGAAAACCGCTCCTCTAGTCCCATGCTGTCACTGTCCGTCCCAGGGCCTGTCGCCCAGTATGGCGACAAATGGGCGACAATTGCTAACCCACGGGCTAGACGGCTTCTCTGCCTGAGGAGGCCAATGCTGGAAAGTCAATTGACCGGCGCCCGTCGCGGTACGCTGCTGGGCCTACCGAGGGTCGGCCCCTAGTGCCGCACCAGACGCGTCAGGAGGTGTTGGAATAGGTTGAACAGGCAAGGAGTAGTATCAACAGTCGGTCGCCCGCTCACCGAGGGCGAGGCGGCCTTTATTCGCCGCGCCGCTGCTGGCCTCCGGCTGGGCCAGAACGAGCTTGCACAGCGGGCAGGTCTGGACAAGGGCTACCTCAGCGCCATCCTCAACCGCAAGGTGCGCTGCACCAGGGCCGCCCTCGCGAAGATAGCAGCGGGCCTGGGCATGGACACCATCGCCATTCTGGAGCAGCCGCTCTGAGGGTGAGGACCGAGCGGGGTGCGGCCTGAGTCCCACAGGCTGGTCACGTGCTCTATCATGCCTAAGCGCTCAAACGTTGCCGCGTGGTTGAGAAGCGGTACGCCGGAGCATATAATGGTCTTGGAGAATGCGCGGCGGGTCCGGTGGCGCGGGAGCTGAGTTAGCCGGCTGACTATCAGTGTCTCCCGAGGTTCTGCTCTGGATCAGCGGGGTAATCCCCGCCCTTCTTGCGGCGGCAGCCATAGTCTTCAACTATGTCGGCGACAGCTATGTACGCCGCATGATCGTGTGGTCTGCCAGTCTCCTGGCTATTTGTCTGTTCGCGTTTGCACTGGCATCAACCGTGAGATCTTTGCGTGGAACTGGCGAAGGTGATGGCACGGCGGCGGAGAGCAGCCTACCGGGAGCATCTCCACCGGGAGCCACCGAACCCATGCCAACCATCACGAGCATTGCCGCCACCGCCACTGAGGCGCCCCCTGCGAAAATGACGGCGACCGCCACGGTTGCTCCAACGAGGACGTCCCGGGTGGCCTCTGGTCTGGAATCTCTGGCAGTGGAAGATGCGAAGCTGGCATAGCTATGGGGGCCATCTGGACGAAGTCAACTTCTGGCGCCCACTGGCGCAAACTGGGTTCAAGTCCCTGCTCCCCGGCGAACCGTTCTTCTTCCGCCTCAAGCACCCGGTCAACGCGGTCGTCGGCTACGGCTTCTTTGCGCATGCTAGTCTCCTACCGATTCGAATGGCGTGGGACGCTTTCGGCGATAGGAATGGCGATCGATCGTTCGAAGGGTTCCTGGCTCGCATTGCCGAGTACCGGCGCGAGAGCCCGGCCGAGACGGCCCTGGGTTCCCGCCCCGTTGCCTGTTTGATACTCAGGGAGGTCCGCTTCCTGCCGGAGAACGACTGGGTTCACTGGGGCGAGGAGCCCAACTTTCAGAAGAACATCGTGGCCTACAAGGGCTACGATCTGGCGACCGGGCCGGGTGTCATCCTTGCGGACCTCCTGAGGAACAGAAGCCCTGCGGAGCTAGTACCGATGTTTGAACCCGTCGGGGGGGACGAGCGCCTTCGGTCAGAGCTGGTGGGTGTAATGCGCGAAGGTCAGGGCTCGTTCCGCGTAAGGGTTCTCGATGCCTATGAGCGGCGCTGCGCGGTTACGGGTGAACGCTCACTGCCTGTTCTTGACGCTGCCCATATCCAACCGTACCTAGGGGCAGCCTCAAACCACATTCAGAACGGCCTATCACTTCGTGCCGATATCCACCGGCTCTTCGACGTAGGCTATGTGACAGTGACGCCCGACTACCGCTTTGAAGTGAGCCGTCGACTCCGGGAGGATTTCGAGAACGGGGAGCCGTACTACCAGCTGGCTGGTGCGAGGCTCGTGGTGCTCCCACGGGAAGAGTCCAAGCGGCCGAGTCGCCGGGTGCTCGAGTGGCATGCGTCGAATGTCTTCTGCGGCTAAGTGGTTCATGTCAGTGCAGATGCTACACCCAGACACTATGACCTGATCGTGTGCGCAGCCGGATCCGGTTTTAGGCCTGCATCCTCCATTGGGCGGCGATGTTGGCACGGGGGAAATATGCGAGCGCTAGTACTGGCAGCCCTCGGGGAGCTTCCTTGCGCTATAATCGTAGCGCCATGCGAGAGCTGGATGACTCCGGCCGGCCCAATCTCTACACGACCCGCCTGCAGAAGGGTGGAGCCCTCCTTGACTCGATGCGAGCCCTGACTCTGGTCTGGAGTGACGCGGAATCGGTCGCAGAGCATGTAGCCGCCAACGTCATCGGTCTTCCAAGTCGCCATCGTGTGCGTGACGTTATCCAGCGTGCCTTCATCCCCAGGCTTGTGCAGAGCACGCCAAAAGACCTTTGGCGTGTGGCGGCGGCCTTGGAGCGCGCCGGGGCCGACCGGTCGGTCCTAGTACCGCTCCACTACTACCTTACGGCTGACTCCGAGCCCCTCCTCTGGGACTTCGTGGTAGAGGAGCTCTACCCCCGCGCTGGCACGGGGCAGGAGGTCAGCACCGAGGACGTGCTACGCTTCATCAACGGGAGGCCGGACGAGTTGTTCGCCAGCGGGCGCTGGACAGCGACCGTGGCGACCAAGGTGGCGCGCGGCGTGCTCGTCGCGCTGCGTGACTACGGCGTCCTGGTCGGAGCCAGCAAGAAGCGGATATCGAGCCTCCACGTCCCGGTAGAAAGCTTCGCCTTGATTGCGCGGATCAGATACGAGCGTGGATACCGGGGAGAAGGGGTTGTCCACGACGACGTATGGAAGCTCTTCTATTTGGGCCGAACCGCCGTCGAGCGCTTCCTCGCCGACACCAGTGCGAGGCATCTGTTGCGATACGAAAGCGCGGGACCGGTCGTGCGCATCGAGTTCCCGGAAATGTCGCTGGTGGAGTATGGAGGCTATTGTACTCGAAGAGCGACTGAGGCAGCTCGAGTCTGACCTCTTGGCGGATCCTCCGCGTATTAGTTCGTGCTCGGAGCTACCGTGCGCGCTCTTCCGCTATGATCCCGATGCCGAGTGGGAGTTCAGGCGCGAGCTGCGAAAGCTGGGTACTCGTCTAGAGAACAGCGGGAAGAGGGTCCAGACGCTTTCATTCGCGGACTTCGTGTGGAAGGCGATCAAGGAGGCTGAAGGGCTTGACCCCGTCGTCCAGCTCGAGGCATCGGAAGGTTGGGAAGCAGCCCAAAGGCAAGTCAACGTCTACCTGTCTGACCCGGGCTTCCCTAACCTGCCGACAGCCATTGCTGATCGGCTGAGGCAACTTGAAGGATCGGCGGATGTCGCCTTTCTTTGGCGGGCCGCAGCCCTTTCCCCGGGAATGTACCTCTTGTCGAAGCTCCTTGACGAACTCAAGGGACGGTTTGCGCTCCCAGCCGTCCTGTTCTACCCTGGAATCTTCGATGAACATGGGCTTCGCTTCATGGGAATACGGAATCGTGAAACGACCACGCACTATCGGGTGAAGATCTACTAGTAGGGGGCCAGGCGATGCTCATTCGAGACACGCTTCGGCGCGACCTCTCACGGAGAATTGAAGAGATCATCAAGGTGGACCAGACCGACGAGGTGGTGGTCCACGAGGAGCTCAGCGAGTACGTCGTGACCGCTCCCATCCGGGATCACTACCATCGCGTGCTTGCGGCAATAGCAGAGGCGCCGCGGTCCCTCAGTGAAGGCGTGGGTATCTGGGTATCTGGGTTCTTCGGGTCGGGCAAGTCTTCCTTCGCGAAGAATCTGGGCTACGTCCTGGAGAATCGCACGGTGGCCGGCGAGCCGGCATCCGAGATATTCAAGCGCCGGGTGGACGATCATCGTGTGGCCAACCTCCTAGACTCAATCCACGCCATGTTCCCCGTCAAGGTGGTCATGTTCGACGTCCAGTCGGACCGATCGCTCGGCCCCGAACGCAGGTCCATCGCGCACTACATGTACCGGGTCCTCCTACGAGAGCTCGACTACGCCGAAGATTTCGACCTGGCGGAGCTTGAGATGACTCTCGAGGAGGACGGTAGGCTGGACGAATTCTGCGAGCGCATGGAGCGCCGGTATCAGGAGCCGTGGAGGCTCCGTCGCAAGAAGGCCCTTCGGATGAGCGAGGCGAGCGCCATCCTAAGCGAGATGGATCCGGCGACCTACCCAGGCCCTGACTCGTGGGCAAAGGGACGTTCGGGCAAGGAGGTGGAGGCCACGCCGAACCTTGTCGTGCAACGCTCCTACGACCTAGTGGCTCGTCATCTCCCTCGCCACGCCCTGGTCTACGTCATCGACGAGGTAGGACAATACATCGCTCGCAGCTCCGACCGCATCGAGGATGTGAGACGCGTGGTGGAGCTCCTGGGCAAGGAAGGGCGGAACCGGGTTCACACCGGCCAGGCGGTGTCGCCGATCTGGTTCGTTGGCACGTCGCAGGAGCGCCTGGACGAAGTCGTGTCGGCCCTCGGCGACGTCAGGGTGCAGATGGCCGAAGGTCTAGGACCGGTTCCCGCTCAGGGTCGACCTCTCTGCCGCCGACATCCGCGAGATCGTCGTCAAGCGTGTCCTAGAAAAGAAACCGGAGCACGAACCGGCCATCAGGGAGCTCTACGGCAGGACAGAGGGCTCTCTCAAGAGCCACGCAGCCCTCGAAAGGACTCACCGGTTGCAGGAGTTCGAGCCGGGGTCTTTCGCGGAGTTCCATCCGTACCTCCCGCATCACATCGACACCTTGTCCATAGATATCGTGGCCGGGATCCGCCTCCAGCCCGGTGCCGACCGAACCATAGGTGGGGCCACGAGAACCATCATCAAGCAGGCGTACGAGATCCTGGTGAACAACCGCACCCGCCTGGCTGATCAGCCGGTCGGCACACTGGTCACGCTGGACAAGCTGTTCGAACTGCTGGAGCCGAGCCTTTCTACCGAGGTCCGCAAGGACGTCGATGACGTCGACAGGAAGTTCGCCGATACTCCGTGGTGCTCGAAGGTGATTCGTGCCGTCGTCCTGCTGTCGTTCGTGAAGGACCTGCCGCGCACGGCACAAAACATCGCCGCCTTGCTCTATCCGAACGTGGAGGCTCCGTCGCCCCTGCCCGATGTTGAAGCGGCGATCGAGCTGCTTGTCGAGGCGGAGCATCTGCACGATTCCGAGGAGGGTTACAAGCTCCTGACGGCGCCGGAGAAAAGCTGGCAGTCTGAGAAGAAGAACGTGCCCGTAAAGCCGCGAAATCGTGAGGACCTGGTGGCCCAGCTCCTCGACAAGATCTTTGAGGAGCCTGTCTTCAAGACCTATCGGTACCAGAGCCGTTCCTTCCCAGTCAACGCCATGGTTCGAGCGGGCGGCACGGCAAAAGGGGGCATCGCTGTAGAGATCAGACGGGCGGAGTCCGAGGACAAGCTGGCGGACGAGATCGAGCGGGCTCGGGTTGACAGCCGCACCAACGACCGAGCCTACTGGGTCTTCCCTCTCACCAGCGAAGTCGATGCGATGGTGGCCGAGCTGGTGCGCTCGGGGGAGATGATCAGGAAATACGAGCAGTTGAGGTCACAGAACAAGATCACCGCGGAAGAGTCGTCCAATCTCGATGAAGAGAAACGCCAGGCCAGCTCTACGGAGGCCCGACTTCGTGGAAAGCTAGCTCTGGCCCTCGCCACCGGCCAACTCTTGTTCCAGGGCAAGTCCCGGGACGTGACATCCCTGGCTGCGACGCCGTCGGAGGCGCTGGGCAAGTTCCTAGACGGCGTCATCCCCGAACTCTATCCCCACCTGGGCGACGCCGCCGTGGACCCCAGGCCAAGCGACGCAGAAGACATACTCAAGGCTGCCAACCTTGACGCCCTGCCAAAGGTCTACGGTTCGGAGGGGCTGGCCATGTTTGTGCGGTCGGGCGGCGCTGTCCGGTTCGAGCCGGACTCCCCGGCTGCCCGACATGTGCTGGGCTACCTAAAGGACCGCGTTGACTACGGCGAGAAGCCTAGTGGCCGCGCCATGGAGGAGCATTTCTCCTCCCCACCCTTTGGCTGGGAGCCGGACGTCGTGCGCGTAGTGGCTGCCGGCCTCCACCGGGCGGGGGCGATTCGAATCACTACCCGCGGGAGGACCTACGACGACTACACGGAGCAGCAGGCGTGGCCAGCGCTCATCAGGACGCTCGACTTTCGCAACGCGACGTTCGCGCCGCAGGCGATGATCGGCGCGGTCGAACTGGTGCAGGCCCGTGACGCCTACACAGGCCTCACGGGCATAGAGTGTGGACGTTGACCAGCAGCAGATTGGTAGGGCGCTTGGCGAGTTCGTGCGCGACGAGCTGGCGGCTCTCCCGAACCTCATAGCCGCCGCCGAGGCGCGGCAGCTGCCCGTCGTCGGCGCGCTGGAGGGGTATCGGCAGGAGCTGTCGGCCATCGAGCGAGAGGAGACCCAGAAGCGGATAACGTTCCTGGCTCAGGAGGGGTTGGCACTGAAGCGCCGGTACGAAGAGGTGAGTCGCCTGCGGACTGGAATGACCCCAGAGAACCTCGAGCGGGTATCGCGGGCTGCATCCGTTCTCGCCAACGTCTGGCCCGCGCTGAGGCAGGCGGCACCCTCGGATGACCTTGAGGTGGCAGCCGGCGAGCTCCAGGAGCTGCTGGCAGCGCCCGATCTGTTCGATCGGCTCCATGAGATGAAATCGAAGAGCGAGTCCATTCACGCTGCGTATGAGGCTGTGCTCAGTGACGCCCACATGAGGCGAAACGAGGTGTACGAGGTGGCGGTCGACCGTGTCCTCGGCGACGAACGCCTGCCGCAGCTCGCTCTCAATGATCGCGAAGCACTTCTCGGTCCCTTGCAGTCGCGGGTGTGTGGGACTTTCACTCTGGAACTCGGCGAGACGGTCTGTGGTTCCTGCCAAAGTTCGCTACAGCTGATCGAATCGGAGATCGCTGCGGTGTCTCAGTACGAGGCCACGGCGCGCCGGCGTATCGCTGAGCTCACGGATCGAGAGCAGAGGCCTACCAAGGTCATCAGGGCAGCGGACCACTTCAGTGTTGTGGAGACCGTCGAGGACGTGGAGCGCGGAGTCGACTCCTTGAGAGACGAACTCCTCAAGTCCCTGGATGAGGGCAACAGGACGATCGTTGAGTAGCCATGGACAAGGAGACGCGTAACAAGCTCAGGAACACCGTCGTCCAGTGCCGCAGGTTGCTGGAGGAGGACATCCTCGACCAGCTTGAGGGAACGTTCGGCATACACCGGAATGGGCGGGTCGAAGACGAGGCCGCCTTACCTCATCTGGACGATGAGGGACTCGAAGCCCGGCGGCGCGCTGTGGCCACCATCGAACACATTCAGGGCTACGGGATCAAGCCGGCGGATGCCGTCGACCAGTTCCAGCGCGAGGTCGCTTTCACCCATCTCAACCGACTGTGCGCCTTCAAGATGCTGGAGCGTCGGGGTCTGCTAGAGGAGACCGTCAGCCGTGGCACCAACTCCAACGGCTTCAAGGTCTACCTCGCGAGCCACCCGGACGACGAGCGCTTGTGGCGCACCGGCGACGAGCACACCGCGTACAAGCACTTCCTATTCGACGTGTGCGCCCGGCTCTCGGACGAGATCAAGGTGCTCTTCGACACGGAGCACGTGTCCAGCTACCTGTTCCCCAGCCGGCGCGCGCTGGAGGGCGTACTCGAGCTGATCAACGCCGAGCCGCTGGCGGACATCTGGGACGAGGACGAGACCATCGGCTGGATCTACCAGTACTTCACGCCCAAGGAGCTGCGGGAGAAGTCCCGCAAGGAGAGCCGGGCCCCTCGGACCTCCTATGAACTGGCGTTCCGTAACCAGTTCTACACGCCCCGCTACGTCGTGCAGTTCCTGAGCGACAACACGCTGGCCCGCACCTGGTACGAGATGCGCAAGGGCGAGACGCGGCTGGCTGACCAGTGCGAGTACATGGTGCGCCGGCCCACGGAGATCTTCCTGGGGCCGGGCGAGGAGCCACCGCCCGAGCAGGAGCACGACGGCGACCTGTCGCAGGAGGAGCTGCTCAAGCAGCCGGCGTACGTGCGCCACCGCGAGAACAAGCCGCCTTGGGAGATCAAGGTCCTCGACCCGGCCTGCGGCAGCGGCCACTTCCTCCTCTACGCGTTCGACCTGCTGGAGACGATCTACGAGGAGGCCTACGACGACCCCGACATCGGCCTAGAGGTTCAGGCTCTGTACTCAAGCCGGGAACGATACGCCGCCGACGGGCCAGCCATGATCCTCCGGCACAACCTCCACGGCATCGACATCGACCTGCGGTCCACGCAGATCGCGGCGCTGGCGCTGTGGATGCGAGCGCAGCGCAGATACCAGCGCCTCGGACTGAACGGCGAGGGCCGGCCGCGCATCGAGCGGACGAACATCGTGTGCGCCGAGCCGATGCCGGGCGACGAGGCGCTGCTGGACGAGTTCTGCGAGTCTCTCACGCCTACGCTGTTGGGCGACCTAGTGCGTCAGGTGTGGGAGAAGATGAAGCTGGCCGGTGAGGCGGGCTCCCTCCTGAAGATCGAGGAGGAGATCCGCGAGGTGGTGCGGCGGGCCCAGGAGGCCTGGCGCAGGGCGCCTAAGGGGTACAAGATTAGCCTGTTCGACGGCACGGTGCAGCGGCCCGTGGAGCAGGCCGAGTTCGACTTTTCCGAGGTGACCGGCCCTGACTTCTGGCAGAGGGCGGAGGCGTTGCTGCTGGACGCCCTGGAGCTGTTTGCGGGCCGGGCCGCCAACGGGCGCGAGTACGGGCGGCGGCTGTTTGCGGACGACGCCGAGCAGGGGTTCGCGTTCATCGAGCTGTGCCGCGGGCGGTACGATGTTGTTCTGATGAACCTACCGTTCGGATCAGCCACCGACTTGGCCAACCTCTACCTCAAGGGTTCATACAGTGGGTTGGATGGTAACCTCTTTACGTTGTTCGTACTTCGAGCTTTCGTTTGGGCAGGCGATGGCGGCGTTGGAGCAATCACCGACAATGCTTGGCTGAAGAAGACGGACTACGCAGCATTGAGGGATGTCCTTGCCAACAAGGGTCGCCCTCCGCAACTCCTTGCCGATCTCGGATGGGATGTCCTAGATGACGCGAACGTAGCCGTGTGCGCGTTCATCTGCACACGTAGCCCGGCAGACGGCTCGTTGACAGCGTTTCGGTTGACCGATCGCCGTCCCAGTCAGAAGGCAGCTGACTTGAAGGATACCATCGTCGAATATGGTAGAGGCCTCTCGCCTGCATGCCCCACATTTATTCGGCCGCTGAACTTCTTCAAGCGCTTCCCCGAGAACGCCCTTGCCTACGAAACGCCAGATGTGTTGGTGTCTGCGTTTGAGAAGTGGCTTCCCCTTGAACCGAACTATGCCGAAGGGAGGCGTGGGTATACCCCTGGCGATACCTTTCGGTTCTTTAGGTGCTGGTGGGAGGTTCCCCAAGAGAGTCTCGGTCGCGTTTGGTGGACTCTCAACAACGGTAGCTCGTACGTGCCCCTGGTTGGTCAGGGATTCATGGTGGCCCGACACGAGCCAGGCTGGAGTAGTTACCGCGAGCTGACCGGCTTCAGATTAGAATCCGAAGAATGGTTTGGGCGACCCGGGCTAGGGTATGGAAAGCGGACTGATCATATGTATGCGTACCCGTTGCCGGCCGGCGCAATGTTCTCTAACGAAGGTCATTGCATATTTCCTGCGCCCGACAACTACTGGTTTGTCTTGGGGTACCTCAACTCTCACGTCGGCCAGTCGCTTCTCAACCTCTACTGCGGACAGCACAAGACTGCAGGCTATGTCTCAAAACTACCGACACCCGATCCTGTGCACTTGGCATCCCGAAAGGTTGCCCTACTGGCCGAAGGTGCTTGGCGTCTGGCCCAAGAACTCCTCACAAGAGACGAAACCAAGGAAGTGTTCTCTGCATTGGTCGACGCGGGGGAGCGTCCCGCGGACGTAGCGAAGGCCATCGCCAAAGTAGATGCCGAATACTGCGCTTCCCTCCACTCCATCGACTCGAACCTCGTCGATATGCTGCGGACTACGGGAGAGGTGGAGCCCGCCACGTTAGGCCTGGGGCCCCGTCCCGTAGCCTCCATCCGCAAGTCAAGCCCATATGCGGAGGCCATTGTTGCCCATACACTCCACCCGGCTGACATGCTCCAGTACTGTGTGGGGATTGCCGTGGCTCGCTGGGATGTCCGCATCGCACTCGATCGATCCCTGTCCCCGCGGCTCCAAGACGTCTTCGAGCCGTTACCGGTCTGCCCGCCCGGAATGCTGGTCGGGCCAGACGGGCTGTCGGCGCGGCCCGGCGGTATCGTCAGCGAGGAGTGGCTGCGGGCGCGGCCCAACGCCATCACCCTGCCGCCGGAGGGGTCCGTCAGCCGGCCCACCATCCCCGACAACGAGTACCCGCTGCAGATCGTGTGGGACGGCATCCTGGTGGATGACCCGGCCCACCAGGACGACATCGTCCGCCGCATCCGCGAGGTGCTGGAGCTGCTGTGGAAGGACCGTGCCGAGGCCATCGAGCAGGAGGCCTGCGGGATCCTCGGGGTCAAGGACCTGCGGGAGTACTTCCGGAACCCCAAGCACTTCTGGGAGGACCACGTTAAGCGCTACTCCAAGAGCCGGCGCAAGGCGCCGATCTACTGGCTCCTCCAGTCGCCCCGCCGTTACTACGGTCTGTGGCTCTACTACCATCGCCTGGACAAGGACCTCCTCTACAAGGCCCTGCGCAACTACGTCGACCCCAAGTTCAGGCTGGAGGAGTCGCGCCTACGGGAGCTGCGCGATCACCTGCCGGCTACTCCAGAGGGCCGGGAGCGCAAAACGCTGGAGAAGCAGATCGACGACCAAGAGACCATCGTTAACGGCGTGCTCGACTTCAAGGAGCGGCTAGAGAAGGTAGCGGCGCTGGGACTCGATCCCGACCTGAACGACGGCGTGATCCTGAACATCGCCCCTCTGCGCGAGCTTGTTCCCTGGAAGGAGCCGAAGCAGTACTGGGACGACCTCCTGGCCGGCAAGTACGAGTGGTCCACTATCGGCAAGCAGCTCAGGGAGAAGGGCCTCGTCCGTGGGTAAGGTTACCGACTACGTAGTAGGCCTGGTGCTCCGGCAGCTCGAGGAGGGCGGGCCGCTGGTCTGGTTTGACCCGGAGGGCACGTACGAGTCCGTACTCGCCTGCCTGTCAGAGGACGTTCCGGTGTTCCGGTACGAGAACAGCTTCCTCAGACTGCGCCACGAAGTCGACCCCCACATGAACGGCTTCGACCCACCAAGGATCGTCGTGTACGTGCCCCTCGACGAGAAGGACAGCCACCATGCACTCATCGAGCTGACCGCGGCCGGCATCACGCTTCGCCCCGGCCACCCGAGCTACAACTGCAATACCCGTCTCTCCGTCGTCGCCCGGGCGGCCCTCAAGGGGGTGCTAAGCGACGAGGCTCTCGATCAGGTCATCTCCAAGGTGGAAGCGGGGCAGCTCAGCCTCGCCGAACTCGACCGACTGGCAGAACGGGGCGCCCCCGACCTCTCCGTGCTGTCGCTTGTGTACGGCACCAGTCAGCCCAACGAAATCACGCTGTCCTTTCTGTCGGATAGCTCGAAGGACCAGCAGCTTGTGGCAAAAGGCGGTATCGGCGACCTGAAGCGTTTGCTGGCGGAGGAGTACGGCGCCGACCTGGGGACCTCGGAGGAGCTTGATTGGCTGCGACTGCGGCTCCCTACGTTCCTCTTGGTCGTAGACTGCCTCCTGTCGACGCGAGGGGCGCCGGCGGCTCTCTCCGGGATCGGTCCTCCCTCGGCGGCCACGCAACAGGCTGCCGTTCGCAGGCTTGTGGGCCTCTGGCGCAACCGCGTCGACCTGGCGTCCAGCTACTTTGAGTACGCCTCCCAGGTTGAGAAGGCGGTCCAGCTTTCGGCTCTGCCCTCGGACATCGAGGCCCTGGGGGAGGCGGAGACGTTCGCGGGCAATGACGAGACCGTACAGAGGCTCGTGGCGGAAGCGCTCCGTGCGGACGCGACCGCAGACTTGGTCGATATGGCCAGGCGCCGGCAGCGAAGCTTCTGGGGCCGACAGCCCGACCACAACTCCCGCTGGCAGCTGATCGTCGCGGCCGGCGACCTCCTGCTCGAGTGTCAGCGCGTCAAGGCGGAAATGGGCGCTGTCGCAGACGCGGCTTCTATGGTTAAGCACTACACCGAGGGGGATCGCCCATGGTGCGAACTCGATACGGCGCAGCGAAGGTTCGAGCGGCAGTACCTAGAGTTCGAAGACATAGCTGTCTACCCCGAGATCGAGAAGCTTGCGAGTAGGGCTCGACGCGAGTACCAGGACGTGGCAAATCAGCTCTGCGAGCGATTCATCAGGGCTCTGGAGCACGCAGGCTACAAGATAGACCGGTTGAACCAACGGGAGACCTTCGCCAGGTTCGCGAAGCTCCTCCTCGGCCGTACGAAGTTGGCCTATATCCTCGTTGACGCCATGCGCTACGAGATGGGTCGAGAACTGTGTCACCTTCTTGAGGGAGAGGGTGAGGTCAACATCTGTGGTTCGATAGCCTCTGTCCCAGCCATTACCGAGATAGGGATGGCCTCGCTCATGCCAGGAGCGGAGGGTGGGGTCGAGGTTCTCGATGCCAGCGGAGATAGACTCGCTCTTAGGGTCGGCGAAGCCGTCTTGCGTAATCGCAGTGAGCGGATGACCTTTCTCCGTGAACATGCAGGTGTTCCAACTGTGCTCCTCAAGCTGGAGGACTTCCAGCCGTTCAAGAAGGCCACCCGTGCGGCGGTCGCCGAGGCAGAGCTGGTGGTGGTCACGTCCCAGGAGATCGACATGGTAGGCGAGGCCGACAACTCCGCCTTTGCCCGTCAGACGATGGGACAGGCGCTCGATATGATTCTGAGGACCGTGCGGGCGCTGGCACGCGAGGGTGTTGAACAGTTTGTGATCACAGCGGATCACGGCCACCTTTTCGGCGAGGAGACGCTTTCGGACATGCTCCTTGAGAAGCCGAGCGGTGGTCTTCAGATCGATCTGCATCGCCGCGTTTGGGTGGGTCGCGGTGGCACGGTCATCCCCAATACGGTGCGGCTGAAGCCTTCAGCGTTCGGGCTCGGAGGAGACCTCGAGATTGTGACCCCTAGAACGCTCGCCTGCTTCAGAGCCGGCGGGGGCAATTCTTTCTTCCACGGGGGCCTTTCGCTGCAAGAGCTGGTGGTTCCTGTGGTCGAGGCACGGGTGTGTGTGCGACCGGCACCGGCGCCTGGCATTAAGTGGAGGCTAACGGGGCCGAAGAGAGTGACGACGCGAGTCTACAGCCTTTCGATCGAGGCAGAGGCAGTTGGTCTTTTCGACATCGAGCCGCCCCGGGTGAGAGTGGAGCTATGGACTGGGGGAAGGAAGGTCGGGAAGCTGCAGGATGCGGACTACGGCCTGGAGCCCGAAGCGAACGATATCGCACTCCGTGTCACTCCGGAGGGTAGGCAGATCGAGGTCAACCATGTGACCTTCCTGCTGGACGACGCAGGGCAAGCCAAGGAAATCGAAGTGCGCCTCTTAGACGCGCGCTCCGACCAGCTGCTAGCCAAGATGGAGCACGTTGAGGTGGCGATCTCGCTATGACTGAAGTCATGAACCCCGAGCTCGACGCCAAAGTCAGGTCAGTTCTTGCCGGCAAGGTGGTTCGCAAGGATCTAGTGCGAAAGGTCAAAGTAGGCGCACAGGTCCCGGTCTTTGTCCTTGAGTATCTCCTGGGCAAGTACTGCGCCACGGATGATGAGCGGGCTATCGAGGCCGGCATGCGCGTCGTCAACGACATGCTGGCGGAGAACATCGTCAAGCCCAGCGAGTCGAACAAGGCCCAGTCGGAGCTGGCATACAAAGGCAGGCACCGGTTCATCGACAAGGTGAAAGTCCGGTACGTGGCGGAGGACGAAACCCACTGGGCAGAGGTGGTGAACTTCGGCAATCGTTACGTGCACGTTCGTGAGTCGGACATCCGCCAGCACGAGAGGCTTCTCACCGGCGGGCTGTGGGCAGACATCGAGATGCGCCATTTGTCGGACGACGAGGGTGGCGGTAAGAGGCGCCCGTTCTGGATAGAGGAGCTAAAGCCCATACAGGTCGCGGCTTTCGAGCTTGACGAGTATGTCCAGCTTCGCGCCCAGTTCACTACGGACGAGTGGATAGACATCCTCATGCGGAGCATAGGCCTCGAGCCTGACCACTTCAGCAAGCGCACCAAGCTGCTGTTCCTGACTCGCCTCATACCGCTATCCGAAGCCAACTACAACCTCGCCGAGCTCGGTCCGCGAGGCACGGGCAAGTCCTACGCCTTCCAGGAGCTCTCGCCCTACGTCATACTGCTGACCGGCCCTACCACCGTGGCGAACCTGTTCTTCAACATCGCGCAGAATCAGGTCGGGCTGGTGGGCAGGTGGGACGCGGTCGCCTTCGACGAGGTCGCTGACTTGCAGAAGATGCCCAAGGAGGTCATAACCACGCTGAAGACCTACTGCGAGTCGGGGACGTTCGCCCGCGGCCGGGAGATCCAGAGCGGTCAGGCGTCCATCGCCATGTTTGGCAACACCAACCAGCCTGTAGAGGCGATGGCCCGGAGATCTCACTTGTTCACCCCTCTCCCCGACGTGATCCGGGAGGACATGGCTTTCATCGACCGGATCCACTTCTATCTCCCGGGGTGGGAGGTACCGAAGATGCGGAACGAGTACTTCACGGACAAGTACGGGTTCGTCGTCGACTACTTGGCCGAGGCCCTGCACGACCTGAGGCGCCAGAACTTCACAGAGCGTCTCAGCAGGGACTTTTCGCTGGGGCACCATCTCAACGCCCGCGACGCGAAAGCCGTCAGGAAGACGGTATCGGGGATGCTTAAGATCCTACATCCCAATGGAGACTGCGATCGCGAGGAACTAGCCGAAATTGTCGAGCTCGCGCTCGAAGGCCGGCGCCGGGTGAAAGAGCAGCTGAAGAAGATGGGCTCATTTGAGTACCATCAGACCTCCTTCTCCTACATCGATAACGAGACGCGGGAAGAACGCTACGTGGGCGTCCCGGAGGAGGGCGGGCGCAACGCCATATCCGCCGATCCGCTCCCGCCGGGGAACGTCTACACGGCGTGCGTGAGCCCGGACTCCAAAGTCGGCCTGTACCGCGTCGAGGTGAATGTGATCGACGGGCCTGGGAAGCTGAGGGCAGCGGGCGGGATGGACTCGGTGCTAAGGCAATCCGTGGAGCGAGCGTTCGCATTCATGAAGGCGCGCGCGGTGGATCTCGGCCTGAGTCAGCTTCTCGCCGGCAAGGATGTCCATGTCGAAGCTGTTGATCTCCTTGGCAACCGGGTCGCGGCGGACAATGCGGTTGCCTTTTTCGTGGCAGTGTACTCCGCCTTGAGATCGCACGAGGTATTGCCCGCGATGGTCGTGCTAGGGGACATGACCATTCAGGGAAACATCAAGCCAGCACTCTCCCTGAGCGAGGCCCTACAACTTGCGATGGACAACGGTGCAAGACGTGCTGTGATCCCGCTGGAGAACAAACGCTCGTTCCTGGAGATGCCTGGTGACGTCGTTGAACGCGTCGATCCCGTGTTCTACTCGGACGCATTCACGGCTGGCCAGAAGGCTTTGGGGGTGGGCTAACTAGCCCGGTAAGCTCTGTTCGAGGGCACCGCTCCAGACGTTCATTGCCCACCTGGTCACCTCGATACCTTGGGAGGTTGGGTCCGTTGAGTATCATCAATGTCTTGAACCAAGTCAGGAACGACGAGGTTGTCTTGCCAGCCATTCAGCGAGACTTCGTATGGTCCGAAGAGCGAACGGAGAAGCTGCTGGACTCGATCATGCGCGGGTACCCGATCGGCATAGTACTCCTCTGGGAGACATACGAGGATATTCAGTACCGAAGCTTCCTCCGGGACTTCAGGGCAGGGAGTGTCTACACTTACGAGGACAATCCCGATCGCAGGAGACTACGGCTAGTCCTCGACGGCCAGCAGCGACTCCAGTCCCTGTACATCGCCCTATACGGCAGTCGCGAAGGTAAGCATCTTTACTTTGACCTCCTCAGTGGCGGAGATTCGGATGACGTGGCTGAGGACAAATTCCTGTTCAAGTTCATGGACTCGCAATCAGCCAGGGAGCTGGCCCAGAGTGGTGGGAATGGGAGTCCTCTTGATGGCGAACGCCTGACCTGCTACCGGAGCGTTGCGGAGTTGTTCACCTTTGATGCTCTGGCAAAACAGGATCTGGTCGAGAGGCTTGCCGATGAGCTCGGCCTCACGCGAGAAGACAAGTTGAGGCTAAGCCTAAATCTAAACACGCTGGACGATGTTCTATCCAAGAATGAGAACGTCCTCAAAGTATCCACCATCGACGAAGAACTTCCGCCCGAGAGCCCCTACCGCAAGTCAGAAGCTGATGTTGTCGAGATCTTTGTGCGGATCAATCGCGAAGGCACACCTCTCAGCCGGTCCGACCTCATCTTCAGTATGCTGAAACTGAACTGGAGGGAATCTGCCGAAGCGTTGCCAGAATTCGTCCGGACGATAAATGCGGGGAACTCGTTCGAACTCGACACCGATTTCGTGATTCGCTGCCTCTTCGCCGTTTCGGACCTCGGCACCAAACTGGACCTCAACATGCTAAGGAAGAAAACCAATGTGCAGAAGCTAAGGAGCAGTTTCGGGGGATGTTGTGACGCCATCCGGGCTACGGTCGACTTCGTGCAGAACGAATGCTGGTGCCAGAGTAGCAGCCTGCTGGGAAACGCCAACACGCTCATTCCGTTCGTCTACTACCTCTTCTACACGATGAACCACGAGGTCCCAAACGATCAGGTGGCGAACGTCAGGAAGGCACTGCACATATTCGGACTCGCTCGGCCGTTCTCACGTTGGGGGGAAAGCAGAGTTGGAGCCTTCATTCGCTCGGAGCTGCGCCCACTTCGTCTGGAGGGAAGCCAGACGTTCCCGTTCGACAAGGCGGTAAGGTGGGTGAGGTATTGGGAGAGAGTCGAGGATTGGAAGGACCTGCTGCAGGCTAACCCTCTCCTCACGCTCCACCTCGTTCAGGGGCTGACGGGAGCCAAGGTGCAGTACGAGAGAAACGCACCTCAAATCGACCATATCTTTCCTCGGTCCGAGCTTCGCAAGAAGCGTATAGACGAGGCTCAAATCAACCACTTTGCCAACTTCTGGGTTCTGGCTAGCGGCAAGAATCAGAACAAGAGCAATCGCCACCCAGCGGATTACTTCAAAGACGTGAGTGATGGCGCTCTGAAGCTGGCGCTCATCAGTCGAGACATGCTGGACTATCGCCGATACACAACGTTTCTCAGAGAGCGCCAGGAAAGGATGATCCAAAGGGTGAAAAGCCGTCTCGAGCTGTCCGACGAGACCTTCTTGTAGCTCGCCCATCTGAGGACAAGCGTTGTATAGCCAGTGACGCGCGGAGCCAGGCCCCTCAGTGTCGGTTGCCGAGACCGATAATCTTCGCTATCTGAAGCTGAGGGTCGGACCAAGCCTACGACCCTGACTCGGTGCTGGTGTCATCGCACACTATCCACACATAGTGTGCGGTCGAAGTCGTGAACCTCAGTCGGACTCTTTGGACAGGTCCAGGGCATGGCCCAGGTGCTCTCGGACTGCTCAACCCTGAATCCCAGTCGGCTAGCCTCGCGGCTCGTCTGGTTGCGGTCGTCCAGCCTCATAAGTAAGGCTGCCGGCGTGTCGACTGGTGAAGAGACGGATCAAGCATTGCGGCATCAGAAGTGGGGCCGCATCGCTAGCGGTGCCGGATGTGCGCAGCTATTGCGTTTGCTGTTGACAGTGGTGGCAAGTCGCGGAGATGATACTCCCTGTCGACCTCACAGCGGAACAGCCATAGACCTATCGGGGGGCGCACAAGGATGGTCTCGATTCACGTAAACGGCAAGGTGCGACAGGCATCCAGCCGCGAGCGCAACCTGTTGAGTTATCTTCGATATGACCTCGGATTGACGGGCACCAAGCATGGCTGCGGCGAGGGGTTGTGCGGCGCTTGCACCGTGCTTGTTGATGGGCAGGCACTGCGCGCCTGCGAGACGACGGTCGGAGAAGTGGCAGGCGGCTCCATCACCACGATCGAGGGACTGGCCCAGAACGGGGCGCTGCATCCCGTACAACAGGCGTTCGTTGACGAGTCTGCGATGCAATGCGGGTACTGCACCCCCGGGTTCATCATGGCGGTGGTGGCGCTCTTGAGTCGGGAGGGGCGTCCAAGCAGAGACCAGATCCGAGAAGCGCTGGCCGAGAACATGTGCCGCTGCGGGACGTACCAGCGCATCCAGCGGGCGGTCGAGCGCGCAGCGCGCGCCATGGGCGGAGCAGAGCGGTGAACGACAGGATGGAGATAGCTGACGAGGGCCTTAGCATCGTCGGGCAAGTCGCAGTCGGTCTCCCCCAACAGCAGACGGCCACCTGGCTAGCTGTGCGGCCAGACGGATCTGTGACGGCGTATGCAGGGAAGGTCGAGTATGGGCAGGGCATCCGGACCGGCTTCGCGATGGAGGTGGCGGACGAGCTGCGGGTGCCCCCGGGCTCGGTTGAGGTCGTGCTGGGCGATACCCAACGGGTGCCCTGGGACTGGGGGACGGCTGGCAGCCAGTCCACGGCCACAGTGGGACTTCAGCTACGGAAGGCGGCGGCGACGGCGCGGCAGGCACTGCTCGAACTCGCCACAGACCGGCTTGACCTGCCGCTCACTGAGCTCATCTGTCGTGAGGGTCGAGTTGTATCGCGCACCGACCCTAGCCGCGGCATGGCCTACGGAAACCTGGTCGCCGGGCAGAGCCTGATCCGTGACCTCATGGACGACATCGAGCTGACTCCGGCGGATGAGTTCGTTGTCATGGCGAGGCCCGCCGAGCGGATGGACGCTGTCGCCCGGGTCACAGGCCACGCTCTCTATTCGCAGGATGTGGCCGTGGAGGGGATGCTCTTCGCCAAGGTGCTGCGGCCGCCGTCCTTCGGGGCGAAACTGGTGGACCTTGACACCTCACTGGCGGAGCGCCTGCCCGGCGTCGTGCAGGTGGTCCGTGACAGCGACCTTGTCGCGGTGCTGGCGGCGACAGACGAACAGGCGGAGTTCGCCACCAAGATGCTTGAGGCGAGGTGGGAGGAGATGGTGGACCACCCCTCGCACTGGGACGTGCCGGACCTGCTGCTGCGGACGGCGCGGGAGGCCGAGACGACGCAGGAAGCAGGTTTCCTAGAGGACGGGTTCCGGACGGCTGACGGCATCCTGGAGGCCACATACTACATCCCTTACATCTCCAATGCGCCCATGGAGCCACGGGCGGCGGTGGCGCAATGGAACGAGGATAGGCTCACGGTGTGGGCAGGCACACAGCGGCCGTTTGGGATTCGGGCGGAGTTGGCCCAGCACTTTCAGATATCCGAAGACATGGTTCAGGTCATCGCTCCCGAGATCGGGGGCGCTTTCGGTGGCAAGAGCATCTACGCGGTGGCTGCCGAGGCCGCACGGCTGGCCAAGATGGCTGAAAGGCCCGTGAGGGTTGCATACAGCCGCGCCGAGGAGATGACCTGGTCCACGTTCCGACCGGCGGCGCTCATCGAGGTGAGGAGCGGCTTCAACTCAGACGGGGCGATCGTCGCCTGGGAGTTTAGGGCCTACCACGCCAGCTCGGCTCCCAACGCCCAAATGGGCCGTCTCCGCGGCCGTCGGGGTTCGCAGACTCCCTATGCCGTACAGAACGTGAAGGTCACCGTCGCTGCCTCAGAGAGCCCGTTGCCCGCGGCGTCCTATCGTTCCCTTGGTGGTGCGGTGAACCACTTCGCCCGGGAGGCCCACATCGACGAGATCGCGGAGGCGGTGGGCATGGACCCGGTCGAGCTACGGTTACGGAACCTGACTCATCCGCGCTTCCGGCAGGTGCTCGAGACGGCGGCGGAGCGCTTCGGCTGGAGCAGCGCTAAGCCACCCTCGAAGCGAGGTGTGGGAGTCGCCATCGGGCTGGACGTCGGGACCTACGTGGCGACCTGCGTGCAAGTGGACGTGCTGGCCTCTGAGGTGAAGGTGCAGCGGGTGACGGCGGCCCTGGACTGTGGACTGACGGTGAACCCCGAGGGCGCCGCAAGCCAGGTGGAGGGCTCCATCATTATGGGGATGGGCACGGCGCTTTATGAGGCCATTGACTTCGAAGGGGGCCACGTGTTGAACGCTGGCTTCACTCGCTACCGGGTGCCGCGCATCAACGACACGCCGGCCATTGACGTCGTGCTTGTCGGCGATCCTGACACACCCTCGACGGGCGCAGGGGAGCCGGCTATCGTACCCATCGCGGCCGCGATCGCCAACGCAGTATTCGACATGACCGGTCGGCGGCACCGGGAGCTGCCCATCCAGAGGCATCTTAGGTAGGGAGAGCCTGCACTCCCGCCCAAGAAACGCTCAGCTGTCGAGGCTCGCCTTGGTCCACCATGTCCTCATAGTGTGCGGAGACTCCAGGCCTGAAGACTACGGACACAGACTCTCGCATGGAATGCCATCGTTGTCGCCGTCCAGCCGGTTCGGGTCGCCAGGGCAGGGGCGTTGAAGACGGCCATGACCTCCTCACACGTGGTGAAATCGGAGCAGTTGTACCGGTCTTGCGAGCAGTCACCGCCGTCGGGTGGCGGTGGCGTCGGTGTGGGCGGAGCAAGGGTGGCCGTGGGCGCGGGTGTCGTCCCGGTTGGGGGCGTGGACGGCACTGTCGGCTCCGGAGGCGGAGCCCCGGCGGTGCCGATTGAGTAGGTGTTGCAGTCGGAGGTCAGGACGACCGTGCCGAGGAGATCCGTCCGGTGCACCGCTACCCCGTGGGCGGCCAGCCGGTCCAGTGTCTCCTGGGTCGGGTGGCCATACGTGTTGCCAGCACCCACGCTGATCACGGCGTCGCTCGGCGTCACCGCGTCCAAGAAGGCATCGGTGGTCGAGGTCCGGGACCCGTGGTGGCCCACCTTGACAACATCGGCGTCCAGGTCCACCGAGGGGTCGGCGAGCATGCTAGCCTCGCTGTCCTCGGTGGCATCTCCTGTCAGGAGCACGTCCACAGAGCTGCACGACAGGCGGAGCACTATGGAGTCGCCATTCGTATCGCCTGTCAGCGGCTCCGCCGGGTGGAGGACTGTGAGGGTCACGCCACCGAACTGGGTCGAGTAGCCGCGCCTTACTTGACGCTCTACCGCGCCTTCCGCTGCCAGTGCCGCTGCGAAGTCCTGGTAGGTCTGGCTAGTGGCGGTGGCCCCCGTTGGTCCACACCTCCCCCACGTCGTACTGTGCTAGTATGTCGTCGAGGCCGCCGACGTGGTCGGCATGAGGGTGGGTGGCAACCAGAAGGTCGATGTCTGGGATATGCTGGCCGGCCCGGAGACAGCTCGAGACAGCCCATCACTGGACTGCCGGGACCCCGCCGGGCAAATGCTCCCGCACCGCGCCGCCGAGCCGGGCAGCGGGCGTCGGGCGTAGCACACGATGATGAAATCGTGCGCGCGGAGACTGTCGCTCCGTAAGGCCCTTCGACCGCGGCTCCGGCTCGTGTTACAATCCTGACGAAAGCTGAAGGAGGGACACAATGGGACGCAAGGAAAAGAGCGGCAAGAAGGTCAAGAAACCTAAGCAGGACAAGGCCAAGAAAGGGCCGAGCGGGAAGTAAAGCGACATCGATGTCCTAGACGACGCAGTTGACAAGACCGGGCCTTTGCGGCCCCGTCTTCGTTCTCGGCGCGCGCATGATGGGCGGTCACGACGTCGAGTCGGCGGGCGAGGGCAAATTAAGGTGATGAGGCCCGTCCGTGAGGTGCCGGCGCAGGACGCCGGGCCGTGGCCTGGGCGTTTTTCAGGCCATAACTGGACACGTTTCGCCCCCCTCGCCATATTTGACACACAACGTATTGACCGCTATGCTTCCCAAGCAGAGGGTCGCGGGTTCGAGTCCCGTTCCCCGCTCCAGGTCTTTTCCCCGAAATCGTAGACGAAGCCGGGCACTTCGCCCGGCTTTCTTGATGGAGCACCATGCCCACAGCCCCAATCACTGCCATCGAGGGTAACGCCGTCCGAAACGGCATCCGCAACATCGCAATCATCTCCCACGTCGACCACGGCAAGACGACGCTGATCGACGCAATGCTGTGGCAGACCGGCGTCTTCCGCGAGAACCAAGAGGTCGTCGAGCGTGTGATGGACTCGAACGACCTGGAGCGCGAGAAGGGGATCACGATTCTGGCCAAGAACACAGCGGTGCGGTTTGGCCGGTACAAGATCAAC
>Ga0209979_1000380_pt1 | contig 62765 bp, 60 predicted proteins | sample AnhtaG_FD_183114 | JGI IMG/M metagenome (GOLD analysis project Ga0209979, IMG submission 183114) | Deep subsurface microbial communities from Anholt, Denmark to uncover new lineages of life (NeLLi) - Anholt_01485 metaG (SPAdes) (version 2) | ecosystem: Environmental > Aquatic > Marine > Oceanic...
TTGAGACTGTTCAACGCTTGTAAGTGATGATATATCATAATGTTACAACTGCCAATTTTGGAACTTACCCCCATTTTTAGCCGAAAAACACCCCAAATAGCTCATTTTGGGCAAAAGTTACCCCCACTTTTTATGAAAAGTTACCCCCACTATTTCGGTGTTTTTTTCCATTTGTGTTAAAAAGGCATATTTTATGCAAATATTATATTTTATAAGTAGTTACCTCTTGGGTTTTCTCCTATTTTGGGGTAGCGTGAGTATTGAACAGATACCCACTTTATTATTGAACACCCCTTATAGGAGATTACCCATGACTGATTACCAATTACCTTTACCAAAAGTCTCTAGCGCCTATCTGGACCTTATAGATGAAGATAATGAGGTGGTAAACTATTTCCGATTGATTAATCTCTACAATATTCATCCTGTTATAGAGAAATGTTATTCACATGCTGGACCTCAAGGATACGGAATTGGCCTCTTTCTGTCTCGTATACTGAAAATAAAACAGACATTTGTCTCTGATAGAATCCTTGCCAGGCGTCTTTCTGAAAACAGCACCTATAGACACTTGTGCCTCCTTGAAAAAGGTCTTACTCCAGCTCATAACACCTATAACACTCTGAGAAATCATCTCGGTGTAAAAAGATATGCAGAAATCCATGTAAACTTTGTTAACGAGGCAAATAAACTTGGACTATTAAATCCCAATATAAAAGAACTCCCAAAAAATCGCCGTCAAGGTCTAATCCTCATCGGAGATTCAACGCCCATCAGATCTTATTGTTCCTCCAAAGGCATAAAACAAAAAGATGGTTCATGGATTTTTACCGACCCTTCGGTAAGCTTTGGCCGTCCCCATCATAAAGATAAGTATCCTGTTGGGCATAAGGCACATTCCCTGATAACCATTACTGGAATCCCTATGGTCAGTATTGTAAGTACCCGTAGAGATTCTGATGAAATTCATATATTCCCGCTCTTAGATGAATTCAAAAAGAGATTCCCTTCTCTTCATATAGCCTATATTGTTCTGGATTCTGGTTATGACTCTGAGGAGATTCATAAAGGTATATACGAAGGCTATACTATTATTCCGATTATTATCCGGGGCAAGATGGTCTATCCAAAAGGATTCAATTCTGATGGAACACCTCTTTGTGAGTTTGGATATCCTTTTACCAAAACAGGTGTTGATTATAAAAGAAAACGCACCAGATACCACTGTAAAAAAGTCTGTCAGAAAGATACTCAGGTAATTTTTCCATGCTCTCATTCTGAAAGTGGACTTGTCTCGTATACACATTTTAGAGATAGCTACCGTAAATACGGGCCAGCTACTCCAGATACCATTATCTACAAAAAATTGAAGCCTTTTCGCACAGCCATAGAACGTGGGTTTGGTCTGCTTAAAGAAAATCGCTACCGTATGGAATATACGAATACCTATATGGGCATCGATAATGTGGCCATGCATGTTATTGAGCATGATATCGTCTTGACTCAAGACATAATCTTTGGATATAAAACTACTGGGAAAGTTAGCCCTGTGATCAAAGTCTAAAATCTGTATTATTGAACACTCTCAATTTATACAATGCCCCGGACTCCAATTTTGGACCGATTAAATGTCGGTAAAATATTCTATAATTATTCCTACATATAATAGGACTGAAATATTGCAAAGATGTCTGCAGTGCATCTGTGAATTAGAAAATCCCGATGAAGATTGGGAAGTCCTGGTTCTTAACAATAATTCAACCGACAGTACAGAAGAAGTAATAAATTCATACAAAAAAGAACTTCCACATTTACGATATTTCCGTTCAACGGATCCGGGATTGCATGTCGGCAGAAATGTTGGATACGATAGAGCCGAAGGTGACATTCTTTGTTATATAGATGATGATTCTTTTGTATCAAAAGGTTGGCTGAAAGGAATTGAGAAAGCCTTTCGGGAATCTGAGGTAGCTTTGGTAGGAGGTCCCTGTTTGCCCGAGCATGAGGAAGAGCCACCGAACTGGATAAATCAATTTTGGAGCCATACAGATCATGGAAAGTGTTTTGGAAGTTTGAGCCTTTTAGATTTCGGAGATCAAATTACCCAAATCTCTCCTTACGATGTTTATGGATGCAATTTTAATATTAGAAGAGATGTTTTGGAAAAATTAGGTGGATTTCATCCTGATGGAATGCCGAGAGAACTGATTCGTTATAGAGGTGATGGTGAAACATTTGTTTCCAGAAAACTGATCGAATTAGGATACAAAGCGCTGTATAGTCCGGATGCAAAAATTCATCATTTTATTCCAGCATCAAGGGCAACAAAAGAGTATTTTTGCCACCGTGCGTATATCCAAGGAATTTCAGATTCATATAGCCTGATACGAGAGGAACGCAAACTTGTCATCAAAAATTCCAGAAGAAAAGATGAGGATATAGAAAGTGGGGATACTCATAGCTGCTACATTAATTTAATGAAGATATTCCGGTTTTTAAAACGGGAAACCACTTCGATAAAAAATCGGGCACTAAATTATAAAAAAAAGTTGTTTCCTACAGAATACGATTTAATAAGAGCTGAAATGCAAAAAAGCTATAGAGAAGGGTTTGCATTTCATCAGCGTGAAGTGAAAAAAGACCCCAAACTGAAGGAATGGGTTTTGAGGGAAAATTATTTGGGTGAGAATGGGAAGCTGCCGTAATGAAGACACCTCGGTTGAATCCCTCTTTGTGGTGCTTCATACGGAGCAATTCAAGTGGGCAAGGAGAACGGAGATCAGAAGGCACCCAGGTTTAACACCCTGAAGGGGCCCAGTTCCACGGGGTAAAGAAGTCGGAGAGGGATGGATGATTGGTAAGGTCAAAAGAAAGATTACAAGCAAGATTTCAAAATTTCTCAGGTCTGCTGTTAGAAGCGAAATAGAAAATGCATTGCCGATTATATCTCAACTTATTGAGTTTCAAAACAGCACGAAAGAAGACAGGCAGTCATTTTACGATCATACTAAGGATTCTCTTGGGAGTATCAATTTCTATGAAGGTTTAAAAGACAGGCTTCTATCGTCAGGTGTTTCTGTAGAGTCGGTCGATATAGATATACAGGATTTTGAACGTTGGCTGAATGATTTTCCTGAAATCAGAAGATACTATGAAAAAATGGGTGATGTTTTTATAGAAAAATGCCTGGAGCATTACCTCACTTTCAGATATCTGAATATTTCAGCGGGTGACGTATATATTGACATTGCTTCATCCGGGAGTCCGTGGGCTGGGATTCTTAATAAGCGGGGGGGGGGAGGCATAGGCATACAGATTAGACCTTTCTTTTCCGAAGGGAATCAATGGCACATATATAGGCGCAGATGCTGGTGATACAAAATTGCCTAACGATTTCGCATCTGTGCTTTCCCTGCAATGCGCTTACGAATGTTTTATGGGTAATGCTGATATCCTGTTTATTGAAGAGGCAAACAGGATATTGGATAGAAAAGGACGGTACGGGATAGTGCCCTTGTATCTGGCGGATGTTCATTTTGTTTCAACAAGTCCTTATTGTAACCAGGCAGAGGTGATAATTGAGCCGGAAGCTAGGAAAGTCTGGAGAGATGATGTATATAAGGTGCCTTTCTCAAGGCATTACTCTCCAGAGTCTTTTGCTGAAAGAATCTATTCCCGAATACCGGATGATATGGAAGGGAAGATTCTATATTTTAAAAACCTTGATGAAGTGATGCGGCATTACCCGGGACAACGGATATATTGTTTTTTTATGTTTGTATGTGAAAAGATTGATTTGGATTAAGTCACCATTTGTGTGTTCATATAGCAACAACATAAATAATGTTATCATGCTGGCAAGATCCATAAAATAAATTATGTTCAAGGATCCTACGTTAACCACTTTGTATACTGCACGTGCTGAAGATAGTTAAATGCAAATAAAAGAAAAAATACCTAAATTTAGCCTAGTAATAATTGCAGTAATATCCTTATGGATTATAAGTAAAATCAGCATAGGAATCGTTGATGGGAAACTTAAAGCAGTTTATATACCCATTGGTTTCTCGATTCTCATTATGATTCTTTATGTTGTTGACAAAATAGGCTCATTTCCTCTCCTTAGTGGTTTGGTTTTTATATACTGGATACCATTCAATTCGGGATTAGGTCATGTTTCCCCTTTTTTAGAGTATATGTATCCCACCGAAGTTGGTCTGTGGATGTTATGTTTGGGGATATTAGTTTATGGCAGTGTCTCCAGAAGTGCTCAATTTTATTCTGCGGTAGGCAGATTTCCATTTCTGCCATTTGTGCTACTTGTAGTTGGTTCTATAACTGCAAATTTAGTATCGGGAAATCGTTTTGCTCTTAATGAACTTGCACAAATACGAATTCTTTGTATTTTACCGGCAGTTATCTGTTTTGTGTTTATTTATTTCCTAAAAACAGTCAAACAGGCGGAACGTCTTCTTTGGATATTTCTGATTTCAGCAGGGATATTAGGGCTAGTGTATTTGTTTGCACCAAACATTGTCAATCCAGACATTTTGGACTTGTTAACCTCGGAGATTGAAAGAACTGGCCGCCTGAAGAAAATAATTAAACTACCGCTTTGCAGCATGCTGACTATGTCTATGGAGTCCACTGCCGAATGTTTTACACTCATAGTAGCGCTGTCATTTAGCCTGTGGGTGAACTACCTTTCTTTTCGTGGGCGTTTAAGAGCAGCGGCTGTTCTGGCAATATCCGCTTTGGTAATCATTCGAGGTCAGGCGCGGGGAGCGCTAATTGCTTCGATATGCTCTGTGATAGTAATACAGGCATTAAGCTTACGATTCAAAGGCTATTCATCCAAGTTTTTTTTGCGAGGTCTATTGAAACCGGCAATAGTAATTTGCTCAATAGCTTTCACTGTTACCTATCTTGCTATTACTTCGCCAACATACACTTATCAACAGCGTATTATGAATTTGTATACTAATCCTCTTCTTGCCATAGATTCCCGTATGCATCGGTGGAAGACAGCCGCCCCTGTGGTTCTTGATAATCCACTTGGGGTAGGCATATTTGGATTTCCTAGTGCTGATGGAGCGTCGTGGGCTGCACACAACCTCTACTTATTTCTATTGCTTTCTTTTGGGATTATTGGGTTTATTGGCTTTTTTTGGATCTTTCTCCGTTATACAAAAGTCTGTTGGTCCGGTCTGCATTCTAACAACTCTACTCGTCGTCTTTTCTGTATTGCGGGAATGGGCTGTGTAACCACACTGTTCGTTGAAGGGATGGTTTCGCCTATATATTGGTCGCCCTGGCAGGTATTGATGGTCTGGATACCTATTGGTATTACAATGGCTGTAGCTACGTTACCAGAAGAAAAATATGCTAAATAAGGGAGGCCTTAGAGCAAAATTTATGAAGCAGAAGGTAGTAAATAATAAAATATTTTCGGAAGTTTCAAATAAAATGATAGGTAGTATAATAAATCTATACTTTCGAAGATTTAAAAATATTCGGTTTTTAATGCGAATTAAAATCCGCATTTCGCACTTAGAGGACATGCATTTTTCGAATTTATACATCCTTAGATTGACCAAATCCAGGGTAGGTTTTGATAGTTGATATGAAATCTTAATTGCTAAAAAATGAAAAACATTTTATTAGTCCATCCTGAAGGAAATATTAATAACAATCCAAATTTATTTGCCATTGTTGAATTGTTATGTGACGACGGTTATCATGTTGATCTTTTTGTAAAAAGAAATCCAATAATTGATCAAAATTCGTACATTAAGAATTTACAAATACTTTTTCTTGATGACGAGAATATCAATGATGTTGAACGATTAGATAAAAAAAATTATTCGTTAATAATTGGAATTGATACCGGCATTGTTATTGCTGCGAAAATTGCTCGAAAGCTCAACATCCCATATTGTTATATTTCATACGAAATAATGTTTGCTGATGAAATTGGCAAAGAAAAGAAAAATGATGAAATTGCAGCTTGCAAAAGTATCTCTTTTGCAATTTGTCAGGACCCGGTTCGCTCTTATTTCTTATCGATAGAAAATAACATTTCCATTAATAAGATTTTTAATATCCCCGTAACAGGCAATTATAAGAAAAAATATCCTAAATCTGGTTTCCTATACGAACATCTAAAAATTCCAAAAGATAAAAAGATTGCCCTTTTTGCCGGTAGTATATCTAAATGGTCAATGATAGGAGATATTGTCAAACAAACAGACTCCTGGCCTAAAAACTGGGTTTTAGTATTACATGACCGTTATGGCAGTAACCTTGGCTTTTTATCATCACTAATTAAAAACAGACCCCAAATTTATATTTCCGGTAGACCTCTAAAAACACCGGACGATCTTGAAAAATTGATTTGTTCGGCTGATGTCGGTATTGGATTATATCAAAGTAACTTTAAATCAGCTAATGAAGGTAAGAATTTAGCCTTTGTTGGATTAAGTTCAGGGAAATTAATAACTTATCTAAAGTTTGCGGTGCCGGTAATCACTAACGAAATTGGTCAGTTGAGTGATATAATCAGGGATAAAAAATTAGGTCAAGTGGTTACAAATGTGAGCGAAATTAACCCTGTAGAAATTGAGAAAATTCAAAATTGCAGAAATAACTGTGCTGAATATTTTAAAGAAAATCTTGATTTCAAACAAAAAGCAAATCAATTATTGGAATTAGTATCTGATTCAATAAAAGAAAATATTGATAGTAATAAGATAGTGGCTTTTAATAATGAGTCAAAATTTCATTATTCTCTAAGTCACACAAAACAGATTGAGTATTATTTCAATTTAGCAAGGGATATAAAAAATTCAAAATATTATCGTTTAGGCTACATATTATGTAATCCCCATTTATTTATCTGGAATAACAAAGTGACAAGATTTTCAAGATCGGTAGTTAAAAATTTTGTAACCCGAAAAAAAGAGACTAAATATGAGTGAATATAAACATAAAATTACTGTGTTAACTCCTTCATATAATATGTCAGATTATATAGAAGAGAATATTGTTTCTGTATTGAATCAAACATATAAGAATTATGAACATATTGTAATTGACGCCGGATCAAGTGATAATACAGTAGCAATATTAGAGAAATACCCACATCTAAAATGGATTTCGGAGCCCGATGGAGGCCAGTCAGATGCTTATAATAAGGGTCTGAGAATGGCTACTGGGGATTTAGTTTTATGCCTTAATGCTGATGATTATCTTCTTAATAATAATGTATTCCAAGATGTTATCAACGAAACATGTGATTTGCAAAATATTGATGCCTATTCGGCTTTTATGGGAAATATTATTGGTGTCGACAAAGAGGGGAATAAAATTGGTGAAATGAATAATAGGAATAGAGATCATTCCTTTGATGATCTCCTTAATAAACTTCCTGTTGTGATTCATCCGGGAACTTTCTTTAAAACTGATATTCTTCGTAAAGTAGGAGGATTTTCTAAAAATATTCACTTTGAAATGGATTATGATATTTTTCTAAAATGTTCACAAGTAAAACCTATTCATTCAATAAATATTTTTATAAGTGCTTTGCGCAAGCACGAAACATCAAAGGCATGTAGCAAAGATAATTGGAAATTTTCGTATGAATTTTTAAAAATCAGAAAAAAATATGGGGGAAGTATTTTCAATAAGATGAGCTTACAGCCATTAAAGATTATGATCTATAAATTTATATTTGGATTTAAATTTGTAAAGTGGGCAAAAAAAAATAAATACTTTTATACAATTGCAAAATTAATAGGTATAACAAAAATCAACAATTTAACCTGGTATGTGAAGAAGTGAACTCATCCATCATAGGAATCACTATAAATATTATAAGATTACGCTTAATAATTTTAAATGATAAAATATTTATATAAGAAATTTATTTTTATTTTTAGATGGTTCGACCCACTTATTGACTTAAGAAAATTAATATTTTCTATTCCTAATTATTTAAGGTTTTTTTTTGATCTGGCTAAATACATCCGAAAAGATAAGAGATATTCACTGAAAATTAAAGATATTTATCCCTGCATTAACGATAAATCGAAGCTCACAGGTTTTGACAGACATTACATTTATCACCCAGCATGGGCTGTAAGAATATTAAAGGAAACGAAGCCGGATGTTCATATAGATATCTCTTCTTCACTATATTTTGTTTCAATTGTATCTGCTTTTATTCCTGTAAAATTCTATGATTTCCGACCTGCCAGAATAGAATTAAGCAACTTGTCGTCAAGTCATGCTAATTTGACACATTTACCTTTCGAAAGTAATTCAATTAAATCTCTGTCTTGTATGCACACTGTAGAGCATATTGGATTAGGCAGATATGGCGATTCTATTGACCCTGATGGGGATTTAAAGGCTATAAGTGAACTTAAAAGAGTTTTGGCAATTAATGGTGACTTATTGTTTGTAGTACCTATTGGCAAACCTAAAGTTATGTATAATGCTCATAGGATATATTCTTATGATGAAATTCTTGAATATTTTAAGCAATTGAATTTAATCGACTTTTCGTTAGTACCTGATGATAAAGATATTGCTTTTATTAATAATGCAACCAGAGAAATGGCTGATAAACAAGATTATGGTTGTGGATGCTTTTGGTTTAGAAAGTAGATTATGCGAATATTCCTATCACTATTACCAACAGGCAATGTGAGCGTACCGGACAGCACAACTTGGCTCCATAATTTTTATGAACCACTGTTAGATCTGGGGCATGATGTTTATCTATTACGTATTGATGAAGCGTCAAATTTTTTAAACGAGAAGTACGGATCACAAAAATTTAAAGATAAATTTAGTGGACACTTGTTATCAAAATTAATAGAAGAAAATGAAAAAAGTAGTTTTGATCTATTTTTATCATATTTTACTGATAAGACTATATATCCAGGGGTAATAGTAAGTATCAATAAAATCGGAATAAGTACTGCAAATTTCTCCTGTAACAATACCCATCAATTTCATCTAACAAAAAATATTGCTCCGCATTATGATTATAATTTACACTCTGAAAAAGATACTGGAGAAAAATTTAAAGAAATCGGGGCTAATCCGTTATGGTTTCCGATGGCGGCTAATCCAAATCATTATCACCCTATAGATTGTGACTATAAATATGATGTTACTTTTATCGGTTCCAGCTATGCCAAAAGAGCAGATTACATTTTCCATATTTTAGAGAATGATATTGATGTCCATTGTTTTGGTCCTAATTGGTTGATAAATAAGCCATATCCTGGAATAAAAAAGATTTATAAAGAACTAAACAGAATGATAAACTGCTTTCGATCAATTTTATCTATAAATGAAATTAAGCGATATAAAATAAGTTCATTTATCAATAAATATGATCTGCAGTGCTATTTAAGAAAAAGGTTTCCCGATAATATGCATTATCCCATTTCTGATAAAAAAATGTTGAAATTATATAATCAGTCACGCATAAATCTTGGTTTCTTAGAAGTTTTTGCTACAAACAACGATGTACAATTGTATGCAAAGCAGCATTTACATTTGAGGGAATTCGAGATTCCCATGATTGGGGGGCTTTATTTTACAAACTATTCGGATGAACTTGCTGAGTTTTACAAAACAGATGAAGAGGTGATTACTTTTCGAAATGAGCATGAACTAGTAGATAAGATTAATTATTACTTAATAAATCCTGAAAAAGCTGAAAAGATTAGAAAGGCTGGACATAAAAGAGCCATGCAATGTCATACATATCAAAAAAGATTTCAGCACTTGTTTAATGAAATAAGCTTTAAATAATATGAATAAAATAAAAGATGCAATCATGAAATTTCAATTTATGAGTGTTGGTAGAACAAATAAATTAAATCGGGAGTTATGGTTGGAAAAAAAACTTTCGAAAATCCCCCCAGATTTACGAATACTTGATGCTGGAGCAGGTGAATCGCAATATAAAAAGTTTTGCAAACATCTTGAATATGTTTCTCAGGATTTTGGGCGATATGATGGAATAGGAGATAATGCTGGACTTCAAACCGAGACTTGGGATAATTCAAAACTTGATTTAATTTCAGATATAACCAACATACCTGTAGTTGATTCATCATTAGATGCAATTATGTGTATTGAAGTTTTTGAGCATATTCCAGAACCAATTAGTGCAATAAAGGAATTTGCTCGCATTTTGAGACCTGGTGGGGTATTAATTTTGACGTCTCCAGTGTGTTCGCTTACTCATTTTGCTCCGTACTATTTTTATAATGGTTATAGTAGATATTTTTATGATAAATTTTTAAAGGAATATGGTTTTGAAATCGAAGAATTGTCTTTTAATGGTAATTGGTTTGAATATATAGCTCAAGAACTCCATAGATTGCCTTATATTTTAAATAGGCACTCTGGATTTGGCGGTAAAATATTTAAATATTTTTTGGAGTTTCTTTTGATTCCTTTATATGTTCTTCTTTCAAAAGCCTCTGCTAATGACAGTGGGTCTAACGAAATGCTTTCTTTTGGAATTCATATTAAAGCAAGGAAATTATAAATATTATTTCCACATGTAGAGTAGTAATGCTGGTTTATAATTAAGAATAATATATCCGTGAGGGCAGCAATATAATTTTAAATAAATTTTCAAGAATTTTAAATTTATAGTTGTAAATGATAGATTGGAATTCCGCCGAAATAGTGGACACATCGAAGAATTTGACAGAACATCTGAGTTGGAGGTTAAAAATGGGAGAACGGTATTATGATATCATTACATGAAATATTCTACTTAATCATAAGAAAAATTTATAGGTTCATCAAGTTCAGAATAATCCCAGAAAAATATTTTATCAGACATAATTATAAAAAAGTTTTTGGTGAATACCCAAATCTTAACAATCCACAAACATTCAACGAAAAATTACAGTGGAAAAAACTATATGATAGAAGAGACATTTACACAACAATAGCTGATAAATATGCCGTTAGAAAATATATTGCTGATCGAATTGGAGATCAGTATTTAGTTCCTATTTATGGAGTTTATGATGAGGTAAATAAGATACCTTTTGATGAATTAACCAAACCTTGTATCATAAAGCCTACTCATTTAAGTAATCGAGTGAAAATTGTTAGAGATATAAATAATTTGGATTTGGATGAAATTAAAAAGGAATGTAAAAATTGGTTGGAGGAAAATTTTTATTATTATGGAAAAGAATGGCAGTATAAAAATATAGAACCACAGATTATTATTGAAAAGTTACTTATAGATGATATTGGTGATTTACCATTAGATTATAAGTTTCATTGTTTTAATGGAAATGTATATTCTATCCAAGTGGATATTGGCAGATTTCGTAAACACAAAAGGAATTTTTATGATAAAAACTGGAATTTATTAACATATAGATTGATATATGAAAAAGGAAAAAATATTAGAAAACCACCTAATTTAACAAAAATGATTGAATTAGCACAAATATTATCCAGGGATTTTAACTATATAAGAGTTGATCTTTACAATATTAATAAACAGATATATTTTGGTGAATTAACGGAAACTCCAGAATCTGGATTTGGAAAATTTTTCCCTACCCAAATGGATAATATTTGGGGTAATCAATTAATAATAGAATAGATATTTAATTATTAATACTATGAGCCCCAAAATCAGCGTAATAATGTCCGTTTATAACGGAGATAAGTATCTCCATGAGGCAATTGATAGTATTCTAAATCAAACATTCAAAGATTTTGAATTCATTATTATTAATGATGGTTCAACAGACAAAAGTTTAAAAATTATTCATTCCTATAATGATGGTCGAATTGTATTAATTAATCAAGAAAATGCTGGCCTTGCAAACGCACTTAACAATGGAATCGCTATCTCGAAATCAAATTTTATCGCAAGAATGGATGCTGATGATATAGCTTATCCAGAGCGAATTCAAAAACAGTATGAGTTTCTTTCCAAAAATTTTGACTATATTATAGTTGGTAGTAATGCAAAAATAATTGATAAAGACGGTAATTTTGTCCATGACTCAAATCTATCTATAGCAGATGAGGAAATTAAAAGAATTCTACCGGAAACTCCGTTTATCCACCCTTCTGTAATGTATAGGAAAGATATTTTCTATAAAGCCGGTCAATATCCTGAGTTTATGTTAAAGGCTCAAGACCTTGTCCTTTTTAATCGCATGGCAAAATATGGAAAATTTGCAAATATATCCGAAAACTTAATGCAATACAGAATTGTACCTACAGCTAATAGTAATAGAGATAGAGGTATATCTAAAAGATTAAATAAAATTATTGAGCGTGCAATAGAAAAGAATCAGATAACAGATGATGATTCAACTTTTTTGAAATCACTTACAACCAATCGTAATTCAGATAATCGATATGCTTATTATCATCTCTATCTTGCAAAAAAATATTTATGGAAAAATTATCAGCCGAAATTGGCAAGAAAAAACTTGATAAAAGCTTTAAAAATCAAGATTAGATGGACTCCGCTATTTTATTATTTTGTTTCGTTTCTTTCCGAGCAAAGAATAAAAAAACTTTATGCGGCTTTAAAATGAAAAGGATATTGTTAATTGCAAATTACAGAAGATCAGTTGGTGGAATATCAGGACAGGTAGAAATATTGTTAAGACGCCTTGATAATCGAACAATAAAGGCAGATCTATTTAATACAAAAATTGGTAATTTAAAACGGTTGTTACTTCCATTCAGCTTATTTCTCAAAGGTATAAAATTCGATATTTTCCATATCCATGGATGCTCTTTTAAAGGCTTTTTCCCAATAGTTATAGGAGTTATTGTTGGAAAAATATTGAATAAAAAAATAATTGTTACATATCATGGTGGTGGGTTACAAAATTTTTTTGATAAATATCCACAGTTAATTAAATATTTTTTATCAAAAGTTGATATTTTAGCTGTTCCTTCGAAATATATATTTGATGTCTTTCAACAAAATAATATTAAATCTGTATTAATTCCGAATATAATAAGAGAAGATAATGTAGAATTCAAAAAAAGATATAAAATAAAACCAGATTTAATTGTGACTCGATCTTTAGAAAAAATATATAACATTCCCCTAGCAATAAAAGCGTATGCAAAAATAAAAAATAAATATAAAAATGCCTCTTTGCTTCTTGTTGGAGATGGTTCTGAAATGGAGAATATAAAAAAAAGGGTGCAGAATATGGAATTGGAAGATGTCATTTTTGCTGGCAGAGTTAAAAACTATGAAATTGGTAAAATATTAAACAAAGCAGATATTTTTATAAATCCTACAACAAGTGATAGTTTTTCAGTTTCAATGTTTGAAGCTTTTGCCTGCGGGTTACCGGTAATTTCAACAGATGTTGGCGCTATTTCAGATTTTGTTAGTGATGGAGATAACGGATTTTTAATTGATTCAGATAATGTTGAGCAATTGGTCGCAAGGATTGAATATATTATAGAAAACCAAAAAGATACACAAGGGATAATAGAGCGCGCATTTGATACTTTTAACAGATATACATTTGGACATATTGAAAATAAATATCTAGATTTATATAAATAGGATTATCATAAGTTTAAGAAATCCTTTCACCTAAAACATCATCCTGCCTTTAAGCGATATCGCTTTAGGACAATCAGTATCAAAACACTTAAAATTCCTACAAAAAAGCCAATGGTGGTCAGGGAATGAAATTAAAAACTATCAAAATGAAAAATTGAGAGCATTGATAAAACATGCTTATGAAAATACGCAGTATTATTATGAACTGATGCAAGATTTGAATTTAACTCCTGCTAATATTAAAACAATAGATGATTTGCATATATTGCCTATTCTTACAAAAGAGGCATTTCGTGATAATTTTAGAAAAGGAAAAATTATTGCTCAAAACATCAATAAAGGGGAAATGATTTTATATAGCTCAATTGGTTCTACAGGAAAGCCGTTACAGTACTTTATTACTAAGAACGCATATAGTTTCAGTAGAGCTTGTGGCGTTCGGGAGTGGTATTGGATGGGATTGATCAGCGACAATCATACTACCCGAACAACGACAAATAGAATTCCCGTTTTTTTCCGGGGTTTAGTAGACTATCCAGGTCAAGGAGGCCTGGATGGTAACAGATCAACAAGTGAGGAAATTAATGGAACTTAAGAAGAAAGAAAAAACTAAGGCAACAGCTGCTGCAAAAGCTGGCATGGATGAAAAGACTGCCCGTAAATACATCCGCTTAGGGAAGTTGCCCAGCCAGGTGAAAAAACCGCATACGTGGAAGAACAGGGAGGATCCTTTCGCCGATATATGGGACGAGGCCAAAGAATTACTTAAAAATAACTCCGGTTTGGAAGCCAAGAGTTTGTTTGAGCATTTCCAAAGGATAGAGCCCGGGAAGTTTTCCGATGGCCAGATACGGACTTTTCAGAGAAGAGTCAAAAGATGGCGTGCTCTTGAAGGCCCTGCCCGGGAGGTGTTTTTTCCTCAACAACATTTTCCAGGTGTGTTGTGTGAATCGGATTTCACTTGGATGAAGTCTCTGGGAGTTACCATCGAAAAGCTTCCGTTTGACCATCTGATCTATCATTTTGTTCTCACATACTCGAACTGGGAGACCGGAACGATCTGTTTTTCAGAGAGTTTCGAAAGTATGAGCGCTGGTTTTCAAAACGCTCTATGGGAATTGGGCGGTATCCCAAAAAGGCACCGGACAGATCGTTTGTCTGCGGCCGTTCACAAGGACTGCAATCCTGAGGAATTTACGCAGCGTTATCGAGGTTTACTGCGCCATTATGGCATCACTGGAGAAAAGATTCGAGCCGGCGAGGCGCATGAAAACGGTGACATTGAGCAGCGTCACCACCGATTTAAAAAAGCATTGGATCAAGCTTTAATGCTCCGGGGAAGCCGGGATTTTGAAAGCAGGGAAGCATATGAGATATTCATACAAAAACTGTTCACTCAACTCAATGCCGGACGCAAGGAACGTTTTAAAGAAGAGGTGAGGGTTCTCAGAAGGCTCCCGGTGAGACGATTGGACGACTTCCGTTGGCTTGAAGCTAGAGTGAGCCCTTCCAGCACCATCCAAGTGGCAAAAAACACCTATTCGCTTAACAGCCGGCTTAATGGTGAGACAGTCCGAGTGAAACTTTATGCGGAACATTTTGAAGTTTATTATGCACAAAAAAAGATAAACCGGATACCTCGGTTGCGGGGTGAACGTCAACATTATATCCAATATCGACATATTATTGACAGCCTGGTCCGTAAGCCGGGAGCGTTTGAAAATTACCGTTACAAAAAAGATCTTTTTCCCACAATCCGGTTCCGCATGGCCTATGACTATTTATGTGAAAGGAAACCTGTCCGGGCAAATAAAGAATACGTAGAAATTTTATACCTGGCCGCTAAGATCAGTGAATCAGGTGTTGATAAGGTATTGCATATGCTTTTTGAAAAAGAAGAGGTCATTACTGCGGAGGCGGTTAAAAATCACCTCGACTCCAGTGATGATCTAACAATCCATCGTGATGTTCATATCGATCCGGTCAACCCTGGGAATTATGATGTGCTTTTGGATAACAGTCTGGGAAGAGAGATGACTCATGGCCAGCAATAAAGAAAGACTCACAGGCTGCTTCAAGGCTCTCTTCCTTTCCGGTGTGCGGGATTATTATAAAGAGCTCTCTCATGTGGCCGAACAAGAAACCATGCGTTATGAGGACTATCTCCTGGAACTGCTGCTCAGGGAATGTGAGGTCAGATATAACAAACGGATTGCCCGTCTGCTGAAAGCATCAAAGTTGCCACTGGAGAAAAACCTCGAAAACTTCGATCTCAAACGTCTACCGCCGAAACTACAGCATACGGTCAAAACGCTTCTTGATGGGTCATTCGTGGACAGCAGAGATAACATCCTGGCTTTCGGGAATCCCGGAAGTGGAAAAACCCATCTCCTCTGCGCCATCGGTCTTGAACTTGTACAAAAAAACCGACGAGTTCGCTATACAACTTCCTCTCTACTGGTTCAGGAGCTGCTGATCGCAAAACGGGACCTAGAGCTTGAAAAACTACTTAATAAACTTGCCCGATTCGATGTGATTATCATCGATGATTTTGGATACGTCCAGCAAAGCCGCGAAGAGATGGAAGTGCTTTTTACGCTTATGAATCATCGCTATGAAAGAGGAAGCATCATGATTACATCAAATCTTCCTTTTTCAAAATGGGAATCGATCTTCAAGGATCCCATGACTACAGCCGCTGCCATAGACCGATTGGTTCACCACAGTGTTATCCTGGAAATGAACATCCCGAGTTACCGGATGGAAGCGGCAAAAGAAGGAAAAACGGGAAGGGAATAACATGCATCGATCAGAAAAAATCGATTCTGCGGCATCTGAAAGGCTTGTTTTTTTAGCCTGCCCTCAAAAACTATCAATAATACATAAAAACGGGAATTTTATTTGTCGTTGGAGAGAAAAAATGCTTGACGTTGATCATGGGATATCGGCTTGGGGACAAATATATTAAAATAAGCTTAGTTGATAGGCCTTTGACTAAACAGATCCAGGATAAATTTAATAGAAGCATTTATTTAACAGCAAAGCAATTAAATAAACAAAATTTTTACAAGATAGCACAAAAAATAAACACACATAACCCTAAGATAATACGTGGGAATCCAGATCAAATGAATTTTTTAGCAAAATACATAAAAAAAGATAAGATCGATATATTTTCCCCTCAGTCAATTAGTACAACAGGCTAGGTGGACCCCATTGGTTGGACAAAATTTAGAGCATTTTAAGGCGATATTATGAGCCTAATAAATTATATTAATGAAAATATCATCCTTCCATTAAGCGATATTGCTTTAGGACAATCCATTACAAAGTATTTAAGGTTTTTACAAAAAAGCCAATGGTGGTCAGAGAATGATCTAAAAGAATACCAGAACGAAAAATTGAGAGCATTGATAAAACATGCTTATGAAAATACGCAGTATTATAATGAATTGTTTAATAAACTTAAATTGAAACCAGATGACATAAAAACCACAGATGATCTTATCAAACTACCAATATTGACTAAAGAAGACATTAGAGAATATTTTAAAAATGGGAAAATTATTGCAACAAATATTCCAAAAAAGGATTTAATTCTTGCTGGTTCTAGCGGCTCAACTGGAGAGCCTCTTCAATATTATATTACAAAAGATGCATATAATTTTAGCTTGGCAACTAATATTCGTGGATGGTATTGGATGGGATTTAGATTAGGGGATTGTTATGTAAAATTAAGTCAAAACCCAAGGGATAAGTTAATAAAGAAAATACAAGATAAGGTCAATAACTGCATTTATATTTTATCTCAAAGTCTGGGAACTGTAGATATTAAAAATATTATTGAGAAGATTAAAATGGTAAATCCAAAAGTTGTAAGGGGATATCCTTCCACATTATATATACTATCCGATTATATTCAAAAAAACAATGTTACAGGTATTAGATTAAAATCAATAAATACAACAGGAGAAATATTATTTCTGTATATGAGAAAAGCAATTGAAAAAAGTTTCCGCTGTCCTGTTTTTGATTCGTATTCTGGAGAAGGCGGTGCAAATATTTTTGAATGCGAAACACACAAAAAATATCATATTGCAGGAGAATACGCTTTTACAGAAATTATGCCTAATAAAAACTTAAATTTGAGTAACAATAAAGGAGAAATTGTATCAACAGATTTTTGGAATTATGCTGTCCCTTTTATAAGATACAATGCAAAAGATGTAGCTGTAATTTCGGATTCAAAATGTTCTTGTAAACGGGGATTACCAGTAATTGATAAAATAGAAGGAAGAGATGTAGATATTTTAGTTACTCCAAGTGATAAGAGATTAATAGTCCATTATTTCACAGGTTATTTCGAATGGGTAGATTCTGTTTCCCAGTTTCAGGTTGTCCAAAATAAGCCAGATAAGATTGAATTGAAATTAGTCCCCAATATTAGATTTACTAATTCAAAAAAAGAAAAAATTTTCGATGATATAAGTAGATATATTGGAAATGATGTAGATCTTTCTATAAGGATTGTTGAAGATATCCCTCCTAATCCAAAAAATGGAAAGAGAAGATTCGTAATCAGAGAATGTAATTTAAAGAGGACATAAATGAAAAGGCAAATAAATAACATTAGAAGTATAATAAAAAAACATGAGGATTATAGAAATCAGTGTATTAATTTGTTACCGTCCGATAACGTTATAAGCCCTTTAGCCAAAAAAGCGATTCAAAGTGATATGGGACAGCGATATTACTTTACAAATGCGTATTCACCTAAAAAGGGAGCCTTCTATTCCTATAATGGCACGAAATATATTGAAGAAATTCTTAAAATTGGGCAGGGACTTGCTAATGAGATTTTTCATGCTAAGTATGTTTCTTTATATCCAATTTCAGGGCACCAAGCTAATATTGCTATACTATTTGCATTTACAAAACTAGGAGATACAATACTTTGTCATAGTCCTTCAGCGGGAGGTTATCCAGGATTAGATAGAAATAAATTGCCGAAATATCTGGGTTTAAATGTAAAATATTTTCCTATGCGGGATGATATTCCAGAGATGATTAATACAGAAAGAACAGTAAATTTGATAAAAAAAGTAAAACCAGAACTGATAATTTTTAGTTCTGCTAATACATTATTTCCAATTCCCATAAAAGAAATTTCAAATGCTGCTCTTAAGATCAATGCTAAATTAGTATATGATGGTTCTCATCCTTTAGGTCTAATAGTTGGCAATAAATTTCAAAATCCTCTTAAAGAAGGAGTGGATGTTTTAGTTGGAGGAACCCAGAAATCATTTCCCGGTCCTCAAGGTGCGATTATTGCTACAAATAAATATATTGATAAAATTAAAGAAATCGAACACTTTGTTGTTGTTGATAATCCACATTTCCATAGAATAGCTTCTTTAGTAACAAGTATAATAGAAATGAAATATTATGGCAGAAAATATGCAGAACAGGTTGTTAATAATGCAAAATTCCTTGCTAAAAGTTTATTGTCAATTGGATTACCAGTTCTTTATAAAGACTATGGTTTTACAAAATCCCATATGTTTAAAATTCAGATATCGTCGAAATATTCGGAATTTACAAGACAACTCGAGAGGGTAAATATTATTCTAGATAATTCTGGTAGAGTGGGAGTTAATGAAATGACTCGTTTGGGGATGAAAGAGAGGGAAATGGAAAAAATTGCGGAGTTTATTAATGATATAAAAAAAGGCTATAATTTGAGTATAGTGAAAAAAGAAGTGGTAAAATTCCGATTGCAATATCAATATGTACATTTTTGTTAAATTTTGATTCCTGCTGCTATTCAAGTTGATGATGCTGTAGTTCTTAAATTAAATCTTTTTATTTTAAAAGTGATAATTTAGAGATTTTTAATGTTGGTTCCTGAATTAGCTATGCGGTTGAAGATATTGCTGAGATGCTGGCTTCTAATTTTTCAGACGATATTGATATTGAATTCTAGGATGAAATCAGAAAAAATGAAGTACTTGATACATTTGCTGATATTTCGTCAATAAAAAATATAATTGGTTGGGAGTTGTCAATGGTCGTTTAAAACTGAGCCATTTATGGTCGTGAAAAGTGAGCCACTTTTCTTTTAAAATGGACTCATCTTCAAGCCCTCCTTTCCATTTTCTGAACAGAAAAGAAGCCCTCTCGGGTTTGCATCGCATGATTTCTGTATTTTTCATTATCGGGTCAAAAACCAAAGCTCTCAGAGCCCATGTAATCAACGATCTCAGGTCTCTCCATGTACAAACCCTTTGCCCTGAAGGAGCGTTATGTGATCAGCGAATTATTTCTTCGGAGTAAGAAAATAGTTGACGTCAGTCAGCTTCGATAAAATAGGTGCAAAAAGTTACTGGATGCCATTTGCAGCAAACCCTGGATTTTATAAGCCTTCAAAAATAAATTAAAATGATCTAATTACGTTTATTGGATCCCCTTATGGTAACAGACCTTATTATTTTTGGCGTGTCTTGCAAAACAATATAAACTTACAGATTTATGGTCCAGGCTGGCAGATAGGCAATAAAATAAGATTCGCGCTCTCAAATTACAAAAAGCTCTTAAAAACTCTTTTTTTTGACACAGACAAAGCATTGAATGTATTAAATGAGATGAAAAGAAGGAAAATTATAGAAAAACTTAATAATGATTTTCCGGGAAACATAAAGAATACACTGAGCGATGAAGCCTATTTCAAAATGTTAGCATCATCTTCTATTGTAATTAATATTAATGAATCACGTTATAATCATGAATTTTTAAATAATAAAGTTCTTTTGTGTTGTAATCTTCGGGATTTTGAAACTACGATGAGCAGGTCATTTTCGTTAACCCAGTTTTCAGATGAATTACAATATTTTTTTAAAGATGGAAAAGAAGTTGTAAGTTTTAAAAACGAATATGAATTGGTTGATAAGATTAAGTACTATTCAAAGAATAAATCTGAAAGAGACAAAATTGCATCAGCCGGTTACAAAAGAGCTATCAATGAACATACATGGGAACATAGATTTAGTAAATTTTTTAATTGGTTAAATAAATAATCATTTAAATGAACTGGTCTAATGTTAAATAAATTATTTAGGAGTATCAAAAAAAAATATTTTCCGTCAGAATTTGATAAAGAAATTAACAGATGGTTCAATGATGATGGAGATAGTACGAAAAGACTGGATTACAATATAACCGAGAATTCTCTTGTTATTGATCTCGGTGGATACAAGGGACAATTTGCAAGCGATATATTTTCAAAATATTTATGCAACATATTTATTTTTGAACCAATATCGGATTTCTATAAGATTTTGAAAGAAAGATTTGAAAGAAACCGTAAAATCCAAGTATTTAATATAGCATTAGGAAACGAAGATAAAGAAGAAATTTTTCATTTAGATAATGGTAGTACTTCAATTATTAACAGATCAAACAAAGGTGATACCTTTAAACGAAAAGCAATGTTTAGAGACATAGAGGTGTTTTTTAGTGAACATTCTATTAATTTTGTAGATCTAGTAAAAATAAACATTGAGGGGGGGGAATACGATTTACTTGATTACTTGATAGAAAAAGATATGATTAAACAATTTAAAAATATTCAAGTTCAGTTTCACAGCTTTTTTCCTAATGCTGAAGAAAGAATGTTGACTATTCAATCAAAATTAAAAGAGACACATCGATTAGAATGCCAATACAGGTTTGTTTGGGAAAGTTGGACAAAAGGTAGTTAATAAATATTGATACTGTGTAAATGTCAAGTACTTTTCCCACCCGTTCGGTAAGGATATTTCCCACCCGTTCGGTAAGGATATTTCCCACCAGCGCGGTAAGGATATTTCCCATCGCTTCGGTAAGCGGAATTCCCATTTTTCATGTAGCTGGAAATGATCAAACCTCCTTATTTTGATTTTTTATTCTATAAGATTCTCCATCCAGGGTGAAAACTCGAGCATGATGTAATAACCTGTCCAGCAGTGCTGCGGTCATCACACTGTCGCCCATCATCTCCGCCCAGGATTCAAAGCTTTTATTGGAAGTAACGATAAGGGAGAGTTTTTCATAGGTTTCGCTGATCATTCAGTGTGTTATTCTCTAAACAGTATTCCAGAGCCCTATCCAGAATGAAAATGTCTATGTCCTTCGCCAGAAAGTATTTCTTCGCTTCTATGCATTGGTCCCTGACGTATCTGGGAAAAGCCTTGAAGTTCCTGGCGGTGAATCGCTTCCAGTTTCCTTCTGCGAACATATTGACAACATGATCTCTCAACTCCTGTACTGTCTTCTCCTTTTCCCTCCTATACTCTCTTTTGGATATTATTTTCCCCGGAATAGGTGAAAGGTCATAGGCAACGATCTCTTCTCCCGTGTAAAGATCGAATACGAAAAGCTTCTGTTTGGTAATATAAACCTCAACCGTTTTGTTCCGGTATTTTGACGGCAGCTGATACGCGCAAGCGTTCACCGATATACAGTCTTTCTCGTTGACCGCTCTCTCCTCTCTGCCTATAAGCCTCTCTTTCCTGAATATGGAGTTTCCCACAGGCCTGAGGCTCTCTCTTTCATGCTCAATCAGTATGGCGGGTATCTGCTTGGTAGCTTGAGATATTTTCCCGTTCGCTCTTCTTTTAAGCCATTTCAAAACACCTTCGTTCGCTTCATCTATATTCATAAAGTCTCTTATGCTGAGGAAATTGCGCTTTACGTATTTGATCAAGTTCTCGATCTTGCCTTTAGTCTCAGGATCTTCCTTCCGGCAAACATACATCCGTATTTCCTGCTCTTCTGCAAAATATTTAAAATCATCCGTATAGATTATGTCTCCGTCGTTCTCGCTTACAACCATTAACTTATCTTGATCGATGACCAGTTCCTCCGGCACTCCTCCAAAACACGAAAAACAGTCAAGCAGATGATGGATGACCTCAGTTGTTTTAAATGGATGGTCCTGAAACAGGACATATTTATATCGACTGGCAGAGAGAACCGCGGCAAAGATGAAAAGTTTAAGGCCGCCCGGACACCGGTGCTGGCCAAAATCAAGCTGCATCTGCCTCCCAAACGGCAGTTCCGGTACTTTCGTATAGGTCCTTAATCTCTCATCCAATCTCAGCTTATCAGTCTGGATAAGATAACTTATGTAGTTCCGCAGGGTTTGTTCATTTGCCGGCAAAGTGCCGTATCTCTCTTCCAGATAATCATACACAGACGACATATTAAGCTTCGCAAATTCATTCTCCTCATATACTTCCAGGATGTCTTTCTCATATTCTTCCAACACCTTATCCCGAAACATATGCTGCTGCCGGTAAGATCTGAAGTCCCTCTCATCCATTCGATAATACTTGGCTGCGGTTTTCGGATCCATTCCCTGTCCTGCTGCGATTTCCTTTTTGGAATACCCCTGCCGCTTAAAGCCTTGAATCTGTTTGTACATTTTTTCTCTTATCATTTCCGCTCCTGTAAAGTTTTCTCAAACCCTACAGGAGTTCTCTAAAAATGGGAATTCTGTTTACCATCCTGATGGGATTTCTGTTTACCATTACCATGGGAATTCTGTTTACCATAGTACTAGGAATTCAGCTTACCATTTCCATACTGTTCATTGTAAATTTTAAAAAGTGATAATCTGCTTGCTCATATTGAGTTCCCCTTGTTTTTTTGTCTTGACTATGGGGATAACCTTAACCCTCGCCCCATTTCTTGAGCTTGGACAAAATTGAACATTTAAATGAATATTGCCTATATTCCTTCATCAAAGATTTATCTAAAAAATAAGGATTCAAATTCAAGGTTACTGATTTTTTTCGCTCATTATGAAAGTAAAATTATCGGTTGTATGCTTCCCTTGTCTTTTAAAGATACCATTTATGGTTTTTATGCTGGTAGTATTATAGAATTTTATGATAAGTATCCCAAAGATCTAATTTCCTTGGATGTATCTAGGGGGGCAAAGAGAATGACTATTAGATTTTTGATTTTGGAGGAACTGGAAAATCTAACATGCCTTATGGTTAAGAGATTATAAAAAGAAGTTTGGTGGTAAGTTTGTGAATTACAGCAGATATGAAAAAGCGTATCAACCAATGATGTTTATAATGGCGAAGGTCGGATTCAAATTATAGCAGAAATTTAAGAAATAATTATGAAAATATTAATAGACATTGGTCATCCTGCACATGTTCATTATTTTAAAAATATTATTTTGAAAATGAGAAAAAACGGACATAAGGTATTTGTAAGTGCTCGTGAAAGATATCCTGTGAATGAATTACTAAAAAGTTATAATATTAAATACTTCAATAGAGGCAAAGGAGGTCACAATAAGTTTAGTAAACTATTATATTTATTAAAAGCAGATTATAAATTATTGATATTATCACGAAAGATAAAACCTGATATTTTTCTCAGTTTTGGTGCAGTGTATTTGACTCATGTTGCTAAGTTAATGAGAAGGCCTTCAATTTTTATTGATGATACAGATCATGCGCGGTTAAATCAGAAATTTTATCTTCCTTTTGCTACAATTATTCTAACCCCAAACACATTTTTACATGATTTTGGTGAAAAGCATATAAAATTTAATGGATATATGGAACTGTGTTATTTGCATCCCAACCGTTTTTCTCCCGATCCATCGGTTTTAGAGCTTTTAAACGTTAAACGAAGTGAAAAATATGTGATTATGCGGTTCGTTTCCTGGGAAGCTAGTCATGATATTGGACAGAGTGGTTTAACTTCAAAGATGAAAAGGAAATTGGTTAGTGAATTATCTAAGTATGCCAAAGTTTTTATAACATCTGAAGGTAATTTAACAGATCAATTAAAAAAATATCAACTAAAAATTCCACCCGAAAAAATACATGATGCCTTGGCTTTTGCTACACTATTCATTGGCGAAAGTCCAACTATGACAACAGAATCTGCAATATTAGGAACTCCAGCAATATGTATATCTTCATGGGCCTGTGATTGTGGCAATTTTAAAGAGTTAAGAGAAAAATATGATTTAATTTACTGTTTTACTCATGAATCTGAAGAAATTGCTTTAAAGGCTGCTATGAATATTATTCAAGATAAAGATGCAAAGACAAAATGGAAATCAAAACAAAAAAAACTACTCTCTGAAAAGATAGATGTAACAGCATTTATGGTATGGTTTGTTGAAAATTATCCTAAAAGTTTAAATGTCATGAAAGAGAATCCTAATTATCAATTGAATTTTATTTGATTTCTTCCTTATAAAATACGGCAGTTTTTATGAAGACTTAAAAATAGTATTTCTGCTTGGGCTCTATTATTTAGAAATATCATTCGATTTCTTATATGAACAAAGATTATAGGAAATATTTTTTAGCTTGATGTTACTTTTAGGAGAATAAACATGAGAGTATCTTTTGTTGATTTACGTGTCCAATATTTATCCATCAAATCTGAGATTGATAAAGCAATACAGGATGTTATATATGATGCAGTTTTTATTGGAGGTAAATATGTTAGAGAATTCGAAACAGAGTTTGCAAATTATTGCAAAATAAAACATTGTGTAGGTGTAGGCAATGGGACAGATGCACTTTTTATTGGGTTAAAAACATTAGGAATTGGAAAAGGCGATGAAGTTATAACAGCTGCTAATTCTTTTATTGCAACAGCTGAAGCGATTACAATGACAGGAGCTAAGGTTGTATTCGTGGACTGTAATAATAAAACTTATAATATTGATACTCAGAAATTAGAACAAGCTATTACAAAAAACACAAAGTCAATAATTCCAGTTCATCTTTATGGACAACCCGCTGACATGGATCCGATAATTGAAATCGCTAAAAAATATAATTTATACATAATAGAAGATGTTTGCCAGGCACACGGTGCTAAATATAAAAACAAAAATATAGGGACAATTGCTGATTGTGGGTGTTTAATTTTTTCCCTGGCAAAAATCTTGGTGCTTATGGAGATGCAGGAGCTATAATAACTTCTAATGATGAATTAGCTGAAAGGGCTATGATGTTTGCAAATCATGGAAGAAAAGAAAAATATAATCATGAGTTTGAGGGAATAAATAGCCGATTGGATAGCTTGCAAGCAACAATCCTTTATGTAAAATTAAAGCATCTTGATAAATGGACGAAAATAAGAAGGGCAATTGTAGCTAAACATGATAAAGGATTAAAGAATATTGTTATTACAGCATTTGTTGCACCTAATGTGAAACATGTGTATCATCTTTATGTAATCCGCATAAAAAATAGAGACAGATTAAGAGAATTTTTAGCAGATAAAGGAATTGCTACAGGTATACATTATCCTATTCCGTTACCATTTCTTAAGGCATATTCCTATTTAGGTCATAATCCGGCAGATTTTCCAGTTGCATATGCTTTAAAGGATGAGTTGCTTAGTCTGCCAATACACGGCGATATGGCGGATGAACAAGTTGAGTATGTAATAGAACAGATTAGAGAATCAGTAAAAAAGTTATAAAAGTGAGGCAATTATGAATAATCTTATTACTGTAGCACAAATTGGTTGTGGCTATTGGGGACCAAATCTTCTCAGGAATCTGATGGCAAGCGATGAATGTGTTGTGAAAACAGTTGTTGATATTGACCAGGGAAGGCGTAACTATGTTAAACGTTTCTATCCAAGTGTTGATGTTACAGATAATGTTCAAAGGATATTCGAAGACCAATCGATAAATGCTGTAGTGATTGCTACACCAGTAGCAACACACTTTGATCTGGCCATCCAAGCCCTTAAATCAGAAAAACATATTCTCCTGGAAAAGCCTATGGCCAGAACTGTAACTGAAGTTGAGCAAATCGGTATTCTAGCAAAACGAAATAATTTAATAGCTATGGTCGGACATACCTTCTTGTATAATGCGGCAGTTCGTTACCTAAAGAAATTAATAGAGTCTGGTGAGTTGGGAGATATTCGTTATATCTACAGTCAACGCCTTAATTTGGGAAGAATCAGAACGGATGTGGATGTACTTTGGAATCTTGGACCGCATGATATAAGTATTATCCAATATTTGCTTGGAAATCAAACCCCTATTCTCATTGAAAAATACGGCATGGATTACGTACAGAATGGCATCTATGATGTAGTTTTTATGAAAATAATCTATCCTTCCAAGATCATGGTGCACATACATCTAAGCTGGCTCGATCCTCGTAAAGTTCGGCAGATGACAGTGGTTGGATCTAAGAAAATGGTGATATATGATGATCTCGCTGACAATAAGATTACCATTTATGATAAAGGTATAGACAAGATGGCGGTTTTGGGTGAAAGGATGGATTTTGATAAGTCCGCATTTCCAAAATTCAACTATCGCTCTGGAGACGTTATCTCTCCGAAGATAAATTTTGAAGAACCTTTGAAGACTGAAATATCTCACTTTTTTGATTGTATCCAAAATGGGAAGGAATGTTTGACTAATTCAGAACATGCAAAAGAAGTTGTTCGTATTCTCTCACGTCTGTAATTGTTTACAAATAAGAAACGAAGTACATACTTAAACAAGGAATCACTATTAAATGGTAAATAAACCTATTATCAAAAGAGCACAAATTATTGATGTTCACTTTGGAAAAAACGTTACGATAATTGAACCCGTAAATCTTTATGGCTGTTCTATAGGTGATGGCACTTTTATTGGTCCCTTTGTTGAGATTCAAAAAAATGTAAAAATAGGCAGTAATTGTAAGATCCAATCACATTCTTTTATCTGTGAACTTGTTGAGGTTGGTAATAACTGTTTTATTTCGCACGGTGTGATGTTTATTAATGATACATTTTCTATAGGAGGCCCTGCTCGTGGAAAAAAAGAGTTGTGGAAATCAACATCAGTTGGACATGATGTTTCAATAGGTACTAATGCTACTATATTACCAGTAAGAATCGTCAACAATGTTGTGATTGGAGCCGGTTCCGTTGTAACAAAAAATATTCTTATACCAGGTTTCTATGCAGGAAACCCATCACGTTTAATCAGAAAATTATAACGATTCAAACAATAAACTAAGAAAATTATACCCCGTTAAAACCATCTGCATGCATGGCAGCCCTTTGTCTAAATATGACAACCGTAAATTATGGGACGTTTACAATTACCGCGACTACGGAATAATAGGGGAGCCTTATTCTGACATAGATTTCAATGAAGTGCTTTATCTGACGGGAAGACGCTGGAATATATCCAGGGGAAACGTAAGAGATAAAGTTTAATCTAAATATAATTATAATTTCAAATCCACTTTCGATATTATCCTGGCTTTGGTGAAAAACGAGCTGCCGGATAAGATCATGCTGAATGTGCATCCTCACCGATGGTTTGATAATTATTTCCTTTGGACTAAAGAATTAGTCTTTCAAAAAACAAAAAACATCATTAAATCATTCATTTCCGCAAGGTAAAAAAATAAAAAGCAATCAAAAATATTGCCTGTGGACCAATGATGTTGAAACCACATCCATTTGGTTCAATCGTTTAGAGGATTATATTGCAGAAGAAATAATTGATGAGAGTCTGCCGTTATTATTGGATTTGTATGACTCATTTAATATTCGTTCAACTTTTTTCTTTACAGGATATATAGCAAGGAAATTCCCGAAAGTCGTATTATTGGTTTCAAATAGAGGCCATGAAATCGCCAGTCACGGTTTATCTCACAGAAAAGAACAAGGATTTGATATTTTGAATTATGAAGAACAAAAATATCATTTAAATGAATCAAAAAAAATATTGGAGGATGTTTCTGGAAAGGAAGTTATTTCTTTTAGGGCTCCTGCGTTAAGAGTCAACCGATATACGTCTTTTGCATTAGCTGATGCTGGATACAAAATTGACAGCTCGGTGGCTTCACAGAGATTTGATCTTTTCATGTCTTTTGGGATTAAAAATAAAATTAAATGGCTTATTGCGCCTCGAACTCCTTATTTAACTTCGGAAAATAATTTACTAAAAAGAGGAAAAGGTCCCATTATTGAAGTTCCGCTTTCTGCTTGTGCTTTTCCTTATGTGGGTACGACCCTGAGAATATTTCCTTTAATTTCGAGAATAGTCAGAAATGTATTGATGATAGAAAATTCTATCAATTACAAACCGATTGTCTTTGATATTCATCCTAATGAATTCATTGATGAATCTCAAAAAAAAAGAAATATTGAGAGGCGGTCAAATTCATTATTTGAGTATCTTATGGCTGATTTTTTAAGGTCTAAATTGAAAGTTCGTAATTTAGGTTTATCCGCATTCAAGCTATATAAAAAAGAATTATCGGCGTTCCAGAAAAAGGGATTTAAAGCAGTGACGGTTAAAGATTATTGTATGCAAACCGGATTGTTAAAATGAAAATTTTTATAATCACCATGGATGATCCCATCCAGACAAATGGATTTATAAAAGAAATTATTAATGCCAGGAAAGAAGATATTATTGGTTTAGCTTTAGCCAAAGGTGACCGGTTAACAGTAGGGAACAAAAATTCAAAAATATCTTATTTTTTTTCTCTATTTATGATCATGGGATTTTTTCATTTTATAAAAAATTCGATAAAAATATTTCTGTTCAAGATGGGAAAATATATTTCTGGTCATTTGAATTTCATTTCATCTCCTTCTATTCTAAATTATGTCGAAAGAGAGGGAATGCTTGCTTTTAAAATTAAGTCACCCAATGAAAAAAAATTTTTAGAAAAATTAGGATATTTAAACCCTGATATAATTATAAATCAAAGTCAATGCATATTAAAAAAAGATTTGCTATCCATTCCTAAAATAGGCGTGATTAACCGCCATAATGCTCTTCTTCCGAAAAACAGAGGGCGCTTATCCCCGTTCTGGGTTTTATACAAAGATGAAAATGAAACCGGAGTTTCGATTCATTTTGTGGAAACCGGAATTGATTCAGGTGATATTATTGTGCAGAGAAAGATTCCGGTTAAAAAAGGCGAAAGTTTTAATTCCCTGGTGAATAGAAGTTATAAAATCGCACCCTATGCAATGCTGGGGGCACTCGATAAATTAGAAAATGGCAACTTTAGACTAATTAAAAATCGGGACTCTGAAGCAACATATAATTCAGTACCAACTATTAGCGAAGCGTTTAAGTATAGGATTAAAAGGATAAAGAATTTCTTCAATATTGGGAAATTAGGCTAATATGGCATTAATATAAAAAGGGTAGATTGAGGAAAAGCGGATGGGGGGAAGGTCAATTAGAAATAATAAACTGTTTATTAAAACAGTTAGAATAGTTTTTATAACATGGATTATTGTTGTTACAGTGCTTTCTTTGATTTCTTTTCCCGAAGGTAACGGCACTAGTGATAAGTGGTTAATTAGCTCAAGTAGGGCACAGGTGCATGCTGTTGCATATTTTATAGGAGCTTTGCTGTGTTTTTATAGTTTTAGATTAGAAGGGATCGGATACGTGATTTTAGCAGGTATTGGAGTTTTTCTATTTGCTATGATTTTTGAAGTTGTTCAAATATAGCTACCTTATAGGACTTTCAATTCTGATGTCAACTATCTTTTCCCTTTCTTATTGGCTCACGATAAAATCTTACTATAAGGGTATTGTTGCCTCAACTAAGACCTTACCTTAACAACAATTAAAATTCCCAAATATTGGGATGGGAAAGTATCTGAAAGGATTATTAAGATTTTACTAAATAAACTAAAAAACAAGAGTTAATTCGTATTTATTAAAAGTTAACTGCTAAAAACAACTTAATCAAATGGTTAATTTAAAAATACATAAATCTTTGCTGGCTTTTATGTTAGATTTAATCCTAATTACTATATCTTTTTTCTCTGCAATCTATTTAAAGAGAGGCAACTTTGAATTAACCCAAGAATATAGACTCTTACTTTTTTCCTTTTATTCAATATGGATTATCACATCCATAGCATTAAAAAAATATGCCTTAAAAAAACCCAGGAATATTAGAGAAGGACTGAATCCATTTTTTAGATCATATATATATATGTGCGTTTTATTATTTTTCGAAATATTTGTTTTTAAATTGTTTTCTTATTCCAGATTTATTATATTAGCTACACTTATTATATATTTATCTATTGAAATATTTGCTTATGCCATCTTTTACGTTTATAAGTGGGGTCCTAATGCAAATTTAGTGAATGGAAATAATAGCCAAATTGATTTTGAGCTGACTGAAGAGCTTCGAGACGAAGAAACTTTCATTGATAGAAAAAATAGAAAAGTAAAAGAATCTCTTAAACTAAAATTAAAAGAAACATTATTAAGTCAACACCAGTCTATTATTTTTTCAGACTCCTTTCCCCTTAAACTATTTAGTTTTATGGATTCTGCAATTAATATAGATTGTATTAAAGCCAGCGATTCAATACTGCTTGACACCAAATCTTCTTATAGCATTAAAAGTATCTTAAGCAATAGACTGGAATTTATTGGCAACCTGCATAAAATAAACGATATTCAAAGAATAAATAAATTCTTTATTACCGTTAGCAAAAAATTAACTTCAGGGGGCTATTTTTTAGGTTTAGTAGAAACACTTGAGCAAAGACTTAAAAGAAAATACTCAAAATTTCCTAAACTTTTAAGAAAGTTATTTTATTTAATAGATTTTATTTGGACAAGAATATTCCCAAAATTACCAGTATTAAAAAAAGCATATTTCATGATTCACGGAAAAGATAAAAGAATTATTTCAAAATGGGAAATTTTAGGAAGACTGCATTTTTGTGGATTCACAATTATAAAAACTGAAGTGATAGACAAAAAACTTTGTTTTATCGCAAAGAAAGTACATGCTCCCTTAGATGACAAGGACCCATCTTATGGACCAGTTTTTAAGCAAAAAAGAATTGGGATAAACGGAGAAATAATTTATACATATAAATTCCGAACAATGCATCCTTATTCAGAATACATACATAAATATATATTAAATCAATACAAATTGAATCCTATAGGAAAGATTAAAAATGATATTCGAATCACTATTTGGGGTCGTGTAATGCGCAAATACTGGATAGATGAATTGCCAATGTTGATTAATCTACTTCAGGGTGATTTAAAGTTAGTTGGTTTAAGACCAATTAGTAAAAGCTTTTTCAAGATTTATCCAGAAGATTTAAAAAAGGAAAGAATAAAACACAAGCCAGCGCTATTTCCTGCCCTCTATGCCGATATGCCCCATTCAATAGAAGAAATTTGGGAGTCAGAGAGAAAATATATAATAAAAAATGAAAAGCATCCAAGGAGAACAGATTTTATATATTTTTTTAGAATAATTAACAATATTTTATTTCATAAATACAGAAGTCAATAATTTCTTTATACTTATACATCTATCCTAACACCCACCTTTATATTTTTCCCTTAACATACACATCAAAGTGTTAAAATCTATATGTTAAGCTTTAAAATTATTAAAAAGAAAATTCTCCTTTCCTGGCTGTGGGTAATTCTATGCTCTATAGCAATATATGCACTTATCCCATTAGGCAATAGAATACAAAAGTTTATTTCAGACTACTTAGGAAAAAAATTCTTTATTTATTTTATTCTTGCTGTGTTGGGATTTGTATTTATTGGACTTATTTACTCCCTAATTTACAGGCTCAGAATTCGTTCTTTACCGAATTACATATGGCTTCTAGTTTTAGCTGGCTTTTACATTCACTTAACTCTAAAACTGCGAAATTCCCCTGTAGAAGTTACTCATTTCTTAGAATACGGCGTGCTTAGCATTTTACTCTTTAGAGCTTTAAATCATCATATAAAAGATAAAACAATCTATTTTAATGCTGCACTTATTATTCTACTAATTGGAACCCTGGATGAAATAATTCAATGGATTGTCCCAGGCCGAGTATGGAATTTTAAGGATGTGAAGCTTAATGTAATATCTGGAGGATTAATTCAATTAGCAATATGGCAAGTTATAGGGCCAAGGTCTATATCAGAAAAAATAAACCCAAAATCCTTAAAAATATTTTCCTATGTTTTCTCCTCTTGCCTCATAATCTTAGGATTATGTGTATCAAATACTCCTAATCGAGTCTATCATTATACCCAGAAAATTCCCTGGTTATCTTTTCTTCAAAAAGAAGAACCAATGAGTGAATTCGGATATAAACATAAGGATCTCGAAATTGGGGCTTTTTATTCGCGATTGAGTCTCAAAAGTCTGCAAAAGAGAGATAATCTCAAAGGGGAACATTATGCCCAAATATTAAATGAATCTGTTAACAAAAATTATGAACAATTCTTACGAGAGTACAGTCCTATTACAGATCCTTTTATGCATGAACTTCGAGTCCATATTTTCCGACGTGATACATATTTTGAAAAGGGCAAATCTACATTAAACTTGAATGATAAGAAAGAATCCTATTTTATTACCTATAAGGAAAATCTCATACTAGAAAAATACTTTAAAAATAGTATCGAAAAATCGGTTTATCGATGGGATGAAGATACTCTTCGAGAATCCAAAGAATTAATTGATAAAAGCAAACATTATGAAAGTCCTGTCAGCGCTAATCTTTTTACTTCCTTTTCAGAGAAAACAGTATGGACTGTGATATTCTCTGTGATATTTTTACTTGTTATTGTTAATTTAATTTTCCCTTACATAAAAAAAATGCGGAGATTGTCACTCCCTTTGGACTCGCAATGACAATACAAGTTGTGGGATTGCGTCGTCGCTGCGCTCCTTGCAAAAACAATTAAGGGGAAATTTTCCTTGAAATTTTTAAACAATGCATTATAGTTTAATTAATTCAAAAAAGGTGTAAATCATGGATGACCACGAAAATGAAATAGAATTGATAGATTTCCTTAATATTCTCTGGAAAAGAAAATGGCTCATCATACTCTCCACCCTCTCCTTAGTCATTATAGTAGGAGTCATTAGCTTTCTTTTGCCTCCAAAATGGGAAATTACTGCACTAATTCAACCAGGCAAATTTCTTATCCAGACTGAAGGAGGTCAATTTGAGGAAGTTGTGGTTGTTGATCCAAAACAAGTAGTAGGTCAAATCAATGAAGCCACTTACAATAGTATAATTGCCAACGAATTAAACATTAAATTAATTAAATTCCCGAAATTAAGAGCAACTAACCTTCAAGACACAAATCTTGTGCGAACTTCTATAAAAGAAAAAGATGTCGAAAAAGCAAAGTTAATCTTAAATTCTCTTTTCAATCATTTAAAAGAACAATTTGATAAGAAAATTGAAGTGGAAATCAAAAACATTGATTCCCAAACAGAAACTAAGAGAAATTTAATAAAACACCAGGAATTGGTTAAAAAGGACAAACTGGGTGAAATAAAACTCAACCAAATAGAGAAAAACATAATCAGGCAAGAAATACTAACTGCCAAAAAGAAGCTAAAAATTTCAGAAAATAGGGTAAACAGTATTATGAACGAACTGAAAGAAGTAAAAAAAAGAATAGATGAATTAGAAAAACAGCAGAGAAAAACTCTTGCTGAGAAAAAGGAGGGCATCGAAGCCATAAGCCTTCTTCTCTATTCAAATGAAGTCCAGCAGAATTTAAGGTACTACAACACGCTTGACGAAAAATTAAGCAATGAAAAAATTACTCAGGAAAACTTAAAGCTGTTTATTAAAGAAAAAAATGAAGAAATCAAACAACTCGATACTCGAATTGAAAGGTGGAAAACTGAAATTGACAAAATCAATAATGAAATTGAGAACATCAAAAATGAAATTGCACTTTTAAATGATAAAAAAGGGAGGATAGATCACGCTCGACTCATTAAAGAACCAACATCTTCTCTCTCCCCGGTTTTTCCAAATAAGAAACTCAATGTCTTGATTGCCGGCGTATTGGGCTTGTTGATCTTCGCCATGCTCGCTTTCTTCCTCGAATACCTCGAAAAGCAAAGAGTAAAAGCTTGAGTAAGACTGTTTGTAAATATCTTGCTATACTTGCTCTTTTCAACATATTCCTAGCTCAAAATTAATAGTCACGACATTTAAGGTTAATCTCCTAATGGCGGTAGCCTCTAAAAACATTTAAAGCTAAAATCAAGGAGTCAATAAAAATGGAAAAAAATATTGCAGTTGTAGGGTGTGGGTATTGGGGAAAAAACCTGGTTCGCAACTTCCATGAACTGAATTCACTTCATGCAATATGTGATGTTGACGATAACACGCTTAAATCTTCTCAAGAAAAATATCCTGATGTAAGACTCTACAATGACTATAAATCTTTACTAAAAAATCCTAAAGTTAAGGCCTTAGTAATATCTACACCTGCAGCAACTCATTATTCTCTTGCCAAAGAAGCTCTTTCAGCAAATAAAGATATACTTGTTGAAAAGCCTATTGCTCTGAATTATGAAGAAGGCGAGGAATTGGTTTCATTAGCTAAAGAAAAGAATAAAATCCTTATGGTGGGACATATTCTTGAATATCATCCAGCTGTAATTAAATTGAAAGAATTAATTGATAAAGGGGAAATAGGAAAAATTAAATATATATATAGCAATAGATTAAACCTGGGAAAATTCCGAACAGAAGAAAATATTCTTTGGAGTTTTGCCCCTCATGACATCTCTGTTATTCTCTCTCTCCTAGGAGAGATGCCTACAGAAGTATCAGCTCATGGAGGGAATTATCTTAACCAGAATATCACAGATATAACTGTTACTACTTTGGATTTTCCCAGTGGCGTTAAAGCTCACATTTTTGTAAATTGGCTTCATCCTTACAAAGAGCAAAAATTGATTATAGTCGGTGGTAAAAAAATGGCTGTTTTTGATGATGTTAATCCTAAAGATAAGCTACTTGTTTACAATCATAAAATTGACTGGATAGAAAGGCAGCCTGTTGCTCATCCAGAGGAAGCTCATCCTATAGAAATCGAAGAAAGAGAGCCCCTGAAATCAGAATGTGAGCATTTCTTAGAGTGCATTAAAACTCGAAAACAAGCCAAAACTGACGGCAATAATGGGCTTAGAGTTCTTAAAATACTGGAAGCGTGTCAAGAATCACTCAGAAAAGATGGACAGGTTTATAAATTTATAAAAAAAGAAGAAAAGAAACATTTTGTTCACGAAAGTTCATTAATAGATGAGAATGTTGAAATCGGAGAAGGAACTAAAATATGGCATTTTTCTCATGTTCTTAAAAACACAAAAATGGGGGAAAAATGTAATATTGGACAGAATGTGGTCATTGGACCGGATGTAACTATCGGGAACAATGTTAAAATACAAAACAATGTCTCAGTATATACAGGAGTAATCTTAGAAGATGATGTTTTTTGTGGGCCTTCTATGGTTTTTACAAACGTTACAAATCCCCGGAGTCACTGGCCTCGAAAAGATGAATATAAAAAGACTCTAGTGAAGAAAGGCGCTTCTTTAGGGGCTAATTCAACTATTATCTGTGGAATTAACATAGGGCAATATGCATTTATTGGTGCAGGAGCATTGGTTAATAAAGACGTGCCTGATTATGCGCTTGTACATGGAGTTCCAGCAAAAATTCAGGGTTGGATGTGTTATTGTGGTCTTAAGCTTAGTTTATCTAATTCATCTAAATCTCAAGAAGCTGCAGAATGTGGTAATTGTGGAAGGAAATACAAGAAAGAAAGACTAAATATCCTTGAAATATCCAAACAAGGATAAGATTACCACGCGTCACAAGCAATTACTATTTTAACCATATGGTTTTGGAAGCATATCCTGAAAACAAAATCTGTGTTTAATAAGAAATACAAGTTTTTTTTAATTTTATTAATAAGCTTAATCTTTGTTTTTATCATTATATATAGACTTTCATTTTACACTCCCCCTTTTCTTGATTCTGGGAAGAGAAATTTTATTGAAAAAACAATAGATTTTTTATGTTTTGGATGGCATTTTACTAAGGCATCAATTTATAAAGACTATCTTAAGAATAAAGTAGAAGCAAATAAGGAATTAGGAAAGGCTGGCTGGTATAGAAAAAAATATTTAGCTAAAAAATTTAGTATGAACAAAGAAGATTTAATTTCGGTTTTGGAATTATATAAAAGCCTAAATATCAACTCAATTTTAGAGAAGTTATATATTTTCTCGATGAGAGAAAAAAATAATGAGATAAATTTTTTCCGTGAAGCCGCGGATATATTTATTATTTGCAAAAATTGGGAAATGGCCACTACGGCCTTTTCTAAAGTAACCAATTCATTTCCGGATGATGTAATGAGTCATTATTATTTAGGATTAAGTTATTTAAACTTAAAAAGACTGGCCAAAGCCAATCAATATTTTGAAAAGGTAATAGAATTAAAACCAAATTTTGCTGATGCCTATTTTCGATTAGGATTCATAGCAGAAAAAAAGAAGAATTGGAAAAAATCTCAGAGTTTTTATGAAAAAACTATAAGTATATTGCCTAACCACTTAGAATGTCTTAAGGCACTTAAGAAAATTAATAGAAAAATTAGGGATTAAGGAAGAGATTGCCGCGTCGCTACACTCCTCGCAAAGACATATGCTTTACTTAAAAAAACGGCGAATTAGAGAGAAGAATTAAGTCAAAAATGAGGTTACGTGGTAAAGAGTTATTTAAAAAAAATATTTCATTTCCAATTTATTTCTAAATATAATAATGTACTTTAAGTCGCATAACGAAGTCTTTTTTGAATTAATATGAAAAATAATGAATTCCTAAAAATTGCGGAGTAAAATGAATAAAAAAATAATAAAATTCGCACTAATTGGATGTGGAGCTATAGCAAAAAAACATGCAGTATCAATCGGAAGAAACAAAAACGCTAAATTAACAGCAGTATGCGATATCGATAAAGAAAAGGCAAAAGAAGCAGGGGAAAAACATGAAGTGCCATGGTATGTAAATGCCCATAAAATGATAAAAAATGAAGACATTGACGCTATTTCTATACTGACTCCTTCAGGCACTCATGCCCAAATCGCAATGGAACTAATAAAATATAAGAAGCATTTTGTTTTAGAAAAACCTCTTGCCCTTAGACTGGAGGACGCAGATTCCATGATAGAAGCCTGTGACAAAATCAATGTAAAAATATTTGTTGTTCAACAAAACCGATTCAATCCCCCAATAAAAAAACTCAAAGAAGCAATCGACAATAATAAATTTGGGAAGCTTGTTCTGGGAAGCGTTAGAGTAAGATGGTGTAGAACTCAAGACTACTACGACCAAAAAAAGTGGAGGGGAACCTGGGCCCTGGATGGCGGTGTTTTCACAAACCAGGCAAGTCATCATATCGATATGCTGGTATGGTTGATGGGTGATGTAGAAAAAGTAATGTCAATGAGTTCGACAAGATTAGCAAAAATCGAAGCTGAAGACACAGGAGTCTCTATTTTGCAATTCAAAAATGGCGCACTGGGAGTTATAGAAGCAACAACAGCCACAAGACCTAAGGACTTAGAAGGTTCGATAAGTATTTTAGGGGAAAAAGGCTCAGTGGAAATTGGTGGTTATTTCATGAATGAGTTAAAGACATGGAATTTTGCCGGAGAGGAGAAAAAAAAGAAGTCTATATTCGAAACTTACGGAAAAACCCCAGAAATTTTTGCCTGGAACCATAATGAATTTTTGAAAAATGTAGTAGAGAGTATTTTAAAAAACAAAAGAGGCCTCATCGATGGACTGGAAGCCCGTAAATCTTTGGAATTGATAAATGCAATCTACGAATCCGCAGAATCTGGAAAAGAAATTTATTTAAGGTTTAAACCCAGAAAATGCAAATTAGGAATTAACAACAATGAATAAAACTAACATTTTCCCCAATGTTAAACTTGGCAAAAATTCTCTCATCTTTGATTACACTATCCTTGGAATCCCCCCTAAAGGAGCAAAAAAAGGTGAATATGAAACAATAATTGGTAAGAATTCCTGTATTAGATCCCACACTGTAATTTATGCAGGAAATAAAATTGGCGATAATTTTCAAACCGGACATCACGTTATGATAAGAGAATTTAATAAGATTGGGGACAATGTCAGTTTTGGTACTAACAGTGTTATCGAACATCATGTTAAAATTGGCAATAACGTCAGAATTCATTCTAACGCCTTTATACCAGAATTTTCTATCCTTAAAGATGGTGTATGGATCGGCCCAAATGTCGTTCTGACCAATGCCTACCATCCATTATGTCCAAAAGCAAAAGAATGCTTGAAGGGGCCAACCATTCATGAAAATGCAAAGATCGGGGCAAACGCTACAATACTGCCTGATATCAAGATAGGTAAAAATTCATTGATAGGAGCTGGCTCAGTAGTAGTAAAAGATGTTCCAGCAAATGTTGTGGTGGCAGGAAATCCAGCAAGGGTAATAAAAAAAATTGAGGACTTAACATGTCCTTATAACCTGATCCCACATCCCTATTAACAGGAAAGAGGCAACCAAAAATGCAGATACCTTTAGTCGATTTAAAGGCTCAATACCTTTCAATTAAAAAAGAGATTGATGAAGCAATCCAGAGAGTACTAAATAAATGCAATTTTATAATGGGAGATGAGGTTAAAATATTTGAGGAAGAACTCGCAAGTTTCTGTAGTGCAAAATATGCTATAGGTGTCAGCAGCGGAACAGATGCATTGTTTCTTTCCTTGAAAGCTATAAATATCCAGCCAGGAGACGAAGTTATTACAGTTCCAAATACTTTTATTGCAACAACGGAAGCGATTACGATGGCAGGTGGTAAGATAATATTCGTTGATATAGATGAAGAGACGTTTAATATCGATACAAGCAAGATCAAGTCCACTATCACAAATAAAACCAGGGCAATACTACCTGTGCATCTCTACGGCCAGGCGGCTTATATGGATCCAATAATAGACTTAGCAAAAAAATACAATTTAAAGGTTATTGAAGACGCTGCTCAAGCTCATGGGGCAGAATATAATAACAAACGAGTAGGCGCATTAGGAGATATTGGCATCTTTAGTTTTTACCCGGGGAAAAATCTAGGTGCCTACGGTGATGCAGGAGCTGTTGTCACAAATGATCCCGATATCTCGAATAAAATAGCAATGTTAAGAAATCATGGCAGAACTAAAAAATACGAGCATGAGTACGAAGGATACAACTGCCGGCTCGATACCCTTCAAGCAGCCGTATTAAGAGTAAAACTGAAGTACATCAACTCCTGGAATGAGGCGCGAAGAAATCATGCGAGTTCATACAGAAAATTGCTGCAGAATACAGATATCATCCTGCCTACGGAACAAAACGATAACAAACATATCTATCACATTTTCGCTGTAAGAGTAGCTGACAGAGATAATTTACTAAATAAACTGAAAAATGAAGGTATTGGAGCTGGTATTCACTACCCAATTCCACTACATTTACAGCCGGCTTATAGATATCTTGGGTACAAAAAAGGAGATTTTCCAACTACAGAAAAATGCGCCAGAGAGATAATCTCTTTACCCATGTATCCTGAGTTAGATGAAGGAAAAATAAAGAAAATTGCAGAGGTAATAAACAAGTTCACTGTTTAATGATTTATATCTGTGTTGAATTCAATTAATTAGCTCGCTTATATAAAAACTTCATTAAGTCACCTGTATGTACCAGCAAAATTTACTCCATTCAACTACGTTTCTATGATTAGCGGTATCCCAGCCGATTCAAATCCGGATAACATAATGAGTAATTACTATTTAGGCCAAAGTTATTTAAAATCAAAAAAATGACCACCACCATTCAATTTTTTGAAAACGTGATAAAACTAAAATCTGATTTCGTTGATGTTTATTATAGGTTAGGATTTATAGCAGAATAAAAGACGAATTGGAAGAAAGCTCAGAGTTTTCATGAAAAAGCCCTAAATATATTACCTAATCAATTAAAAAATTTAAAGGCGATTAAGAAAATTAATAGTAAGATTAGGGATTAAGGAGGAGATTGCCACGGCACTGAATGCTTCGCAATGACATATTAAAATGATCTTATTTTCTCTTCAGTTCATCTTAACAAACATTATTTTTTCTACAATTATATGCACTGCGTTAATACGATTAAATAAAGAAAAAAAACACTCAAACCTGGAGCTTTCTTTATTTTGCTTAGGTTTAGGTCCAGTATTTACTTCACTTCTATTGTATTATCTCTTACTTTTATTCCCTTACCATTCCAATCTCTTTTATTTGTCGGCAGTATTAATTATTTATTTGTTTTTATCATTTCTGGGTAGAAATTATTTTTCTATTTTATGGAAAGATATAACTGAGAAGATCAAAAAAGCAAAAAAAATATTTAAAAATTTAAGTACTTATCATCAAATAGAGCTTATTCTAATCTCATCGCTTATCATTTTTCTTTTAGCCTCATTTCTTTTTCTCTATCTTACAAATACTCTGCAAACGCCTCTTGATGGGACTGATTCTCTTAGATACGGAACATTTGGCAAAATATTTTTTGTGGAAAAATCATTAGAATATAGATGGATTCGTCCTTATCCGAAAACCGGTTTTTATCTCATACTTAACCATGCACCTTCCTTTTCGATTCTCCTAACATGGGAAAAAATTATGGACAGCTTTTTTAACGCAGATAAAGATCTATATTATAAAAGCCTTAGTACATATTACGGTCTATTGATTTTAAGTATTATGTTCTTCTGGCTTTGTAGAAAAAATAAATATTTAGCTCTTTTGGGTATATTCTCTTTATTATCCGGATATGCTTTTTTCCATACATTAATAACACAACATTTAGATTCTTACCGAATCTTTTTCCTTATTATTTCCTGGATTTATCTGGCTTATGCCATCGATAAAAAGGATACTTTATCTTTTTTGCTTCTTGGAATTTTTTCCGGATTCGCTTCATTTTCTCATACAATTGGAGCAGTTATTGTAATTTTTAATTGTTTTGCACTTTTCATTTTTATGAAAGGCAATTTGAAATACAAATTAACAAAAACAACCTTTATAATCGCCCTTATTATAACATGTGGTGGACTTCACTATATTTTAGATACTTTCTGGGGATTTGGCTGGATAATTTTCAAAAGAGGAATAACATACTGGGGATAGAGTCTCATATAGTGTCAAAAAAAGGATATCAATATGGAATTGTGGCTTAAACATTATTTGAGTTTATTTTTTGATTTTGAACATTTTGGAAATCTAAACTGGCTCGCAATTCCATTATTTTTTTATTTCGTAGCAACTATAAAAAAGAGAAAAAGATGGGAAATAGCAATAGTATTTGTTCTTTTTCTTTCCTGTCTTTTCTTATTAGGAACCGCAAAAGGTCGCAGCAATCCTAGATATATTTTTACACTCTATCCATTCACTTTAGCAGTGATATTTCTATACGGTTGGGAACTTATTAAAAAGAAACGCCATAGTCTTCAAATTGGTATTCTTATAATTTGTGGAATCGCTGTTTTATTTAATTTCTATCAACATAAGGAAACATATAGTTATTTTTGGAAACACAGAGTTACACCAAAAAATCTAAATCTTGCTTATGAAAGAATAGACTTCATTAATAAAACTGAAGATATAAACTCTAACAATTTAGTTTTGGTTTGCTGTCATAGGTATCTTTTCTATTATCATACTGATAAAAAAGGAATTTATCATCGAGATCCAAGGTTGAAGACTTTCTATAGACAAAAAAACAAAGAAGCAGCCTTCGACATGCTTAAAAATCAGCTAAAAGTTAAATATATCTTTCGAAACTGGAATTTCAGACCAACAGGGTTTCTAAGTGATATAATTGCCAATGATTGCGATTTATTAATTGAAGATGGGAGTGGTTATCTATATAAGATACGCGAGAACAATAATAAAGAAGAAGGAAGCAAGTAAGACTTGTGAAGATATCTAAATTTATTAAAGATTTATTTACCACAGGTTTTACACAAATACTTGTCCTATTCATGGGTTTGATTTTATTAAGAATAATGGCTACAGCCTTAAGCAAGGAATATTTTGGTATTTTTATGATAATAAGAAGAATTATTGCCATTGGAGCCGGGTTGATTACTTTAAACCTGGGAGTCGGATTGGCAAGATATGTAAGTTACAAAAAGGAAAGTGAAAAAGAGTTTCTAAATGTCTCATTGCTGACAACTACTTTTCTTTCTCTTCTTACCATAATAATTTTTTCATTTTTTAGTATTCCTCTATCCAAGGTGTTCTTTAACGCATCAAATTATAGTATTCTCGTACCTCTTTTAGGTTTTTACCTTTTTAGTTTTGGAATCCTAAATATTGCCTATGCTTTTTTCCGGGGAAGACAGAACATGGACAGGGCAAATATGATGCAGTTTCTTTATTATCTTAGCCCTGTAATCTTAGCACTCATTTTGTGGGGCACATTTAAAAATCATTATTCTAAAATATTAGTTTTCTATTACTCTTTGTTCTCTCTTGTTGGAATCTTATTAACATCTGCTTATATAAAAAATAATATATCTTTCTCTTTATTTAGAAAAATAAAAAAAAATATCCACTTATCAAAGAATCTTTTTTTTTACAGTATATCCCGCATTCCGTCTGTCTTTTTTCTCACTTTAGCATTTGGCATACCGGTATTTTTTGCTGCACATAAAATATCGCTTGAAGCCGCAGCTTTTGTCGGTATTGCTGTATCTGTTGTCAGACTGATGGAGATTTTCGTCACTCCTTTTAATCTCCTTTTTTTACCAAAATTTGCTGAAATCAAAAGAAATCACAATCCTCAGGAAATCAAGCATAAAGTTTCCATTGTAGTCGACTTCATAATTTCTGCTTTACCTGTTTTTGCGGTATTAGGTTATGGTCTTGCAAAATATATAGTTATTATCTTTTTTGGACATAAGTATATGGATACCGTTCCAATTGTTTCATTAGTTATCCTCTTCTCAGTCTTTTATGTAGCATACGCTTTATTAAGAGGCATATTAGATGGATTGTTTTCCTTCCCTTATGTAAATTTAATATGCTTATCGGGTTTTTTTGTAACCGCCATATTATCTTTTTTATTCCATGAAAATATTTTATTTTTAGTTTTAGATTTTGGATTAGGGCTGTTTTTCATGGGAATGATCTCACTGTATGTTCTAATAAAAAAAGGAAATGTGGCTGTCAAGGCAACTAGTATGTTAATTTCTTTATTTCTTATATCAGGTTCTTTCTTGATCTCATTTTTTGTTGATAGATGGATTATAAATTTAATTCCGAATGAATTATGGAAATTTGGAATTTTAATTTTATACAGGGCAATAATAATATTATTTCTGTTTTTACTTTACTGGAAACCCAATTCGTTATGGTTTAGAGAATTAACCTCCAGAGTGAAACTCTGACGGTGAGTAAATTTTGAGATAAACTATGGATGTCAATAATCAAATACAATTGAAGATTACCAAATTAGGCTCAATCAAAAAGAGCACAATATCGTCCTTTTTCGCTGTCCTTCTTTTTAAAATAGTTTTAGACCTATCATATTATTTGATAATTTCTAAACTTTTTGAGTATATGAAGTTTAGCTTAAATTTAAATGTGATAAAATTATTTGAATCATATTTTTTGTTTTTTGTGATTTTTCTTTTAATTCCTAAATCGCCTAAACAACTATCAATCCTAATGGTTTGGCTTTTGATATTGATATCTTATATACCGATACTTACTATTTATGCATTTAAAAATGAATCCAGAATATTTATGTATGCCGTTACTTATTTCTGGATATTTGTTCTTCTTCTATTACGTTTACCTAGTTTGCAATTACCATCAATAAAGGAATCCAAGCTGTTCCGTTTTTTTTTAGTAATCTCACTCAGTATTATCTCACTTTTTGCAATTTATAATATTTCAGGGTTCTCATTTAATTTTGACCTTACAAAAGTATACGATATACGAGCCCAGTATGCTCAAACAAAAATTCCTCTGGCAGGTTATTTTCTTAACTGGGTGGGATATATTGTGAACACAGCTTTTTTTGCATTATTCATCAAAAAAAAACAATGGATTTATGCAGCATTTGTCGTTGTCCTGCAACTTCTTCTCTTTTCAGCAACCGGCAATAAAACCTTTATCTTTGCTTTGCCTTTTGTTTTAGCCTTAATGTGGATATCTTCACGCAAAAATCCACTAGTATATATGGCAGTAGGATTGATCGTAATCATGATACTGGGGATGTTATCTTACTGGATCGCAGGTGACATATGGACTTCCTCCCTTCTCACGAGAAGGACTTTATTAGTCCCTGCTCAGTTAGCATTTTGTTATTTTGATTTTTTCTCATCAAATGGACCTATTTTTCTCTCGCACAGCATATTTCGATTCTTTCTAGATTATCCTTATCCTCTTAACCCTCCCCGGCTTATTGGAAAAGTTTATTTTGATAAACCAGATATGGCTGCAAACAATGGGGTTGTTGGAGATGCCTTTATGAATTTTGGATTTGTCGGGTTTATTTTGTGGAGCATTCTGTTAGTCATAATTCTTAAATTAGTAGATAGTTGTTCTAAAGGAAAGGATAAAAAAATTGGAATAGCAGCAGTTGCTATGCCATCTGTAGTTCTCGCCAATAGCGCATTATTAACCACTCTATTAACACATGGGTTATTGTTAGCATTATTAGTTTTATATTTATTTCCAAAAGAAACGCCAGTAAAACAATCAGAAAGCTATGAATAATAAAATTTGTATCCTGAGCTCAGTTCATCCTGCCTTCGATACCCGTATTTTCTATAAGCAGACAAAAACTTTAGTAAAGGCGGGATATGATGTAACTTTGATTGCACAGCATGATAAGGATGAAACTGTAGATGGAGTGAAGATAATTGCGCTGTACAAACCTAAAAATCGATTACAACGGATGCTTGGATTAACTCCAAAAGTATTAAGTTTGTCATTAAAGCAAAATGCTGAAGTTTACCATTTTCACGATCCTGAACTTATCCCTGTAGGGACTATTTTGAAAACTTTAGGAAAGAAAGTTATTTATGATGTCCATGAAGATTACAACAAGCAAATTCTCTCAAAATCATATCTCCCCAAAATAACAAGAAATAGTATTGCACTTATTACCAAAGCAATAGAGAATACAGCATCAAAGTTTTTTGACGGCATTATTACTGCTACAGATAATATTCAAAAAAATTTTTCTTCCCACAATAAAGCTATTAGTGTAAGAAATTTCCCTATATTATCTCCTTCTTTTAGTGTAAAAAAGTTTAGTGATAATGATATTTTTAACCTAATTTATGTTGGCATCCTTTTTGAAATAAAAGGAATTACCCAGATAATCAAGGCTTTGGAACTCGTTGATTCCAATAAACCACTCAAACTCACCATGTGTGGGGAATTTATCCAGCCTGAGTACATGGAAAAGGTCAGAAGTCTAAAAGGCTTTGAAAAAGTGGAGCATCTTGGTTGGGTGGATTCTCATGCCATTCCAGATTTGTTGAGGAAGGCAGATGCGGGAATTGTGTGTTTTCTGCCAGAACCGAATTATATAAAATCGATGCCTATTAAGCTTTTTGAATACATGGAGGCTAGCCTCCCGATTATAGCATCAAATTTTCCCCTTTGGAAGAAGATAGTCGAAGGGAATAAATGTGGTGTTTGTGTTGATCCTCTAAAACCAAAAAATATTGCTGAGGCTATTGAATACCTAATGGAACAACCTGTATTGAGAAAAAAAATGGGAAAAAACGGAAGACAGGCTGTCTTAGAAAAGTATAACTGGGAAAAGGAAGCAATAAAGCTATTGGCTGTGTATGAAAATTTAATTGTGGAAAAAACAAAAAGGATCAATGAATAACCATAAAAAATCTCTTTGGATTTTTAACCATTATGCAGTCACACCCGATATGCCAGGAGGTACCCGACATTATGATTTTAGCAAAGAGCTTATAAAAAGAGGCTACGAAGTGACTATATTTGCTTCAAGTTTCCATTACACTCAACATACAGAAACAAAGCTTACACTCAAAGAGAATTGGAAAACAGAAGAAATTGATAATATTAAATTCTTATGGATTAGGACATTTCCTTATTATAAAAACGATTGGCGGCGAGTGATCAGTATGTTCAGTTATATGATTCGCTCCTATAATCTAGGGCGTAATGTATCCAAACTTGATTTTAACATCCAAAAGCCCGACGCAATTATCGGTTCTTCTGTCCATCTCTTAGCTCCTCTTGCCGCATACTACTTATCCAAATATTACAATGCTCATTTTGTTATGGAAGTGCGAGATTTATGGCCGCAGACTCTTATAGATATCGGGCAGATGAGTAAATATAATCCTTTTATTATAACATTATGCAAATTAGAAAAATTTCTATATAAAAGGGCTGAACGAATTATCACTCTTCTTCCTTATGCAGACAAATATATAACTTCTTGTGGAATCGACCCCGATAAAATCATTTGGATACCTAACGGTGTTGATTTAGAAAGATTTTCAGTGACTTCAAGGAGAAAAAAGGATGATTCACAATTTAAAGTTATGTATATGGGTACACATGGGCTAACCGATGCTCTTGATGTATTGCTCAATGCTGCTAAAATCATTCAAGATAACAAATACACTAAGATTCAATTTGTTCTAATTGGTGACGGAGTCCAAAAGCAAAATTTAATCAGTTATAAAAACAAGCTGAAGCTAAGCAATATAGAATTCCGTAGTCCGGTGAAAAAGACTCGTGTTCCAAGTGTTCTTGAAGAAGCAGATGTGATGGTATCTCTTATGAGAGATTCTAAACTTTACAAATATGGTGTCAGCGCAAACAAAGAATACGATTATACGGCTTCTGGTAAACCTATAATTCTTTCTGGTAAACCTGCTAATAACATAGTTGCTGAAGCAAAATGTGGTAAAACTGTACCCCCAGAGAATCCCGAGGCTCTTGCAAATGTAATAACTGAATTATATGGCATGGAAAAAGAAAAAAGGGAAGAAATGGGAAAAAGGGGTCGAGAATACGTGGAGAAAAATCATAGCATTCCTGTTTTAGTAGATAGGCTTGAAAAAGTTATTGGTGAATATTACAAGGAAAAAGAAGTTTCTCCTGAGAGAAAAAACACTTGAATACAGATTTTATAAATGATATATGATTTAATCACACTTTATAAAAAAGTATAATGAGTAGTCGAATTTTGATTCTTGCTCCCCACACTGATGATGGAGAATTTGGCTGTGGAGCCAGCATTGCTCACTTTACAAAAGAAAAAAAGGAAGTTTTTTATATTGCCTTTTCTTCTGCTGAAAAATCCGTTCCTGAGGGAATGCCTGAAGATATATTAATAAAAGAGGTAAAGCAAGCAACTAAAATTTTGGGGATACGTCCTGATAATTTAATTTTATTCGAATATCCCGTTAGAGAGTTTCCTATTTACAGGCAAAAAATACTGGAAAATCTTGTAAAATTAGAAAAAAAAATAAAACCCGATGTTATCTTTTTACCGTCTCCCAATGATACCCATCAAGATCACCTTGTCATTGCTCATGAGGGTTTTAGAGCTTTTAAAAGATCTACTATTTTAGGTTATGAAATACCATGGAACAATTTAACTTTTAATACAAATGCCTTTGTTTTTCTTGAAGAGAGAGATTTGCAAAGAAAAATAGAAGCTTTAAAATGTTACGAATCACAAGCAGGCAAATCCTATGCTTCAGAGGAGTTCATTAGAAGTTTAGCAAGGACACGCGGGACACAAATTGGTACAAAATATGCAGAAGTTTTTGAAGTTATCCGCTGGATTATTAAATAAACCACACTTTTATCAACTCGACTGTATTAACTCCCTTTATGGTCAGGCAAGTTATTTAATATACTATCTCTTGGTAGACCAATCTATATATCCACTTAAATAGGAAGCATTAGTAAAGAATAAAACAGGTCCAAGAACTATGGAAAAGGAGCTTTGGAATGATAAAATAGAGACTCTTTCAAGACAAGAACTGTTTGAGGTGGTCGAAAAACCTCTTCTGATCTCACAGCTAAACTTTATTCATAAGAACAGCAAGTTTTACTCCAATAAGTATAAAGCAGCTGGTCTGGATTTCCGAGATTTTCCATCTCAGTATGATCTTCAAGACTTGCCTTTCACCGAAAAGTCTGAAATTCTCAAGGATCAAGAGAAAAATCCTCCATTTGGCAGTATCCTGTCAGTACCACACAACAAATTAATAAGAATTCATAGAACCTCTGGTTCTTCTGACCGACCTGTTTTTGTTGCTCTCACCCAACACGATGTTGATAACATCCTTGAAGCAGGGGCAAGAAGCTATTGGTGTGCTGGAGTCCGTCCAAATGACTTAATAGTCCATTGTTTAAACTATTGCTTATGGATGGGAGGACTCACTGATCATATGTGTCTTGAACATACCGGGGCAACAGTTATCCCTTATGGAGTAGGCAACTCTAAAAACCTTATTGAAACCATAAAACATTTGCATCCCACAGGAATCTCATGTACTCCATCATATCTCTCTAAATTAGAGGTTATTCTTAGGCAAGATTTTAAGTTGGACCCAAAGGATCTCCAATTAAAGACTGGATTTTTTGGAGGCGAACCCGGTATTCAAAATCCTGAAACAAGAAAAATGATCGAGGAAAAATGGGGAATAGTAGCAGTAGATGCAAATTACGGGATGGCAGATGTTCTTAGTATCTTCGGTTCCGAATGCAAATATCAAAAAGGATTACATTTTCATGGTCAAGGAATACTTCATGCTGAATTAGTAGACCCACACACAGGTAAGAATCTCGATTTTAAAGAAGGCCAGGTGGGTGAACTTGTTTTCACGAACCTAAAGAGAGAGGGACAACCTCTCATTCGTTTCCGTTCACATGATTTGGCTGAGATTGTAGGAACTGGCCCCTGCGATTGCGGGAGAGATGGTTTCAGATTTAAGATTCTCGGGAGAAGCGACGACATGCTCATTGTAAAAGGAATTAATGTGTTTCCCAATGCTATTGCTGATGTGCTCTCAAAATTCCTTACTTCTTTGACAGGCGAGTTTGAAATTATTCTTGATTCCCCTCCTCCTTATGATCTCTTAAAGATAAGAGCTGAATACAGAAAAACTGAAAACCCTGAATCAGTTAACGCTCTTAAAGACTCACTCCAAAGGCGAATGAGAGAGCTGCTGGAATTTAAGGCAAAGATAGAAATGGTTCCTGAAGGGGAAATAACTAGAACTGAAGGAAAGACAAAACGCATCAAAAAAATGTACTAACGAAAACATTAAAAGTAAACTTTACTATCACTTTATATATATATTAAAGTATTGAGTATGAAAGAGGAGGTACTCAAATATGGGAAAAAACGATAAAGTTAAAGCTTCTGATATTGCCAACTTTTTAAACGCTAAATTGTTTGGAAAAAATATAAATATCGAGAATGCAGTGCCGATACATTCTTTATCACCCAACAGCTTATCATTTGTCAAGAAATTCGAAGATTCATACATTAACCTTATAAATGAAAATCACAATTCACTTATTATCTGTAACGAAGAATACAAGGACAAGATTAAATCTTCATTTATTATATCTGACAATCCTCGGCTAGACTTTTTACGCGTAATAAAAGAGTTTTTCACTTCTGAGCATGATACAGGAATTCATCCAACCGCTAATGTTCATCCAGATTCAAAAATAGGTAAGAAAGTTTTTATTGGTGCCCATGTTAACATTGGGCCAGAGGTTTCGATTGGGGATAATACGATTATTGAACATAATGTGGTCATTATGGGAAAAGTAATCTTTGGAAAAGGATGCGTAGTGAAATCAAACTCGGTAATTGGAGCGGAAGGCTTTGGTTTTGAATACAACGAATATGGGATTCCTGAACATTTTCCTCATATTGGCAGTATTGAGATAGGAGATAATGTCTGGATAGGAGCATGTAGTACTATAGAAAGGGCAACAATTGATAGAACAATTATCAGTTCAAATGTCAAAATAGATGATCTTGTTCAGGTAGGCCATAACTGTTTCATTGGAAATAATACTCTCATTATGGCCGGTTCTATAATATGTGGAGGAGCAAAAATCGGCAGCAATTGCTGGATCGCTCCAAATACCTCTATAAAGGAAAAACTAAAGTTAGGCGATAATGCTTTTACAGGATTAGGAGCTGTGGTAATAAATGATGTGCCTAATAACACCAAAATGGTAGGTAATCCTGCAAAAGAATTAAAAAAACCTGTCAGAAAATAGCATATAAAGTCAAAATGGATTTCTGACACTATTAAGATATTTTTTTAGGAGATAAAAATGTCAGCTAAAAGGAAATTAACTTGGGAAGAGAAAATATCTCCATTTTTGATGAATAAAATGAAGATATTAAAGAAAGAATATGGTGAGAATTCTCCGGAGTATCTTGCAATCGCAAGGCAATATCTTAACGATACAAGAGAAAGAGAAGTTGATTATAAGGCGGAAAGAAGCAGACATTATGAAGCAGACTTAATAGTGGATCAAGAAGGAGAATTAATAAGCGGTTTAGAGCGTTTATACTTAAGGGTAGCACTTATTGAATTAACTACAATTTGTATTTCTCACTGCAGATGGTGTTTAAGAGCAAACTATCCTCAATTCACACAAAAAAAAGAAGATGTCGTACGTGCAGCAACGTATTTCGGAAACGATCAAAATAAAGATGATTTAAGAGAAGTCTTAATTACAGGCGGAGATCCTTTTTTACTGGCAGATTTGTTAGAATTTACAATTGACTCCATCATCAAATTTGCACCCAATATTAAAATAATCCGCATTGGTTCGAGATTACCAGTGCAGGACCCTGAAAGAATTAATGAAAAATTGATTCATGCTTTAAGAAAAAGAGACGAATTGAGGATTGAAGCCGGTACTCAAATTAATCACCCCATAGAACTTTGGGAAGAAACGAGGGCAGCTTATAGGACTATTCAAGAGCAAGGCATTAATTTTTACAACCAACAAGTTTTATTGAGAGGGATCAACGATAACTTGGACTGTCTAGTCCAACTGTATAATTCCTTGCGAGATTTAGGTATCGAAGCCCACTATATGTTCCATTGTTGTCCAATAAGGGGGATGAGTCACCATCGTACTTCCGTCGAAGAAGGCTTAGAATTAATCAAAGGGCTAACCTCATCCGGCCGTATTTCAGGGAGAAGCAAGCCAATGTATACAGCAATGACGGATGTTGGTAAAGTCACATTGTATGAAGGGGTAATTCTCGATAAAAGAGGGGATATGATTTTGCTCCAGACAAAATATCTTAAAGAAGATCGTACCAGATGGAATCCTTCATGGAAAATGCCTGATTCTGTAAATGTAGATGAAAATGGCTATTTAAGAGTATGGTATCAAGATGGAAAAGTTCACGACGAAGGATGGCCAACAACATATTTTTTTAATGAATAACTGACTGATTATAGTTAGAAATATCTTCTCAAACTCACGTTCTTTGCAGGCCCCCCGCCTCCACCGCATGCCCAGCCGCAACTTTCCATAGCTGCTGAGGAGAGCGTAGAATATCTAAAAAACATCTGTTTTTTTATAACAAAGGGTGAAATCTATTTTATTGACTTGATTCAGGCATTTTCACAAATATTCCCTTTTTATTATGATTTTCTCATTGACTGAATGGCTTTTTTCACTGTATTATAAACAGCATGAGGCCCGGGGGAGCTCCAGCTGGTATGCTTATGGACAAACTCCACTTAGGAGGCTACAGATTATGAAAGGTGTGATCCTTGCGGGTGGAAAAGGCACAAGGCTTCATCCATTAACGAAAGTAACTAATAAACACGTTCTACCAGTGGGCCGTGAACCGATGATTTTCAATCCTATCAAGCAACTTGTCTCTGCAGGAATAAAGGACATTTTAGTAGTAACGAGTACCCATCATATGGGCGATATTGTAAATCTTCTTGGGAGTGGCTCCCAATTTGGTGTCGATTTTACCTATAAGGTTCAGGAGGAGGCTGGAGGCATCGCTGATGCGTTAAAGCTTGCAGAGAGCTTTGCCGCTGGAGAAAATATAATAGTCATACTCGGGGATAACATAGCCGTTAGATCGATAAAGCCCTACGTTGAAAATTTTAGAAACCAGAAAAAAGGTGCGCGAGTTCTATTGAAAGAGATTAGTGAACCGTCAAGATTTGGGATTGCTGCACTGGATGAAAAGAAAATAATTCAGATAGAAGAGAAGCCCAGTGATCCTAAGAGCAATTATGCGGTCATTGGTTACTACATGTATGATGAGAAAGTCTTTGATTTTATAAGACGGCAGAAGGTTTCGGATAGGGGAGAATTTGAGATAACTGATGTTAATAACGAATATATCAAACGCTCAGAGATGCTGTACGACATCCTGGAGGGCGACTGGACGGACGCAGGTACATTTGAGTCGTTAGGATTTGCTACCCAACTCCTTTTGAAGGTCGATAATGAAATACAGGAGTGATGAAGATTGAGTAAGTTATTGGTCACTGGCAGAGCCGGCTTTATAGGATCAAATTTTATAAGATACTATCTAAAGGAACATTCAGATTGCTCTATATTAACCCTGGATGAGCTGACCTTTGCCCGAAAATTAGAGAATTTGGAGGGTGTATAGATTAATCCAAGATAAGGTAGATGAATCATCAGCAAATTGGGCTTGCCCCAAGTAGATCGCCTATAAGCTATTGAGGATGTGGGCATGTTAAACAAACCGTCTATTTCAGTAGTTGTACCCGTTTACAACAGTGAGCCTATTCTACCGAAGCTTGTAAGTAGGCTTCATCCCATGCTAGATTCTTTGGCGGACCATTATGAATTGGTGCTGGTGAACGACGGTAGCCAAGACCACAGCTGGGATGTAATCGCCCGACTGGCTGATGAGCACAATTGGATTCATGGCATTGATCTAATGCGCAACTACGGCCAGCACAACGCACTGCTAATAGGCATTCGGGCGGTGCAGTATGATGTTATTGTCACTATGGACGACGATTTGCAACATCCCCCGGAAGAAATCCCACGATTATTAGGTGAGCTGGATGAAGGATTCGACGTAGTTTACGGTACGCCCCAACAAGAGCAGCATGGACTGTGGCGTGACCTAGCCTCAAAGTTTACCAAACTAGCTTTGCAGAGCACGATGGGCGCGGAAGTAGCTCAAAAAATGAGTGCTTTCAGGGCTTTCCACACGAAGGTACGTGACGGTTTTACTGACTATCGCGGTGCTTTCCCTTCCGTCGATGTGTTGTTGACCTGGGGAACTACACGGTTCTCCGCTGTTCCCGTAAGACACGATACACGGTGGGTGGGAAAATCCAACTACACATTCCGCAAGCTCGTGGTGCATGCTTTCAACATGATTACTGGGTTTAGTACATTGCCCCTCCGGTTGGCAAGTCTGATCGGCTTCATATTCACCATTTTTGGAGTGGGTATTCTCGTTTTCGTCGTCGGGCGTTACCTGATACAAGGAAAGAGTGTGCCAGGTTTTCCATTCTTGGCATCGATCATCTCTATCTTCTCGGGCGCCATGTTGTTTGCTTTAGGCATCATAGGAGAGTACCTGGCACGCATGTATGAAAGAATCTTGGAGCGACCCATGTACATCATAAAGTCCACGACAGACAAGAATACCGATTCCAAAGAGAATAATCCTAAAGCAACGAATCGATGATGATCGAGGCAAAAGAGTGGATGATCTTTACGAATCGAAGATAGAAGGCGTTATCGAGACGGATGAGCTCCGTGTCGGGAAAGGGGTGGTTGTCGAGAGAGATGTTCTGATTACAGGCAGAACGGGTCCTGCTCGCATGGTGGTCCTTGGCGACTTCTGTTATATCGGTCGCGAGACGAAGATCATCGTTCCCGAATTTCGGCTTGGAGATTATAGTAAGCTCCACGCGTTCTCGTTTGCACGTGGCGAGCAACCGATGCAGATTGGACGCAACTGCTGGATTGGCGGTAACACAGTCCTCGACAGCATCGGTGGCTTGGATATCGATGACAACGTGGGAATCGGTGCACACAGCCAGATCTGGACTCACATCCAGTTCGGTGATATTGTCGAGGGGTCCAGATTCTACTCGAAAAAGTATATGTGGATAGAGAAAGATGCATGGTACGTCGGCCACTGCATCGTATCGCCTGTGCGCGTCGGAGAGAAGAGCATGGCGATGGTGGGATCCGTCATCACCAAAGATATGTTGCCCAATCACATCTATGCCGGTGTTCCTGCTGTCGATTTATCCCACAAGTTAGGCTTCCAGTTCGAACCTCGCACCACAGAGCAAAAAGCAGCCAAGCTACAAGAACTCATCGATACATTCATCGAGAACCATCCAACATACAAAGAACAACTTTTCGTTGTCCAATCTCCTCACGAAAGACCAGAAGGCATGTGCTGCTTTGATGTGTCCCGGCGTACATATACGAGAACGTACAGCGCGGCTGAGGTCGCATTCCTCAAGGCTTCTGTACCCCTGATTAAATTCACTCCAGAGGGTGAACCGCCGTTCGTAGTACCCCAAAAAGCGTTGGAGCCATTCCAGGAAAACGAGTATGAGGAGTAGGTTTATCCCGTTCAACCGCCCCTGCTTTCAGGGCAAAGAACTGGAATACGTGGAAAAAGCCGTGGCTAACGGCCATATTTCAGGCGATGGGTCGTTTACGAAGAAGTGCAATAGTTTCTTCGAACAGGAAATCGGCGTGCCTAAGGCACTCCTGGCAACATCTTGTACCCATGCACTGGCGCTGGCGGCTCTGCTGCTGGGCATCAAGCCAATTGATGGATACTCCAGTCTACTACGCTCGGAATCTTGCAAAAGGCCCGCTGCCACAGGATAAAGGAAAAGTGCCAGTCCAGATAGTTCAACCCGGCGAGGAAGAAGGTGTTAGACAAGTCGCGGTGAAAGCATTTCTCGGATACTTCGGACATTACCACGCCTACTCCAGATTGGATCGCGCAGCATGTGACAAGATCTACACCTCATGGGCAGTTCGCTCTTGTTTATCCCGAGAAGTTGCGGATGATGTTTTGGTAGCTAACCGTGGTGATAATATCGTGGGATTTATTTCTCTCAAACTGAATAACAATGAAGAAGGTGAGGGGCGGTTGTTTGCTGTATCCCCTGAAGTTCAAGGTCAGGGAATCTCCCGTTCTCTTATGGTGCAAGCCATGGAGTGGTTCTTGTCGAGAGGTGCGAGGCGAATGATTATCTCTACGCAAATAACCAACATTGGCGTGCAGAAAGTGTGGGTACGACTAGGTCTTGAGCCAGCTTATGCTTATCACACATTTCATAAGTGGTTTGATCAATCCTAAAATTAATCAAGGAGTCATAATGTTTAAAACAGGAACTAATCAGGAGGTATTAAGTTGGAGATAGGGCACTTCTACGTCCTTCTTACAATTCTTCTTACGGTTTATGGGCAGCTTGTGCTGAAATGGCATATTTCGCAGGCTGGTCCGCTGCCCATAGCTCTTGTGGACAAGATCATCTTTCTCTTGCAACAGTTTGGTAACATATGGATTCTTTCTGGTCTTGCAGCGGCGTTTGTCGCAGCACTGTGTTGGATGGCGGCAATGACCAGGTTTGAGTTGAGTTACGCCTATCCTTTAATGAGCCTATCCTTTGTGCTAGTGTTGGGATTGAGTGCCGCGTTTTTCCATGAGGCGATTACCGCCTCAAAAGTCATAGGGATAGCATTGATTGTGGCAGGAATTATCATTGGGAGTCGGGGATGAGGGTGTGTTTAGCCTGCGTACATCGGTTTGAAGCGAATAATTGTTGCTATCCTAAATGAAAACAATCTCCTCAACTGCTTCATTGGTACATGGCTTTTGCGCCAGATCTTGCGGAGGACCATGATGGTTTTAATGATGCGCATTTTGCGCAGCTTGCTGAAGTGGAAGCTGGCAATTTCTTGTTTTGGTCACTTAATCGTCTCTTGGTCTGGGCGCCGCACCAGTATTTCCCAAGTTCCAGGAATTTCTTGGATCTCGGTTGGGGAACGGGCTTTATTTTGTCTGGAATTCAGCGTGAGTTCTCAGTACTATCGCTGTCAGGGCAAGATATCTTCATTGAGGGATTTCAATATGCAGAAAAGAGTTGTCTGGTAAAGTTAAACGAGTAGGATTCGAAGTCATCCGTGTTACTTCATTCGTCTCTTTTCCCTTGCCATTGATGCTGTTGTGCCGCATGAAGCGGTGCAAACCGCAAGATGATTGGGACCTGATGGCAGAACTAAAAATTGGGGTGTTTCTGAATGAGTCGCTTGAAAATGTATTGGATTTTGATCGAATCTTGATCAAGAGCAGTTTCTCTTTTCCTGCCGGTGGATCACTGCTAGTGATCGAAAGACGAAGTCAGGAGTGATTTGTGTCAAATATTCCTTTCAACTGTCCTGTCGCCCTCGGAAAGGAATTCGACTACATTCGACAAGCCATTGCGAATCGGCATATTTCCGGCGATGGGCCATTTACGAAGAAGTGCCAGGCCCTGCTGGAAGAGGCACTCGATGTGCCAAAGGTACTGCTGACGACTTCCTGCACCCATGCACTGGAGATGGCAGCTCTGCTGCTGGACATGCAGCCAGAAGATGAGGTGATTGTCCCCTCCTTCACTTTTGTCAGCACGGTCAATGCTTTTGTATTGCGAGGAGTAAAGCCGGTATTTATTGACATCCGGCCGGATACTCTCAACCTGGACGAAACAAAGTTGGAGGATTTGATTACTCCTCACACGAAGGTAATCATCCCCATGCACTATGCTGGCGTGGGGTGCGAGATGGACACAATCTGCAAGATCGCAACTTTGCACGGTGTCCCCATTGTGGAGGACAACGCGCACGGTTTGTTCGGCAAGTACAGGGGGCATTACCTGGGCACTTTTAGCGCCCTGGCGACGCAGAGCTTTCACGAGACTAAGAACTTTACTTGTGGCGAGGGTGGGGCGCTGCTCATCAACGACGAGCAGTACATCGAACGTGCCGAGATCATCCGCGAAAAAGGAACAAACCGGGCACAATTCTTCCGCGGTGAAGTGGATAAGTATACCTGGAGAGATGTGGGATCGAGTTATCTACTTTCTGACATCCTGGCGGCTTTTCTTTATGCTCAATTGGAATGTAGGGAACGTATACAGGCAATGAGGCAACAAGTGTGGGAATATTACGCTGAGCTCTTACGCGACTGGGCTGAGGCTAACGGGGTCAGCATGCCCTTCGTCCCATCGTATTGCGAACAACCATATCACATGTTCTATTTGTTAATGCCCTCGCTCGAAAAGCGGACAGCACTGATCGCACATCTTAAGAATCAAAGCATACAAAGCGTATTTCACTACTTACCATTGCATCTTGCACCGATGGGACGCAAATGGGGATATCAGGAGGGTGACTTTCCAGTAACGGAGGATGTGAGCAATCGGCTGGTACGGATACCATTCTACAATGAGCTGAGGAAGGATGAGCAGGAACATGTGTGCAAGGTGATTATGGAGATGAGTCGATTGTAGCAGAGGAATATTTGGTATGTGAACGTCAAAATGGAAATCTGATTGGCAGCACAGAGCAGAAAGGGATTTAAATTAGGAGCGCTGTTGATCAATTGAGAACGGTTCATCTAACCCGCCGTGATTATTCGCGAAAAAGGAACAAACCGGGCGCAATTCTTCCAAGAACAGGTGGACAAGTCCACATGGAGGGATGTGGGGTTGAGTTATCTGCCTTCTGACATCTTCCTCTACGGCTAGTTGGAGCGTAGAAATGACATACCGGTAATAAGGCAATGAGTGCAAAGACGTTGGCACATCCGCTGAAGTGGTGTAAAGAACAATATAGCTTCCTGATAATTTCCTTGAGCTTTATTCTTACCAGGCTTCTATCTTTTCATAATTCCTGGTTTGAGGGTGACTCTCGGCTGTATTTTCTTAGTATATATAAACTCGTTGAGAAGTCTGGACCCTTAGACGCCTATGTGATGTACCGATTTTGGCAGCAGAGCTTGTTTTACAAATTCTTTGAGGTGTTACAACATGTCTTCAATAACTATCTTTACCTAAGAGAGAGCATGTTTATATTGAATCTACTATTCTCTTTCTTGATTATTGTTAGCGTGTATTTCATATTTAGAAACAATAATCGAAAGCCATTTCTTCCCTCAATGCTCTTAATATTTAATCCGGCGATATGGATACATGGGCTTTATCCCAATACAACCACATTTTCAGTAGGTTGTTTATTCGCTTCCTTAGTTTTTCTTTTTCGAAAAAATCTAAACAGACGACATCTCTTGGGAGCAGGAGTCTTGTTTGCAGCAGCGTTTCTGTTTCGAGGTGACGCGCTTTTTGCGCTTCCCGGAATACTTGCCTATTTCATAATCTTAAAGAGATATAGAGAAGGCATATGGTTTGTTTCTCTATCACTAGGTTTCATTATATTCTTTTATATATTTGCATGTGGCCCTAAAACGTTGCTCAATGTTCTCAAATCCTCCAACATTTCTTCCGGCTTTTCGGCTCATCCTTCAAAAGCATTCTTTCTTCTCCTAATTTCATCTCCAGTCTTATGTTTTCCTCTTTGTGTGCTTTCTGCGGTTAGAACCGTGGTAAAAAGGATAAAGCCAGAGATTTATTTGCTGGCTATAACGCTGCCATTTTTTTTATTTTATGGAATTACTGCGAGATCGCCTAGAAACCAACTTGTCCCGATTATCTGTTTCACGATTCTATTAGCCACCTTTATAGAGCATATCTACTCCAGATATCCGCATAGATGGAAATACATATATGTAGCTGTTACTGTGATTGTTTTAACATTCCATCTACACAGTAGTATTTACTTCTCTAGCAATTTCGGCAACCATACCTATTCAGATCCATTCAAGAGTCAACCTTTCAGCTATGTAAAAGTTGGGCTTTTTGAGGTGCGTTCAGTTGTTACGTCTGACGGCGTATTTCCTGCGGGAGGATTTCTCCAGTACTTGATGGCGTTAAAAACAAGCCAACAGAATGAGTTCGCGATGAAAGAGCTTATATTAAGCGCCAGCGATGTGAATCATGATAAACGTCTGATTATCACAAGAGAAAACGTTGGCATACATAAGTTAAGGATGGCGACTGCTTATGCAATAACGTTCAATGATAAAGTACCGGCAGTCTATTCTTCGCATAAACTGATCCTGAATCCTCATAATGATCATGAGACGATAAATATAGAAGGGTGGCCGTATTTTGTTAAATCAATGACTCCAAAAAGTGAAAAACTTCTTCAGATTGATAAAAGTTTGGCTTTGTATGATTTTGAGGCAGCGAATAATATTGGAACAGGTTTAAATCGGCTTTTAATCAAGTTGCGGTTCAAAATTCAAAGAGGCAAGATATATGATCTAGTGTTTAGAACAATCGATGCAGAATCGGGAAAGCTACTACCAGGATGGCACCGACTTCCTTGTGATACGTCCTTCTACAATGGGTATTACAAATACTCTTTTTATATGAATAGCCCAAAATCGGTGGATGTATCACAGGGATATAAAGTCATCATGCTTGTCAGACCACTGGGTGAAGATGTGTCATGGAAAACATATACTTATGATAAGATATTTTCTTTTAAATGACACATCCGTAAACCTGTTAAGTCATTTAAAAATCTAACCGTAGTATTTATCATCTTGTCATTTAAAATCTAACGGTGATGGAATGCAACAAGCTTTCCATCTTTTCGAGTTCTGACGTAAATCTTTATGCCAAAAGCTTGATAAAAAGCATAGATAACTATAATATTCTCGAGGTCTTCGGTAAAGGTGGGATAGGGACTGAATCAGAAAATAGTCTTGATAGATGGAACGAATTAAGGGTATGATGAGATGCGAAATTGCAGCTTCGAAATCAACGGATATGTCCAAATACATTTGCCGAAGCATATTTTCTGATGAGCAACCTTGAAAGTTAAAAAATTGTTTGTAGCAGTTATTTTAAGTAAACTCAGAAAAAAAATTTAGCTCTTATTAAAATAAGAAATGAAAAGAGTATTGGACATATTGATATCGTTAATAGGGTTAATTTTATCTTTACCAATATTTCTCATTATAGGAATACTAATTAAATTAAACTTAAAAGGTTCTGTGATTTTTAAACAGGAGCGGGCTGGCAAAAGCAGTAAAACATTATACCTTTATAAATTCAAAACTATGAAAGACCTCAGAGATGAAAATGGTAATTTGCTTCCTGATGAAGAGAGATTAACAAAGATCGGAAGATTTCTAAGAAAAATTAGCTTGGATGAGTTGCCAGAATTATTGAATGTTTTAAAAGGCGATATGAGTATCGTTGGTCCCCGGCCTTTGTTGGCAGAATATTTAGATAGATATACGCCTGAACAGGCCAGAAGACATGAAGTAAAACCTGGTATTACCGGATGGGCCCAGGTAAAAGGAAGAAATGTTATAACCTGGGAAGAAAAATTCAAATATGATATATGGTATGTAGATAACCGGAGCCTATGGCTAGATATTAAAATTATTTTTATGACTATTATACAAGTTATAAAGCGAGAAGGTATTAGCCAGCCTGGGCATGCAACAATGGAGGAATTTAAAGGGATTAATTATGAGAAATAAAAAGAAAGTTATAATACTAGGTGCAGGAGGACATGCAAGAGAAACTCTATGGATTTTTAGAGAAGCCAATGAAGAAAAAAATGAGTGGGAAGTTATAGGATTTATAGATGAAAACAAGGAAACTCATGGAAAGATGATTTGCGATCTTCCAGTATTAGGGGGATTTGAATGGTTTGATAAAAAAAAATACAACGATGTTTATGCAATAACTGCGATAGGTTCACCTAAAACTAAGAAAAAAGTTATAGAGAAGGCAGTTAAGAGAAATTTAAAATTTTGTTCAATAATCCATCCTACAACCAGAATGTCAGAATACGTTGAAATAGGAAACGGAACTATAATTGCTGCAGGAAATATTCTAACTACCCAAATAAAAATCGGCAATCATGTTATTCTAAATTCAGACTGTACTGTTGCGCATGATACATTAATAGAAGACTATTGCAATATTAATCCAGGGGTCCATATTAACGGAAATGTTCATATAGGAAAAGGAGTTGACTTTGGAACAGGAGCTGTTGCTATTCAAGGTATAAATGTCGGAGCTTGGTCAATAATTGGCGGAGGAGCTGTGGTCGTCTCGGATATACCATCAAATGTAACCGCGGTTGGAGTACCCGCTAAAGTGATTAAAGTCCATTCAGATTGAAGACATAAAATTAATAAGAACTCCTCTGTTCAATCCAGAAAAAACTTATTTTTACGTTATTGAAGGAAAATATGAATCTAAAATTGGCAATTGAGGGTGGAAACCCTGTTCGAACTGCACTGTGGCCACCTTGGCCTTATTTTGAAAAGGATGAGATTGATGCGGTCTGCGCCGTGTTGAAATCAGGAAAGGTAAATTACTGGACTGGAGATGAGGTGCAAGCTTTTGAGAAAGAGTTTGCTGAATTTCTTGGTGCAAGATACGCTGTTGCCGTAGCAAATGGTTCAGTAGCGCTTGAGCTTGCGCTGGCAACACTTGGAATCGGGTATGGGGATGAAGTTATAGTGCCAAATCGCACTTTTATCGCTACAGCCAGTTGCTGTGTGATGCGCGGCGCAATTCCTGTCTTCGCAGATATTGACCGTGACAGCCAGAATATATTCACAGAATCAATAAGGAAAGTGATAACGCCAAAATCAAGGGCCATTATATGCGTCCATCTGGCAGGATGGGCTTGTGAAATGGATGAGATTTTGGCGCTTGCAAAAGCAAAGGGGCTATATGTAATAGAAGACTGTGCTCAATGCCTTGGGGGGAAATACAAAGGAAGAATGTTGGGAACGATTGGTGATATTGCGATATTTTCATTCTGTCAGGACAAGATTATGACCACAGGCGGGGAGGGAGGTATGCTTGTCACAAATAACGAAGGCTGGTATCGAAAGAGCTGGAGCTACAAGGATCACGGTAAGGATTTCGATCTCTATATAAAAGGTATAGAAAAGGAATCATATTATACCTCTCTTGGGACTAACTGGCGCATGACGGCAATACAGGCTGCCATAGGGAGAAAAGCATTAAAGAAAGTTGCTGAATGG